>Ga0181523_10005408_pt1 | contig 10558 bp, 6 predicted proteins | sample PEATcosm2014_Bin_43_FD_119752 | JGI IMG/M metagenome (GOLD analysis project Ga0181523, IMG submission 119752) | Peatland microbial communities from MTU Mesocosm Facility, Houghton, MI, USA - PEATcosm2014_Bin05_30_metaG | ecosystem: Environmental > Terrestrial > Soil > Wetlands > Peat | place... | reverse complement strand
TTTCAAACGCAGTCTGAAAGGCACCGTCCGGAGCACCGTCAAGGAGTTCCGGCAGAACTCGCTCCACATCTGAACACGTCATAGCTAACTCTCTCCCCAAAATACCGCCACTTCACTTACTAATCGGTTATCCAGTCTTGGCCTTTTCGGCTCTCATGAACTTCAGATAATCCCGCAACTTCAATCGTGCCTTGTGCAGTTGCGACTTGCTGTTGCCAATCGAGCAGCCCACGATCTGGGCAATTTCGTTATGCTCGAATCCTTCCACGTCGTGCAAAACAAAAACCGTTCGATAGCCCGGCGGCAGCTTGTCGATCGCCCGCTGCAATTGCAGTCGATCGATGGAGCCCGTCAACTTTACATCCTTGGTGCCGAACTCTTTCCGCGGAGCTTCGTCGTCGGCCTCCAGCGTCTCTTCGAGCGACACCACCGGCAAGCCCTTCTTGCGCAGTTGCATCAGGACGACGTTGACCGTCATGCGGTGCAGCCAGGTGGAAAAAGCAGACTCGCCGCGAAAGGTGCCGATTTTGCGAAATAGTTGGAGAAACGCTTCCTGGGCCAGGTCTTCGGCCTGCGCGGGATTGGAGACCATGCGCAAACATAGCGAGTACACGCGCCGCTTGTGCAGGTGGTACAGGACGTCGAATGCAGCTTCGTGGCCCTGCTTCGCCTGCTCAATTGCTTCTGCTTCTGTGATGCCTTGCTTGTGGTCGGTCAAGTCGCCTTTTCCGGCCGCTACTGCTTCAGATGCGGCTTCGAACTCTTTTCGTTGTACAAATTTGCCGAGGCAGTGGCAGAAGTCCTCTCGACCATTTGCAAGTCGTCAGAATACCAAAAATGGTAGCTTTCGCACTGATCTATCCAACCAAAGTGCCGACTAAGCAAGGTCCGTAGATCACTTTCGTAACCTGCATGCGTGGCGCGGACACTCCTGTCCGCTTTAACCTCTGGTGCCGTCACGCGGACAGGAGTGTCCGCGCCACACGACTTATCCCTTAGCCGTAATCGTCTCCAGTCCGTGCCCCTGCGGACCAGTTTCCCGAATCCGCAACAAAATCGCGAAGGTCAGTCCGACAAAGCCAAGGACCGAGAAGATCCACATGCCGAGCCTGTATCCTTCCGGGTTATCCAGCCCGGCATGGGAGTAATCGTTGGCCTTGCCAATTAGCAGGTTCAGGATGAAGAACCCGATCTGCTGGATCAGCGTCATCAAAGCGTAAGCCGTACCTAGCCGGTTCTGGTCTACGATGTATGCCACCGATGGCCACATGACCGCGGGAATCAGCGAAAAGGCTATCCCCATCATGCAGACCGGTACATACAGCGTTATATCGGTGTAGCCCATCATCAAATACACCGGCATCAGCAGGATCGATCCGAAAATCATCAGTAAAGCGCGCTTCCCGATCTTGTCGGCCAGCAATCCGAAAAGCGGCGTAGCGACCATTGCCGAAAGCGGAAGCAGGCTGTTGAAGAACCCCGCCCGCTCGTGCGCCAGTACCCGCATCGCCTCCGAGGCGGCTACACCGCCGTGGACCGCCAGGATCTTATTCGTGAACAAGTCGATGGCAAATGTGCGGAAGGGAAAGATGGCGGAGTAGAACGTGAAGCAAAGCCCAACCACGAACCAGTAGGACGGGTTAAATCGAAGAATCTGACCGAACTCCAGCTTATCGATGGAGCCGGCCTGTCCCAGTTCGTACCGTCCTTCCGCCCGGCTCTCAAGCGCCCAATACACGACCGAGCAAACCACGGCCAGCACCCCAGCCCCAACCGCAATCAATAACGGTCCCTGCCAGCTCGCTTCGCCCGCCGGTCCGTGGGGATAAAACGCTTTGTTCGCCCAGGTCGGCGAATTGTCCGCCGCGACCGAGGCCAGCCGGGCAATAAGGAGGTTGATCCCAAACGCAAAACTCAGCTCTTTGCCCTTAAACCACTTCGCGAGCACGGTCGTAACCGCCACGATCATGGATTCGGCACCCAGACCGAGCACGGTGCGTCCGGCGATCATCACTCCCGGCCGTCCGCGCGCGGCGGTAAGCGCCGCTCCCAGCAGGCAAAGCACGGCAAAGAACGTAATCGCTTTCTTGGTGCCGATCCGGTCAATGATGATGCCGCCGATCAGCAGCGTCAGAACCGCCGCCACGCTATAGGACGAGTTCAGCCATCCGAACGCGGTGGCGGAAAAACCGAGTTTGTCGATGAAAATCCGCTCCAGCGGGTTGATGCTGTCGTAAATGTAGTAGTTGCCGCCCATCGCCACGCTCACAAATAGCAATACGATCCAGCGATAGAGCCGGGACGGTTCTGGACGTGCAAGCTCAGGCATGAAGGCACTCATCCTCGGCGCTCGACGGCGCCTGTCGTTTATTTGCGACGTTCATCGGTGAAGAAGAGCAACCGCACGAAGATAGCAGATTGGATTCGGAAATGTCCGATTCTCGGAAGTACGCGATCGGGCACCAAAAAGAAAACGGCTCTCAATCGCACAAAGAGGTGCGACCAAGAGCCGAAAACTGAGAGCTGACAGCTGCTCTTCTACATCTTTTCCGTCTTGCTGTCGTATTTCACCATGCCGTTCTTGTCATTCTGACGCGTGACGTCATCGTTCGAATAAACGCGAGCCGCCGTCTTGAAGCCCTTCACCACGCTCGTAGACTCGGTAGCAGTGTCCCGTCCGGTGAAGTAAGTCCAACCGCCGCGCGCTTCTTCGCCCGCAGCATGGCCTTCACGCCCGCGTTCCTGGTGCATCCGGTCTTCGCGCGGACGCTCCTCGCGCGCACGCTCCTGAGGCGGACGCGCTTCGTGCTCCGGCATTGGTCCGCGCATTGGTTCCCGCACGATGTGACCTTCGCGTCCGACCCCCTCCGGCCACAGATGCACCTCCGACGTCGTCAGCGGAGCGCCGCCTTGATACCAGACCGCCTGGGTATAGACTGAGCTAGTCGATCCCTCAATCTCCGACAGCGTCGAGTTGGTCGCGCCGGCGATCAATCCCGTGGTGGCGTTGCTCGCGCCCACCGGGCTCGGCGAAACCGTTTGCAGGGATATTTGCGGCGTGGTCAAAAGCGGAACATACGGGCCGCAGCCATAAAAGCAGCCGCCGTAAGGAAAGGGTTGTTGTCCAAAAGCCACGACTGCCAGCAAAACTACCGCGATCAGAACCAAATAGGGTCGCATACTGCCTCCGCTACTGCTCACACTTAGTTGGATAGCAGCAGGTTGCTGGCCAGTTGCCGCCGGCAAGAAAACACCCCGAATTCTCGTAGATACACGGCTCTTGTAGGCAAAACACTGAAATTAAGGCGAGTCTCGCTTGCACGGCTGGTGAAAACCGGTGCGCACAACCTGCAATCCGTTAGCGCAGCCAAACCTCATCCCCCGACTTAACTCCCCACGTATCGCGCATACAAACTCCGCGCAATAGCCGTGTCAGTCGTTCCCTTAATGATCGCCCGGCCGTCCGGAAACAACGTCATCTCGTAAGGCTCGCGCCAGAACTTCAGCACAAACTCATTGTGGCGAACGTTGCCCAGCGGCTGCAGGCGCGCACTCATCTCGGCAAAGTCCACCGGCCGCTGCCGCTCGTGGATCTGCACCGAATTCCTTCCGCACAAAGTAATATGAGGCCGTCCCTCACCCGCCAGATGAACAAAGTCTCCCGAGCAGGCGCGGCATCCGGCCCGCGGACGAATCGCCGCCAACTCCGCCTGCTCGTTCGTCCAGCAATCCCAAGAGAGCAGCGTCCGCCTCATTCGCGCCCGGGCACCCACCAGAAACTTCAACGCCTCGGTCGCCGCCAGCGACGCCACCAGATTCACCGCAGAATTCAGAATGCCCGCAGTCTCACAAGTCTCAACCGTCCCCCGCGGAGATTCCGGAAAGATGCAGGCCAGGCAAGCCGTTTCGCCGGGCAGGATATTCATGGTCACGCCATAGCTGCCGACCGCGGCGGCGTAAATCCAGGCCGCTGAGTTTTTCACCGCATAGTCGTTGATCAGGTAACGAGTTTCAAAATTGTCAGTGCCATCCAGAATCAGATCGCAGCCGCCGAGCAGGGAATCGACATTTGCCGGAATCAGATCGGCAACGTGGGGTTCGACCATGATCTCGGAGTTGAAACGCGCAATCTGCCGCGCTGCCGCGATCGCTTTGGGCACCGACTCGCGCGCATCGTTCTCATCAAAAAGCGATTGCCGCTGCAGGTTGCTGGCCTCGACGTAGTCGCGGTCGAGAATTCGCAGCGTCCCGACGCCCGAACGCGCCAGCAACGACGCCAGCACAGAACCAGTAGCGCCGCATCCCACAATAACCACGCGCGACTGCGACAGCTTGTTCTGCCCCGCGACTCCGATCTCCGTAAACAACACCTGCCGCGAGTACCGCTCATTATTCTGCAAAGCATCCATTTCCAAGCCGCTTACCTCAGCGATTAACCTTCCCCGGGCTTTCCACCCAGTATTATAGGTTGCGGCCATTAAACCTAATCCAGCGAGCAACGTGTGCCGTCGAGTGCTTCATCGAACCCGAAAGATTTCATGGTCGACCATCCAGCATTTCGGGCGCGAATGATCGTGTGGGGACGGGCGCCCTCGCCCGTCCCGGCCGAGCGAACCGGGGTCCCCGTCGAGCCCGGTTTTGGCTTGACGGGGTGGAGAAGCTCGGCAGCTACCTGCGGCCAAGGCAACTCTGGATTTTGCATCCGATTAGTGCTCGTCATTTTCTTAGTTCTTGCCAATGGGGCGCACTGGGCCTCTGCTTCCCCGCCGGCCCGTCAGCAGCTACCCGAATCATCCACTCAATCCGCCACACAATTCGGCATCGTCACACCTTATCTCGGATTGACCATCGATCAAATCGAGTTGCCGGACGTGCCGCCGGAAGAGGCCGCCACACTTCTGGCCGCCACGCCGCTCAAGGTCGGCGAACCGCTCACCCGCGACAACTTGCATGACGCCATGCAGGCTCTTTTTGCCACCGGCCGTTTCGCCGACATTCAAGCCGAAGCCGATCGCGCCGAAACCACCGGCGTCCGGTTGCGCTTTATTACCATTGCCAACTTCTTCGTGGGCAGGTTGTCGATAGAAGGGGTTTCCACAAGTCCGTCCCCCAACCAACTGGCCAGCGCCAGCCGCCTGCAGCTTGGCGAACTCTACACCCGCGAGAAACTCGACCGCGCTCTGGCCGGCATCCAACGAGTGATGGAAGAAAATGGATTCCACCAGTCGAAAGTGACCATGTCCGAACAGCGCGACCAGCAGCGGCACCAGGTCAACCTGACATTCCATGTCGTCCGCGGATCGCGTGCCCTCGTCGGACTGATCAGCGTGGAAGGCGATTCTGGCTACACCAAGGAACAGATCGAGGACATCGCCAAGCTGCATTCTGGCGTTCCCGTCCTTTCCAATCGCATCACGCGCGCTCTGCAACGAATCCGACGTCGCTATCAGAAGCAGAACCGCCTGCTCGCCCAGGTCGAGGTAGCCAGCCGCACCTACCACAGCGAGCGCAACGCCGTAGATTATGTCCTGAAAGCGGAGCGCGGCCCGGTGGTAACCATCGCCGCCGAGGGCTTCAAGATCAACCAGCGCGTGCTCAAGAAACTGGTGCCCATCTACGAAGAAGGCGCGGTCGACGATGACCTGCTCAACGAGGGCCGGCGCAACATCCAGAACCATCTTCAAACTCTTGGATACTTCGACGCCACCGTAAGCGTGGCCCAACACAACCCGCCCGACGGCCAGAGCATGCAGGTAGTTTACGCGGTCAATCCCGGCGACCGTCACAAACTTGCCGCCGTTCGTATTTCTGGCAACCGATTTTTTTCCGATGAACTGATTCGCTCGCGGATGCAGGACCAATCCGGCGGACGCCTTTTCAGTCATGGGCGCTACAGCGAAGCCTTGCTCGAAGAGGACGTGCAAGGCATCCGAAATCTATATCGGGCGAGTGGCTTCCGGCAGGCGCAAGTCGCCAGCAAACTGGTCAGCGAGTATCACGGGGATCCCTCGAAGCTCGCCGTCGAGATCGCCATCCAGGAGGGCCCTCAGACGCGCGTGGCCTGGGTCCGCATCGAAGGCAGTTATGTTCTTCCCGAGGAACAGCTTCCCGAAATTCAGACCGAAGAAAGACAGGGTTTTGACGAATCAAGTCTGGCGGACGACCGCGATGCGATCCTGGAAAGGTATTTCAATAGTGGTTTTCCCAATGCCACCGTCGACGTCGCCTACGTGCCGGTTCCTACACAGGACAACTCACCGCGCGTTGGCGTGACTTTCACGATTCATGAAGGCGAGCAATTTTTTGTCAGTCAGCTTTTCCTCGATGGTCTACATCACACCCGCCCCGGAGTTGCCCACCGCGCCATCAAGGTGCAACCGGGCGGACCCCTCAGCCAGCACGAGATGCTGGAGAGCCAGCGCCGCCTCTACGATCTCGGCCTTTTCAAGCAGGTGGACACCGCCATCCAAAACCCCGACGGCACCGAGTCGCGCAAGAACGTGCTCGTCACCGTGAACGAAGCCGATCGCTATACCTTCGACTACGGCGTCGGTTTCGAATTCCAGACCGGACAGCCCGCCTACGGAACCAGCCAGCCACTCGGAAAAACCGGCGTCAGCCCAGAGGTCTCTCTCGGCGTCAGCCGCATCAACGTGGATGGCCGCCACCAGACCGTGACCATGAAGGGTAACCTCGGCTATCTGCAGCAGAGAGGGCTGGTCAGTTACTACATCCCCAACGTACTCAACCTTGAAAAACTTCGCTTCACCGCCACGGCGCTTTACGACAACACTATCGACGTATCCACCTTCACCTCGAAGCGGTTGGAGGGCACTCTGCAACTGTTGCAAGTGCTCTACAGAGTGCAGGACCGCGATCTGACAACCTTGGCCTACCGTTTCAGCTACCGCCGCGTAGAGGCCAGCGATATTGAGGTCACCAGCAATCTCATCCCGCTCCTCTCCCAGCCGACACGGGTAGGAATGCCTAATTTTCTCTACATTCGCAACCGTCGCGATAGCGATTCGGAGAGCACCCGCGGCAGCTACACCACCGTCGAAGGAGGAGTTGCCGCCGGCCAATTTGGTTCGGCGGCCGACTTCAGCCGGACGCTCGTCAAGAACTCCACCTATCGCACTTTCTTTCGAAATCGCAGCACCGGGCAGGGATACGTTTTCGCACGCTCCACCAGCGTCGGCATCGAGAACCCTTTCGGAAGCACCGTGCTGCTCGATCCAGGCCAAGCGGCGCCGGTTGGCGCCAGTCTTATTCCTCTGCCCGAGCGTTTCTTCAGCGGCGGGGGCAACTCCCATCGAGGGTTCGGTCTAAATCAGGCAGGACCGCGCGATCCCTTCACCGGATATCCCATCGGCGGCAGCGCCGTTTTCCTCAACAGCCTGGAGATGCGTTTCCCCAACATCAGGATGCCCTACCTGAATGACAACATCGGCTTTACGATTTTTGAAGATATGGGCAATGTCTTTGCGCGCCCCCAGGAAATGCTTTCCAGCCTGGCGCGTTTTCACCAGCCCGACGAGCAGCTCTGTTTCAAGGCGGCGCCGGCCCCCGTCTACTCAAAGTGCAGTTACAATTACGCTTCGCACGCCGTAGGCCTGGGGGCCCGCTATCAGACGCCGATCGGACCATTGCGTTTTGATTTCGGATACAATCTAAATCCACCCTACTTTCCCAACTATAGCAACGTCACGACCAACAGTGGCCATTCGGCAGGGCAGTTTGGGTATCAACGAGCGGGGCACTTTAATTTTTCGTTCAGCGTAGGCCAGTCATTCTGATGAAACGAACAATCCGCCAGTCCAGTATCAAACTCGCCAGACATTGTGCGCTAGCGATCGCGCTAAATATGCTGCTGGCGGTCTCAGCTCTAGCCGGCCAGATTGTCGATCGTGTCGTCACCAACGTCAACGGCCACGTGGTCTTGCAAAGCGATTGGGAGCAGGAGGTCGACTTCGAGACCTTCGCCAATGGCCGCGATCCTGACTCGTTCACTTCAGCCGAACGTAAAACGGCCCTTGACCACCTGATCGATCAGGAACTGTTGCGGGAACAGGTTCGACCGTCTCAGCCAGCTCCCCCCAACGAGGTCGCTGCCCGCGTCGCCGAAGTGCGCAAGCTCTATCCCGACTCGAGTACCGACGACAGATGGCACGCGATCCTGCAACGTTATGGGTTGACCCAAAGCGCCCTGGAAAAGCGTCTGAGCGACCAAATCCAGCTCATGAAGCTCGTGGAAGACCGCCTGCGTCCCGCGATTCAGATTGATCAGCGGGCGGTCGAAAGCTACTACCACGATCAACTGGTGCCCGAAATGAAAAAGGCAGGCAGTAGTGCCAAACCGCTGCCTGAGGTCTTTGGACGAATTAAAGACTTGCTGGCCGAAAAGAAGATGAATGAACTGCTTTCGGGCTGGCTGGCGAATCTGCGCGCCGGCAGCCATATCATGGCTCCCGAACCGAGTTACGGAGAGCAGAACCGTTGACCGAGATACCGACCGAAAAATCGGCCGAGCCATCAATCGACCCTCCGTCTCTTCCCGTACGCCGCCGCGTCCTCTGGAAACTCTTTCTGGCGTTTTCCCTTTTCTGCCTGATCGCCTTCGGCGTGCTGAGCTGGTACGTCACCACCAATTCCTTTCAACGCTGGGTTCGCCGCCGCGTCATCGCGTCCGCGGAGAAACTCACCGGCGGCCGTGTCGAACTCGGCGAACTTCACACCATTCCGTTCCGCCTGCGCGTCGATGCCCGCAACCTCACCATCCACGGCCGCGAAGCTCCCAACCAAGCCCCATTTCTACATGTCGACCGACTGCAAGCGGAAATGAAGATCATTTCGCTGCTGAGCACCACCGTCGGATTGCATTCCCTGGTTCTCGAACATCCCGTCGTCCACATCATCGACTATCCCGACGGCACTACCAACGCTCCCGTGCCGCCAGCGAGCCTTGCGAATAACCAAGGGCCGGTGGAGCAACTCATCTCACTCGCCGTTTCACATTTCGAGGTGCAGCAAGGCGAGTTTCTCTGGCAAGACAAAAACGTGCCCTTCGAATTTGACGCCAGCGATTTGGCGCTGCTCTTGAACTACTCCTTGCTGCGGCGGCAATACGAAGCCCATGTGGCCGCGGGAAGCATCGCCACACATATTCAGCAGTATCCCTCGTTTGTGTGGCGAGCCGACGCTTCCCTGGTTCTGGCCCGCAGACACGCCGACATCAGTAATCTCACGTTGACTTTCGGAAAATCCGAGATTCATTTCACCGGCCGCCTGCAGGACTATCACAATCCCCAGGTGAGCGGTGATTATCATGGTGTCGCCGATCTCGGCGAACTCGCGTCCCTGACGCGACCGGAGCAGGTTCGCGCACAGCCGCTGCAGACAAGCTCGCTGCGGACAGGTTTGCCTCAAAAGGGCACTGTCCAGTTCGAGGGCAAACTTTCCTGGAGCCTGCCGACTTTCGCCACCCGGGGAACCGCGCAGGCCAAAGACATGGAATGGTCGAATGGGAAGCTGTCAATGCGCAATGGCCGCATCGCGGCAGGATTCTCCCTTACGCCGGACCGCTTTCGCCTCTCCTCGATCAAGGCCAACCTTCTCGGCGGCAATCTAAGCGGCGACGCCGATGTTACGAACTGGCAGAGTTCGTTCGAATCTTCCGCGAACGCCGGGCGTCAACATCCGGCCGGACGAGCCCCATCATCAAGTCAGCAGCGCGGCTCGGTGCGTCTGCAGTTGGCCGGTTTCCCGTTATTGCCAGCCCTGCAAGCGTTAAGTTCAAAAAGATTTCCGCTGGATCGCCTCGCCCTTTCCGGCAACGCCAGTGGCAACGTCGAGATGTCCTGGGTAGGCTCGATCCGGAATGCGGATGCGCGCCTGAACCTGCTCCTGGCGCCGCCACTAAAACCGAGCCCAAGCGAGGTCCCGGTGCGCGGCAAGATTGATGGCCTCTACCACGCATCACGCGACGAATTAGAGGTCACCCAGTTGAACCTGACCACGCCGGCCTCTGAAATCGCTGCCGCCGGCAATCTGGCTGCGACCTCATCGCTGCGATTCCAGTTCACCAGTCACAACTTGAGGGAGTGGACTCCGCTGTTAGAAGCCGCCTACGGATACCGTGCGATCCCCGTTACCGTTCACGGGTGGGCAAGTCTGGCCGGAAACGCCAGCGGCAAGCTCTCCGCGATCTCCTTCAACGGAAATCTCGAAGTCTACGATTTTGACGCCATCCTGCCCGCCACCGAACGACTCTCCTCCCGCATCCTGCACTTGGACGCGCTTGCCACCGCCGTGCAGTATTCCAGCAATCACTTCGCCGCGCGCAACGGCTCCTTCATTCATGGCCACACCACCGCGCACTTCGAATGCAGCGCCGAACTGGCTGAAGGCGAACTTCTGGAGGGCGCTCCCTTCACTCTGCATTTTGATCTGCGCAATGCCAGCGTGGCCGAGTTCGCCCCGCTCGCTGGAGTCGAGCAGCCTCTCGCGGGTACTCTGAATCTAACGGCCACCATTTCGGGCACGCGCTACGATCCTCACG
>Ga0181523_10005407_pt1 | contig 10558 bp, 8 predicted proteins | sample PEATcosm2014_Bin_43_FD_119752 | JGI IMG/M metagenome (GOLD analysis project Ga0181523, IMG submission 119752) | Peatland microbial communities from MTU Mesocosm Facility, Houghton, MI, USA - PEATcosm2014_Bin05_30_metaG | ecosystem: Environmental > Terrestrial > Soil > Wetlands > Peat | place... | reverse complement strand
TATCCGGTACAGCATCAGTTCCGTGTTGTCATCGAGCTGCACGCTGAACCAATCCCAGCCCACCTGATCTTTGTCCAACTGGTGGGTGAAAAACTCATGATCCATCCAGGCCAGCCCGGAAACCGTATACGTCCTTCCATTCAGCACAACCGTTCCGCTCGTTCTCAGCCGCGTCAGGGAAATATAGTGCGACGCGTGGCCCGGTCCCTCTGCCTTCTGACTGACTCCATTTTCGCCGTGAATCACCGGAGTCTTTTCGGGATGCAGCGCGAGCGAAAAAGAAAACCGCTCGTCCACTGCCTCCAGCAACTGATCAGCGCCATTCCACTGGACCTTCCAGTTTCCATTCCAGATGCGGCCCTGGCCCTGGTCACTTCCGGCAATTCCCGGGCCCGCGCGGTTGGTGCGCTCCGCAGGATAAAACGCTTTTCCGCTCAAGTCGCTCAGCGCCAGATGGGCAAGATATATATCCTGTATATCCCAGGTCTGCTTTTCTCCGGGATCGCGGTTTACGGCCTGGCGGAAAAACGTCAATTCAAATCCGAAGCGGTGCCCATCACTGGCCGTGAGATTCCCTGTGTAATACCACCACTCCGTCTGATAGCCCGAATGATTGAAATGATCGCGCGGAAACTCGTAGCGGTAAGTGGGCAGCGCAATTTCATATTGCTCCTGCGCGATTAGCGGGTGCGCAAGTGCCAGAATCAACAGCCAGGCGATGGCCCTACTCCTCATGAATCACTTCCAGCGGATTCAGCCTTACCGCCACCTTCGCCGGATACAGTCCCGCCAGCACTGTGGCGACATACACCACGGTCAACGCTCCGCACAGCACACTCACGGGCCAGTGGAACCGGATGGTCCATCCAAAGGACTGCTTGTTAATCACAAATACCAGAATCAGAGAAAGAAAATAGCCCAGCACAAAGCCCGCCAGGTTTGCCAGCAGCCCCAGCAAGCCCGCTTCTACCAGGATTAACTTCCTCACTTGATACGCGGACGCACCCAGAAAGCGCAACAGGCCAAGCTCACGCCGCCTGTCGATCACCAGTGCCAGTAGCGCTCCTGCAATGCCCATCACTGCAACCAGCACTGCTACTGCCTCCAGCGCATACGTGATGGCAAAGGTCCGGTCGAAAATGCGCACGGCTTCCGTGCGCAAATCTCGGTCAGAAAAAATCAGGATCTGGTGTCCCGTCGCCGCCTGCTGTATCTCGCGCCGCACCTCAGAAGGGGCCGTGCCGGGCTCTACGAATACCGCCAGATTTGACGGCGCTGGATCGGGCAGGTACTTCAACAATATGTCCCTGTCCATCAAGATCGTGCCGCGCTCATTTCCATACTCGTAATACACGTCCACAATACGGAACCTTGCGCGCGATTCGCCCAGCCCTAGTTCGATGGAATCCCCCGCCTTGACGCGGTGCTTGTAGGTGAATGGCTCGCTGACCAGAATGCTCCTTTGTCCGCGCAACTCCGAAAGTACCGTCTCCGTTGCCCGTCCTGAGAGAAACTCCGACTTGTGATACGAACGCAGCACCCGCAGATCGACCGCAGCCAGCGTCACCGGCATCCCTTCATAGCTGATTTCATACGCACGCAGCCGGTCAAGTGCCGCCACACCCGGCAATTTCGCAACCTTCTCCGTCAGTTCCACGGAAATCGTTGGATGCCGATCCGCCGCCAGTTCCGCCGCAGGGCGCAAGTAAAGGTCTGCAGGCAATTGATCATCCATCCAGCTCACCACCGTTTGCCGGAAGCTTCCCACCATGATTCCCACCGACGTCATCATCGCCACGGCCGTGGCCAGTGCGCCAACCAGCACCGAGGTGCGTCGCAAAGAAGCCACCAGGCTTCGCGAGGCCAGCAGCGCTTCCACTCCGAACAGTTTCCCCAGCGCTCGTGAGGTCCTCGAAGAAAGAAAGCTGACTAGCGCCGGAATCGCAAATGCAGAGGATCCGATAAGCAGTACCGTTGCCAAATATCCGAACTGCGGTTTGCCTCCGACTGCGGGTAGTTGTGCAAGCAGCGCCGCACCGATCGCCAGCGCTGCGGCAATCCCCAAATCGCGTTCCTTATTCATCCGCGCCGTATACTCCCTCCGCCCGTGCGCCATCGCGTCCACCGGAGAAACTTGCATCGCTTCCCGCGCCGGCGCCAAGGCCGAAGCGATCGCCACGCCGACGCCAATCACCATCGCGAGCAGCACCGAGGAACTTGTCAGCGCGATCGCCCCCGGGCGGCTGCTCACGTACAGCAGATCGACCGTCATCGCCATCAACTTCACTGCGCCGCCGGCCAGCAATCGTCCCAAAGGGAGTCCCAGAAACGCTCCGGCAAGTCCGATGCCGGCTGCTTCCCCCAAAAAAGCCACGAACACATTTCCGCGACTGGCTCCAAGAGCACGTAGAACGCCGATTTCCGATCGCCGCCGCACCACGGAAACTGAAATCGTGTTGTAAATCAGGAACGCGCCCACCACCAGTGCGATGTAGCTCAACAAGCGCAGGTTCCACCGGAACGCCGCCAGCATTTTCCGGTTTTCCACCGTCCCCGTCCCTTGCGGGCGAATCTCCACCCCCGCGGGCATTAGCGCGCCCATCCGTTTCTGCCACTCTTCGGCATTCGCGCTCTCCGGAATCTTCAGCAGAATGCGGTCCAACCGTCCCTGCCGCTTCAAGGCCCGCTCCGCGCCCGCGAGGTCCATCACTATCGCCCTTTCGCTTCCGCTCGAGTCGCCATATACACCGCGCACCGTGCTCAGCACAGTTTGGTCGTTGATCAGAAGTTCGATCAGCTCGCCCGGCTTCTTCTTGAGGCTGTTGCCCACCCACACACTGTTCGGCTCTTCCAGATGCTGCAACGCGCGTTCCGGAGGTTCCGAAGCGGAATTCGTGGTCTGCGCCTGGTCTGCACTGACGTATCGGCTACCTTCGGCGATCATGTCGATCCCGATCAGCGGCAGTGTTTCCTTAGTGCCTATAATCGTGGCGAAATCTTCAATGCGAGCAGAAAATCGTAGCGGAGCCAGCTGGGTGGCAAGCGTGCCCACCACCGAATCCGGCACTCCACCAGCGGCGATAATTTCCAGATTGTAATCGCCGGCCAGCGTTTCCATGGACGAATGGAAGGAGCCCGCCGCGGCGTTTCCCGCCAGCTCCATCGCCAGCACCACGGCCACGCCAATCGCCACTGCCAGAATGGTCAAGCCCATTCGCATTGGCTCGTGAAAGAGCGGCCGCACCATCAACCGGTAGAATAGTTTCAATCGTGCCATCTCAGCGCCGCGTGATCTCCTCGATGTGGCCATCGCTCAGCCGCACCAGCGTGTCGGAAAGGGCTGCCGCCTCCAGGCTGTGCGTCGCCATGATCGTCGCGGTCTGCCGCTCCCGCGTCAGCCGCTGCAGCAGTTCTAGGATGTTTGCGCCCGTAGTGGTATCCAGGTTTCCTGTGGGCTCGTCGGCCAGCAGCAGTTTCGGAGAGTGCACCAGCGCGCGCGCGATGGCCACGCGCTGCATCTGTCCTCCGGAAAGCTGATGGGGAAAGCGCTCACCGAGCCCATCCAGTTCCACCCATCTCAGCCGCTCGCGGGCCTGGTCCCGTGCCGCAGGGTTTCCGGCGAGCAGCAGCGGCAACTCCACGTTTTCCAGGACCGTCAGCGTGTGCAGCAGTTGAAACGACTGAAAAACGAAGCCCACTTTTTCGCGTCGCACTTGCGTTTGCTGCGCGTCATTAAGCGCGGATGTGGAAATGCCTTCGATCCGCACCACTCCCTCTGTCGGGAAGTCCATCGCCCCGGCAAGGTTTAGCAACGTGGACTTGCCGCAACCGCTGCGCCCCACCAGTGCAACAAATTCTCCACCCGCCACTTCCAGTGAGACCCCGCTCAGAGCTCGGACCTTCTGGCCGTCGGTTACGTAGTCTTTGCAGACTCCCTGCAAGGAAAGAATAGGCATGAAGTTCGGATTCACTCACAAAAAGGAAATAAAGACAGGGCCAGCGCAGTCCCCGAATCTGCGAAGTTTAATGTTCTCACAATCCAATCGGGTATCTTGCCGGTACGTCACTCGCCACGGGTGCCCCACATGTCGGTTTCATGTCTGGGCTAATGGTTTATCTTTCTTCTACACGTCCTTAGTGGGCAGCACGCCCTTAACTTGCCAAGCTGACGTCGGGTGGCCTACACTTTGCGGATTTTGCGAACGGCGGGTCTTGGTTTGCCCTTTCGTTCACCTATTCCAGTGCGCACTCAGTCCCAAATGGGAACTCGTGCGCCCCTGCCCCTCAGGGTCGCAGGCTCTAACTGCACGTTGTCGACCATTGGCGGTGAGCTGCCTTTCCGCTAATTCTTCAACCCCGCAAGCGCCTTCTCCACTGCTGATGTCACTTCCGCCGATTCCGGTTCCACTTTGGAATCGAATCGCGCAATCACTTTGCCATCCGGCCCCACCAGGAATTTCGTGAAGTTCCAACCAATCTCGCCGCCGGTCTCTGGGTGTGCTCCCTTGTCCGTCAGAAATGCGTACAACGGTGTGATGTCGCTGCCCTTCACGGACACCTTCGCCATCATCGGGAAACTGACGTGATATTTCGCGCTGCAGAACGTCTTTATCTCTTGGTTTGTCCCCGGTTCCTGTCCGCCGAAATTGTTTGCCGGTATTCCCACGATCACAAATCCTCGATCCTTATATTTCTCGTACAGTGCCTGCAGTCCCGCGTATTGCGGCGTGTACCCGCACCGACTGGCCACGTTCACAAGCAGCACTACTTTCCCCTTGAACGACGAAAGCGGCGTCGGTTGTCCATCGATCGAATTCAGTGTGAAGTCGTAGACTGATTTTTCTGTTGCCATCGCGCTCATCCCCAGAAGTGCCATCAGCACAAGAAGTTTCTTCATTGCTCTCCCCCATCCATCTCGAATTCCTGTTTACAAGCCCTATCCCCGTCAAGCGTCGCAAACCGCATTCTCCGTAATCATTACTATAGGGGAGGTCATGCCCGGTGGCGAGTGCGAAGCTACTGCAGCACGAGAATCGAGAAACTCTTTGGAGGCAGCACCAATTTAAGTTGTTGCCCGGCGAGATCGGCTTGCGCCTCGCCAAACAGCGGTAAAATAGCTGCAGCTGCGTGAGCCGGTGTGTCCTTCAGAGGAATGTTCAACGTAATCGGGCTACTACCGTTGTGGAAAACAATCACGAGCTTCTCTTCGTCTGTTTCGCGAAGAAAAACGTAACTGGAATCGTCAGAAGCTAGGTGCCAAAGCTTTCCGCCCCACAGCGCTTCATGTTCGCGCCTCAAGCGCAATAAAGTTTGTGTGTATTCAAAAAGTGCCTGCTGCTCGCGAGTTCTTCCTTCGCGCGCGAACGCGTTATGAGCATCCTCCGGCCAGCCGCCGGGAAAATCACGCCGATTGTCGGGATCGCCTCCGCCGCTCATCCCGAGTTCGTCGCCATAATACAACTCGGGAATTCCGCGCATCGTCAGCGTTAAAGCGAGTGCCAGCTTGTCCTTCTCAAGTGTCGCTCCCGGGGCGCCAGCAAAGCGCGGCGCATCATGATTTCCGAAAAACGGCACCAGGAAGTCAGGATGGGGATACAGCGAATCCTGTCGCAATACATTGGCAATTCGTCCCGTTGGAGCTCCGTTCAGCAGCACATCGCGCAGCGCAAAATAATAGGGATAATCGAATACTGTGGTCAGTTGCGTGTCAATTCCATCCCACCCTTTCCGTCCCCCAGCAAAAAAAGACGTCACCGTTGGGTCCGGGTGAAACACTTCGCCGATGGTGGACAATCGCGGATAAAGCCTGCGCAACTCCTGATGCCATTGCGCCCAGAAAGCCCGCGGCACGTAAGGAAAAGTATCGACGCGGTATCCGTCCAGCCCGGAAGTTTCCGCCCACCAGATGCTGTTCTGGATCAGATACTGCTGAACCAACGGGTTCTCTGTGTTCATGTCCGGCAGAATCCCGAAAAACCAGCCGTCCGTCAGGTTCTTCCTCATCTGCGGCGGAGTATGCGGATCCACCAGCACTTCAAACAAATCGTTCGGAGTCTCCTTCTTGTCCGATAGCCCGTAAAAGTCGCTCTTCACCGGCGAAAAAGTACTCAGGTGGTGCTCCACCGTTCCGTGGAACCAGTCCGTTGTGGGCATGTCCTTCACCCAAGGATGCAGAGGGCCAACGTGGTTCGGCACCACGTCAAAGAACACTTTCAGATGCAGTTTGTGCGCGGCTTCCACCAATTCCTGGTAATCCTGCAGCGACCCCAGGTGTGGATCCACGGCATAAAGATCCACCGCGCCATAACCGTGATAGTCCGCCGTCGCGCCGTTCTTCACAATGGGCGTGAGCCACAGGGTTGTGACTCCCAAATCCCTCAAGTACGGGAGGTGCTCATTGATTCCGCGCAGATCGCCGCCATGATAGGCTCGCGGTTTCGACCGGTCGTGCGAGCCCGGAAATTCCACAGGCTCGTCGTTGGTGGGATCACCGTCGGCGAAGCGGTCTGGCATGATCAGGTAAATCACATCTTCGGGCGACAACCCCAGGTTTCTACCCAGGATCTGCTTACGCACGGCAAGCGGCAGTTCGAATGTCGCTTCGCCTTTGGCGGTTGTAATGCGGCAAACGGCCGTGCCGCTTTTCAATTGTGGCGAGAATTTCAGCCACACGAAAAGATAGTCCCCTCCGATGGAAGACTGCGTCTCTCTGACCAGTACCTCTGGAAGATTGCACGCCGCGTGCGTCGCCCGCAGATTCTTCCCGGACAGCAAGACCAAAACATCCGCCGTCAAGCCGACCCACCAGTTGGGCGGCTCCACTTTCTCGATCACCGGCGTATTCGGGTCGGCGCTTCTCTGAGCGAGGATTGGATAGGCTCCGAGGAAAAGGAGAGCAGCGGCAATCAAAGATGCCACGCCAGAGAAGTGGAAATGAGAATTCTGGAAACGTGAATGTTTAACCATCAATGCGCGAGCTTAGCAGAATCGAGCCGCGTTGCGGCAGGGGAGATTTTCACTCCAGCTCGCGAAATACCAATGTTCCAAAGGCCGAAGGTACGTGGAAGTTCGGTTTTGCCGAATAGGTGGGGCTCCACGTCGAATAAAACCGCGGCTCCGTCTCTCCCTCGATCCGAAAAAAATTCACTCTCCAGGAGTTTTTTGGATCGAATTGAGTGGTCAGAAATTTCATCGGTATGGCCATCTCCGCTGTCCATGTCTTGGCCTTTTCATCCATGATCACGCGGCGGCGCAATCCACTGTGCAACTCCTCAATTTTTCCGTGGGAAACGGCCAGGTCAATCCAGTAACCGTTCGGGCTCACCTCAAACTCGCGGTAAACAAGTGGGTCACTGGAATCGGGCTGCAAAAAAGTCTCTGCCACATCGCGATCCCACAGTTCATAACGCCAGCCATCTGCCCGGGCATCTGGAAAAACGAATATGTTTCTATAGTTGCAATGGAAGCGGAGAAACAAGGTTTCTGGCGTCCATAGCAATCGAACCTCCGTCGCGCGCTGGGGGTCCGGATTCTGTCCCTGCCAGTCCTGGTCAAAGTGAAACGCCGGAGCCTTCTCCCAGGCGGAGATTGGGGGGAAAGTATCCGTCGCAGGCTGTCCCTTCAGGCGCAATGCGTATGCGGTCGGAAGCGCGGGGCGATCCGCAGCGTGGACAGGATTCATCGTCCATATAGTGTAGTTCAGTGCCGCAGCGAAGCTTACCCACAAAACATAGGGAATAAACAAGGAAGCGGCAAAACCGTCAACCTTCCGCGCGTTGTCCAAAAAAAGAAGCAGGGAGAGCAGCAGTAGGAAAATGATGACGACCACCGTTCCGATGAGATGCAAATTAAAGAAAACGGGCGACCAGAGAAAATTCAGTACCCGCTGACCCACGAAGACGCGCAAAGCAATGGAAGGCCATTCGGACAAGGGTGCACTCCAGACTTGCCAGCCTGCAATGGCCATCAATGAGTAGAGGATAGTCCACACCGGTCCAAACAGCCACTTGGGCGGCGTCCAACCTGGCTTGGCCAATGCGGAGTACCAGGTGGCGATCTGGGGCTGCGTCATGATTCCGGCGTAGAAGGCGGCTCCATTGCGAGCCACAAAGAACAGCATCAGTACGCTGGACTTGCTCTTGGCCATGGCAAGTACTCCTGACGAATGAGTTGCACGAATTTTCTCAGAACCTCCTGGGCAAGCATACGATAATCTGGTTTATGATCCATAAAATTCGGCTCCGCTGTTGCCTTCGGCAGTCTCACATTGGGCGCGCTTCTTCCGTAAACACAAAAGCAGAGGGGCACTACTGCTCCTCCTTCTTGTTCGCCGAGATTCCTTTACCTGGGGAGCGGCACTGTGTCGATGACGTGGATGATACCGTACGGGGCCATCACATCGGGCTTCTCGACAGTCGCGTTCTCCACGATCACTTTGCCATCCGCGCCCCTGACCATCAGTGATTGGCCTTCGACAGTCTTTGCCGAGGTGAGTTTCACAGCATCCTTGGCAATCACATCCCCAGGGACGACGTGATACAGGCGGATCGCACGGATGTTCTCCTTGTTCTCCTGCTTCCTTAAGTCCTCCACCGTGCCGGCCGGCAGTTTAGCAAACGCCTCATCCGTCGGTGCGAAAACCGTGAACCGGCCTCTGCTTTTCAGTCTGTCCGACAAGCCGCTGGCTGCAAACCCGCCACAACGGTTTTGAACGACCCCGCGGCAACTGCGGTGTCTACGATGTTCTGCTCCGCCGTTGGCCGAGACACTACAAGATTTGCCGCCAACAGAACTGCGGCAAACGGAATGGCGGCCAGCCATATTGATTCACTCTGCAATATCATCCTTCTCCTCAAGATTCATCCCCCCAAATCTCGGGGATATTTGTGTTTCTCCGTCCACTCAGTTCATTCACCCCGCCAAACTCCAGCAACATCTGTTCCCCGGCGTCGAGAATGCTCTTGCGCTCGCCCGCGTGATGGGGATATGCCGGAGCTAACCACATCCTCATGAAAGGGCATTTTCCCTGCGAGAAATAAAAATGCCCGGTCTTGCACCGGACAGAAAGCCGCCGTCAGCCTCGATTCTCCGGGCCGAAAGGCCAGCAGACTCATTGCGCACCATCCTTCTCAATGCAATCTAGCTCAACCTTCCCGCGTGCTAGCATCCTTTGCTAGGCCCGATCCTGATGTTCCGGAAGGAGTCATTCGCCGTGGAAGCCCGTCATTCCGTAGAGGTGCACACCGAACCAAAGCGCCGCAATCCTGAAGAATTCCAGTTCATCAAATTTCGCATTGAAGCCGGTGTGGCCCGCATGACCATGAACCGGCCCGACCATAACCTCCTGAACGAGACCATGCTCCGTGAACTGGCCGATGGTATTTCCTTCGTCGCGGATCGCGGTGACGTGAAACTCATTGTGCTGGATTCTGCTTTCAAGGTTTTTTGTGGTGGCATTGATATCGGTGAATACACGTCGGAACGCGTGTTCCAGATGGTGGATGCGTTCCATTCCGTTTTTGCCGGAATTTTGGAGACCTCCAAGCCGGTCCTTGCCGTCGTGAACGGTCCCGCAATAGGGGGAGGAGCGGAACTGGCCGCTTTCGGCGATATGGTTGTGGCCACACCAAGAGCGCGGTTTGCGCAACCGGAAATCACGATCGGCATTTTTCCGCCGCTGGCGTCGACCATTTTGCCATTTCTTGTGGGCCCAAAGATCGCAATGGAACTGGTGTTATTGGGAGAGCCTGTTACGGCGGAACGCGCGCAGGAACTCGGATTGATCAACCGGCTGGTGCCGGAAGCGGAATTGGAAGCCACGGTGAATGAACTGATCGAGCGGATCACCGGCCACTCCGGCCCCGTGTTGACGATGGCGAAAAAGGCCATACTGGGTGGCATGGGACTTTCCCTACAAGACGGCCTGAAGAATTCCAGGAATATTTTCCTCAACGAACTCTATCGCCTGGAAGATTCCCAGGAAGGGCTGCGTGCGCTGGTTGAAAAACGCAAGCCCAAGTGGAAAAATCGCTAAACCTCCGGAGTGAGAAATTTTAGTTTCATTGACACTCCCCGGCGGTGGCCGTACACTGAATTTACAATTTGCAGGCTAGGGAAGTGGGGAAGTGCCGTGTAAAACGGCCGCGGTCCCGCCACTGTGATCGGCAGAAATGCCGTAAGCCAGGCTACCCTCCCAAGCTGCAGTGGCCGCGTGTCCTTCGCGAGAGAGAACACGGTCCAAAATGCCCCAGCCTCGTGCGGGGTTTTTTTATTGTTTCTTCTCGCGAACTCTCGTCAGGAGAGATTCGTGCTGGATTCAAGGACCATCATTGCGCCGCGTGCCTGGTTGTTTTGCGCCGGGCTGATCTTTTTTTACGCCGTCGACATGTCCGCGCAAGCGAATTCGCCTGCCTCTCCTGCACCTCCGGTCATGCGTGAGGTTACGGATGGATATGGGCGCTCCGTTCGTGTGCCAGTCAATCCATCGCGAATCGTCTCGCTGGCCCCGAGCCTGACGGAAACAATCTACGCGCTAGGCCTTGAGGATCGCCTTGTGGGC
>Ga0181523_10005406_pt1 | contig 10558 bp, 5 predicted proteins | sample PEATcosm2014_Bin_43_FD_119752 | JGI IMG/M metagenome (GOLD analysis project Ga0181523, IMG submission 119752) | Peatland microbial communities from MTU Mesocosm Facility, Houghton, MI, USA - PEATcosm2014_Bin05_30_metaG | ecosystem: Environmental > Terrestrial > Soil > Wetlands > Peat | place... | reverse complement strand
TTTGCGTGTTTCTGGCCGCTTGCGGTGGCAGCAGTAGTACCCCCAAGCCTCCGGCCGGCCCCCCGACGATCACCTCGACCGTCCTTCCGCAAGCGGCGGTGAATGTTAGCTACAGTTTCTATCTGCAAGCAACCGGCGGTACCGGCACGTACTTGTGGAGCATCACTAAGGGAAGTATGCCTCCGGGTTTGACCTTCGACGGCACCACCGCACAGATTAAAGGCACACCGACGCTGCTCGGCGTGTATCCCTTTACCGCCAAGGTAACCGACGCGAACAATCTCAGCGGCACGGCCGACCTGAAGCTGACAGTCGGTGGCGCACTTATTATCACTTGCGATTCCTGCATCAGCGGCACCTTGACCCTGCCTTCGGGGAGCCCGGGAGTGCCTTATAGCGCCACGCTGTCGGTCGGCGGGGGACAGTCGCCTTACAGCTGGTGCGTGGTTGAGACCAACGGCACCTGCGATAACGGCTCAGGCGGCGGCTTGCCTCCGGGGTTGACCATCAGCACCAGCACCGATGGCAATTACAACGGCATCATCTCCGGCACACCAACGACTCCTGGAATACCGACGACGTTCATCGTGCAAGCGACCGACTCGGAGACAATTCCATCCTCAGCAGCAGCCAAGCTCACGCTTACGATTATGGGGATTGTGACTTCGGCGCTGCCTCCTGCCACCCTCAACCAGCCCTACAATCAGGGCGTCACGGTTGCCGGTGGAGTCCTGCCGTTCACCTGGTCGATAACTGAGGGAACGTTGCCTCCGGGCTTGTCTCTCAGCACGGGCTGCGTAGACAGCCGGTTGCCCACCTGCGCCATCAGCGGTGTTCCGATCGCGGGAGGCAGTTATCCGTTCACCATGCAGGTGAAGGACAACGAGGACCCGCCCGCTATCGCTACGGCACAGTTCACGATCGATGTGCAGGGCGTCAGTAATGGGACGCTGATGGGGAACTATGCCTTCGCACTGAACGGGTATGACGGCGGAACTCCGTTCGTCATGGCGGCGGCGTTCATTGCCGATGGCAACGGAAACATCACGAGTGGCTATCTGGACCTGAATAACGGAAGCGGAGAAACGATCGACAGTCATGGCAACGTAGTCCCGCAGACGATCATCACGGGTTCGACGTACAACCTGGCGGTGAACGGCACGGGTACGCTGACCATCATGACCAACGCACCGGCAACTTACCAGTTCTCGGTTGTCGTCACTCCCAATGCCTGTACTGCCGGCCCAAATATTGCCACCTGCGGTGCCTTGATCGAGAGCGACTCTTCCCACCCGAACCTCTATGGGTCGGGCTCGCTCAAAGTGCAGAATTTGCCGGACTTTGGCCTCAGCCGGTTCTTCCCGGGAGATTTCGCGCTGCTGGCTTCAGGCACCGACCCGAGCGGTAATCGCTACGCCGCAGCGGGCGCGCTGGGAACGAACCCGTCGACCCTGGTGGATATTGACTGCAGCGGCAACGGCTGGGGCCTGACGAACGGATGCCCGCTGGACATCAACGACAACGGTCAGACTGCTTCGAATCCGTTGAAGGGAACGTTCTCCTCAACTATCGACCCAGGGACCGGCCGCGGCGACTTCCTAAATATGAGCTTTCCGACCGACCCGAATGGGCGGTGCTTAGGCACGATAAGCAGTCCAGGCTGCCATTACGCCTACTACATTGTTGACCACGCGGAGATGATCATAATTTCCGCCGATCCCATCTCCAAGCCAGCCAATCTGACTCTCTGGCGTGGCTATCGTCAGACTTCGTCCGTCAACGGCTGGACGCTCACGGCCCTGACCGGCACGGGCGTGATGGAACTGAATGGTGAAAACCCGAACGGGGGAAGCCCTCTAGCCGACTTGACCGCCGGATTCCTCGTCTCGAACGGCGCCGGCAGCGCCACTCTCAATACCGACGAGAATGATGGCGGGACCCTGAATCTGCTGCAGACCTCGCAAGGCACTTACGCCATAGATACCGAGGGTCAAAAGACTGGCAGGGTAACCTTCAGCGGCTTCACTACGCAGTTCGGCACCACCCCGCCTGTGGCGTACCTGTTTGGCTCCGACTTTGCCTTTGTCGTGGGCACGGATGCGAAGGTGACCTCAGGGATCGTGGAGCCGCAGTCGCTAACTAAAACTTCAAATTATGACTCCTGGGTGGCTAACATTTATGCCGGCGGCTCAATTTCGCCGGTGTTGACGGCGGTCACGAACTCGGTGACGGAGCTGATCGCGAACGGCATGGGCGGCATCACGGGCACGCAGAACACCAGCGGACCGGGTGGGCCAGGTGGGCCGAACAACTTGGCGCTCACCTACAACGTCGATAACACCGGCCGCGCGGTGGTGCTGACGTCGAACGGTACTCGATATGGCAACCTGTACGTTGTATCGCCGACCAAGTTCATTCTGCTGCCGACCGGTACGGCCCCGGCGCTGAACGTCTTTGCCTCGGCTCCGGGTTTCTAGCAGCTGGAACTGGGGGTGTGTTCTGATCTGCGCCGCTGACGCGGCTGGGAATCATTTTCCGTTCTTACCTGGGGCTCGCGCCCCGGGCTAACTGCGCTACCGCCGCTGCGCGGCTGTTTGCTCGGTCGGCTGGAAGCCCACCAGTTTCATGGCGTGTTGGGCTTCGTGGCCCTTCATGAAGTTTTCCCAGATAAACCCTGTGCGATAGTTCTCCACCATCAGCATGGAAATGCCCTGGTCGATGCCGATCACGTCAACGTCGGTCCACGCCGTGCGCGGATTGAAAGCATCGACGAATCCGTAACGCTTCCAGGCTCGCTGGCCGTAGTTGTTGTAGAGGTTGGCCATGACGGCGGTAGTTTCTTTGGGCAGAAATGGAAGCGAGCCCGCGGCGGCGCAGGGCACGACCGTCCCATCGATATATCCAATCTCAGGCGGCCCTCCCCAGGCTTGATAACCCAGCCGCGAGTCGGATGCGGTTACGCCCCACGTGTTTTCGTCATAGTCAGGAAAGCGCCAGCGCAGCGAGAGACAGAAGAGTTTGTGAGCGTAGGTGGCTACGGCGGAGTTCTGGAAATAATTGGCGTACGGATCTCGCACATTGCGGAAGTCGAACCAGGCGTGCGAGTACTGATGAACGAAGAGGGGATCGGCGCCGCTGATGTAGCTGTAGCCCTCGAATTCCATCATCGGCCGGGAAAAGGCGTTCCACGATGACGGGCTGATGTTGTACGCCGGCGCGCCAATGGCCAGCAGGTACATCATCATCAGCTCGCAATAGGTGTCCCAGCGCGCGCCGATAAACTTGTACTCCGGAGTCCAGCCCATGGCGAAGGTCTCGCCGCCGTTCAGCATCCAGCGCCAGTTGACGCGCCGGTAAATCGCGTCCACCAGTTGCGAAATCTGGGCATCGTTGAAGTATTCGCGCGCCATGAGGGCGCCGCAGAGCAGGATGGTGGTGTCGATGGGCGAGATCTCGGAGAATCGCGCGCGCTTGCCGGTCTCCATGTCGAGGAAGTGATAGAAGAACCCGTTGACGTGCTCGAGATGGTAGAGCAGGAATCTCAGAGTCTTGACGACGCGGGTGCCGATCTGGTGTGGCGGAAGATAGCCACGCCGGTGGCCGATGCACAGGGCCGCAAGCCCGAAGCCTGTGGCTGCGATGCTGGCCACGCGACGGCCATCTGGAGTTCCATCTGCCAGGGCGCGGTCGCGCACCAGCCCGGTGCGGGGATCCGCCTCGTACCAGAAGAAGAGAAAACCGCGGCTAACGATCTCCTCCAGAAGTTCGTCGTCGGTGAGACGCCCGTCCGGCGGCACAGCCTGTGTCTGTCGGGAGAGCTTCTTGAGCTCGGCTCCGTACAATCCAGCTTTCGCGAACGGGTAGGCGAGCGCGCCTCTCGCCAACATCGACAGCAGTTTCCTGCGGCTGAGGACGCGGGCATTACCGTCGCAGCAGGGCAGGTCCAGCAATGTTGGGATTCGGGTCTCCAAAGTCAAACGGCCAGTATGCAGCGGCTCAATATGGTGCGGCAGCTCAATACATTGTAAAGCCTTATTCCGGGCGGTGGATTCGGGGGCGATAGCCAGTTGACGCTGCTGTTTTATACCTTCCGTACGCCACCTTTCGGAGGGGTGGGCGGGGAAAACTCTGGGTACTCTACCGCAAGGTGTTGCACTGCTTGTCATGGAACAAGCTTTATTATCAGTCACTTACTGCGGTGATCGGATTGCAATATGAATGTTTGTGTGGGTTTGTGTCTGAGGTTGTTCCTTAGTCGCGGACCGCTGGCAAGAAAATGATTTGTGCTGAATGTGGGCCAGTTAACACTTCTAGATGTCTTGTTTAAAACGGAGGATCCCTTGAGCAAGAAATTCGCGCTTTGTGTAGTGGCCCTCGCTCTCTGCAGTCTGCCAGCGATGGCTCAATCAACATTGTATTCAGATCTTGGCACCGGCAGCGATGTTTACAATTGCTGCTCGGGCTGGACGGTTGCCGGAAGCGGCGATCTGGGCACGAGCTTTACCGCTGCCAATGAGTTCGTTGCCGGCGCATCGGGCAGCGTTTCGCAGATCGATCTTGGTGTCGGTATCGTCGAGGGCACGAACTCATTCTTCGCCGCTCTTTACACCGCGAGCGGAAATGCACCGGGCACCCTGATCGCGCAGTGGGACAACCTGAGCAGCAGCACGACCTTTGGCCAATGCTGCGGCCTGGTAACGATCAGCGGCATCACCGGAGTGGACTTGACCGCGGGAACGTCGTACTTCCTGATTCTCGGCCCCACCAACCTGAGCGCAACCACTTGGGAAGCGTGGAACCAGAACAGCACGGGCGCGACGGGAACCGACCTGTATGCCACCAGCGGATGCCAGAACGGCACCGGAAACGGCTGCTCCTGGAATTCGAACGGCACGCAGACGATCGGCGCCTTTGACGTCCTAGGAAGCACCGGCGCAACCGTACCCGAGCCATCCTCCCTGCTGTTGCTGGGAACCGGCCTGGTCGGAGCCTTTGGAACCATTCGCCGCAAGCTGAACCGCTAACCGTCACGCAACATCGAGAAAAGCCGGAGGATGACTCCGGCTTTTTTCATTGGTCGCTGTAGTTGCGGCCAGGCAGCATCCTGATCGGGCAAGAGTCGAGCTCATCCATTTACCCCTTGGACTTCCCCTTACGGCACCTTTTGGTGGGAAAGCAGGCGAGAGTTTTGGAACTCTACTGCAAGCTGTTGCACTCCACGGCACAGAAGTTGCTTTGTTATCAATTCCTTACTATGGACACCGGATTGCAATGTAACCAATGAAGCGGTCTGTGTCCTGGGAACGCGACCTGGACACTGGCTGCGTGGGCAAGAATGCTGTTTCCTGCCTGAAATGGGTCCTGTATCGGCCATCTCGAGATGTTGCAACGAAAACGGAGGAACCCTTGAGCAAGAGATTTGCGTTGTCGCTTTGTCTACTGGCTGTCGCTCTCTGTAGTCTGCCAGCGATGGCTCAAACAACATTCTATTCGAATCTCGGAACCGGCAACGACGTCTACTATTGCTGCGAAGGCTGGACGATGGGTGGAACCGGAACTCTGGGAACAAGCTACACCCTCGCCGAAGAGTTCACCGCCGGCGCTACCGGCAGTGTTTCGCAGATTGACATTGGTGTCGGCTACGTCGAAGGCACAAACTCGTTCTTCGCCGCTCTGTACACCGCCAGCGGCAGCGCGCCGGGCACCTTGGTTGGACAGTGGTCCGACCTGACCATCCCCCAGGATTTCGGTGGATGCTGCGGTCTGGTAACTATCTCTGGCATCACCGGAGTGAGCCTCACTTCGGGAACGTCATACTTCCTGGTCATTGGCCCCACGGACCTCAGCAGCACGCTTTGGGGTGCATGGAATTTCAGCAATTCCGCGACCGGCCAGTTGGACTTCGCCTCGAGCGGATGCCAGAACGGCAGCGGCAACGGTTGCAACTGGAATAACAGCGGTGTCACGAACCAGGGCGCGTTCGACGTCCTCGGAAGCAGCGGCGCCACCGTTCCCGAGCCATCTTCCCTGCTGTTGCTGGGAACCGGCTTGGTCGGAGCCTTTGGAACCATTCGTCGCAAGCTCATGCGCTAACCGTCGCTTAGTCTTGCAAAGAGCCGGAGAAATATCTCCGGCTTTTTTCTTTGGCCGGATTATCCACCGCATCGGTTTACTTCCCAATCAGCCTTGACCTGAATTCTGGCACTATTGCAACTTCGCGTATTCCGTTTTGGCTTGGAGGAGGACGGGAACGTCAGGATCGGCGTCTTTCCAAAGCGTGAGGAAATTCTGGTATGCCTCGCGGGCCTTGGCGCGGGCGGCAGGGTCTTGGGCGGCGTCCAAGGCGTAAGCGCGAGCCAATCCGAGGCGGGCCAGCGCGCCCCACGGAAAGTTCGCCACCAGCCCGCGATGGTCAATGAATTTCCGAAATTCCGCTGCGGCTGCCTTACCATCGTGAAGCATGAGATAGGCTTGACCACGCACGTAGACCGGACACAAAACTACCGAGGTGAACGAGGTTTGACCGAGGTCCAGGGTGCCCATGTCCCGCAGCAGTTCTATCGCCCGCTTAGGATCTTTGCGATCCAAGGCGATGGCCGCACGAATCGTGGGCAGCCAATATTCTTTGCAAGGCAGTATCCACCGGGAACTCCTTGTCGAGCTCAGCAGCTAGCTTCCCGGACGCCGCGGAATCGCCCGCCAGCGCCAAAGCCGCTGCTGCAACTTCGCGTACATACCGGCTGGGGCCTAATTTCAATGCGTCGTTGGCGTCGCGACGCGCCTCCGGCCCGTTGCCCGTTTCCACTTCCCGTAGGGCCTCGGCGACCTGATACGATGCGGCCGCCTCCCTGGCGTCGTTGTGCTCGGCGGAGACCATTGCTCTGCGGGTCTGTTCCTGCGCGTTTTTCAATTTTCCGTACCAGGCTTCGGTGTCTGCCTGGGTGGCCAGCAGCTCGTCTTCTGTCCCCGGCAGTCCCGTAGAATCGGCTGCCGCTTTTGCCATCTGTGCCGTGTCGCCCTTGAGAAAGGCAATTAGATAGAGGTTTTCCAGCAGGTAGTAATCATGAAGATTTTGAGCCTGCGCCTGCCTCAAGACCGACTCGGCCTCGTCCAGCCGGTTGAGGGCCAGCAACGAATAGCTGACGTCGACATAGTTTATTCCGTCTTTCGGTTCAAGGCGCAACGCTTCTCGATACCACACCAACGAGCTTTCCCAGTCTCCCAAGGTCACCGAAATATCTCCCAGGTTCAGATACGGGACAAACATGTTGGGATAAGTCTGGCGCCACAGCTCGAAGACACCTCTTGCCTTGTCCAGCTCACCTGTTGTCCACAAATAGTAGAAACCCTCGACGAACAATCGCTCTGGTTCGCTCACCTTCTCACGCAGGTCGTAAGCCTTGCGCGAGTTCTCCATCATTCTCTGGGTTTCGCCGATGTTGGCGTAAGAAATTGCCACCGCAAGGTAGGCCAGGGCAAAATTCGGGTCGAGCTCGACCGCCCGTTGGAACAAGGGCAGCGCGGCAGGGCCGCCCTGGGACAGGCGGGTCTTAACCCCCAAGCTATAGGCTTGCAGCGCCTCGAGCGATGGCGTCGTAGCCTCTTCCCCAGGCGTGGCGTACTTCTGCACCGACTTAAGCGACTCGCCCAGCTTGCCGCGCAAACGGGTCGCGGCAGTATCGAGGGTCTTGAGCACGGCTTCTTTGCCGGCAGCCTGCTCTTGTACCTCGGCCAGCACGTCTCCGGTGCCGCAGTTGACCGCCTTCAGGCCAATCACGTACTGGCTGCCCAAGCTGCCGATGGAGCCGGTCAACATGGCGGAGCTACCGGTGCGTTCGCAGATCTCGCGGGCCAGCTCAGGGGATAACCGCTCGCCGGCGGAGTGTCCCATCAACTTGAGAGTCTGATTCACTTTGTTCTCGGAAACGAGATCGATGAAAGGCGATTGTTCCAGTTGTACGGCGAGTCCTTGCTTAAGGGCATCGTCGAAAACGGCGTCGCCAGTGGTGTTGACGAAATCCGAGAGGACGATGGGATCTTTATCGGTGAGCTTGGGCGGACGGTGGGAGACGAAATACCACGCTGCCAGTCCGCCCGTAACCAAGACGGTGGCCGCCAGCCAGGGCAGTCGCTTCCTTGCAGTCGAGGCCTGCGGAGCCGAGGCCGTGAAACGCTGCAAGTCCGAATCCCGCTTCATCCGCTGCAAATCAGCCCGCATGTCCGCCGCATGCTGGTAACGCAGGTTCCGATCTTTCTCCAGCGCGCGGTGGATGACGTCTTCCAGCTTGGCCTGCATATTCCGATTCAGTTGCGACGGCGGCTGCGGATTCTTCGTCAGAATTTCCGAGCAAAGAACCGCCGGGCTCTCGCCCTGAAACGGCATCTTGCCGGTAGCCATCTCGTAGAGCACGGCGCCGAACGAGAACAGGTCCGTACGCGAGTCGACCTCCTCGGCTCGCACCTGCTCCGGCGACATATAGGCCACTGTGCCCAGCATGGCCCCCGGGGTGGATAAATCCTTCTCGCTGAGCATGGCTGTCTCGGCGGAGGCTGCACCCGCTCCTCGCAGAGCTCGTTCTGCGAGACTGACCTTCGCCAGGCCGAAGTCGAGAATCTTGGCGTGTCCGCGTTTGCTGACGAAGATGTTGGCGGGCTTGATATCGCGATGGATGATGCCCGCCTGATGTGCGGCGTCCAGGCCTTCGGCAATATCGATCGCCAGTATCAGCAACGGTTCCGATTCTATGGGACGGCCGCCGATCCGATGCTTCAGCGTCATGCCATCGAGGAATTCCATCGCGATGAACGCTTGGCCTTCCGCCTGATCGATGTCATACACGGTGCAGATGTTGGGATGATTCAGTGCAGAAGCCGCCCGCGCTTCGCGGCGGAAGCGCTCCAGCGCCTGCGCGTCGTGGGCGATGTCTTCAGGAAGAAACTTGAGCGCGACGAAGCGGCCAAGACGCGTGTCCTCAGCCTTATACACAACGCCCATCCCGCCCCCGCCGAGCGTTTCGATGACCCGATAGTGCGAGATGGTTTTGCCGATCATACGAGTGGTCAGGATGTCCGGTGGCTCATGTTAGGGGTACTGTGAGTTCGCAGTCAAACTAGCTCCGGCGCGAGGCGTGCTCCGACGTGGATCTGCAAAGCGAGCCGAACTTGATCAGGGAATCCGGGAGAGTTCGCAGATAAAGCGCGATGGGGGTCGGGTGGCTACAGAGAGATCCGTCATGGAGGGAATACGCGCCCCCCAACAACCGCAGATTCTACGGTTGTTGGGGAACTCTGTTGTAGCAGGCCGGGAGCTCGCCGGCTGGAATTACCGGTGCGGCTCTGTAGTCTGTGGCGGAGGCGCGGCCGGAGTTGTATTTGGCGCTTGCGATCCTCCGTCGGTGCCCGGCGCCCTCAGAACGTCCTGCGCATCAGCGGGCACCACGCCCTGCACCATCGGCTTGTGCTTGACCTTGCCCGACTCCGCATCCGCGATATCGATGCCCAGCCTGGTGAGCGTCTCCGCTGTGTAGTAGTCCAGCAGCACCTTCGACTTTTCGTAATTGGCAGCTGAGTTCAGCACATTGGATTCGGCCTGCGTCAAATTGCTGGACGCCTGCAACACCAGGGTCGGGGTCGATGCTCCATAGCTGAACTTTTTCTGTTCTGCGTCGAGGTTCTCTTTGGCATAGTCGCGGGCCGCCAAAGCAGCCTTTAGCGCCGCATAATTGTTCTGCATAGTGAACTGCGCCTGCCTCACCTGCAGGGTGATAGTGTTTTCCGTCTGCTGCAATGCCACCTGCTGCTGGCGGTATTCCAGTTCCCCGCGAACTTGATTGGCTTGGGCCGCGCGATTGCGGATCGGGATGTTGAGGTTCACGCCGATCCCCTTGTCCGGCGCCGAGCTGTTGAACAGATTGGAGAATGCCGAACCATAGGTTGGGGGAACCGAGCCCGGCTCAAAGCATTCACCGAAGGAGTTGGTTTGAGGGCAAGTCGGAATCAGTGAGTTCTGCGGTCCGGCCAGGCCCGAGGCGCCGTAGAAGGCGTAGACGTCCAGGGTCGGCAGCAACGCATTCTTCAGCGACTTGCGCGAGATCTCATAATTGGTGAGCTGGATGCGGGCCGTAGCCATCTCGGGCCGCCCCTGCAACGCCTCCTGGATCAGCTCTTCAACCGGGCGCACCTCGTATTGTTCGTTGGGCTTCAGCGTGTCGGTGGGAATGACGGGAGCTGCGGCCAGCAACGGGTCCTGCGTGTTCTTGGTGATGGCGTTCTTCATCAGCAGTTGCTCCAGCTGAAGATTGGTTTGCGCCATGATCAGGTTCTGCTTGGCGTTCTCAACTCCACTCTGCGCCTGCACCAGCGTGATGGGGGCCAGCGTCCCGATCTTGACCTGCTCCTGGTCATCGGACAGCGTTTTGTTGGCCAGCTGCAACTGCCGTTCGTTTACCTTCACGGCCTCGTAAGCCGTTACCAGATCCCAGTAGATATTTTCAATTTGCGAGACGGTGGTGATGATCTGCTGGCGGAAGACCACATCGGCGATCTCGCGGTTGTTGCG
>Ga0181523_10005405_pt1 | contig 10561 bp, 13 predicted proteins | sample PEATcosm2014_Bin_43_FD_119752 | JGI IMG/M metagenome (GOLD analysis project Ga0181523, IMG submission 119752) | Peatland microbial communities from MTU Mesocosm Facility, Houghton, MI, USA - PEATcosm2014_Bin05_30_metaG | ecosystem: Environmental > Terrestrial > Soil > Wetlands > Peat | place... | reverse complement strand
GTGCTCCCGGTACCCGATCGGCCTTGCCTCATCGCCTTCATATTCCGTCCCCGTTAATGCGCGAGCATAAGGCAACGCCAGAACACTGCGGCTGGGATAGTTTGCACGACCGAGTTCTCGCGAGGCACAGCCGTTTCCCGATACGCTGCAGCGCAGCATCGCTGTAGTCCGGCGATCGTTCTCGAACCGAGCGAGGTTAGATCTTGAAGTTCTTGGGCGGGCCCATACAGCGCGTTTCGGGAGGTCGTGTTCATCCATTTAGCAGGAGGTGCAGTCATGTTCGGCAATGCGACCGCATTCGAGGCGCTATTCGATGAGCTACGGCGGATGGAAGTGGGCTTCGACCAAATGTTTGGTCGTCGTGGTGCCCCCGCAGGAATACGCTCGGTGGCACGAGGTACCTTTCCGCCCGCCAATATCGGTGTCACCGAAAACGAGGTGCATGTGTACCTGTTCGCCCCGGGCCTGGACGCCAAAGGCTTCGATATTTCCGCTCAGCGAAACGTGCTCACCGTTTCAGGAAGCCGGGTGTTGCCAATAAACGAAAAGGCGACTTACTTTCGCCAGGAGCGCTTCGATGGCGAGTTCCGGCGGGTGATTACGCTGCCCGAGGACGTTGATCCCGAACGGATCGAGGCGAAGTATCGGGACGGGGTGCTTCAGATCAGCGTGGGCCGCCGCGAGAGCGCGAAGCCCCGCCAGATTCAAGTGAAATAGGAGCAAAGCCATGCGCGACACACAAGAGCTTGCAACTCAGCCCTCGGCCACGAGTCAGCGGACAGACCGCAGCGCCGAATATCCATTGATCCCCCCGGCGGATGTTCTGGAAGATACGGACGGCATTACCCTCTATATCGATATGCCCGGTGTGTCTAAAGACGGATTGAAAGTCGAGGCCGATAAGAACACCCTGGTGATCGAGGGAGAGCTGCAATTCTCCCTGCCCTCAGGGATGGAAGCAGTCTATGCCGAGCTTCAATCGACCCGTTATCGTCGAAGTTTCACATTGAGCGGCGAGCTCGATGCGGAAAGAACCATCGCTAATCTAAAGAATGGTGTGTTGTCAGTGAACATACCGTTGCGGGCTGAAGTTCGCCCCCGGAAGATCGAGGTGCATGCCACCTGAGGCGTGTTAGGGGCGTGTGAGGACAGCGCCGGAAGGCCGGGAGTCTGGCAGAGCAGACTCCCGACTTCGGTGCTACACGGGCCAAGCTGGAGCTGTCCGGTGAGCTTTGTAGCGGACTGCGGCCTCCGGCGGATCCCATACTCAGCGCGAAGTACCTGCATCGTGCTTCATCTTTCGAGAGGGTAAAAGTGTGGCTTCGATGACACAGGACAAGAGGGCAGAGCGCGCCAGGAGCAGTGCGATCGCTGTCTCCGCAATCCTCATTGCGCTCGGTTCGATGTTACCGGCATTCGGCGCGCCGACGGGCGGAGCCTCGGCCATCTCGTGTACCAATCTCACCTCGTTCAAGGCGCAGGGGTTTGACATGGTCGTCAGGCAAGCCGCGCTCGTTCCGGCAGGACCCGTGCCGGCACTGCCTTTCGGTCCGATGTTCAAGGGCACGCTGCCCGCGTACTGCCGCGTGGAGGGGGCCATCGACGAACGTGTGGGACACGACGGCAAGCCATATGCGATCGGTTTTGCTGTGGCGATGCCAGTGCACTGGAACGGTCGCTTCATGATGCAGGGGGGTGGCGGCCTCGATGGCACGGTCGCGCTACCGCTGGGCAGCGTCGCCGCCGGGGAAGCGCCCGCGCTTGCGCGCGGTTTTGCAGTCGTCACCACGGACAGCGGGCATAAAGGTGCGGTGTTTGACCCGAGCTTCTTTGCGGACCAGGAGGCAACGCTGAATTTCCTTTATCTGGCCGTCGGCAAGGTTGCGGAGGTCGGCAAGCAGATCGTTGCGGCTCACTACGGCCGCAGCGCCGCGCACTCGTACTTCATGGGATGCTCTACGGGTGGCCGCGAAGCCATGCTGATGTCGCAGCGCTATCCGCGCTACTTCGACGGCATCGTGGCCGGGGCTCCCGCGATGCGCACCAGCTTCTCGCGCATCGGGGATGAGTGGGTCACGATTGCGCTCAACCAGATAGCCCCAAAGGATGAGCAGGGCAGGCCCCAGTCCTCGCGCGCCCTGTCCGAGGGCGACAAGAAGCTCATCGTCGATTCGCTGCTCCAAGCATGTGATGCCAATGATGGCGCGGCAGACGGCATGATCTTCGATCCCGCCGCGTGTCGCTTCGATCCTGCGAATCTGATCTGCAAAGGCCCGAAAACCGACTCCTGCCTCACGGATGAGCAGGCGGCCGCATTGAAGAAGGGTTTTGGTGGCCCGAAGGACTCTCGCGGCAATCAGGTCTATCCCGGCTTCTGGTTCGATACCGGCATCACGGCCACGCGGCCCATTCCGGGTCTGTTAAGTCCGGGACCGAGCCCCCTCGGCGAGGCGACGCTCGCAACCGACATGGATGTCGACCAACGGGCGGTCCTCGCAGCGAATCCGATAGCAGCGGTCGGGGACACTGCAGATTGGACCCAACTCGGCTCATTCGTGGACCACGGTGGCAAGCTCATCTTCTTCCACGGCGTGAGCGACCCATGGTTTTCCGCCCAGGACACCGTGCGCTACTACGAGCAGCTTACCGAGGACAACGGCGGCGCCGAGGCGGTAGCGAAATGGAGCCGTCTGTTCCTGGTGCCGGGGATGGGACACTGCGGCGGTGGCACGGCGGCGCTCGATGAGTTCGACCTCATTGACCCGATCGTGAACTGGGTTGAGAAGGGTGAAGCGCCACAGTCCGTGATTGCGACGGGGAGGGCGTTCCCGGGCCGCAGCCGGCCGCTGTGCCCTTACCCGCGGCACGCGCACTACCAGGACAGTGGCGACATCGAGAGCGCGCGCAACTTCGAGTGCCGAGGGCCCTCCTAGTACTTGGCGCGATGCCGTGAAATCGCCTTGTTGAAAACGGCTCCATCATCATTCCGCAACGCAAGTGAAGTTGATGGCATCCTCGGTGTTACCGGAGCCCTTCCATCGTGCAACCTTACCGTAGGGGCACAGGGGCCTGGTGCGCGTCACTGTCCCTGAAACGGTTCGCGAAGCGATGATCTGCTCGGGCGCAATCCCTTCTTCGACCCAGCGCTCAAGTGTGCCCACCTTGTCGAACACATCGGTGCCTTCTCCGCCCGCGCAGTGGCTCATGCCCGGCACCATGAACAGTCGGTAGAAGCCGCTGGTATCTCCCATCTTGGCCTGCACGCTCTCGAAGTAGTTGATACTATTGAGCGGCGAGATGGCGGCATCGCTCCAGCCATGGTACTGGACGAGCTTGCCGCCGCTCGCCTTGAAGGCTGCAAGATCGGCGTCGGTGGCGTTGAGGACGCTCGCAAGCTTCCGATCCGTGTAGGCCACATCCTTATCGAAGTCAAAGGATTGCCATTGCCACTCGGGATTCTCGAAGACCACGTATTTAAAAAAAGCATCCTGAATCAGGTGCTGTAGGTTCCTCGCCGGCACATCCGTGCCGACGATCCATAGCGGCCAATCGAGTTCCCCCCCTGGCATGTAGCCCGGAAAGACTTGCGCACCCGTACCCCGACTGCGTGCTCCCTCATACACTTTCTCGAGGCCCGCAATCTGGGGTGCCGTCAGGCACTGATCGCCGTCGGCACCCTGGCACTGCAGCGCCTTCAGATCGATCGCACAGCGTCGCGGGTCCTCGAGCACGCCGTCCTTCACGCCATCGAGCGCATCGCAGGCCTTCAATACGGCGCGATGCACTAAAGCCATCTTAGTGGCGGGAACGAAGCTGGCCGGTTCCCGATGAATCGATTGCGAAATCCAGTTGCCGCCCATCTCCAGATGGGTGAAGAAATTCGCCGGCGCGCCAGCGAGGATGCCGTCATAATCCTGTGGATAGCGCTGCGCTTCCGACAGGCCTTGGTTGCCGCCTGTTGAACAGCCGTTCCAGTAACTATGCCGCGCCGGCGCCCCGTAGAATGCCTGCAGAATGGCCTTTGCCTGCACGGTCATCTCATGCACCGCGCGGTGGCCGAGATCGATCACCTTCTCCGGATGACCCGGCGCCCACTCAGCGGTAGCGAACGAGCCGGTGTGGCCGGTATCCGTGCTCGCGGCGACATACCCATGGGCCAACGCCTCGGCCAAAGCCCCGTAGCTGATCACCCCACCGAGGCCGCCGTTGCCAACACCTTGCAGCTTGCCATTCCAGTGAGCGGCCGGCAGCCAGACCTCAAAGCGAATCTCCGAGTCGGCTGTTGGCCGGCTGGTTGCGCTGACACGGCAGAAGATCGGCAGTGCATTGAAGGAGGGTGGCGGCATACCCGGCGGAGCCGGGATTGGCGCGGAGAATGCGCCTGCCGGGACGATGATTGCCGAGGTAATCGTCGTGTGCGATAGCGAGAGATGAGCGAGCTCCTCGCAGGCCGCCGCATGAGCCCGGCCCGTCGTACCGAGTAAAGCTGCAAACAATGCACAGATGCCGATCACACCGCCGCGCAGCCGATTGCACCGATTCCGTAATTCGCTTCGGACAAGCCTCATAACAACTCCAAAATAGTGCGCATCACGTGGAAACGCTTGGGTGCATCAGAAAGTCTTGGCGACTTGGTGCGAGGTAAACGAATAATCGATGCGTGGCGTGACCTGCCCCCCCCACCGCGGGAATACCATATTCAATACCGCCACTCAGTTGGTCAGCTCGCCTTGGCGAGCTGCACTACGGCCTCCCAAGTCGTCGATCTCATACTTTCGCGCTGGTTCATCCTTGCGAGCCATTCGACGAGATTGGCTCGGCCTTGGGTCAGTGGCTTCCACTCTGGTGTTTGGGCGATGAAATCCACGTGCGGGGCGACGATGAGATCGGCGAGTGTCACTTGTGAAGCAGCAAGGTAGGACTTCTCTCCCAGCAGCCGCGAAAGTTCTGTAAACAGAACATGTGCGCGAGGCATGACCTCCGCTATAGCGCCCTCATCGGGTGTCAACCCCAATAGGCGCGGCCCCACCACTCGTTGGAAGCCAATGACACTGTTGACCCCCTGAAAGAGATACCAATCGGAGATCCCCATAATCTGATCCATGCGAGCCGCTTCCCGAACCCCCTTCGGAGTCAGTGGCGGCAAGGGCATGGTCCGGTCAAGATATCGCAGGATCGCCTGTGTCTCGTACAACGCAAAGTCATTGTGCTCGAGCACCGGCATCTTGCCGAAAGGGTGTCGGGACAAATGCGGCTCTGCCTTGTGCGCACCGGGCACTAACGGAGCCAGGCGGAAGGTCGCACCCTTCTCAAGGAGCGTGGCCATCACGGCTCGGGCAGCAGGGCTTCCGGGAATGGTATGAACGACAAACGAAGACATTGTTTTCTCCTCAGGGATGGGTGGCGGTGTAGGTCGCGAAGTTCGCCATACGCTCAGGCCAGCCAGCTCCGATCTTGCCGGCGAACGAGGCAGCTTCGGCGCCCAGTTGTTCCAGATCGCGATGCTCGAGACTGACCCGCGTCCCGCCACTGGCGAGTGTCTCGAAGAGAATCTCGACTTCCATGAGTACTTGATCGTCGAACCGGAATTGATGGTTGAGCTGCCAACCGAGCAGGAGGCGCCGCGGTGGCTCCCAGGCCAAAACTTTGCCCCAGGGGGTCTCGTGGCCTGCCTCATCGCGTTCAAACCAACGGCCGTTCCGCCGTGGCTCGATCACCAACTCAGCGTGCGGGTTGCCCGCTGGCGTTTTACCCCGAGGCCACCAGGCGCCCATGTTCTGGGCGAAGAGCTCGAATGCTCGCGCCGCGGGGGCCTTCACCTCCACGCTGCATTTCACAGGTGCAATGCTCATTTGGACGCTCCCTTCTCATGTTCGTTGTCCGCGAACTCCTTGAACGCGGCCAGTGCGCCGCGCCAGTGCTTCTCCAGCCAATCGCGCATGGCGCCCACCCCCCGGGGATCAATGTGGTAAATGCGCCGCGCTCCGTCAGCGACTTCGCGCACGAGGCCTGCGTCTTTCAGGACCTTCAAATGTTGCGAGACCGCCGGTCGGCTGACAGGCAGGCCGCGTGCCAGGTCACCTACCGCCCGAGGCTTCTCGGCAACGCGCTCAAAGATCTCACGCCGTGTCGGGTCACCAAGCGCCGAGAATCCAACGAGCGCGGATTTCATGTTAGCCATGACTTACGGTAAGCGACGACTAACCAGATGTCAAGAGGCGATGGAGCGATGAGGCCACTTGGGACGCTTGTGAGCTTTGGGCTGCGGAGGCGGCAAATCATCGAAGTTCGGTGAATCGCGTCGGTGTTTTACCACGACCATTGCTCGCGCAAGCCGAGAGCCGGCTTGCCTCGGCCCCACCACGCGCACATACCGATCAGCAGTAGCATGAGGAGCGGCAGCAGCAGCAAGCTGCCCTCAGGTCCTGTCGGCCCTCCGCTCCAGAGTGAATTGCCAGTTGGATGCGTTGACAGCAGATGCCCCGGAATGACGATGCCACTGTTCGCCGTACCATAGAAATAGGACTGCCCCCAGTCCCAACCGGCATGAAAGCCCACGGCCCAAAATAGCGACTTCGTGTACCAAAGGCTCAAGCAGAACAATAGTCCACCGGCAGCGGCTGACAGCAAGCCGAGCAATGTCTCCCCAGCATTGGAGCCATGCCACAGCAAACCGAATGCCACCGACAAAATCAGCGCAGCCCACCAAAAGCCGAGCGCGCGAGCCAGTGCGAACTGCAGATAGCCCCGAAACAGCGATTCCTCCACGAAACCTAACAGCAGGAATCCCGCCGAAGTTGCGGCGGCGTATCGGCATGCGCTCAGGCCGCCCAACGACAGTCCGTCGAAGACTAGCGATCCGTGTAGCCACAGCACACCGACCAAAACCGAAATGCTAACGAACCCCCAACTGGCCCCGGTAGCCAGCCGCAATAATCCATCGGCAGTGGCATAGCCGTAGGAGCGCACAGTGCGTCGCTCGATGCCAGCCATGATACTGGTGGCCGCAAGCACTAGCAGCACGAGCCAGAATTCACGAACGAGTTCGACGCGCAGGGAGATCGATCCGACCGGGGGCCTCGGCACGACGCGACTGAGCAGCGGCCGCGTCGTCAGGAAAAGCGCGATCACAATCAATACAAAGAGCAGTGCCTTCCATCCGGTGCGCAAGCCCCGCGCGCCACAGAATACCCTTCTGAGACCGCCTCTACATAGCCGTCCAGTCGTCGCTCGAGACAGCGATTCGTCATCAGCCATCGTAACGTCCCACCCTTATGCTCCAGTAGGACAACATATCGCTGCATCCATCACGAATTACCGGCTCCAGCTAATGAAAGCTCGCGATGTGATCGCACGAGTAGATGCGGCTCAAAGAAACCTTGAGAAATGCGAACGGCTGGCTCGAACATGAATCCTCCTGTCTGCTGCGATCGACCGGCATGGAGCAACAAGTCAGCGGCGCGTTCGCTACGGACGTCCATTTTCTAGCCGAGCGAGTGCGTGCCGAATCTCGGCGTTAATTTGCTCGCCGCTCAGGCGAGTTTCCGCGACCATATAAGCCCCTCCGGCGAGTAGGAGTATGGTCCCGACCACGGCGAGCAGCACCGGCAACCAACTCAATGAGTCACCCATGGCGCGATCCAGGGCAATAGATAGGCATGTCGATATGAAAACGACAATGGCGCCATATAGAATTGCGATCGAGCGTTCCGTGAAACGAGCCCGCCTGGCATGGCTCTCGAGCCACGAACGTAGCTGATCTGTTGTGACTCCCATTGTGTCCAATGTCCCCTCGTGGGCAGTGGCGGCTAGAATGCGTGCTCGATCGACCACCCTTGCCATGCGCATCAGCGCAGAGGCGACCAGCGAGGCCGATCCCAGAATAAGCAATGCGGGCGTAATCATCGCTGCAATCGCCGCGACAGCCACCGATTGAGAACCGCTATATCCCATGGTTCCATCATTCCTCCAAGCAGCAAGTCGTCAATCACCGCCGATTGTCGGTGCGAAAGAGCGTCGACCAATTGACGAACGGTCGCAGCTCCACGAAGTCCATGCGGAACATCCCTGCCGCGACGAGTGGTAGGGGCGCAAGGTGACGCGCCGCGGCAGCGGCATCGTCAGCCTCAATAACGAAGACGACGCGGGTTGGAACCTCGGTTGCGTACGCCTCTCGTAGTATCCCCGACGAGTAAAGCTCCCAGGACCCTCTGATCTCATCGGCAAGCTCCGAACGTACTGCATCGAGCCTCGCATCAGGCCTGAGGGTCAAGATGGCAAGCACCTTCATGGCGATCTCCAGAGAACATCCGCGTCGCGAGTGTGGTTGAAGGCAGTTCTTGGCAGAAGACGACGTGATTGGCCGAACATGGGGTACGATCCCATTGACGCGATTGAAAACTGTGCGGGAGGGGCTAATGACAAGACCGTTAGCAACACGCTTTAATTGTCCAACCGAGTTTGCGTTGACCGTCCTGGACGGGAAGTGGAAAACGATTATTCTGGCGTATCTTAGCGAGCGTCCTTGTCGATATGGCGAACTCCGGCAGCTGCTCCCAGGATTGAGCGATAAAGTGTTGACCGAGCGGCTCAAGGACTTGCAACGATCGGGCTTGGTGGCGCGCGGGAAGACCCGCGTCGCGAAGGCGCATCCGCCGTACGTGCTGACGCCACGGGGCGCGACCTTGAGGCCGATTCTGATTGATCTGTACGCCTGGGGCAGTACGCACGCGGCGTCTTTTGGCGTCCATGTTGGGAATCCGCTGCGGAAGCTCGACGGGTCGGATTGCGGGACGTGAGGAGTCCGGGTTCGGCTATCGGCCCGCAAATTCAAGTCCAGCGGTCGACGTTTCTCGATCGGAATGTTGGACACTCTCATGCCTTCCGGTCAAGTCTGGAGCTCGAGCTGGAGGGTCAACCCCAGAATGGTGAGCCGGTCCGGTGTTCCGTACGTATTATTCTGGCGCATGTAAAAGACCTGCAGCTTCGTGTCTGTACCCAGGTCAAATTGAAGGCCCGCCTGGGTGCGATTCCGACTCCATCGTCCTCTGGAAAAGTCATAGAACAATTCATTGGATATGAAAAACTCCGCTAATGCGTGTCTATCCTCGAGGTGCCAGTAGGCGCTGGCGCGGTTGCGATACCGTGCCGGCGAGCCGGGTATCCCTTCCAGTTGTTCCACACGATTCCGATCGGAGATCACCAGAGGGCCCAAGTCAACCTTGTAGGCTGATGCTGCTGCCGGAAGCCAGACCCGTGTACGAGCGCCGGTTTCTGTATTTCGGACGCAGACGTAGTAACCAGTGCCAGACACCGTCCACGAACCGTGGCGATAGTCAATCTGTATGCCGGCCGCGGCCAACGTCGGGTTGGGCAGGGCATTGCCGAGGCGCGTCGTGACAATCGCTGTGGCGGAGAGATCCGTAGCGAGGGCGTGCGTGACATCCACCTCACTCCAGAGCTGGCTGTCCACGGACGGTGCTGCCGCGCAGGCGAATGCTGAGTAGAGAGTCGTACAAGTCGCCGTAAATAGCCGCCACATGAGAACGGTTAATGGGCTGGGTGCCGCTCGTCTCTGCCTGGATCAGGGAGATTGGGGTTCTAGGCCGAGGCCATCTGGTATAGGATCCCGATGGCCGCCTGACCTTCCGCCGCGCGAAAATCTCCACTTAGCTCGCCTGCCAGTGTCATCACAGAAACTGTGGATCCACCGGACTTGACGATGCGCTGGATCGCCGCGTGCTCCGTCCGTTCGCTGATGCCCCCGCAGGCGTCGGCGACCATGAAGACCCGGTAGCCCATATCCGCGGCCGTTAACGCCGGTAGCTGGACCGCCACCTCGGAGGAAACGCCGGAGATCAGCAACGTTTTGCGTCCAGTGCCCTGCACGGCCGCGACGATTTCCGGATTTCGAAACGAGTCAGCGGTCGTGCGTTGATAAACGGAGTACCCGCCAAGGCCCTCGGCAATTTGAGGAATCATTGTCGGGGCCGCACCATCTTGACGGGGAACGCCGGAGATGATGCTCGGCATGCTGAAGATCTTTGCGAGCTGCGAAAGCCCAAAAACCCCCTTCTTGAGTCGATCTAACGATACGGTTCGGGCCAATTCGACAATTCCTGCTTGTAGGTCGACGAAGAGGAGGACAGTGTCTTTGGGATCAATTCTTGAGCAGTTGCGGTGCATGCGATCGACCTCCGATTCGGTGACGCCCAAGCTGTCTTGCCATTCGCGTTAATCAGCGCGCCTAATCTTTAGCGATGCGCGGTGCCGCTTCAACGAACCAATTGGTTAGCTGCCGCAAGGCAACCAGCTAGCAGTGAAGCGCAGCAAGACTCGAGGCCGGCCAATTTGCCTTCTAATAGCGGTAGGTTCTGTGCAGCGCCGGCATGTGCGCGCTAATGGCGCTGATAGCCGGATATAAAGACCTCGACGGCGCGCCGCACGGCACCACTGATCGCCTCCGGCTTCACGGACTCGAGGACGCCGAGCAGTACGCGCTGCAGGAGTTCGGATTCGAGCAGGCTGAGAAGGTGAATGGCGGCGATCTTGGCATCGGCGG
>Ga0181523_10005397_pt1 | contig 10567 bp, 10 predicted proteins | sample PEATcosm2014_Bin_43_FD_119752 | JGI IMG/M metagenome (GOLD analysis project Ga0181523, IMG submission 119752) | Peatland microbial communities from MTU Mesocosm Facility, Houghton, MI, USA - PEATcosm2014_Bin05_30_metaG | ecosystem: Environmental > Terrestrial > Soil > Wetlands > Peat | place... | reverse complement strand
CTCCTGGCAAGCCCCCCGCGCACTCTGAGAGCCGTTGGGGGCGGGAGCGCGGCCGGTCCATCCCATTCGCGTCACTTAGTGCGATGCAGCGTAATGTCCAGAGTTGAGGTCAAAGCGGACTCGTCAGAACGACTAAGCGGTGGCAACTGACAGCAGATGAATAGCACAACCGACAAGCGCCCCGACGATCGTGCCGTTTATTCTGATGTACTGAAGGTCGCTACCAAGGACCAATTCAAGGCGGTCAGACACGGTCCGCGCGTCCCAGTTGTGCACGACCTCGGCGATTAGCAATCCGATCTCGCCGCGCCATTGGAACAGTTGTGTTGTGAACCGTTCGAGGACGGCGTCAATCCGTGTGCGGATAAATGCATCCTCCTGCATCGAATAAGCAATTGTCAAGACTGCGGAATGGAATGCCGCACGCGCATTCGACTGCGGGTCGGACAATTCTAGCATCAACCGATGCGAAAGGCCGTCCCAAGCGGATGCTATCCAATCTCTCACCTCCGTATCATCCAACAGCAGGTTTTTCAGGAGTTTGATTTTGTCGCGCTGCTCGGCTGACGTCATCAGACCATCGGCCAGACTAGTGAGTGCGGCCTGGAACCGCAGGCGAACCTCGCTGTCGCGCTGCCGAAGGCGGCCCAAGAGTTCGATCGTGCCGTCCACAATGGCAGCCGCAATACGGCGATCGATGGTTCTAGGAATCCACCAGGGGCGGCGTTCTTCCACCATTTCGTCGAGCTGGGTCCTGTTCGCCGCGATCCAGCTCTCGACGATCTCGACGACCTTTTCAAATAATACGTCGCTCTCTTTGCTGGTCATAAGAATCTCGATCGTGCGACCCAGCAGGGGCGCTAGATCGACCGTCCGCAACTGTTGGCCGATGGTGTGCTGAATGAACTCGTTGATCTGCGCGCTGTGGCCAGCAGCGAGCAAACGCTTCAAAACGGTGATTATCCAGTCGGCAACCATCGGTGCCGTCTGTGGCAATGCCAGCCACGCTCCTATCTTTCCTGTGAGGTCCGCCTGGCGAATTTTCGGGAGAATGACCTCCGGGACAAGAAAATTGCGCTCAACGAAGGAACCAAGCGAACGTCCGATCCGATCTTTGTTGCGCGGCAGAATGGCTGTGTGGGGAATGGGGATCCCGAAAGGGTGACGAAACAAGACTGTGATCGCAAACCAGTCGGCCAGCCCTCCGATAATCCCGGCTTCCGTCCCCGCGCGCACCAGCTGGACCAGCCGTCCTGGTGAGGGCTCGATGTGGGTAGCAGCGGCGATCACGATCATGACAGCGAGGAGCCCCGTTGCAAGCAGACGATTGCGGCGGAGCGCACCTCGGACTTGCATCTCGTCTGCAGGTGATAGCCGCGGAATGGGTGGATTTTGCATCTCTACGGGACTCATGCGATCGCTCGAACTTCTCCTAAGAAACTCACCCCACTAAGCGCGTAAATCGCGTTGGCAGTGCGTAAGATGACACCCTTTCGACGCGGTAGCCGGCTGACGCAGGTTCCGAGAAGTGGTGACGCCGCCGGCAGCATCAGACAGGCATAGGATACACGCTCGGCGGGGTATCGGCAGGCGATGTGCGACTTTCGCCCGGGCACATGATTTTGACAGCGATCGGAGGCATAGCGGAAGTGGTGGGACCGCGCTCCAAACGTCAATTATGACCCAAAGCGGGCATTGGGTTGCCTCGGTGTCTATTATGCGGAGCGCAGCGTTCCGGTCCTAGCGTCTGATATCGCCCTACGGCACTTAGCGGAAGTGCTGATGGCGCGGGTGTGATCGAGTTCACAAGCCTGCTGGCCCTGTGCTATGTTTGACCGATGCTTTAAGGGAACGATCATGGGGGAACTAACACGCCGGTCTTTCGTCTCTGCGGCGGTGCCGGCGGTGTTATACGGTGGCGCTGCCGCCGCGCAGAACGTGACACCGAGCGCCGTCACGCGCGTTGCACTCAAGGGCTACGATCCGGTTTCCTATTTCACGGACGGGAAGCCAGAACAAGGGTCGGCCGAATTCAGCTTTGCCTTCGACGACACCACCTACTGGTTTAAGAGCGCCGAGCACCGCGCTAAATTTGCGGCCGACCCCGAGCATTACGCGCCGCAGTTCGATGGTTTCTGCGCGGTGCAACTCTCGCGCGGTCGCAAGGTGGAAGCCGATCCGGAGGTCTGGACCATCACCAATGGCAAACTTTACGTCTTTTCCGGAAAACGCGGGTTGCCGATTTTCAATGAACATCCGGTCGATATTGCCCAAAAGGCCGCCGAGAATCTGAAACAGCTCCGCTAGAGTCCTGCTTTTTTCAGCGCGGCGACAAGTTTTTCCCGCAACTCCGGCGCGCGCAGCAGCGTGCCGAATTCCGCGGTGTCGAACCGCGCGTCTAGCCGCCGCACCGTCTCAACTTGCCGCGCGGCATCTGTCTGCCGTCCAGCTTGCGCGTAGGCGGCCGCCAGGACCGCATTGGTGTAAGGGTCGGTCTTGTTGCGCTCGACTGAATTTTCGAGCGTGCGGATGGCGTCGTCATTGCGATCGGCCAGCACATACGCGGTGCCGAGGGTGAAGGCCTCGTTCGCCGAGGCGGTGAGGCCCAGCTTCCGCGAGATCTCGAAGGCTTTCACTGCTCCATTGACATCGCCTGACCAAAGCAGCGCCGTTGCCAATCCGGCATAGGTATCCGGATCGCTGCTGTTCAGCTCGACCGAGCGCCGCATCTCGTCCAGCGCCCGGTCATAATCGGCATAACGGATGTAGATGCTTCCGAGCAGCGCGTGGGCGCCGGCGCTGGTCGAATCGATCGAGATCGCTTTTTGGCCGAGACTCTCGGCACGTTGCAAGGCGGCATCGGGTTCGGCGGTCCATCCTTGGATGACGCCGTTCAGTTCGACCTGACCGAGGCCGATGTAAGCAGGGCCATACCCTGGATCGAGCTCGATCGCCTGTTTGAACAGCGCGCGCGCCTGCGAGTTGGCAGTGCGGTTAACGCGGTTAAGAAGATCGCGGCCGCGGAGGACGATGTCGTAGGCTTCCATATTGTTAGGCGGCTTAGTCGCGGCCTTGGCCAGCTCCAGGTTGGTTAGACGGCTGGCCAGCATTCCCGCGATGCGCCGCGTGATTTCGTCTTGCACCGAAAAAATATCTTTTGGTGCAACATCGTAATTTTCTGACCACAGCAAGGCGCCGCGGCTGGCATCGGTCAGGCGAATCGAAATACGAATGCGCTCGGGGCTGCGGCGGATGCTGCCTTCCACTATGTAACGCACGTCAAGATCGCGGCCGACCTCGTCGGGCCGCGGTGTCTTGCCTTTATAGGCGAAGACGGCGTTGCGCGAACGGACGACGAATTCCGGAAATCGCCCGAGCGCGGAGATCACGTCTTCGGTCAGACCATCAGCGAAATAATCTTCCTTGTTGGTGTCCGCCAGCGTCTCCAACGGCAGCACCGCGATCGATGGACGCGAACCCGATGATATCGGCGCGCTGGTTGTCTGCGAGGACGACGGGGCGCGCATCGTCCACCAGGCGGCCGTGCCGGCAACAATCAGCACGAGAGCCAGCGCGCCTGCCAGCACAGCGCGATTGCGCGATTTGGGCGCCGCGACGCGGCCGGGGGATAGTTCGGGCGTCTCGGCGACTGCCTGCGGCGAAAGCGCGAAGACGCGTACTGGCCGGGTGATATTCTTGACCTGCTGCTCGCCGCTATCGGCAAACATCAGCGGCAGCTTGCCGCGCACCTGGTCGCAGGCAAGCTCCGAGATGCACAGACCGCCCGGCTCGCAGATCGATTCAAGGCGAGCCGCGATATTCACGCCGTCGCCGAAGATGTCCTTACCATCGATGATGATATCGCCGATATTGATGCCGATGCGGAAGACTATTCGCTTGTCCCGTTCGACATTGCCGTTGCGCTGGATAATGCCGCGCTGAATGGTGACGGCGCAGGCCACCGCGTCGACCACGCTGGGAAAATCCACGAGCAAGCCGTCGCCCGTGGTCTTGACGATGCGTCCGCCGTAGGCGGCGATGGTGGTATCGACCAAGTCCTTGCGCACGGCCTTGAGGGCATGCAGGGTGCCGATTTCATCGACCCCCATCAACCGGCTATAGCCGACGATATCCGCCGCCAAAATCGCGGCAAGTTTGCGCTCAACGTGCTCGCGCTTTCCCAAAACCAAAGACCTTTGTTGATATTTTGATATTTTTCCGACCGAGATTATCTTATTCCGTGAAGATCTGCACGGGTGCGGTCTAACTGCCGCAGGCTTCAAGATGCCATGTTGGTTCGGGGATTCCGACCAAAAGGTCAACCGGGGTCGAGTTGCCTGCTTATAGCACCGGATCACGTTTTGATGGCTGACGGTCGCTATCGGAGTTGAAGCGGACATGTACGAGCGTGGGCCTTGACCATCTCGGTCGAGAATGACCCTTAGGAGACATTGAGAGGATTAACCGGAAGGCGTCCTCCGTCCCTCATCCATCGCCCGCACTCATCTCCGTGTCACCCTGCAGCCGCGACCTTCGCGGCATCACGCAACGTGAAATAACCGACGTCACAGGCGCGCCGAGCGATGTCTGATATTGGGGTCGCTTGAACGATCAGACACGTCGCCTTGTGACCTTAGCGGACATTCACCAGCTATTCCAGCGTGCTGTTTGACGGGCTATGGTGACTTGATATGGGATAAATTGACAGTTCTAATCAAAAACTACGTCGTCGGAGTGGCCAGCAAGAGCCGCGCTATTGGAGCAGTCTGTATAGGCCGTGCTGTTGGTCTGGTCTGCGATCATCTCGGCGTGACTGGATTGAAACTTCACGCAATTCCAATACTTACGATGTTCGGCTGTTATATGCTTACAGCGCGGCATAAGTAGTGACTACTTATCCACCTGCGTAGCGTTGGCAGTAATCCAGTCCACGGCCTCGCTTTTGGTGGCAAAACCCTCAATCCGGCGCTCATCGCCCTCATGGTATCTGATGACCACGTGCCAGCCCGTCCCCGTTTTATCTGGAAAGGGCTCCATTACGTGTTTTTCGTCTGAGTCCGGCATGTACGCAATATGCACTTGGGCTCTCGCAATTGCTAGCCCTGCCTTCGACTACGAGATGAGGCACAGGATCGACCGATGTGAAAACGGGTTCGCCTGACTCGTGGGTCGAACAACAGCCGCGTCCATTGTTGGCTGTCCTCGCCATCCTTGAGCGTGATCCGGGTCAGCAGCGAGAAGCGATAGTTTCCCGACAGCAGTTCTCCCTTGATTTGCTCCCTCTTGCGCGCCCAGTCGCGCCGGAATGCCCACACGTCCGAGTTGGCCGAATAGTCCCGTCGTCGCCGACACAGCCATTCGTGGGCCGTGTCCAGCGCGTGGTCGGACGCCAGTTGCGCAAGGATCGGCATACCAAACAGATGATGCCGGGAATCGGAAACGACCAGGATGCCGCCGTCGAAATCTCCGCGATTTTGCTGCAGTGCATGAGTCTCTTCATGGCCCTAAGCGGACATGCCGCGTCGACGATCTGGAGTCCGCTTTCGGTGGCAGAGCGGACCTTAGCCAACGTAGTCCATCGACCTCAATTTAATGAGTACACGCCCTAGTCGAACAGGTTGTGCGCTACTCTCGGCGCCTCGTCGAATCTCGCTTTTAGCAAGGGTTAAAGTCGCCACGACCGATGTATTTGTCGGGCTCACGACTACCGAACGAAATGCGCTCAACACGCAGACGGCGCGAGCGCTCGGCATCGAGGTGCCGACAGCGGTGCTCACGATCGCCGACGAAGTGATCGAATAACTGATCGGCATTTATTAGTAGGGATCGGCAATGGCCGTTAGAGCCCTGTGACCGTAGTAGATTTTGGTTACGGCTATCTTGACGTTCATCATTAGGCTTGTGGCACGACGTGGCATAAGCGCGTGGGGGGTTCGCGGCGCTGCGGGGGACGGTGCCTGCTTCATCATCCGCGACGCGAATGGGCGCGGGGCGCACCTGCCGCGCAGCGGGATATCTATGGTAATCCCATCGGTAACGCTCCGTTTACTCTAGTACGACAAGGTTGCATTCGCCTCGAAACCTCTAAGGCCACGGAACGCGAAGCACTGGAGAATTAACGGGAATCCGCCGATGCCATGCGGATCGAGCTCAACAACGTCAGGCGCGCTGCGCGCTGTTATGCGCAACGGGAGAACACGATGAACGCTGCGGAATCAAAGTTGTCGACGTCCGACACAGCAACAAAATCGATCGATGGGGTTGACATTCGCGCCATCGGGCGCGGCAACAAGCCAGCCATCGCGCCCGTGGCCGGTCAGCCAGACCCATATGCGGAGAATCCACGGCTCGCGGCGGCTGGCGTGATCGACGACATCCTCGATGCCGGAGCGACCTCCATCGCCGATATCGAGAAGCTCATAGATGAGCTGCAGACTGCGCGTAACTACCTGGAAGCCGAAGGCGAGCGCGTGCGACGGATGACCAATCGTTATGCGCACCTGACGCAAACTGCATCTGCCTCAGTCAAGATCATTGCCGAGAGCCTCGGAAAATGGCGCAAAACAGAGCTGGAGACAGTCAGCCATGTTCACGCGGCGATGCCGCGAAGCGAAGCGCCGCAAGATTGTTGAATAAAAACGACTTCGGAAAGCCCAAGTGGCAGAGCCGTCGCGCGCACACACAGCGTGCCTGACGTTACCTACTGGTTGCTGCTTCAAACGGCGCGCGTCGTTTCCAGCTTGGGTTCGAGCACGCCGCCTGGCGTGAGCGGTGGCATGACCGCTATTGGCCCGAAACGTCGATTAGTGCGACGCAGCGACATGTCCGAAGTTGGGGCTAGACCGGAAGTGCCTAGTACACGTCCGAAATGACGCGAATGACCCCAACTCGGACGTGGCGGCCTCAATAGACACCGTGCCCGGCGAACCATAACGTCGTGGCCGATTTTCTTAAGCGAGGCACCGACTACTTCCGTCAGGAAGTATATCTCTTCTCGTTCTCTCTGAAATATCGCCGCTACATTGATGTGCTTCACTTTTGGGTGCGATACTTGGAGCGCCCGCGCTTCGTTTTTGAACCGGCGGACGTATTTTCACTACCAATGCAACACGGCGCCCTGCGCGTCGCAGACAAACTGGAGGGAGAATCATGCGCAAGATATTAGGCCTGTTTTCAGCGACCGCCATGCTCGTGGCGTTGCTGTCCACCAACGCTCTGGCCTGGGGTAATTGCGGTCATGGTATGCACCGCAATCCCGATGGGCTCTGCGTGTCGAACTATGGCCGGAATTCCGGTTGCCCGTACGGCTACCATCTCGGCTGGAACGTTCACAGGTGCGTTCCCAACTAGTTGGACGCCATTAAGGCCGCGCGCCGACAGCTCAGTTGCATCATCGGGTGAGCCCCAGAACACGCGAAATGTTCTGATATCGGGCCGCGCCGCCGCGCAATGTGGTTTCTTTTCATAAAGCCGCATCGACGCGGAGATTTCATCCCGCTTCTGGCGCAGCGTCGTGACGGTTCGGGTTTCGGTCATGGGTAAAAGCAAAGCAGCGAGGACCGGAGCCAGTTAAGGTTCGGTCAAGGCCGCTAAGGCTCAGGCTCAGACTGTTAGAGCCCTGTGACCGTAGCAGATTTTGGTTACGGCCATCTTGACGTGCATCATTAGGCTTGTGGCGTTTGCGCCATAATACCGACTAACTGAAAGCCGCCAAAAAAAGACCCCGACTTTTGGTCGGGGCCTAGTTGTGGCCAAGGAGAAAACGATGCTGGCCGCTATGCCCCCAGCAAGACCCGGACCAGGCGCGCTAATGAGCAGCGCTAGAACTTATGGCATCGCCGCCATCACGAGATGCAAAGAGGAACTGTAGATCACAATCCCGCAGATCACCGCCATGATGACCCCGGCAAGAGTTTGGTGCGCTCTATCGTTCATTTGGCGCCCTAATATGCCTCGGCGGCGAAATGTTAGTTACGTCAGCCGCTCAACAATTTGAGAAATCTTAAGAAATTTCGTCTTGAAGTTGAAATTCGACCCGCTTGGGGGCAAGTAAGGCGGGAGGTGGGGAATTCGAAGGTGCTTGTGCCCGAGGGCGACGACTACGGTGCTTGAACGCTTCCGCCGAACAAGCGTCCCCGGACCACAAATCCGTCAGCCCAGGCACTCGTGGCGGCCGTTGGCCATGACAACATTGGCCGGGCAGGGCCGGTAATACTGCGGTTCAGCAAGCGGCGGCGCGGCTCGGCGATTGGGGTGGTCCGTGGGACTCTGGGATGCCCCGGGCTGGGCCCGGCGTCCCTGATCGCCTGAAAGTACTCGGCCTTGAGCGTGACGCCCCATGCCCCTTCGCGGGGTGCCTCCAGCGCATCGCCGATATTCATGCCGCGCCCCAACAGTCGGTTGTACGTGAAGACGTCGGGGTCTGCCTGCGAGGCGGCAGGACTTGCTAAGGCAAGCGCGAACGCCATCAGCAAGGCAGCAAGACAATTTTTGGGCGCTACATATGTTTCAGTTTTCATGCCGCGGCGGCTCTGCGTTCATTGTGCTCAAGCTCGGTAATATCTGATGGCGCTAGCAGGAAGACCCACGCTTATGAGTGGCGGGCGACTCGGTATGGAAAGTCTAAGGGCGCCCTTTTGCTCGACAGAAATCTCCGAAACGTGCAACAGTAACTTCTACCGTGGAAAACCGCCACTGGGGAGAAGACCCATGCGTCTGGGTATTGTTCTATCGTTGATATTGATCGGTCTCTGCTCGTCTGCTTGGGCGCAAACGTCCGCGCAACCACCACGCTCTGCCGTACCGGCCCCATGCCTAGCGCCGATAAGCCCAAGCGAGCCGGACCTCGTGGTTCGCGACGTGCATTTCATTGTGACGTCCGACAAGCGGGCGGTCTCAATTTCGCTGTGTGTTGCGTCCCGGTCAACCGTGCCTCTGAGTTTCGTCCAAGCAACAGTTGGAATATTCAAGGATGACGGCTCTTTGATTACAGACGGCACAAATACTTACCACAACATTCCGCCGTTGAACGGCGCCAACGGTCAGCCACCAATTATTCTCATGTTTGGTGTGGTCCCTATCATTGATCCGAAGTACGCCGATCACCTGCTCGATCACACCGTCGTGCAAGTGGCCTGGGCGGCCTGTAAGACCGCCAAATCCGCGCAGCCCCCTTGTGATCCGGACACGACATTGACGACTTCGTTTTTGTTGCCGGTTACGTTCGATAACCCCTATCCACCAAGGAAGGGGCCGAAAGGCCGGTAGCTCTCACCTCGCGGCCCCGCTACTTTTGCAGGCATTGCGCCGGTTGACCTCTGCCTTAAGGACGTCATGCACTGCCTGCCGTGATAATAGGCTTCGTCGTTTGAGCCGGCGCCGAACATCGCACTGCGAAGTTCTTTTCAGTCGTGAAAAATTGATGCGCTGCGCCCTACGAACACGTCCCGGCCTGCCCTATCATACATCGCATCACGAGGCTCATCATGCAGTTCATGCTTGAAGTCAACGGCCGCACGCACACGGTCGATGTCGATGTCGACACGCCGCTGCTGTGGGTGCTGCGCGATGACCTTGACCTGAAAGGAACGAAATTCGGCTGCGGCGTCGGTCTATGCGGCGCCTGTACGGTGCATCTCGATGGCAAGCCGGTACGTTCTTGCAGCATTCCGATCGACGCGGTGGGAAAAGCGGCGGTGACGACGATCGAAGGCATCGGCAATACGCCGCTTGGCGCGCGATCGCAGAAGGCGTGGCTCGACGTCGACGTGGTGCAATGCGGCTATTGCCAGGGCGGCCAGATCATGTCGGCCGCGGCGCTGCTCGCGCGCACGCCGGCGCCCCGTGATAGCGACATCCAGTCGGCGATGAATGGCAACCTGTGCCGCTGCGGCACGTATCTGCGCATTCAGGAGGCCATCAAACAAGCGGCGAAGGCGGAGCTTGATTCGGCAGCCACGAAGAAGGGGACGTAAGGCCATGTTGCACAAACACCTTCTGCCGAACTCATCGGATCGATCCGCGAACACGCTGCCGCACTCAAACCGCGCTACTCGCGCGTCGCGACGCGATTTCCTCAAAGCGAGCGCCGCCGGCGGCGGCCTGTTGCTGACATTCGGATTGCCCGGTCTCGCCAAGGCCGCGGCCACGGGCGAGCCGCAAAGCGTCGCCGCAACGCTAAACGCCTACGTGCGGATCGGGCCCGACGGCATTGTTACCGTCGTTTCAAAGAACCCCGAAATCGGCCAGGGCATCAAGACGATGCTGCCGATGCTCATCGCCGAAGAATTGGATGTCGAATGGGCGCAAGTCCGCACCGAGGAGGCTGATCTTGATACCGCGGTGTATGGACGCCAAGTCGCCGGCGGCAGCATGGCGACGCCGCTGGAATGGACGCCGATGCGCAAAGTCGGCGCCGCCGCGCGGCAGATGCTGGTTACCGCGGCGGCGAAGCGCTGGAATGTGGCGGCGCGCGAGTGCGAGACCGCTTCCGGCCAGGTTCTCCATAAAGCTTCCGGCCGCTCAGCGAGTTACGGCGCCTTGGCGGCGGAAGCCGCGACCGTGCCCG
>Ga0181523_10005395_pt1 | contig 10569 bp, 11 predicted proteins | sample PEATcosm2014_Bin_43_FD_119752 | JGI IMG/M metagenome (GOLD analysis project Ga0181523, IMG submission 119752) | Peatland microbial communities from MTU Mesocosm Facility, Houghton, MI, USA - PEATcosm2014_Bin05_30_metaG | ecosystem: Environmental > Terrestrial > Soil > Wetlands > Peat | place... | reverse complement strand
GCAATGCGACGATGAGCTCATGATCCTCGAAGCCCTGAAGATGGAAAATCCCATCTACAGCCCGGTCGACGGGAAAATCGCCGCGATCAAGGTCGCTGTGGGCAATCACGTGGAATCCAATCAAGTGTTGATGGTGATCGAGTAGCAGATACCGAACGGGAAGAAATGGATGGGGGCGCCACATGCTCGAGCCCGCTGCCTCCCAATCGGCACGCCAGCCTGCATGAGCCACGTCGCGGCCGTGTGGCGAAGGCTGGGGAACGCGGCGTGAGGTTAGCAACCGGAGCGGGTCATATGAGGGGATTTCTTGTTTTTGCTCAGTCGGTGACGCTGCAGACTAAAAACGACGATTCAGAAGCGGCGATCCTCCGTGTCATGGAACGGGCCGTAGATGCTGCCGATACCCGGATATTTGAGTTTTGCATGACACGCGAGGACCTTCAACGACTTCGGGAAGACATCACCACCGCCCTGTCGAAAGGACACGTTCCCGAGTAACCGGGTCCTTTCGTTCTTGCGCCAACCCACTGGCTTTGGAGAGGGCTTTAGCGGCCTTCCCCCAGATCCGTGTTGAGTGTGTCGATCCGATCAGAAATGTTCGTTCGTAGCGCTCCCAAGTTCTTATTCTACATTTCGTCCATGACGCCAAGCTTTTCTCCCAACCATCTGGTGGTTGGCGCTCGTATCACGATGGTCATAAGAATTGCGAGGAATGTAACAGAAGCAATCAGATTAGCCCCAGGGTACCTTCACCCCGCGAATTGCAGCCATCGCGCGCTAACGCTCGCTATTTGCTGCAAAGCAAAATGAGGCGATTGGCCCAAAGCGGACATTCCACTCGGCACGACAAATATACGCTATCGGGGCAAAACGGACCAACCGCCAACCGACCTCGACGATGAGTAAGCGCGCTAGCGCGGCCCGATCGGCATCGGCGGCCGCGGCGCGCCGTCGAGGTCTTCGCGGACCAGCGTCCAAAATGATCTGCGTTTGATGGTGAGTTGGAGGCCTTCGCAACGATCTTATTGGTTAGGCTCCCAGGGCTCATCAAAAGTTACGCCGGGTCGCGATCCGTGGTAATTCGGGTCGCCGGCCGGCCATGTCGATTGGCAAGGCGGGAACTGGTTCCGATATGGCCACGTACACCGCCCCGATGAGCTTGGCGCGGCGCCATAAATCGCCGGGCGAGTTTCGGATTTCTTCTGCTTCGGATGGTGTATCTTCGCAGCGTGTTTCTTTGGAGGCATGGTTGCATCGGTTTGCTGATCAGCTCGCGCGACCGACACAGCTAGCGAAAGCGCCGCTGCGGCGATAACGCCGACAACCAAGCTGCACAGCGAAGTTCCTTGCTTCGGCATCGGCTTTTCCTTTCGGCGCCGCCTCTTGACCTTCAGGCCCCATGACCGCAGTGCCTCGGCTGACAACAACGCGACTCGCGTGCCGCTGTTCCGGCAGCCAACTGCTTAGCAGTCAGACGCGCGATCCTAATCCCGGCGCGGAGCGATCGGCATCGGCGGCCGCGGCGCGCCGTCGAGGTCTTCACGCGCGCGGCGCGGTTTTGCGGGCGCGGCAGCCGCGCCGGCCGGCGGCACCGCCAGCTGAGCCTTGGCGTCGCCGGATTTCTTGGCGTCGATCTTGTTGGCGTTGTTTTTGTTCACGTCGCTTTTGCTGGAATCGTTTTTGCCGCCGAAGCTTTTGGCTGACGGCACCGGCGGCGCCGGCACGATCGGCTCGGCTGCCGCTTCCGGCGCGGCATTGGCGCCGGCGCGCGGCCAGGAGAAATCGTCGGCGCGGCCCGGCGGCGCCGCAATAGCGTCGCCGCGACTGAGCACGCGCGTCGCCAGCGGATCGGATGTCGCCGGCACCGGATGACTCGGAGCGCCCAACAGATCGCCGCCCTCGCTGCCGCCGGTCGCAGCCAAGGGAACGACCGGGCCAATGGCCGGGCGCGCGCCGACGGCGCTTCCTTTCGGCGCCTGCTCCTCCGGGCCGGGTAACGCCACTGGCACGACGTGGCTCGACAGCACCCGGCGTAAATCGTGCTCGACATAATGCGCGAGCTTCACCGCGCCGGCCTTGGTGAAATGCACGCCGTCACTGGTGCGCAGCCGGCGAATTTGGCCCTCGAAATCCGGCCCCTGCACCGCGTAGTGGCCGGTCTCGTCGACGAAGCCGTCCCAGATATCGACATAGGTGATGCCGGCCTTCTCCGCGCGCGCGCGATAAAGCTCGTCGAGGTAGCTCATCTCGCTGGTCGAGCGCGTGCCGCGGATAGCCGGCAATCCGACCCACAGCACCGGCACGCCTTTGTCCTTGAGCGCCGCGATCATGTCGTCGATGCGCTTGTCGTAAAGCTCGGCCCATTTGTCGGTGTGAAACTCGTAGCTGCCGCCCCGGCGCTGCGTCTCGTTGGCCGCGATCGCCGGTGGCTCGCCGCCCGGCCGTGCCGTATCGGGAGACGATGCAGCGGGAGCCGTCGCGCCCTGCTCCGGCGCCGACGCGGCCGCACCTCTTGCCGGCGGCGCGCGATCGCGCAGCGGCAGCCGGTCATTGACGCCGAGCATGACGACGATGGCGTTCGGCTGTTCCGCCGCCAGCAACTCCTTGACGGCTTGTGACCAATCCGGCGCGTCGCTGCGCGCTTCGTAGCGCACGAGGCCCGAATACGGCCGGATCTTGCGCACGATGCCGATCTCCGGGGTATCGGCGAATGTCTCCTCCAGCCCATAGCCGAGCCAATCGGCGAGCGAGTCGCCGATCACCAGGACCGTTTCGGACGACGGCGTCTCAACCTTGCGCGGCGGCGGCGGCCTGGTCGACTCGAAGGTCTGCGGCCGCGGCGGGCCAAACGGATTGTCCGGATTGAACGATCTGCGGCCGCCGAAAGACGGGAATGGAAAAAACTCCCGCCACTGGACTTGCTCGGCGCGCGGACGCTGCTCGAAGGCCGCGTGAGTGTCGAACAGCTGGGCGCCGGCCGGGACCGCGAGCGCGGAGCCTGCCGTCACGATCGAAAGCGCGATTGCGAGCGGTCGCCGGTTGCTTGTCGCCATCAACCTCGCCCGATACTTTCGCCCGAATGAACTTCGCTCATACGAACTTTCGCGATGGGCCGCCGTCCAGGCGCTCCGGCCCGGTCGGCGGGGCCAAGCAACCCTCATAATAGCCAAAAAATGTCAACTTGAGGATGGCTTGGTGCACCATGCCCCCAACTTACAACCCTCGTTCGATACACTATCAGCCAGATTGATCAACCCATCTTCTCCGCGACGAAGCCGCTGATAGGTCGGGACATGTGCGATAAGTCTTTTTCAACCGAATAGCGGTAAGCCGTGGCTGCCGGCGACTGCGCCAAAAATGACGATGATGCTCAAGATCAACAAAATCCAGTGCATCCCTTGGATGAGCAGGAAAGTTGCTTCGGGCGCTGCCTCGGCGCGGCCAAGGAACCAGCGGTGCAGCAACAGCGGCTCCAGCACGAACAGCATGAGCGTGAAGACCAACCACACAGCCACCATGCCGTGCATCCACCAGAACGCCGCAGACGTAAACCTGTCCCAAAGATCGAGTCGATAAGTCATATAAAAGCCGCTCAAGCCGGCGATCAGCGTCGATACCCGCGCTTGCTGGGCGAAGCGTCGCTCAACCAGCTCGAAGAAAATAACGCGCTCTTCGGGCGCCTTAAAACGACGCACTGCCGGTAACAGCACCGTTGTCACCATGGCGACCCCGCCGACCCAAAAGACGATGGCAAGCACATGGATTGCCCGGGCAATGATCACATCGTCAATCAACCTGTTGCTGCCTTCTCACTCGGGTTTTTTCCACGACACATGGTCTGATAATGGACCGGTTAAAAAATGAGCCTGATCAAATCAAGCTGGATACGACCTGATAATTCCCAGCCCTCACTTGCGGCCAAACAACAGCGGACCGAAGAACGCGGCGAAGCCGCCGAAAGCCAGCACCCAGGCGAGCCCGGCGACGTACAGCAGGGCACCCGATGGCTCGAACGCGGCGAAGATGCGCGCCAGCGCCGCGATCAGCACAAACAGGTATATGATCTGGGTCCGCACCGATGCCGCGAGCTTGTGCTCGGTGTGGCCGAGGCTCGCGCGTGTCATCACCGCTAGGGTCATAAGGCCGATCGCGCCCGTGGTCCAGGCATGGAGGCCGGCGCTCGCCGGCCATTCGCCAGGCCAAAGGATGGCCGCGCCGACCAGGACAAAGCCGGTCGGAACGAAGGCGTAGCCGACGTGGAGGACGAGGACGAGACGATCGGCGAACGTGCGATCGCCGGCCCAGCGCGCGAGCCGCGCCGCCTGCAGCACTCCGGCGATCATCAGCACTGCGCCGGACACGGCTAGATCCGGCAACGCGATCCAGATTGCGAGGGCCACTGCACCGGCGCCTAGTGCAAGCGCATCGAAGCGCGCGAACGGCCGCGGCAGCCGGCCCGGATTGTTTCGCACCAGCCAGTTATGCGTGAAGCTCGGCACGATGCGCCCGCCGATCAGCGTGATGAGGCCGATCACAGCCGCGATCGCGACACGGATTCCATAGTCGGCGGTACCACGCGAGATCGCTTCGAAGTGGAACACCACATTGCCGGCGACCAGTACGCCGAGCACGATGAGGACGCGGAGATTGCGCCAGTTCTTGCCGGCGACCAGCTCTCGCAACACCACCGCCGCGAGCGTGGCGAGAAACGCAATGTCAATCACACCCGCAATCACTGCGCCCCAAACCGCCGAGCCGGCGATCGCCACCCGGCCGGCAAGCCACAGCGCGGCAAGGCCGGCCAACGGATAGCCGTTGACAGGCAGTCGCCCGGTCCAATTGGGAATCGCAGTGAGCACGAAGCCGGTGACAATCGCGGCCACATACCCGTAGATCATCTCATGGATATGCCAATCGAGCGGCGACAACGTCGTTGGCAGCGACAGCTCGCCGAAATATTGCGGTAGCCACAGCAGAATGCCGAGCGCCGCCCATACTGCACCGCCGAAAAAGAACGGACGGAAGCCGTAGGAGAACACCACAGGTCCAGCATAGCCGCGACGGCGCCGCAGCGCGGCGGGCATGCTCACATCAGTCTCGCTCATGGCTTAGTCTTGCTCACGGCAAAAGCATGCGTTGGTCGGAGCTCGTACATTGACCATTGTCAACCCCTGCGCAGCGAGCAGCTGGCAGCCGTTTATTAAACCGACCTTGTTCGGATGGCACCCGAATGCGCGTGAGTATTGTCGTTCGCAGTCTCGCTGAATTTGGTATTTACCATTGCGAGGAAAATGTGGTATAGTCAATACCAATATTTGGAACTCCGATGCGGTTACTCGGCTCGACTGATCTGGCCCTGCGGGTCCTCATGCGGCTTTCGGCCGAACCGGATGAACATGTCAGCACCGACGTGCTGGCGCGCGAACTCGCCGTCTCGCGCCACCATCTTCACAAGATCGTCCAATATCTCGCCGAGATTGCCCTCGTGCGCACGATCCGCGGGGCGCGCGGCGGCGTGATGCTGGCGCGGCCGGCCCGCGAAATCCGCATCGGCGAGTTCGTCCGCGGCCACGAAAAGGATCAGAGCCTGGTCGAGTGCTTCCGCCCCGACGGCGGAGCTTGCACGCTGCTGCCTCGCTGTCGTCTCCGCGGCATGCTGGCAGCGGCGAAAGACGCCTTCTATCAGCATCTCGACGGCTACACGCTGGCGGATTGCCTCGCCGCAACCGGCTCGTCCGCACGCGTACGCGCAAGTCGGAAGCGGCCTCGCCGCTCCGGAGCCACGGCACCGTAGAGAACATCGATTCGCCTGAAGCTCGCCTAACGACCCGGCCAAAACGGCGACGAGATAAGCGTCGGAATCAGGGAGGGACTGAGACGTGACTGCTTCATATGCTGCCATCACGACATTGCTGGTAAGTGTCGCGATCGTTGCCATCGCACTTTTCGTGAGCCGCGCCCGGCTTCCCGCGGAAACCTCCTCGGCGGCGACATCGACGGTCTACCGCATCAGGTCGGCGTATTTCATCTTTATCCTCGTCGCGGCCGTTGTTTTATTGGCGTTGACGCTGCCGATGACTCCTTATCCGCGCAAGTCTGGCGAGCAGAAGCCGGACCTCATCGTCAAAGTAATCGGCGAAATGTGGAGCTGGACGCTGACGCCCGGTTCCGGCGCCGCATCCGCCGGCGGCAATCTCGTTTTGCCGGCCAGCAAAACGGTGGAGTTCGACGTTTCTTCGAAGGACGTCAATCATAATTTTGCAATCTACAACGAGGCGGGAGAGTTGATTGCCCAGGTGCAAGCCATGCCGGATTATACCAACCGGTTGTTACACACGTTCAACGTGCCGGGACATTATTACGTCCTCTGTCTTGAATATTGCGGCGTTGCGCATCATGCAATGAACTTCGAATTCGACGTGAAGTAGGGAGCCGGCACCGATGGATGACGAAAGATACGGACAGGCGATTCGAAGCGTCACGCAGTTCTGGGTATGGACCGTTCCGGTCCTTTTCCTTGTGCTCGTGCTGCTGGGATTGACGATGCGCGCCAATCAGGCCGGCATCATCAACGTCGATCCCGACTTGTTCTACGCCGTCATGACGCTGCACGGTCTCGGCATGGCCGGAACAGGGTTCGTGGCCGGCCTGGCCGGGGTGACCTACCTTCTTGCGCGCTATGTGCGCGTCAATCTTGTCATCGCCTGGATGATGTACGTTCTCACGGTGCTCGGTGTCGTCGGCCTGGTCATCGCCTGCCTGATCGGCCGGTTCGGCCCGGGATGGTATCTGCTCTATCCGTTGCCGTTTCTCGCCAATGGCGCATGGCCGGATTGGGCGTTGGGGCTCGCCGTACTGTCGCTGATCGTCCTCGGCGTGGCTTGGCTGCTGGGCCAGATCGACCTGTCCCGCGCGCTGGTGGCACGCTATGGCCTGACCAACGCTTTGGCCTGGCAATACTTCAGCAAACAGAGCGCGGACCGCGTAGAAATTCCGCCGATCGTCCTCATCACCGCCGCAGCCTGCCTCGTGCCCGGCATTGCCACCACGCTCGATGGCGCGGTCTTGTTGGTGCTTTATCTCTTCAAGTGGTTCAGCCCCTCGCTCGCCCTTGATCCATTATTGCTCAAGAACATGGTCTTCCTTTGGGGGCACACGCTGGTCAACATCACCATGTATCTGGGACTGGCCATGGTGTACGAGCTCTTGCCGAAATACTCGGGCAGGCCGTGGAAGACCAACGCGGTCGTGGCGCTGTCGTGGAATACGGTGCTCGTCCTGGTGCTACTCGCCTTCTTCCATCATCTCTACATGGATTTCGCACAGCCGGTTTCGCTGCAATATATCGGCCAATTGGCGTCGTATTTGAGCGCCGTTCCGGCCACCGTCGTCACTGTCTTTGGCGTGATCGGGCAAGTCTATCGCTCGGGAATGCAGTGGCGGTTCGTCCCGCTTTGTTTCTGTCTTGGCATCGTCGGCTGGGTCATCGGCGGTTTCGCCGCAGTGGTCGATTCGACGATCACCGTGAACTTCGCCTTCCACAACACAATGTGGGTCCCGGCCCATTTCCACACCTACTTTCTTGTCGGATACTTTTTGATGCTGTGGGGTTTTCTCTATGAGTTTTCCGGCGCCGCGCGCGAGAAGCTCGCCAAGGCGGGACTCTGGCTTGTCGTTGCCGGCGCCTACGGATTCTTGCTGATGTTTTATTTGGGCGGCGCATTCGGCGTGCCGAGACGGTTTGCCGCCTATGGCAGCATACCGCTTGCTTCGTTGGCGGCGATCAGCGAGCGCACGGCTTTGATAGCTTCCGCCTTTGCTGTGCTTCTCGTCATCGGATTGCTGGTGCTGTTTGGCGTGATCTATCGCGGATTGGCAAATAGGGCTTTTGCCGGCAAGGCCGCTGCGACCACCCCATGACGCGCCCAAGGGAGCCGTTTCGTGCCGGGTAACCGCCAACCAACCACGATCGTGCCGACGCGCTTCGCCGCGCTGCTGGTCTGCCTGCTGCTTCTGGGCGGCGGCGGCGGTGTGGTCTACGCCTGGACGTGGGGTTTCTCGGCATTCACCTCGTACAGTTATGCGCTCAGCAAGGCCGGGCCGCTGCCGAGACTTGCGCCCGACATCTCGTTCGTTGATCAGTTCGGGCACGAACGGCAGCTTGCCTCGTTGCGCGGACGTCACGTGCTGCTGCACGTCTTTTATGGATCCTGTCTCACTATCTGTCCGATCGTCATCGAGGAGCTGCGCGAGGTCTATTCCGGTCTTTCCGCTGCGCAACGGAGCAAGCTGGTGATCATGAGCATCAGCGTCGATGCACTGCGCGACACGACCGAGCGCCTGCTTGATCTTTGGCGTGAAGAAGGCGCATTCGCGGGCTGGATCATGGCACAGCCCGCGGACAACTCGATCGATCGGGTCACAAAGGAATTCGGTATTTGGGTCTTTACCAAGAGCGACGGGACGATCAATCACTCGGCTGATCTATTTCTGATCGACCCGACCGGGCGCATCGTGCGCGTGATTTCGCCGCAATCGAACAACGATCGACTAAGGAGCGATCTTGAAAAATATCTGTAAACTGCTGATCGTCGCTCTGCTGCCTGCGCTTTTGCTATTGCCGCGCGTCGATGCGGTTTTCAGTGCGACGATGCCGAGAAAGGCGCTGGCAGAGTCGCTATTGCTTTTGCTCGGTGGTTGCGCGGTATCTCGCCTTTGCCCGTGGCGCCGTTGGGCGGCCCTTGCGCCTTCCGCCGTGGTGGCAGCCACGCTGCTGCTTCTGTTCTGGATGATTCCGCGATCCATTGACTTCACTCAGAGCTATTCAAGCGCTAACGCGCTCTTCGTCATCAGCCTGTTCGGCACCGGCCTTCTGCTGTCACATTATTTGCCGTTGTTGCCCGGCGTAGCACGCGTTGCCTATGCCCTCTACTTTTCCAGCATGATCGTCGCGCTTGGGTTGCTTTATGCCTGTCAATCTACACTGCTGTGTTCTGCTTACACACTCGAAGACCAGCATGCTTTCGGCTGGATGCTCGTTCCTGTCGGGCTCCTTGCGTACCTATTTGTGCTGGTGTCCATGCCGAGGTGGCTTGTTCCGTCAGCAAATGGTCGGTGATTGCGCGCTTTTCTGGGCTTCAGCTTCATTAACATGCCAATCTTGTGCAGTGCGAGGCGGGCCTGACGGTGTTTTTGATCTAGATCAAGAAGCGCTTCGGTGCGCTGTCTACGCTGCCTCCTCTGGTTGAAGAAAGAGTAGGCGGACCATGACTGCGCCTACACCACACGCTCAAGCAATCTACATGCGGGAAATGATGGAGCACCTCGGGATCGAGCCGGGGGGCGGCACGATTTCGCGCTTGGGGCTGAGCTACGCCGCCGCGTTTCATCGCTGCGAGGCGTGCCCGTCCAAGCAAGCCTGCCGCGACTGGCTCGACAGCATGCCGGCGGCGGTGGCGTTCGCCCCGCGCTTCTGCCCGAATGCCGATATCTTTTTTGCATTGCAGGTCGACGAGCCGGGCGCCTGGATTGGCAACCTGCATAGCTAGCCCGGCCATTTCTTCACTTTGCTGCGATCGGTGGCGGCGCGGCTACCGGCAATTGACCTAGCTCAAGGCGGCGCTGGTCATTCTCTTTATAGGCCTCAGATGCCGACCCTAGCCGGTCCGGCAGCTTGCGAGACGGCATTTCAAGGCGAGGACCGATCCGATGTTCCAGGTTCGCATCCACGGCCGCGGCGGTCAGGGTGTCGTCACCGCGGCGGAGGTTCTCTCGGTTGCCGCTTATCTCGAGGGCAAGCACGCCCAGGCCTTTCCGAGCTTCGGCTCCGAGCGCATGGGCGCGCCGGTGGTTTCTTTCTGCCGTATCGACGACAAGGAAATCCGGCTGCGCGAGCCGATCCTCGAGCCTGATGCACTGATCGTGCAAGACCCGACATTGTTCAAGGCCATCGACGTCTGCCAGGGCCTCAAGCCTGGCGGCTATCTGCTGGTCAACAGCAATCGCAGCCTGAGCGATCTGCATCTCGACGCCGTTGGCAGACAACTGCCGGCGGGTCACGTGCTGACCGTGCCGGCTTCCGAGCTGGCGCTCAAGTATGTCGGCCGCCCGCTGCCCAATGCCGCTCTGCTCGGCGCCTTTGCCCGGCTCACCGGCATCATCCATTTGCAATCCGTCGCCGCCGCGATCCGCGAGGCCTTTCCGGAAAAGATCGCCGCGGCGAATATCGCCGCCGCCACCGCCGCGCATGACGCCGTCGCTGGCGCCGGCGCCGTCGCGGCCGCCTGATGGATCACCGCCATGCTTAAGCAAATCGAAGGCTCACGGGCGATGGCGGAGGCGATCGGCCTATGCCGGCCGGAAGTGATCTGCGCCTATCCGATCACGCCGCAGACCCACATCGTCGAGGGCCTCGGCGAGATGGTGCGGACAGGCCAAATCACCAACTGCGAGTTCATCAACGTCGAATCGGAATTTGCCGCGCTGTCGGTGGCGATCGGCGCGTCGGCTGCCGGCGCGCGGGCCTATACCGCGACCGCGAGCCAGGGCCTGCTCTACATGGCGGAGGCG
>Ga0181523_10005392_pt1 | contig 10574 bp, 9 predicted proteins | sample PEATcosm2014_Bin_43_FD_119752 | JGI IMG/M metagenome (GOLD analysis project Ga0181523, IMG submission 119752) | Peatland microbial communities from MTU Mesocosm Facility, Houghton, MI, USA - PEATcosm2014_Bin05_30_metaG | ecosystem: Environmental > Terrestrial > Soil > Wetlands > Peat | place... | reverse complement strand
TGCCGCTCGTCAGGGGAGCCGGGGCGCTCTACAGCTGCGCGAGCCCGGCTTACGGCCGCTGGGTGACGGACTGGCCTCCGCTTGCCACCTCGATTCTGAACTCTCCGGCCTACGAGGCCACCTTCGCCGTCCGCCCGACCCCCATGGAGGAGGCACTCGTCGCCACGGTGGCGTGGTGAAAAGCAGAGTCGCGCCGCGGCCTGAAAGGAGCACCGACGATGAACACCCTTACTGGAACAGCTCCCACTGGAGCGCCAAGCCCGGTTCTCTTGCCCGGTTCGCCCGACGCCAAGCTGGCGTGGAGGCGACGCGTCTGCAGGATCGGGTCACTGATTCAGCTTGGCTTCGCCGCGCTGTGGCTCGGTCGGGGGATCCTCGCCACCGGATGGACAGGGCGACTACCTCTCGGGCTCGGCTTGGTTGCCGGGGCGGTCGCTCTCGGCGTGTGGGGCGAGGCAAGGACCCGGGGTCTGGCGCCGAGGCCTTCGGACCCGGCCGCCCGGCAGCTGGAGCGGGCAGTCACGGTCGCCACGGTCCTCCAGCTCGGGGCGAGCTTCGGCTTTCCCTTTGTCGTCATCGCCCTCGGCCGCCCCGACCTCGTCGTCGGGACGGTGTCGGTCACCATCGGGATCCTCTTGCTGTGGCTTCGAGCGAGGCTCCGGACGCCCGGGCACTTGGTGGCGGGCGCCCTCCTGTTGGTCGTGCCGGTCGGTCTCGCCCTGGCGCTTGCCGGAAACGCCCTGACGGCAGCCACGGCGCTAGCTGTCGCTGCGGTCCTCGTTGGAAGTGCCGCCGTGGGCCTGGGGTCGCTATGCCACGACCCCTTTCGTCGCTGCGAGCTGCACAGCCAGTTGTTGGCCACGGAGGGGAAAGGGGTGAACCCATGATGACCTCGAGCCCGACACGTCGCGCCGTGCGTTCAGCGACCGCCGAGGCGGATCGCTGGACGTTCCGGGCCGAGAGGGTCACCAAGGTCTACCCGAACGGTGTCCGGGCCAACGACGAGATCTCGCTCCACGTCGAGCCGGGGGAGGTCTACGGTCTGCTCGGACCGAACGGAGCTGGCAAGACCACGCTCGTCAAGCAGGTCATCGGCCTGCTGAAGCCCACGTCGGGGAGCATCACGTTCGGGCCGCACGATCTTGTCGCCGATCCCGGCGCCGCCCGCCAGCTGTGCTCGTACCTCCCCCAGGCGCAGCTCCCCATCGACTCGTTCCGAGCCCGAGAGGCGATCGTGTTGTGCGGGCGCATCCGAGGCGGTGATCCGGTGGCCGTCGAGCGGCGGGCGGACGAGCTGATCGAGGTACTCGACCTCGGGGAGTGGCGCAACAAGCGAGGCATTGCACTCTCCGGCGGGGTGAAGCGCTTGGTGGGATTCGCCATGGTGACGGTGTGCCCGGGCCGGGCGGTGATCCTCGATGAGCCCACCAACGACGTCGACCCCCTCCGGCGCCGGTTCTTGTGGCAACAGATCCGGGAGCTCGGGAACCTCGGGGTGGCGGTGTTTCTCGTGACCCACAACGTGTTGGAGGCGGAGAAGGCGGTGGACCGAATGGCGGTGATCGCCGATGGCCGGCTCTTGGCGGAGGGCACGCCGTCCTCGATGAAGGCGGAGGACCGAGGCCACCTGCGGCTCCAGCTCATGCTGGCACCCGGCATGGGCACGCCAGCACTGCCACCGCTCGTGAAGGGATCGACGAGGGTCGGGCACAACCTCGTCACGGTCATCGACGAAGGGGACGCCGGTCACGCCATCCGGTGGGCCGAAGAGCTGATGGGGGCCGGGGTGGCGGAGGAGTACGCGCTCGGAGCCACGTCGCTCGAGGACGCCTACGTCCGGCTCACCGGTCACGGCTCACGGGACGATGAAGGTGGTGCGGACTGATGGCCGTCGCCATAGCTCCTCCTACCAGCCCGTCGGTGCCAAGCCTCGCCGTGGCGCGGGCTGGTCCCCGCTACTGGCTGCACGGGTACTGGCAGATGTTCGTATGGGACCTCGTGAACCTTCGTCGGTACCTGCCGATCCTCGGATCGATCCTGAGCCTGCAGGGCGCCGGGCTGGTGCTGGGTATCGGGCTGTTCTTCCGACACATCCCCGAGTCGGCCGCGATCTATCTCGTGACCGGCGTCCCGGTGCTGAGCCTGCTCACGGTGGGCCTGATCTTCGAACCGCAGATCGTCGCCGACCAGCGGGCGGAGGGGAGCTACGAGTTCGTGCGCTCCTTACCGGTCCCCCGGAGCATGATGACGATGGCCTGGTACACGGTCTCGCTGATCCCGGCCCTCCCTGCCATGGTGATCGCCCTGTTGGTGGGGATGGCCCGCTATCACTTCCATCTCGACATCACGCCGTCGGTCGTGCCCGCAGTCCTCGCCACGAGCTTCACGGGGATGCTCATGGGCTACGCACTCGCCCACGGGATCACCAACCCCATGACCACGCGCCAGGTGAGCGGGATGCTCGTCTTCGTGCTCTTCGGGTTCAGCCCGGTCATGTTCCCGGCGACCCAGCTGCCCCACTGGCTGGCCGAGGTGAACCTCTGGCTGCCCTTCGAGTCAATGGCGACCATCATCCGCGACGCCCTGGTCAAGGGGATGGTCACCGGAGTCGGCCGCGCCTACCTCGTGCTTGGCGCCTGGGCCCTGGTGTCGGGCCTGGTGACGGCCAGAGTCGTGGGGCATCGGAGGTAGCGATGGGCGCGACTTTGACCGAACAGCCGGGCCGGCCCTCGACGCCCGATCTCGTGTCCCGCGTACGTCAGGTCCACGGGCACTGGCTCGAGAGCTACGCGGCCATGCTCCGATTCGACATCGCTTCCCAGCGGACGTCCCTGCCTGGCTTCTTGATCATGCAGATCTTGTTCGGAGTGGGGACGGCGATCATCTACGGGTTCTACATCGGGCAACTGTCCCGTGAGGCGGCCCTGTTCATTGTGAGCGGCGCGCCGGCCCTGGCAGTTATCGCTATCGGGGTCGTGGCCGTACCGTCGATGGTCACCGACCGCCAGACGGCCGGGACGTGGGACTTTATCTGGTCGTTGCCCGTGCCGCGTTCGGCTTCGGTGGCCTCGACCTTCACGGTGTACACGGGTCTGACCTTCCCTGGGATCGTGGTGACGCTGGCACTCGCGTCGTGGCGGTTCGGCCTGCACCTGCACCCGACGCCCATGGTGATCCCGGCGTTCCTGCTGGGCTCGTTGATGGCCACCTCCGTCGGCTTCGGCACGGCGCAGGTCATACGGAACCCGCTCGTGACGAACGTGGCCACCAACGTCCTCATTTTCGTGGTGTTCCTGTTCTCCCCTGTGATGTTCCCGATCGACCAGTTTCCCCACTGGCTGGCTGAGGTGCAGCGCGTCCTGCCCATCTACCCCCTGGCACAGGTCATGCGGGCCAGCATCACGAACGGGCTCGTGCACAACGTCAGCATCTGTTATGCGATCCTGGCTGGCTGGACGGTGGCCGCGTGGACCGCGACGGCGTGGGTCATCGGCCGCCGTCGGTAGTGACTCGCACTGCTGAGCTTCATATCCTCCCGCCGGGGGGATCGCAGCACGGCCGCCACCGCCGGCGCATTCTCCAAACGCCACTGCATATCCCGAAGCCTGCCTAGCTGACGCGACAGAACGACGCCGTCCACAGCGGCCAGCCCCAAATACTCGGCGATCGGCGCTCACTTCCGGGGAGTGACCAGGAGGCCTCGTGAGGTACTCACCGGTGACGTCCGCCGCTCCAAAAAGTCCCACGCCCTGAAGAACATTCGGTGTTGGAGCTGCGCGTGCCCCATCCTCCGGGCCGCTTTGAGTGGGCACCAGCCAGCGTAGAAGGCTTTCCCAGGCCACTTGCCCACGACCCGGTAACCCACCCCAATGGCCATCTCTATGACGTGGGGTTCCCCGAGCTTGCGCCGGAGACGGCCGACCGTGATCGCGACGCTCTTGCGGCGATGACCGCGAGACGGTCGGGGCGTCCTGGCCCTCGAAGACGACGTCAGAAGCGGAGATGTGACCCACATAACGACGCCGGTTATGAAAGCTTCGTTCGCTGGCCCAAATCTGACCACTGACACCGGGCGCCTTCGAGCCCTGCCTGTACTCTCATGTCGCATGAGGCCGTCCGTCTTCGTTGGTCGGGAGGCTGAACTGACGCTCTTGTCCGACCTTGCCGAGCGGGCGCGCGCCAACGAGCCGCAGGTCGCCCTCATAGAGGGCGAGGCCGGGGTGGGCAAGTCCAGTTTGCTCGCCAAGTTCGGACACAGCCTGAGGGACGCCAAGGTCCTGCGCGCAAGCGGGGAGGAAGACGAGGCCCACCTGGCTTACGGCGTTGTTGCGCAGGTAGTCGCGGCCGGCCGGGGCGTGGGCGGGCGACCGTCAGACCTGTTGGCCAGGGGCCTGACCGACAGCGTCGACCCGCTCTCGGCCGGGCCCGAGCTGCTCGGCTTGCTCGACACGATCGGCCGCGGTGGGGAGCTCGTGGTGCTGCTCGTAGACGACCTGCACTGGGCGGACACGGCCTCGGCCCGCGCCCTGCTGTTCGCGTTGCGCCGGCTCAGGGCGGACCCAGTACTTATGGTGGTCACCTCCCGTCCGGGTGAGCTCGCCCGCCACGGCGAGGGCTGGTACCGCTTCGCCTTCGGCGACGAGCGGGCGACCAGCCTGCAGTTGGGCCCCTTCGGGACAGAGGACCTGGCGGCTCTCAGCCGAGCGCTCGGCTCGGGCGAGCTCTCCGCGGCGGGGGCCACCTCGCTGCTGCAGCAGACCGGGGGAAACCCGCTTTACTGCGCCACGCTGCTGCGAGAGCTCGGGGCAGAGGCGCTCGGGCACCGGGAAGGGCGGCCGCGGGTACCCAAGAGCCTGGCGAGCATCGTTCTCGTGAGGATGAGCAGGATGACCGTTGATGCCCGGGCATTGGTGACGGCGGCGGCCGTGCTCGGCCAACGCTGCCCGTTGGCGCTGGCTGTGCAGCTCGCCGGCACGGCCGACCCGCTGGCCGCCCTCGACCAGGCCGTTTCCGCTGCTTTGTTGGTCGAGGAGGCGGACGGCACTGAGATCGCCTTCGCGCACCCCCTCGTCTGGAGCGCCGTCTACGGCGACCTGAGTGACGCCCGGCGGCGCGAACTGCACGCCCGAGCAGCATCCCTAACCAGCGGGGAGCGCGCCCTTGCCCACAGGGTGGCGGCTGCTGCGGGCGCCGACGACGGCCTCGCCGGGGAGCTCGAGGCGACTGCGCAACAAGCACGCACCAGAGCCAGGGCGGAGCTGGCCGCGTCCTTGTACAGCCAGGCCGCCGGCGTGTCCAGCACCGCGGCCGAGAGGGAACGCCTCCAGCTCCTGGCCCTCTATTCGCTGGTCATTTGCGGCGACATGGCGGGAGCGCAGGCTCTTGCTAGGCAGGCCGAGCACTTCACGCCGACCGCGGCGCGAGACGCGGTGCTTGGCGTCCTCGATTTCTTCTCTGGTCGGATCGCGAGCGCCCGGGCACGGCTCAGCAATGCCTGCGATGCGGACGACCCAGGGCTCGTGCCGCCGATGACGTCGGACGCCCTCTTAGCGCTCGCGGCGGCACACCTTTTCGACGGCGACGCGGAGGAGTCGATCGCCCGTTGCCGTCAAGCCGTGGACGCTTCTGCCGCCGTACCGTCGGCACGTAACCGCTCGCTCGGCATGCTCTGCCTTTTCCGGACGCTCTGCGCACGCTCAGAAGACGACGTGGACCAGGCTCTCAGCCTGCTGGACCACCTGCCCGACCAAGCGGCCGGCTTCGGGCCCGAGGACCTCGACGCTCTCATAATGCGCGGGACGGCGCTGCTCGCAGCCGGCTACCCGGAGAGGGCCTACCCGGACCTGTTGCACGGCGCCAACTGCGTGCGGGGTGGGCTCTCCTCGTCGCACGTCGTCCAATGCCTCTATCTCTTGAGCGGCGCCGAGTACTCGCTCGGGTTGTGGGACGACGCCCTTGTCCACGGCGAGCTCGCTGTGGCTGCCTCAGAAGGCGGGCGTGCCTGGGAGGCCGTTGAGGCCCACCTCTACGCGACGTTCGTCCCGCTCGCCCGCGGAGATATCGGTGCGGCAGCCACCCACATCGAAGCCTCCCGGGCCCTGGCCGCTGTGGTCGGGACAGGCCATACCAAGGTGTACGTTGCGACATTCGAGGCGGCGCTCGAGCTGGCGCGAGGGGACCCGCAAGCCGCTCTTGGTGCGCTCGGCGCCGTGCGCTCCAGCGGCCGGGCGGCGGTGTTCAGCCGTGGCAGACCACTGGACTGGCCGCTCCTCGAAATCGAAGCGTTACTGGCGCTCGGTGAACTCGAGGCAGCTAGCGGCCGGCTTGAGGAGCTGGCGGAGGGCGGTGTACGCCGTTCGCCGCTATCGCTTATCGAACAGGCGCGCCTCACGGCGCTGGTGGCCATGGCCCAAGGCGACCAGGACCGGGCCGCCCAGGCGTTCGCCGAAGGGTGGCGCTGCCTCGCCGGGCACAAGTTGCCGCTCCTGCAAGCGCAGCTCGAGCTGGCGGAGACCAAGTACTTCCGCATCACCCACCAGCGCGGCATGGCCATCGAGCGGCTGCACTCCGCCAGGTCTTGCTTGACAGCCCTTATGGCAGGCCCCTACGTCGAGCGCTGCGACGAGGAGCTGGCCCAATGGGGGGCCACGACCCAAAGCGCTGGTCTTCGCCGCGAGCTCATGCTCACGGCATCAGAGCTGCCGGTCGCCAGGCTCGTGGCCAAGGGCCGCACCAACAAGGAGGCGGCGACGGAGCTGTACGTGAGCGTGAAGACGGTCGAGCACCATCTCTCGAACATCTACATGAAGCTCGGCGTACGGTCCCGCCGCGAGCTCGCCCGGGTGCTCGAAAGCCTTTCCGCCTAAGCCCCCGGGACTGCCCGCGCACGCCCGGCTCCCTCGAGCTGTTTCTTCGACGAGCTGGAGCCCAAAAGGACCTCCACCGGTGACAGTGTCCGGAGGCAGCCTGACGCCTTAGCGGCGCGAGATTAGGGACGGAATTAGGGGCTGACCCCCATGACGTCAACCACTTCCCTGGCTGACAATCATGCGCGTGATACCGCTGCGACTTCAAGGTGCGAGGGGCTGAACGCCTTGCGGCTCGTCCTAGACATCGACCGGTCGGCCGACGGCCGGGTCGAAGGGTTCGTCCACCCTGTGGGAGCTCAAGCAGCCATGCCCTTCTCGGGCTTGCTCGAACTCCTCGGCGCCCTGGAGGAACTGCTCCTCCCTGACGAGGGGGCGCCAAGGGCCGACGAAGCCGCAGGACGGGAAAATCTTGCTGGCCACTAGGCGAAAGCGCTCGCTAAGGGTCCCGAGCCCCTGAAGGCCTTCTGGCGGAGGGACGAACTGGTGTCGACGCGCACGAGCGCTGCGCAGGCGCGTCGCGGACCCTCCTTGTACTACGAACCCAGACGCGACCCCGCCAGTCATGACTGCCGCCCCCCGAGGTCGAGCGTGACTGAAGCCAGAAGTGGGGTCCCAATTAGGGTCCACCCCCCATGACACGAGACCGGCACCCGACCGACAATCAGCATATGCCCCCTAAATGCCATCCTCTACCCGTTGCTGTTCTTCGCCGGACTGTGGGTCCCCCGCGCACAAATGACCCCGGTGCTGCGGAACATTGGCGACTGGACTCCCCTCGGAGCGGCGGTCCAGGCACTTCAGAGATCCACGCAGGTTGGGTTCCCCACTGCGCAATCGCTCCTCGTCCTGGCGGCGACGCAGCGATTTTCGGGTTACTGGCAGTTCGCTCCTCCGCTGGGAGTAGGAACATCCGCCACCAGGTGGAGCCGGTCGGCACGTCCAGGAAGCTGGGCAGCCTAGCCGGGGTCTTACCCTGACCGACTCCACCGACTGGACATCCCTACGACTCAAGCTGCCTCTAACACATAGGAAAGGAAGTACGCAGTGATGCTTCAAGATCAGAAACCGGCAGAAGTCTTGTCCGCCACTGGCGCCGGCGAGGACCTCGCTCGCCAGCAAGCTGTTAAGCAGATCGAGCGCAGACGCCGCTTCCATGTGGAATTTGCAGTATCTGTCATTGGCATGGTTCTGCAGCTTACGTTGACTGAACGCGGAACAGTACCAATCCACGATTGGAAGAGAAGGATACCGTCGTGATGTCGCGTCAAGAGCGCTTCTCAAAAGTCAAGCTATCAAGAACTGCGTGTCACGCATGATGCAAAGAAAGGAGGATCGTGTCCCAGTCTATTTACGAGACGACCGGAGGTGATTTGATGCCACATTTGTTATGTCAGAGGGAACTCGGGACAATGGAAACCGACCCGGGGGGGCTCGCATTTCGTCCCGCAACTGAAGTTGCTATCGACGTGTCGCATCTCCGCAAGATGTACGGGCCCACGGTCGCCGTCGACGACTTGTCCTTCTCCGTTAGAAGGGGAGAGATCTTCGGGGTGATCGGCCCCAACGGAGCGGGCAAGACCACCGCGGTCGAGTGCGTGGGTGGTCTGCGTACCTTCGACAGAGGCAGCATCAGCGTGCTCGGACTCGACCCCTGCCGACACCGAGGCGCGCTGCGGCAGGTGGTGGGCGTCCAGTTGCAGGAAGGCTCGCTGCCAGTCCGGCTCAAGATTGACGAGCTGGTGGAGCTGTTCGCCTCCTTCTACCCGCACCCAGCCGACACGGGCCAACTGTTGGACTTACTTGACCTCGCCCCGAAGCGCCACGCCTACTACGGGCGGCTCTCCGGAGGCCAGAAACAGCGGGTGGCAATCGCGCTCGCACTGGTAGGCAACCCGAAGGTCGCGATCCTCGACGAGCTGACGACCGGCCTTGACCCGCAGGCTCGCCGGGACACCTGGGAGCTCGTCGCAAGTGTCCGAGATCGTGGCGTGACCGTCGTGTTGGTCACACATTTCATGGACGAGGCCGAACGGCTCTGCGACAGGGTAATGCTCGTCGACCACGGTCAGGTCGTAGCCCTGGACACTCCCGCGATGTTGGCCGAACGCCACGGAGGCGGGAGCCGTTTGAGCTTCCAGCCCTCCAAGCCGTTCGACGATTCGCTCTTGACCTCGCTGCCGGAGGTGAGCGGGCTCCAGCACAAAGACGGTCGCGTGGTGGTCACCGGGACCGGAGACGTTCTCGGCGCCGTCGTACACGCGCTTGACGGCGTGGGGGTCGAACCTCGTAACGCCGACCTCACCACCGCCAGCCTCGAGGACGCCTTCCTCCGGCTCACAGCGCGACCCCAAGGAAGTTCTCAGGAGGAGGAGTCACGATGACCTCGACTGACACAATCACGGTGCCGCGACCGACCGGGCGCTCACTGCGCCGCCTGATCGCGACAGAAACCAAGATCGCCTACCGAGTTCCGGTCGGGCTCGTCTTGGGCGTTGTTGTACCCGTCCTGCTACTGGTGATCTTCGGGGTAAGTCCCGGGTTCAAAAAGCCCGTGAACCCGCACACCACCATCACGTTCATGGACGACTATGTCCCGGTCCTGATGGCTCTCACCCTGGCCCTGATCGGCCTCGTCAGCCTGCCCATCCCGATGGTGATGAACCGCGAGCGCAAGTACCTGCGGCGGCTTTCGGCCACGCCGGTGGCACCCGTATGGCTGCTCGCCGCGCAAGTCGCCGTCAACTTGGTGCTGGCCGTCGTGGCCATGGGATTGATCGTCGGCGGAGGGGTGCTGTTCTTCAACATCAAGGCGCCTGGTGACCTCGGCGGGTTCATACTGGCCGCGGCCCTGGCAACCGCATCCCTGTTCGCTCTGGGCCTGTTCATCGCGGCGGTGTCGCCCAGCCCCCCAGTCGCAGGTGTCTTCGGCACGGTGGTGCTGTACCCGCTCCTGTACTTCGCCGGGCTGTGGGTCCCCCGCCAGAACATGGCTCCTACGATCCGCCACATCGGAGACTTCACCCCCCTCGGCTCCGGCGTGCAATCACTGCTCAGCGCGTTGCAAGGCACCTTTCCGCCTACGCACGCGCTCGTGGTCATGGCCGTTTGGGCACTGGTCTTCTCGGCGGCCGCTGTCAAACTCTTCCGCTGGGAGTAGATCGTGACTAGCACATTGACAGGAATCCTCATCGGCGCGGCGCTGGTGGTCGTCGCAATCGTCCGAGGGTCCCGGCCCTACGAGGAGACGTTCACGGTCCCCGGAGGACCGGAGGAGTGGCTGCAAAAGTGCCACGACGCCTTGGAAGGGGCACCGCACTTTTCCGACGTGAAGGTCTCCGACGACCCCCTCCGAGTCAGCGCGCGGTACCGGCAGAGGCCGGGCGTCTGGGGACGGCTGACCGTAACCATGCTTCCCGACGGGTCCGCGTCCACGCAGATCACGGCGCGGGCCACGGTGGCGCCGACCCCGGTCACAGCGATAAAGCGCCCCGAGTCCCAAATCGTCGGACAGCTCACTCGGCAACTAGGCCTACGCCGACCGGGCGAACTGCAGGGACAACAAGCGAAGTGGCTGAGCATTGGATTTCCCGATTCGCCGGCCGCGACCAAGACATCACCGAGGGAGTCCTGATGCGCAAGCTGCTCAAGAACCGCAACGCAGACGATATCGGAGAGAAGTTCCAGATGAAAGTGTTGGCCTTAGCG
>Ga0181523_10005389_pt1 | contig 10580 bp, 3 predicted proteins | sample PEATcosm2014_Bin_43_FD_119752 | JGI IMG/M metagenome (GOLD analysis project Ga0181523, IMG submission 119752) | Peatland microbial communities from MTU Mesocosm Facility, Houghton, MI, USA - PEATcosm2014_Bin05_30_metaG | ecosystem: Environmental > Terrestrial > Soil > Wetlands > Peat | place... | reverse complement strand
TTTTCGCTTCCGCTTGTGCCAAAGGCATTGCAATATCTTATCGCTTTTTCAGTAACTTATCCAGACCAATTCCTAATGGCGGCCATTAGAAATTGTTGGCTAATGACAATTCTGGGATTAATTTGGGCATCTCAAACAGCGGAACCTGGTTCTTCCCGTCGAATATAGCCAAGAGATTCTCATCTGCATTGATGTTTCTCTTGTTCGTTGCATCCTGAAGATTATTCTTCTTTATATATTCCCAGAGTTTCTTGGTTATTTCGGTCCTCGGAAGTGGTTCACTACCAACTATATTCGCCAACGCCTCGCTCGTCTGCATAGGCTTCATGAATGCGGGATTAGGGCCTTTATTTTTCGAAAATTTCTTTTCCGATTCTTTCATCATTCTTCTCCTTATGTTTGTGGATTTAGGAACAATGTGCGGAAATCGATCGGGCATTTCAATCCCGAGATGAAAGCGTGTCTTGACTGTATCTTGCACTTGTGGTGAACAACAGTTCACCGTGCATGGTATAGTATCTATATGTAGAGTTGTTTTTGTATCTAACGCATCAGGTAAGAATTCAGCCGTCGCCAACTACAATGGAGTACCTCTATCCACAGCGGCAGGGCCTTCACCCGCTATTGATAGTTCGCCGGGTTCCAGGGGAAATCCTTCTGGCGGAAGTCAGCAACACTGTTCGGCTGGCGTATGTGAGTGTATCAGTATATTGGAGCCGTTTTGATGGCTCTATATATAAAACCACATACTTTTAGAAACTGTTGCGACCTCATCTGAAATCTGACTTGCAACTTGAATAAGGCATGCTTCGGACTATCAAAAATGAAGGATCAATTATATGTTATAGTTAAGGATAAGAGAAGCCCTCTTAAATTGTATAAAAATGATTCCATCCTTCTTCTGTTAGAGGATACACTCTCTTCCCCTCATAGGGGTTCTCTTGTATAGATCACAGTCCATTCTTTCACAGGGCTCACATAACCACTTTATCAGAAGAGTGATGCTCTTTTTCATTAGACCGGATTTTGATCAAGAAAAGACTTGCCTGAGCAATAAAGGGAGCTGCATAATAAGTTGCATAATAACTGCCCCTCAAAAAAGAAACATCTTCACCGTAGGCATTAGCAAGGGGTAAAATCATTGACATCAGCGGGCTACAACTTGATCGTGACACAGTTATTGTCATATTGCATTTAAAATTCTGGGCGTCGGAATGCCATAACAAAGTGGGAAGACCTTGAGTTATAGAAGACCATTTTTTTTAAAAAATAAGGAGATATCGAGCAATAAGACACTGCTCGGAAGCCTACTGCAATTTCGTGTGAGCTTCCACGGAACGGACCTTGTGCAAAAGTGCGCTGCCTGCGAGCCCCCGCTGCGATCTGAATTGTTCAGCAGCGATCAGATGGAGCAACATGGCAAGACCCTTGCAGGTTTGCACAAATTAACTCCGGGCTATCCTCCTGATCAACTCTTGGCGAGACTGGCCGACAATGAAAACGTTCTGACCGGAACCCGTCGTCTGCTGATGGAGGCCATCACGACGGATCGTCGGATTACGCCGGCGGGTGATTGGCTGCTTGATAACTTTTACCTGATCGAAGAACAGATACGCACGGCCAGGAGACATCTGCCGAAGGGGTACAGTCGGGAGCTTCCCCGATTGCTAGACGGTGCATCTGCCGGGCGACCGCGTGTGTATGACATAGCACTGGAGACGATCTCACACAGTGATGGAAGGATAGATCCTCAAAGTCTCAGCAGATTCGTTGCGGCCTACCAGACAGTCGCAGCCCTGAAGCTCGGAGAATTGTGGGCCATCCCTATTATGCTGCGGCTTGCTTTAATCGAGAATCTCCGGCGCGTTGGTGCACGAATAGCTGCCGACAGGCTCGACCGAAACCGGGCAGATCACTGGGCGGACCGGATTACCGAGATAGCGGGAAAGGACCCCAAAAGCCTGATATTGGTCATAGCGGACATGGCGCGGTCAGACCCGCCACTGAAGAGTGCGTTCGTTGCGGAATTTGCCCGCCGGCTTCAGGGTCAGGGCCCCGCCTTGGCAATGCCTCTAACATGGATTGAACAGCGACTCTCAGAAAGCAGTCTGACGATCGACAATTTGGTGCAGTCGGAGACCCAGCAACAAGCAGCGGATCAGGTCTCGATGAGTAACAGCATCGGCAGCCTCCGTTTCCTCGGCACGATGGACTGGCGGGAGTTCGTCGAAACGATGAGCGTAGTCGAACAGACCCTGCGTGAAGACTCCGGAGGTATGTACGGCAAAATGGACTTCTCTACCCGTGACCGTTACCGTCACGTGGTTGAGAAGATAGCGAAAAGCGGCCGGCTGTCGGAAGGCGAGGTGGCAGTCGAAGCGGTACGACTTGCGCACAAGAGCGCTGCCGATAAAGATAGCACCAACGACAAAGATGAACGCATGGCACATGTGGGCTATTACCTGATCGACAATGGATTGCCGCAACTGGAAGAGCTGGCACATGTGCGATGGTCTGTCTCCAGGGCGTTGCGGAAGGTGGGTTCTCGATTTCCTTTGCTCCTCTATCTGGGCACTATCATGCTAATGACAACTATTTTCACCGGTGGGTTGATTGAGAAGTCGCATGATGACAGCGTGCAAAATTGGCTGCTCGTGATAACCGGTGTACTCTCATTGCTGTGTACAAGTCAGCTGGCGGTTGCGGTGGTGAACTGGCTTGCAACATTGATTACAATTCCGTTGCCGCTGCCTCGAATGGATTTTTCCAAATGTATTCCCCCTGAATCGCGGACTCTCACAGTTGTCCCAACAATGCTAACAAGCGCCCAAGGGATTGAGAACCTGATCGAGGCCCTTGAAGTCAGGTTCCTCGCAAATCGCGACGATAATCTACATTTCGGACTGCTGACTGATTTTCAGGATGCATCAGAGGAAACACTTCCAGAGGACGGACCGCTATTGCTGCTGGCCCGGCAGAGAATCCAAGAACTGAATAAAAAGTACAGGAATGCAAAAGGAGATACTTTTTTCCTTTTCCACCGTCCGCGCCGATGGAATGCCAGTGAAGGAGTCTGGATGGGATACGAGCGCAAGCGGGGGAAGTTGGCGGCCTTGAATTCCTTATTGCGCGGCCGTACAGATGTTGATGCACATAATCTCTCCGGGACTCCCTTTTCGCTCATTGTCGGGAACACGGAAATCCTGTCCAGCATAAAGTACGTGATCACTCTTGACACGGATACGCAATTACCGCGCGATTCGGCGCGGCAGTTTGTGGGTGCCATGGCGCACCCGCTGAACCGCCCTCAATATGACGAAGACAAACAGCGCATTGTTGCGGGGTACGGCATCCTTCAACCGCGTGTAGCGGTGAGTCTGCCGGGCACCAACCGCTCGCGGTACGCACGCATGTATGGAAATGATCCTGGCATTGACCCCTACACGCGTGCGGTTTCGGATGTCTACCAGGACATCTTCCATGAAGGTTCTTTTATCGGCAAAGGGATCTATGATGTCGACGCATTCGAGCGGTCGCTGGGCGGCCGTTTCCCTGAAAACAGAATCCTCAGTCACGACCTTGTCGAAGGATGTTACGCGCGCGCGGGGCTGCTGAGTGATTTGATGCTGTACGAGGAGTATCCATATCGCTATAGCGCGGATGTGAGCCGCCGGCACCGCTGGATTCGCGGGGATTGGCAGCTTTTGCGCTGGTTGCTGCCGGGAGTTCCCGCCCCTGACGGACAGCGCCGGAAGAATCCACTCTCGATGATTTCCAGATGGAAGCTATTCGACAACCTTAGGCGCAGTCTCGTGCCTTCATCATTGACGCTGCTCGTACTGCTGGGTTGGACGGAGTTATCATCGGCTTGGTTATCTCCATGGTTCTGGACCTTGTCGGTGATTGGGATCATTTTTATTCCTTCTTTTATATCGTCTCTTCTGGACCTGCTTAAGAAGCCGGACGATCTGCTTTTCAGACAGCATATCGCTTCAGTGGGACGTTCCAGCGCCAGGAATCTTGTTCAGGTTGGCTTTACACTTGCTTGTCTTCCATACGAAGCGTTTTTCAGTATGGATGCGATTGTGCGTACGACATGGAGAATGCTTGTCACGCACAAGCTGCTACTCGAATGGAGTCCATCTGGAGACCAGGACAAAAATACCAGAAGCTCCCGCATCGGTGGTTTAGTAGACGCCTGCCGGACTATGTGGATTGCGCCCTTTATTGCAGTCGCAACGATAGTATATCTGGCGCTTTCCAACCCAGCGGCTCTTATAGCGGCAGCACCCATACTGTTTCTCTGGGTAGCATCACCCTTTATTACGTGGCGAATCAGCCTTCCGTTTGCGCACAATGAAGCAAGGCTGGAGCCGGATCAGATTGTCTTCCTTCAAAAGCTTTCCCGAAAGACCTGGGGGTTCTTTGAGACCTTCGTGACCGCCGAAGAGAATTGGCTGCCGCCTGATAACTATCAGGAGCACCCTGCCCCCGTCGTAGCTCACCGTACATCTCCGACTAATATTGGACTTGCGCTTCTTGCGAATTTATCCGCCTATGATTTTGGTTACATTACTGCTCGGCAACTCATCGAACGCACGACGAATACACTTGCTACAATGAAATCGTTGGAACGCTATCAGGACCACTTCTACAACTGGTACGATACTCAGACTCTCCGACCGCTGTCGCCTAAATACGTTTCGACCGTTGACAGCGGCAACCTTGCGGGCCATCTGCTAACTTTGAGGCAGGGTCTGCTCGCGCTGCCGGACCAGAAGATCCTTGGTCCGCGAGTGTTTGAAGGACTCCGCGACACACTCAGGATTCTAATGGACGTCTCAGACGAGGCGCATCTTGAAGGAGATATTATTGTCCTGCTCGCTCAACTAGAGGAGGAGCTTGAATCTGCGTGCAATTCCCGTCCGACTGCTCTCACAGCTGCACAGCTCCTCCTTGAGCAACTTGCAAAGCATGCAGAGGAGTTGCTTCCCAGGATCGAGAGTGTGGGTGCCAATCGGTTAGATGCCGACCCTGAAAATCTACCAGACAATCCGATAATATGGTGGGCCCGCTCTTTTGCGTGGCAATGTCGGGCCGCACTCGATGAACTGACGCTTCTCGCCCCGTCGCCCATTCGCGGTATTGATGAGATACCGACGTTGCGTGAACTGGCAGTCATCGGAAACGATCTCTCGGATGACAGGATTCTAGCCATCGAAAATCTTGCTGCGCAATCCGACGAATTCAGCAAAATGCAGTATGACTTCCTGTTCGACAAGGAGAGTCAGTTGCTGGCCATTGGATACAATGTCGATAGCCGCAGACGGGACCCCAGTTATTACGACCTGCTGGCTTCGGAAGCGAGGCTCTGTAGTTTCGTTGCTATCGCTCAGGGACAGTTGCCGCAAGAGAGCTGGTTTGCCCTTGGGCGCCTGCTCACGAACGCCGGCGGAGATCCGATCCTCGTTTCATGGAGCGGTTCGATGTTCGAGTACCTCATGCCGATGCTGGTAATGCCGACGTACGAACGCACGCTGCTCGATGATACCTGCAAGGCGGCGGTGGCCAGTCAGATCGAGTATGGGAGGAAACGCGGGGTGCCGTGGGGCATTTCGGAATCCGCCTATAACATGATCGACGCCCATCTTAACTACCAGTACCGCGCATTCGGGGTACCTGGACTCGGACTCAAACGTGGACTAGCGGACGATCTGGTGATTGCGCCATATGCCACTGCACTTGCGCTGATGGTGGCTCCTGAGGAGGCGTGCCAAAATCTGCAGCGGCTCGCTGCGGAGGGATATGCAGGTAAATTCGGCTTCTATGAAGCTATCGATTACACCCCTTCACGTCTGCCTCGCAGTATATCGCGCGCTGTCATCCGGTCATTTATGGCCCATCATGTGGGTATGAGCTTTCTCTCCCTGGTCTATTTGCTTTTGGACCGTCCGATGCAGAAACGATTCGAATCTGATCCATTGTTCCAAGCTACTACACTTCTGCTCCAGGAGCGTGTGCCCAGGGCCACGGGCTTCTATTTGCAGGACGCCGCACTCTCGGAATCACAAACTGCTTCCACAGAAGCTGAGACCTCCGTGCGCACTTTCAGCAGCCCTGACACCCCGTTTCCTCAGGTGCAGTTGCTGTCGAACGGCAGATACCACGTAATGATTACGAATGCTGGAGGCGGGTATAGCCGATGGAATGACATCGCGGTCACGCGCTGGCGTGAAGACAGCACACGCGACGACTGGGGATCGTTTTGTTATATCCGTGATGTGGCGAGCGGGGAGTTCTGGTCAGCCGCATTTCAGCCGACTGGAAAACGCGCGAAGAATTATGAGGCTATTTTCTCAGAAGGCCGCGCTGAATTCCGCCGCCGGGACCGCGACTTCGACACGCACACAGAGATCTCTGTGTCTCCCGAAGATGATATCGAACTACGGCGGATCATCATCACCAACCGCGGCCGGACAAGCAGAGAGGTCGACGTCACGAGTTACGGTGAGGTAGTCCTTGCTCCACCTGTCTCAGATGCACTGCATCCTGCGTTTAGCAATCTTTTTGTTCAGACGGAAATACTCGATCAGAGGCAGGCGATCCTCTGCACCCGTCGCCCCCGCTCCCACAACGAGCTCTCTCCGTGGATGTTTCATCAGATGACTGTACACGGGGTAGAAACCAGCCAAGTTTCCTTTGAGACCGATCGTTTGCGCTTCATCGGCCGCGGGAACACCATCGCCGCCCCTCAGTCAATGACCGGGTCTGACGGTCTTACTGGTAGTGAGGGCTCGGTGCTCGATCCGATCGTAGCTATACGGCATCTGATTACCCTTGAGCCGGAACAATCGGCAACAATAAATATTGTCACAGGTGTCGGTGAAAGCCGCGACGTCTGTATGGGACTCGTAGAAAAATACCAGGACCGCCATCTCGCAGATCGCGTCTTTGATCTCGCATGGACACACAGCCAGGTGCTTTTAAGACAGATCAACGCCACAGAGGACGATGCGCAACTCTATGCTCACCTTGCCAGCTCCGTGATATACGCTAATTCTTCATTGCGCGCCGACCCTGGCGTCATCATAATGAACCGCCGCGGGCAATCAGGTCTTTGGGGCTACTCCATTTCCGGTGATCTTCCGATTGTGCTGTTGCAGATTGCAGATCCGGCAAATATCGATCTGGTTCGACAGCTCGTACAGGCCCACGCATACTGGCGTCTTAAGGGACTGGCAGTGGACCTTGTGATCTGGAATGAAGATCACGCCGGTTACCGGCAGCTTCTACAAGAACAGATCATGGGACTTATTGCCGCAGGCGTCGAAGCTACCGTTATAGAACGACCGGGCGGCATCTTTGTAAGACCTGCAGACCAGATATCGGCTGAGGACCGCATATTGCTTCAAACAGTCAGTCGCTTCATCATCATCGACAGCCTTGGCCCGATCGAAGACCAGATCGACCGGCGCAGTCTGGTGGAAGTAACCGTGCCCCTCCTTACCACGACTAGAACCCAACGCTCAGAACCCCCACCGATCGCTCCATCGCCTCGCCACGATCTGACGTTATTCAATGGACTGGGTGGATTCACCCCGGATGGGCGCGAGTATGTTATTACCACTGCGCACGGGCAGGTGACGCCGGAGCCGTGGGTGAATGTGCTGGCCAACCCGCAGTTCGGAACCGTCATTTCAGAGAGTGGCGTTGCCTACACCTGGAGTGAGAACGCCCATGAGTTCCGCCTCACTCCATGGGAAAACGATCCTGTCAGCGATTCGGGCGGAGAGGCGTTTTACCTTCGTGATGACGATCGCGGCCACTTCTGGTCGCCCATGCCGCTGCCATGCCGCGGCGCGACACCTTACACCACCCGGCACGGATTCGGATACAGTGTCTTCGAGCATACGGAGCGCGGCATCCACTCGGAGTTGTGGGTCTATGTGGCACTTGACGCGCCGATCAAGTTCACGGTACTCAATGTGCGCAATGAGTCGGGGCGGTCCCGTCGACTCTCCGCCACAGGATATGTGGAATGGGTCCTCGGTGACCTGAGACCGAAATCTAACATGCATGTGATCACCGAAATTGACGCGAAGAGCGGCGCACTATTCGCTCACAACCACTATAATACGGAGTTCCGCGGCCGGACTACCTTCTTCGATGTGGACGAGATGTATCGTACTGTAAGCGGCGATCGGACTGAATTCCTGGGTCGCAACGGTACACTTCGCTCTCCTGCCGCAATGACACGCAAGCGCCTTTCCGGCAGGGTGGGAGCCGCCCTTGATCCCTGCGCAGCAATCCAGGTGAGCTTCGATCTGGCCGCTGGCCAAGAGCGTAAGATCATCTTCAGGCTCGGCGTAGGGCGTGACAGCGACGATGCCAGAACCCTCGTCAATCGCTTTCGGGGACCAATCGCTGCGCGCAGCGCCCTCGATGTCGTGTGGCAGCACTGGACTCACACGCTCGGCGCGATAAATGTAGAAACACCCGACCAGTCCCTAAACTTGTTGGCCAACGGCTGGCTGCTTTACCAGACTCTAGCGTGCCGCCTTTGGGCGCGAAGCGGATACTACCAGTCCGGTGGCGCCTTCGGCTTCCGCGATCAGTTGCAGGACGTGATGGCGCTCATCCACGCCCGGCCACATCTTGTGCGCGAGCACCTCCTCCTCTGCGCGGCCCATCAGTTCAAAGAAGGAGATGTTCAGCATTGGTGGCATCCTCCATCAGGGCGCGGTGTGCGTACTCACTGTTCGGACGATTACCTCTGGCTGCCTTTGGCTGTGTATCGCTACGTTATGATTACCGGAGACACGGGGGTGTTGGATGAAACTATCCGCTTCATCGAGGGCCGCCTGCTGAACAATGATGAGGACTCATATTACGATCTTCCCAGACAGTCCGAAGAAACGGCGAGTCTGTACGATCATTGCGTCCGGGCCATTCTAAAGGGTCTCAGCCGCGGCGAACACGGTTTGCCGCTCATCGGTTCGGGTGATTGGAATGACGGCATGAACCTAGTGGGCGAGCACGGCAAAGGCGAAAGCGTCTGGTTGGGATTTTTTCTTTATGAAGTGCTCATGAGCTTCACTGAAGTTGCCGGCGCGCATGGCGACGTATCTTTCGCTGAGCGTTGCGCAAGCGAGGCGGCAGTGTTGCGCAAGAATATCGATGACAATGGCTGGGATGGCAAGTGGTATCGTCGCGCTTACTTTGATGACGGCTCGCCGCTTGGATCGTCTGCCAACCCCGAATGCCAAATTGATTCGATTGCGCAGAGCTGGTCTGTTCTTTCGGGTGCGGGAAGTGACGACCGTTCGCGCATGGCGATGGAAGCACTGAATGAGCGCCTTGTCCGTCGCGAGCAAGGACTCGTCCAACTTTTGGATCCGCCCTTCGACATGTCGGCGCTGAATCCCGGCTATATCAAAGGGTACGTCCCCGGCGTTAGAGAAAACGGGGGGCAGTATACGCATGCGGCCATATGGGCAGCAATGGCCTTTGCTCGATTGGGGGACACCCGGCGCTCATGGGAGCTTTTTACTATGATCAACCCGGTGAACCATGCAAGATCGGCCAAGGAAACTGCCAAATACAAAGTGGAACCGTACGTCATTGCGGCCGACGTCTATGCGGTACAACCGCATATCGGCCGCGGGGGCTGGACCTGGTACACAGGCTCGGCTGCCTGGATGTACCGGCTGATCGTAGAATCACTGTTGGGGCTTAAGCGTGAAGTGGATAGACTGCGTCTTACACCGTGTCTCCCTTCGGATTGGCAGGCCTTTAAAGTGCATTACAGGTACAGGGAAACTGTCTACCATATCACTGTGCTGCAAAAGAGCGGTGGCAGCATGGCGGGTGTCACTGTCGATGGCGTTGAGCAACACGAGAATGCCATTCCACTTCTTGATGACCGTCAGGAGCATTCGGTCGAGATTAGGATACCCGCCCCGGACAAAGCGGCAGAAAATAATACACTTAGTACATGACAATAGAAGGGGGGTATAAAGACTGGTTCCAATCTTGTCGGCCAATAATGTCTATCTGACTTCTGACAACGCTGAGCATCTTTTCGATTAACCGGTGCTCTATCATGAGGGGGCCCTTGGTTTCATAGCGGTATCTCCTTCGTAATAAATTACAAATTTCTGTTCCATAAGACCGTCCACTGCACGAATCAATTAGCTGCCTAGTCTCGATCTTATTGCCAATATAGCAGATAATCACGGCACATTCAATTTAATTTGTCTGATAAAGAGCCAACGCTTGGTTTTTATTGGCACGCCAGCATGCTTATAACTGGAAATCACTGATGTTACTGCGATGTCAGAAGTGTTTTTTGGAAGGTTACTTCGAGCACCGACCGCTGCTGTCGCACTTACTCATTATCATTGCCGCAGGGACATGGCTTATTACACAGGCTTTCTTCCGGGAATATCGGCCAGCGCTAGTTAGTTTCTGTTGCGGAAAGATTTAACATGAGTTTAACGCTAAAAAGAAGACCTGATTCTTTATAATTGGTAATCCAACAAATACCGAGAAAAAGGAGCAGGTTTTGCGGAGAAAAATAT
>Ga0181523_10005388_pt1 | contig 10580 bp, 10 predicted proteins | sample PEATcosm2014_Bin_43_FD_119752 | JGI IMG/M metagenome (GOLD analysis project Ga0181523, IMG submission 119752) | Peatland microbial communities from MTU Mesocosm Facility, Houghton, MI, USA - PEATcosm2014_Bin05_30_metaG | ecosystem: Environmental > Terrestrial > Soil > Wetlands > Peat | place... | reverse complement strand
CCAAGATGTCAAGCATCAGCCGAACACGTGTCAGGCATCACCCGAACATGCGTCGTGGATCAACCGAACACGTGTCAGGTATCACCCGAACACGAAACGTCCGAGATCAACCGAAACTTCACATTGTTCAGAGCCGGTGGTCGGATTCGAACCGACGACCTGGCGATTACAAGTCGCCTGCGCTACCAGCTGCGCCACACCGGCGGCGTGTGGACACGAGCTTCGCGCGCGGTACCGCCTTGTGTCATCCACTGCCCGATCCATCGCTAAGTCCGGGCACGTATCTTCGGGAGCGACCACGGTGAGTGCTCGACAAAGAAGGGGCACAGGTTGTTCCAAGGTTGATTTGTCACCTTCACGTTTCGGGCATCCTCGACTACTCTGTAACCCGAGATATCGCGCTCCCGCCAGCGAGTTTCCTTGTTGGCTTCGACACGTTCTCAGGCAGTTCGATGCCGGGTGCGGAAGCTCTAGGGATCATGCGGAGCGCATGGAATAGCAAACGAGAGGAAGTAGAGGCTCGATGAGAATTCTTGTGCTTGGCGGCGACGGTTATCTCGGTTGGCCCACCGCACTGCATTTGTCCCAGCGGGGTCACGATGTCGGAGTCTTGGACAATCTTGTGCGCCGGCACTACGACAACGAGATGGGTGTCGACACCCTTGTGCCGATTCGTCAGCTCCAACGCCGTGTGGCGACGTGGAAAGAGGTGTCGGGTTTGTCCGTGACACCTTTTATCGGAGACCTCACGGACTACGCGTTCGTCATCGAGACCTTGCGGAACTTCGGTCCTGAGGCCATCGTGCACTTTGCCGAACAGCGCAGCGCGCCCTATTCGATGATCGACCGCGAGCACGCGGTGTACACGCAAGTGAACAACGTCGTCGGCACGCTCAACCTCTTGTACGCAATCGCGGACCTCGACCCTTCCATCCACCTCGTCAAGCTCGGCACGATGGGCGAGTACGGAGCGCCAAACATCGACATCGAAGAGGGTTTCATCGAGATCACCCACAAGGGTCGCACCGACGTCCTGCCCTTCCCCAAGCAACCGGGGTCCTTCTACCACCTTTCCAAAGTCCACGACAGCCACAACATCCAGTTCGCCTGTCGGATCTGGGGGATACGTTCCACGGATTTAAACCAGGGCATTGTTTACGGCCAACAGACGCCAGAGACCTCGGCGCACCCGGACTTGGCGACACGATTCGACTACGACGCGGTGTTCGGCACGGTCCTTAACCGCTTCGCTGTGCAAGCGGCCGTCGGGTACCCGCTCACCGTGTATGGCAAGGGCGGCCAGACTCGCGCGATGTTGGATATCCGCGACACGCTCGCGTGCGTTGAGCTCGCCTGTCTCAATCCTCCAGAAGCTGGCGAATTCCGGGTGTTCAACCAGTTCACCGAGTCCTTCTCCGTGGGTGACCTCGCAGATCGCGTAATGCGAGTGGCGCCACTTGAGGTCACCATCGAGTCCATCCCCGATCCCCGTGTCGAAAAAGAAGAGCACTACTACCACGCGGTCACGACCAAGCTGCCCTCGCTCGGCCTCAAGCCACACCTGTTGAGCGACGAGCTCATCGCCTCGCTCGTCGACATTGCCCTCAAGCACAAGAACCGGGTGAACTTCGAGGCGATTCGGCCGACGGTCAACTGGCGGACGACGAAGTCCGAGGTGAGCGTCAGCGGCGGTGCCGTCGGAGAGTGAGGTCTAGAGGAAAGGCGCATTCGGCCCGGTAATGCTCGTGCCGCTCCTCGCGGCCGGAAAGTAGCGTCATCTCGATGTTTGGCCCTTTGTCCCGCGCGAACAAATCGGCGTTTCGCCGGACGCGCCGGATCGTCGTCGTCGTCGTCGTTCTTGGCATCTTGTTGGGCAATGTCATCTATCAGGTCGTGCACTCTTCTGGCGCGTCAAGCCGCCTTGCCACTGCGAGCTACGTTGCGGCCATTTCCCCGATCGTCACGCAGTCGAACGGCCTCGTGCCGCTCTTGTTGGAGATCCGTCGGGCACCGGGTGACCTCGGTTCCACCGACAAGGCGCGCGTCGAGCTCTACGAGTACTTGGGCGAGCTGCTCAGTGGCGCGAAGAGCGCGAGCACACAGCTGAGCGAGCTCGGTCTAAGCCCTCCGACGAAGAGGTCGGGCGCGCTCATCGCGACGGTGTTGGATGACCGCTTTGTCGCGTCTCAGGGCCTGTACGGGGCGATTTCCTTGGCGACGGGCCCCGATCATTCGAACGTCGTTTCGGCGCGCGTGGCGACATTGCTCGCAGGCGTGGGTTCACAGCTCAACGCGTCGGACAGCTCATATCGGTCTTTCGTGGCGTCGCTTCCTGCTTCTTCAGGGAGGGGAAACCTGCCAGCCTCGAATTGGGCACACGCGGGGAGCTGGGGTGCCACCGCGACGACGGCTTGGGCTCACGAGCTCACCGCGACACCGGTGCTGAGCGCGCGGAGGGTGCTGAGCCTCGTCGCGATCTCCCTCAATCCTCCCGCCGTGACGATCAGCGGCATCGCCTTGCCAAAGTCCCCCGCATCTAGCGCTTCATCAAGCACATCAGGTGGAAAATCGACCACGACGACGACGTCGAGCACGACGACAACGGTCATCGCGACAGGGCCGAGCGGTGTCGCGGGACCTGTCGCGATAACCACCACGACAATTCCGCCGACGACGACAACGACGATTCCGCCTACGACGACAACGCTGCAGATTCCCCCCGCGGGCTCGGTTTCCAATCTTCCCGAGACAAAGACGATCGAAGTCATAGCGGTTGTCGCAGACGCTGGGAACGCGACGGTGGACGGTGTCGTTGTCCAAGCGGAGCTCACGAGCGTCGGCGTTGTGTCGCTGTCGCCTCTTTCGCCGGCGTCGTCGGTCAAGAAATCGATCGGTCCGATTTCACCCGGAAGCGCTCGCTACGTCGAGCTTGCACCGCTCGGCGTGCGATCGGGGAGCTCCTATTTGCTCACCGTTGCCGCGACACCTTCTGTCGGACAGGGCGCGACGGCAACGATCCGAATCACGATCGGCTAGGAGTCTTGACCGGCGGCACCTGAACGTGGCCTTGTGGTCAAGAAGGCTCTCCGTCGTCTTCGTCGCGTGCGGCGCTTGGATGTGAGCGCCAGGCAAGTTCTGCGCGCGAGAGCACCTCTCGCACGGGCAACCCGATCTTACGGGCGACGCGCGCCGCGTCGTCGTGCTCCACTTTTGCTCTGCCCGGGCTCACTTTGATGTGCACCTCATGGCCTTCGACATCGATGGATTCGGTGCGTCTCGTCGTCGCGAAGCGATCGACGACATGTGCGCGCACGCCGAAGGTTCCCGATTCGTCGATGAGCACCTGCCGCAGAGCGTCTTCGAGGGCAAGGTCACAAAGCATGCTCACGACGTGTCCTGGGCGTCCTTTTTTCATCAACACCGGAGTGATCCAGGCGTCCGCTGCGCCCGCGTCGATCAATGCTTGGAGGACATCGCTTAGCTGTTCGCCGGTCACGTCATCGACGTTTGCTTCTATGAGCACGAGCGGCTGTCCGGCGCGGGGGTCTTGTCTTGACGCTCGCGTCGAGCGCTCAGTTCGCGTGCCGACGACAACTTGTGTGCAATTCGGCAATCCGTCGATCTCTTTCGTTCCGGCTCCATATCCGGTCGCGTCGATGACCATTGCGGGCATGGGACCGAAGCCCTTGGCCAGAGTGGAAAGGATCGCGGCGCCCGTCGGCGTTGTCAGCTCGACGTTCACGTCCCGTCCCCACAGGGGTGCGCCTACCAACAGTTCAAGGACAGCGGGAGCGGGGTTCGAGATGTGACCGTGCAAGGTGCGCACGATTCCGGTGCCCGTAGCGATGGGGCTCGCGTAGACGTCATCGATCTCGAGGAGCTCGAGCGCGGCCATCGTTCCGACGATGTCGATGAGCGTGTCGTGCCCGGAGAGCTCGTGGAAATGCACCTGGTTCGGGTCACGTCGGTGCAATCGGCTCTCGACGGTCGCAAGAGCAGAGAACGCCGCGATCGAACGCTCGCGTACCATCATCGGCAGATCGGCATTCTCGAGAATCGCGCGAACCGCGGGGAACGTGCGCACGACGCTGTCGTCTTCTGCTTCGATGCGCAAGTACGTCGCGGCGATCCCGCTTCGTAGAACCGGCTCGGCCTCGATCGACCAGCCGCCGATCCCAAGGCGTGAGAGCACCTCTCGTATATCGGCGATGTCCACCCCTGCGTCGATGAGGCTCCCAAGAGCCATGTCCCCTGAGATTCCCGCGAAGCAGTGGAACCAAGCGACGCGCGCAGGGCGGTTGCGAGTGGGACGCGTGCGTTCTTCGTGGCCTTCCTTGGGTGTCCTTTCTCGTCGGGCCGGGGTCACCGAAGCATCCTCGCCACAGCGCACCCGGCCCCAAAGCCGTTGTCGATCCCGACGACGACGATGCCCGGCGAACACGAGGCATGCATCGTCAACAGCGCGGTGACTCCTTCGAGGGATGATCCGTAACCGACGCTTGTCGGAACGGCGACGAGCGGTGCCGCGGTGAGGCCCCCGACGATGCTCGCGAGAGCTCCTTCCATGCCGGCGACGACGACGACCGCATCGGCTTTGCTCAATGCATCGATCGAAGCGAACAAACGGTGGATGCCCGCAACCCCGCAGTCGGTGAGCAGTTCGGGAGCAAAGCCGTAGGCCCGAAGCGTCGCGACACACTCATGGGCAACGGGGAGGTCAGCAGTGCCGGCGGTGATGACAAGGACACGTGGCGCACGGATCGGAGCCGGTCTCCACACCACCGTGGAAAGGGCATCTGGGTGTTCCTCCGCAGGGCTTTCCTGCCCACCGGGACAGCGAAGAAGCGCTTCGCGCACCTGTTCGGGCGTCGCTCGGGTGAGAAGGACCGGTCCCGTGCCGTTCACCAACAGCTCCTCCACGACCGCGGCGCACTGGCCGGGGGTCTTTCCCGGCCCGTAAACGGCTTCCGGCATGCCCGTTCGCAGTGCTCGATGGTGGTCGACGCGCGCGATGCCGATGTCGGCAAAGGGGAGCCGCTTGAGGATCGCGGCGGCCTCGTCTGTGCTTCGCGTACCCGATCGAACCTCCTCGAGCAGGCTGGAGAGATCCTCGATGTCCATCAGGCTTACTATCCTGCCAGGATGGACGCAGCAAAGAAATTGCCCCACGAAACTCGCATCTCCTACCTCGGACCCCCTGGGACCTTCAGCGAAGAGGCGCTTCTGTCCGAGCCCGACCTTTCCGAATGCGAGTTCATCGCGAGCTCGACGATCAGCGAGGCGATCAAAGCGGTCGCAAGAGGCGATGTCGACGCGGCGTTCGTTCCCATCGAGAACTCCATCGAAGGCTCGGTGAACCAAACCCTCGACGAGCTCATTTTCGGTGAGGACCTGTTCATCCAGCGTGAAGTCGTGCTCGAGGTCCACCTCGATCTCCTCGGCCTTCCGAGCGCCTCGATCAAAGGTGCAAAGCGAGTGCTCTCCTTTCCCCACGCTTTAGGACAGTGCCGAGAGTTCATTTCGCGCGATCTCGGTGGCGTCGAATTCGTCGCGACGAACTCAACAGCCGACGCCGCGCGCATCGTCGCGGAGCACCAGATGGAAGACGCACTGGCCGTCGCCCCGGCGCTCGCAGCGAAACTGTACGGCTTGAAGGTGCTGGCGCACGCGATTGAAGACCACGGTGGCAATCGGACTCGCTTCGTCCTCATCGCTCCGAAGGTCGTGCCTCATCCGACGGGGAACGACCGAACCGCGATTGTGTGCTTCCAGCACGCGAACCGCCCCGGGAGCTTGCACCAAATCCTTGGTCAGTTCGCGGCGCGCAGCTTGAACCTCACGCGCATCGAATCCCGCCCGACGAAACAAGCGCTCGGCGAGTACTGCTTCGTCATCGAAGTGGACGGCCACATTGCCGACGAAGTGCTCGGAGATTGCCTGTCATGCCTACAGCCAGATCTCGAGTCCCTGAAGTTCCTCGGCTCGTATCCGGTCTTCGGCGAGAAGGCTTCCGAGCTCCGTGAAGAACTTAGTGAGAGCCGGAAGTCAGCCGCAATGTGGCTCTCCTCGCTTCGCGCGCGCGTCGAACCCGACAAATGAGAACATTGGCTCATCTTTTGCGTTCTGCTCGCGGGCCGAAGAGTTAGTCACATGGAGGGATGGCAGAGCGGACGAATGCGACGGTCTTGAAAACCGTTGGGTGATAAGCCCCGGGGGTTCGAATCCCCCTCCCTCCGCCAACTGTGTTCTTAGTCGATCGCGCGCCGCAGGAAACCCTTTACTCCAATCGTGGCAAAGAGCACGAACGAGAAGATCAACATGATGATGCAGATCCACGACGCAATGTGAGGAAGGCTCGGCAACAGCGCGCCGCGCATTCCTTCGCTCGAGTACGTGATGGGATTGATCGTCGTTAGCCACTGGAACCACGGGAGCTTAGAAAGCGAGGGCCACGGGTACTGGCTGCATCCGGTGAAGATGAGCGGCGTGAGCACGAGGGCAAAGGCAATGGAGATGCGCTGGACGGGAACGAGCGTTCCGAGTGTCAAACCCAACGCCGAGCCGACAAGGGACGCAAGGACAAGGACGAGCACGAGCATGGGAACAGCACGTGCACTCCAAGGTATCGAACCGAGGATGAGCAGTCCGATTGGAAACATCATCGCCGCAGCGACGAGGGCGCGCATGCTCGCGAAGATGATCTTCTCGATGGCAACCCATGAAACAGGAAGCGGTGCAAGGAGACGGTCCTCGATCTCCTTTGTGTAGGACAAGTCGATGACGAGCGGCAATGCAGTGCTCTGTAATGCGGTGAGCGTCGCAGTAAGCGCGACGATGCCCGGGAAAAGCAAGTGCGCGTAACCGTGGCGCGTGTACCCGAGATCACTGAGGATTCGTCCGAAGACGAAGAGCATGAGCAACGGCTGGATGATGACCTGGGCGAGGAAAACAGCGAGCTCTTTACCTGTCACGTAGATGTCACGGCGCAAGACGGCAACAAAGACCCATACGGGACCGATCTCGACGTCGTCTGTGCTAATAGGCGAGATGAACTCAGGATCACTTGTGCTCATCGGAGCAATCTTCCCGTCAGATTGATGAATACGTCTTCGAGGCTCGGCGTGCCGACATGAACGTCGTGAAGTGCCGCGCCCAGGTCTGCAAGAGCGCTCGCGACTGGAGCGATCATGGGTGGCGCCGATCCGGTGAGGAAAAGACGCACGCGATGGCCACCTTTTCCGCCGCTTGGCTCCTCGCCCATGTCCCCCTCGGACCCCATGAGGTCATCGAGGAGCTCGACACGTTCGACTCCTCCTAGATCGCCAAGACATTGGGTGAGTCGGTGTGGTGAGAGCTGACCTGGCGATGATGTGGTGATCTCGAGTGTCGATTTCCCAGGGAGCGTGCGGGTCAGCGCGCTGGGCGTATCGAGCGCGAGGAGGTGCCCGTGGTCCATGATGCCGACGCGATCTGAAAGCGAGGCAGCTTCATCCATGTCATGTGTCGTGAGCACGATCGTGACGCCTGACGCCTTGAGCTCTCTGATCCGATCCCATACGAACAGGCGCGCTGCAGGGTCAAGGCCAGTCGAGGGTTCGTCGAGGAACAAGACATCGGGTTCGTGCATCAGGGCGCGCGCGACCATCGCTCGTTGTGCTTGGCCGCCGGAGAACATATCGATGCGGTCATTGCCCTTTTCGCGAAGACCGAACTGTTCGAGGAGCTTCGTCGCCCTGCCCATTCGCTCGTGCGTCGGGACGCCGTGGTACGCGGCATGGAACAAGAGGTTCTGCAGAATCGAAAGCGATCGGTCGAGGTTGTTGCGTTGTGGCACGACTCCAAGGTGGCGTCGCGCGCCCACAGGGTCGCGGTCGACATCGATGCCTGCGACCTTGGCATGGCCACTTGTTGGGTGCACTCGTGTGGTCAGAATGCCGATCGTGGTCGTCTTACCGGCACCGTTCGGACCGAGCAGGCCGAACAGCTCGCCGCGCCGAACAGCAAAAGTCACCTTGTCGACGGCGAGTGCCGTGCTCTTCTTGTACTTCTTCACGAGGTCGACGATCTCCACCATCGCGTCGTTGACGTGATTCATTGGCACGATCGTAATGGGGAGTCCACGTCGCACACACCATGTGAATCTCTACTTGTCGGAGAACAATGTCCCGTTTATTGCAAAATTCTCCTTCGAGACATCTTCGAACACGATGTAGAGCGATTGCGGATCAACGCCTACTTCTTGCATCGCTTGGGTCACCCGTTCGGTTACGACTCGCTTCTGCTCCACTGTTCTTCCTTGGATCCATTGGATGTTCACGACTGGCATTTTTGACCACGCTCCTTGTTGTGCGTTGCCGTCATTGGCTTGAGTTTCCGGTAGATATCGCATGCGTTAGAGCCACATCCCTATAGAGAGATCTTGGCCCAGGTGAGTGGCCCATGTCTCGAGGTGTTCCCTCTAGAGGCGAACAAGGCCGAAAGAAGGCTCGTGAACCGTGACCGACCGTCTTTCATGCTCGTTCGTCTCCGCGCGAGCGATACTGCAGGCATGTACAAGACCGCGGCGCTTGTCGTCGTTGTTGCTTGTTATGCGTGGGTTGCGTCAGGCGTGCGAACCTTCACCGCTCCAGCGGCGACATTCACCGGGATCGCGCTTTTTGCTCTAGTGGCGCTGCTCTTCTTTCAAGCACGCCTCGGCGATCGCGCCCCCGCATTCCTTCGCCGCGGACACAGGGTTGTCTCGCTGGGCTCGCGCCGAACGGGGCTGGCATCTGCCCAGAGCGCCCGCCGGGGCGCGTTGGCCTGGGGCGCAGCATTCTTCGCGATTGTCGGCTTCGAACTCGTCAATTTCTTTCAGTTACCCCGGCAGGTCCATCCGACGCTGAGCTCATTGATCAACGGCTTCACGCAAGACCACTGGTCGAAAGCACTGCTCTATGCAGGATGGCTGGTTCTCGGCGCGTACCTTTCGAGGAGATGACGATGCGCGACGTGACCATCGCGATCTGGGCCTTTCTTCTGGCGTCGGTATTGATAGCTGAATCCTTTGCCGTGGCCAAGCCTTCCTCGCTGGCAACATTTGGCGACACGTGTAGTCGGCTCATGCGACCGGTCAGCGCGCGTGCTGTCGTTCTCCTCGGTTGGGCATGGCTCGGGTGGCACTTCTTCGTCCGATAGGCGTCATGAGTCGCACCGGGGATTCAACGGGCACATCGCGCCGGACCATTCTGAGCCCCTACGATGGAAAAAGCGGGCGGTTCGGTCCGCATTGGCCGAGGACCTGACCGCGACATCGACCGGTCTTTCGCCCGGGTAGCTCAGTGGTAGAGCAGCGCACTCGTAATGCGCAGGTCAGGGGTTCAAGTCCCCTCCCGGGCTCCGGAAAATTGCAGCTCAATGGGCCTATTCGATTCTCTCGGGCGAAGTGTCTGGCCCAACACTTGTGGGGTTGCGGTCCGTCATCCAGCGATACCGACGTGTCTGGTGCACGTGAGCATTCTCAAAGAGCCTGGTATTGAACGCGCGCTCATTGTCGCGAGCCATAGACCCCGGGATATATCGGTGAGCAGGCTGGTTCCTGACTTGGCGTCTATCGAAGTGGACCGACATGCGAACTCGCGACCAGCGTTATTTGGTGGCGTAGCTGTGCGCGACCATTGCTCTTCGACCACCCGGCGCAACCGTCGTTCCGAAGCTCGCCGAATATTTGCGGGTCTGGCAGCGCCGTGAGGGACGAGCCTGACGTCGTTTTGGCGCGCCACTGATCCGGTGCGCCCTCAATTGATCAACGCAACAGCTGAGTGCTCGGCGAACACTGTTTCGTCGGAAAGGGGGGCGTTGATGGCGAGGTTCTCAGAAGTTGACAAGGAAACGATCTTGCAGATGCCGAAGCGTTGATGGCAGCAGCGGTGCCAGCGGCTTCGCTCGCTTCCGGTCAGCACGCACTCGGGCCAGGGCGCGGCCATTTACTTGGACGACCTCCACGTCCTCAGTTTCTAGGACTGCCTGCCGGGAGCAAGTCAGCTCGAAGTGTGGACGACCACCTCACGCAGGCTGACCTCCTGACCATTGCCGCAGCTCACGGCCACCTCGGGACGAGCTCGCAGAGCATGGCGTGTAAGCGTGACAATTCCGACGACTGGACCGCCAGGACCCACGAACTCACGACGCTGTGCTCCAAATCGCTTCAGGCCGGCCGCTCGTGTCACTGCTTGCGACGCTGCGGACCCGGCTCGTTGGCGAGGGAGGCGAGGAGTTTGCGCAAGAGCTGGTTCAGCTGCTGCTTGTCGCCGGCACTGAGACGATCAAGCAGCTGGCGTTCGCGCTTTGCCTGGACGTTGACATAGTTGTCAAGGGTTTCTCGACCCCTGGGAGTCATCTCGACGAACTTACCGCGTCGGTCAGTGGGGTCAGCGAGACGCACGACGAGTCCTGCTGCCTCGAGCTTGTCTAGCTGGTTGGTCATCGTGCCCGTTGACACAAGCAGGCTTTTCGCAAGATCACCCTGACTACGGGCACCACGGGTCAATCGAAGAAGGATCTTGAGTTCGCCCTGGGCGAGGCCGACCTGGTCGCGCGTG
>Ga0181523_10005387_pt1 | contig 10581 bp, 10 predicted proteins | sample PEATcosm2014_Bin_43_FD_119752 | JGI IMG/M metagenome (GOLD analysis project Ga0181523, IMG submission 119752) | Peatland microbial communities from MTU Mesocosm Facility, Houghton, MI, USA - PEATcosm2014_Bin05_30_metaG | ecosystem: Environmental > Terrestrial > Soil > Wetlands > Peat | place... | reverse complement strand
TGCCGGTTGCGGGCATAACGCGATTTCCGAGCGCATCATTGACGCGATGTATGAAATGGGCGTGCAGCCTGAGCGCGTTGCTAAGTTCAGCGGGATCGGGTGCTCGTCGAGGAGTCCGGCTTACTTCATGAACCGGTCGCACAGCTTTAACTCCGTGCATGGACGCATGCCCTCGGTAGCGACAGGGGCGATCCTCGCGAACAAAGATTTGCTGGCGCTCGGCGTTACTGGCGACGGCGACACGGTATCGATTGGCGCCGGGCAGTTCGTTCACCTGATGCGGCGGAATCTGCCGATCATCTACGTGATCGAGGACAACGGTTGTTACGGTCTGACTAAGGGCCAGTTCTCCGCGACGGCGGATCTGGGATCTACGCTGAAAAGTGGCATTGCGAACGACCTTCCTCCGGTCGATACCTGCGCCATGGCCATTCAGTTGGGAGCTACGTTCGTGGGCCGCTCGTTTTCGGGCGACAAGCGGCAGCTGCACACCATGCTTAAAGCGGCCATCGCGCACAAGGGCACGGTGATGCTCGACGTCGTTTCTCCGTGCGTGACCTTCAACGACCACGAGGGCTCGACTAAGTCTTACAAATACATGCAGGCGCATGAAGAGCCGCTGCATGAAGTCAGCTTTGTGCCGGCATTTGAGGAAATCAACGTAGATTACGATCCGGGGACGACGTTTGAAGTCACCATGCACGATGGTTCGAGCCTGCGGTTGCGGAAGCTTGAAGAGGAGTACGATCCTACGGACAAGATTCACGCGGTGAGGCGGTTGATGGAATCGCACGCGAAAGGCGACGTGCTCACCGGCGTTTTCTACATCAATGCCAAAGCACCGACGTTTATTGACATGCTCAATGTTACCGATCAACCGCTGGCGACCTTGCCGGAATCGCTGACGCGTCCGAGCAGGGAAGCGCTGGCGAAGTGCATGGAAGAGCTGCAGTAGAAATCTGTGGCAGATGCGTGAGAATTGGTCTTGTGGAAAGGTTTGGACGGTTGCCGCAGAGATGCGGCAAGCGTTTCGACTACTCCGCTATTATTCTGCTAGCGGGTCGGAGCGAACTCTGATCCGCTGCCGCTGGCATCGTTCCACGACCGGCGCCATGTTCCCGCCACCCCCTCAGCCATGACCGAGGGCAGGATTCTATACAGCCGCGCGCGCAAATCGCGGTAGCCCTGAATGCCGGCAAAGAGGTCGCTCATCAGCTCGCGGAAGCTTGCGCTTTGCGCGGTCAGAGACACCATCTTTTCGAGCACGCTGTCCCCGAAAATTTGTCCGCTGTAGAAACGCTGGGAAACTCGCGCCGCCAGCTTCAACTCCGGGAGAATCTCTTCTGCCAGGGCGGTGCGATATTCGTCAGGCCGTCCGGCCAAGAGCGCGCTGGCGCACAACGCCGCGGATCGCAGCGCGTAGTAGAGACCTTCTCCGGTGATTGGATCCACCAGGCCCGCGCTGTCACCGATCATGGCCCAACCGTCGCCCGAGACCTCACCCGAGACCTCGAGCGTTTCGAAAGTCTGGGCACGAAAGGACGGAAGGATGTGGGAATAAAAGCTCGCGCCCTTCAAACCGAAGCCGTTTTCCTCGAGCCACTTCTCCAATATGCGGCGCAACTCGGCCGTCGGAGTTTCGCCCATTTTGCCGGCGATACCAGCAGAAACATGATCCGCCCGCGGGAAGACCCAGATGTAGCCGGTGATTCCTTTGAGAAATTGAATCTGCATCAGCGATCCATTGCCGGGACAGCTATGCCCGGGAATGAAGTAGCCGGCGGTGACCATCAAGTCGTTCGGAGAAATCGGCGCCAGGAACTGGGAACGGAACGGATTGCGCGCGCCGGCCGCCAGCATCAGAAAGGACGCCCGGTATTCGCGCTGGGGTGTGAGCAGTTGCCAGTTTTCACCAATGCGCGCGATGCGCGTTACGCGCTCTTGACGTACAACGACGCCCGCGCGCCGCGCCCGCTCCAGCAAGAATCCGTTCAGCGCCAGGCGAGAAAAGATGGCGACCGGATACTGCAGGTGAATGCGCACCCGCTGCCCCGAAGGACTGATCAACTCGCAGCGGTCAATCAAATGGCTGAGATCACTGAGATTGCTCTCGGTCCCTACGTCCGCCAGAAACGGATATTGCTGCAAAGCTTTATGGGTTACTCCGCCGCCACAAGGTTTTTCCCAGGCAAGCTTTTCGTCAAAGAGAAGAACGTCCCTGCCTTCCGCCGCCAGCAGCGCGCCTGCCAAGGCGCCCGCCGGACCGCCTCCGACGATAGCAATGGCCTCATGGCTTCGCATGTTATGTTCCGGCTGCAGATCTTGCCAGACATTTCGCCCTAAAAAAAAAACTCGCCGACCGGCAGCGAACGCTAGGCCACCGCCGTCGCGAGTTCTCGCCGAGGTTGGGGCCGGCAAGGATGCGGATGCCCGCGGATCCGCTCGCCCCCGCTTACTGTAGCGTGGTGGCGCTGGTCAGCCCCTGGTAGATGAACAATCCCGCAATGACCAGGATCATGACTCCCGATATGGCACCGAGGATTTTGACGATCGGTCCGATCTTTCTCATCTTGGCCAGAACTTCGACCTGATCCTTATGCATCTGGGATTCGGTTTCATGGAGGAAGATGGAATCGTCCTCGTGCATGGTGAGGGTGCTCTTATAGATCAGAAGAATGATGAGTATCCCCGTCAGAATACCCCACGCGACTAGCAGCATGAACATAGGAGTCATACGCCACCTCGGAGCTGAGATCGAGCCAATTCCCGAAGTTGCCATGTTGCGCCCCAGCGAAACCTCGTGGTATCGCCGGCGTTCGGGTACGGCCCCCTGCTGCGCACGATTATAGACCCATTGGCAAGTTGGGGATGGTACTTCTTGTTTACCTGGAGCATCTAAAAGGTGAACTCGGGAATTTTGGCAGCCCACCGAAAAGGCTTGCCTAGCCGGCCGCAACCTTTGTTATACTAGGCTTTTACAAGGAGATAAACCGAATGGCAACTACCACCGTACCTGGAGTGCAACCCGCACAACCAGCCCAACCAAAGACCGCAGCGCCCGTTCTGACCACCGCCGCGATTGCCAAAGTGAAAGAGATCATGGCCTCGCAGTCGCCCGTCCCCTCGGGATTGCGGCTGTCAGTGGTGGGCGGCGGATGCTCCGGCTTCCAGTACTCCATGGCCTTCGAGAACGGCGCCGGCATGATGGACAAGGTTTTTGACTTCGACGGCCTGAAGGTGTACGTGGATGCTACTTCGCTGATGTATCTGGGCGGAGCGCATGTCGATTATGTCGAGACCCTGGAAGGCGCCGGGTTCAAGTTTGAGAATCCGAACGTGAAGAGCACCTGCGGCTGCGGTTCCTCGTTCAACGTTTAAGTTGAATAAGCATTTCGGTTTTAACTTTAAAGCTCCGCTCTGATGCGGAGCTTTTCTGTTGTGGGGATATCGGCGAGATTGTGGAGTCTACTGTTGAGGCGGCGTCTGGCCGGAGTTTTGCGGAGGTGGCGGAGTTTGGCCGCCGTTCTGCGTTGACCCCTGTCCGCCGAGTCCTTGCCCGCCAAATCCTTGTCCACCGAACCCTTGTCCGCCCAGTCCTTGTCCACCGGGTGCTTGCCCCGGAATCTGTCCAGGAGCGAGGCCGTTAAGGTTTGGCGTCGGGGGCATGTTCGGATTCACCGGCCCTACCAGCAGGCCTCCGCGATCGAGCTGCGTTACATAAATGAAGAGCCAGTCGCTGTAATGGGTTTTGTCGAAGAAGACGTGAACGGTTTTTGTTTTGTTGTTCGTGCTGGCGACGCCCAGGATTGGCCCCCCGCCGAACGTCTGACCGTTGGGGCCCGAGCTGGAATTGGAGCCGGTACTGGAACTTCCTGTGCTGGAATTCGATGACGATGATCCCGACGAATTCGAATTTCCCGATGTATCAGAACTGCCGGATGATGAACTGCCCGTCGAGGAAGTTTGCCCGCTCGTGCCGCCAGTTTGCTGAAGCCCGCCCGGTTGAGATCCAAAGGCGCCAGGCCCTCCCTGCGTGCCGCCGAATCCGCCCGGGCTGGGGGATCCGGCCGGGCTGCTTTGTCCGGGCAATACCGGCCCGTTGTTCAAGGCGATGTCCTGCTGGCGCAGGTATTTGAATTCCTTTTCCTTGCCAGTTTGCGGGTCCCTGCTCATCGGATCCGTATAACGCTTGCGCAGGAAGCGAAGGTTGTTGGTATTCTCCAGCTCTTCGACGCGCGTCGGATACCGCGAAAACTTTTTGTAGAAGTGCTGAATGGCGCGCATGTACGCGGTGCCCCGGTGCCGCAACTCGTCTTCGCGGTCGCGCTGCACCTGCTGCTTGATGTCGGGAAGCACGGCGAGCAGCCCAATCATGATCAGCGCCACCGCCAGCATGAGCGTGATCATCATGTAACCACGCTGGCGATGCCGCCGATTTTGTAATTTTGCAATTTTGTAATTTCGTAATTTCAAACCGCATTGCATATTTCGCCTTCAGATTGCCAAATTACAGATCACAAAATTACAAAATCCAGATCTATCCTGGAGCCCCCTGCATCAGTGGCAGGCTCTGCCGGTTGTTGTTGAGCACATCTTCCACGTCCACCGACGTGGGCGAGATGCGCAGGACGCGATAGCGCCGGTCGACGATGTCGCCCTCAGCCGCGATAAAAATGTCCTCGCCCTGGACAAGGAAGACTTTCTTTGTCTCCCCAGGCCGGTTGGCAAAGCCAAAAAACTTGAGGGTGATTGGCGGCGGCCCTGGAATTGGCGGCGGCACGTAAGCGACTTTCTTGTCCGTGACACCGGGTCCCTTGGGCTTTTCGATAACTGCCACCGATCCCTCCACAAAAATATTTCTTCCATTGCCGGCGTACTTGATTTCCTCGCTCTGGCTGAGCAGTTTCAGGTCGAGCGTAGGATCCAGGCGCGGTTCACCGACGGGCACCATCTTTCCCGAACTTGAACGCCTCATCAGAGGCTTGGTTTGCGCTGACGACACCTGCACTGCGGCGGGCGCGGCTGCGGGCGACGAAGACGGCCAAAATTCGTACCCGAGCGTCAGAAGCGCGATCCCACCCAACACCGCCAGGGTGATGAGCTGCGTCCGATTTTCGGTTCCCAGTTTCACTTAAACCCCTGTCCGCAGATAACTATGCATGGTGATCTGCAAGCGGACCGAGCCCGCACTTTCCCCAGCGAGGTCCACGCCATCCACATCGAAGAATAACTCCGACCGCTCGAGCGTATTGATGAACCGCACCAGTTGCAGGTAGTCGCCGGTAAAAGTCCCCGCGATTTCAATCGGAATTATGCCGGAGCTTTCCGGGGCTTCTTCCTTGTAGCTCATGTGCTGCATGGGGATTTTATTTTCCGAAGCCAGCTTCCCGAGTTTCTCCAGCAGTTCCGAGTCGCTGGAGGCAAAGCGGTCCTTGTAGAACTCACCAATCTGCTGCTTGGCCAGCACGATCTTTTCAGGCATGCCGCGCATCGGCGTGACATCGCGGTTCTTTTTCAGCAGCTCGATTTTTAGCTGGTTTAATTGCTGGTTCCGCGATTCCTCCGAACCGACGAGCGGCGAGAACAGCACCCCTACCGCGATCACATCGACGGCCAGCATCGTCCCAATCACGATCTTCAACTTGCGCCGTGATTTCCGCAGATCGGGCATTATTTTTTGCTCCTGTCGCTAGAGTTGGGGGCCGAGTCGGGAACCGAATCCGGTATCGAGTCCGGGACATAGACCGCGACCACCGAAGCGATAACGACGTTCCTTCCGTTCTCTCCACCCTGCGATTCCGATTGCAGTTGTGCGTCCTGAAAATGTCTCGAACCTTCCATGCGGTGGACCAGTTCGATCGCCGCAGAGCGGTTGTCGCCGGCCACGTTCATGAGCAGTTCCATTTGGTTTTGGTCGTTGAGCTCAGGACGCAGCGAAACCACGTGCAGGTTCTTCGGCATCACCTGCTCCAGATCCTCAAACACGCGCGTCCACGAGAATGACTTGCGCTGAATCAATCCGTTTACGAACTGCGACTGGTCCCGCGTGCTGCGGTTGGAGGCCATATCCAGGTAAGCCTGCGCCTTGGCCCGTTCGTTGTCGCGCTCGGCGATTTGTGCCTGCAGCTCCGCGATGTCGTGGCGGTCCGTGCCGGCCTTGCGCCAGTTGCTCACCGTCAGGCCCAGTAGAAGCAGCGTTAACAGGCCGAGCAGCCCCACACCCAATCCCCAGCGCACCCAGAATTCTCGGGCGTCCTCGTAGGGATGGGTTGCGAGATTGATATCGAGACGCATATTAGCTTGTTTTACGAAATTAAAGCTCCCACTACGCCCGCCATGCGCCAGCGTGGAACCGTCCCGGTAGTGGACCCGATTTGCGATGAAGTGATCAGTTCCTCGACTACCGCGCCCGACTGGTTCTTCAGCGCGGGTGCGGCGCCGCCCGATTCGGGCAGCCCCGCCACATACACGCGTTCAATGTTCAGGTTGTAAGTGTCCTGGAAAAACACTACCGAGGGATAGACTTCCTCCGCCAGTTGATCGCCGGTGATGGTTACCCCGCGCACATTTTCGAGGGTGCGGAACAGCAGCAACTGTTCCTGATCGAGAATTGCGATGCTGATGGTGCGCGCATCCACCTTGACCACCAGGGTTGGCCGCTCCGCGTCCGCCGCTCCTAGGGCCGCCAGCATTGACGGCATCACCACTCCCGCGTTGTAGCCCACATCGCGAAACGCCGACTCATATTCCTCCAGAACCGTGTTCAGAACCACCGCTGCCACCGCCCGCATCCCTTTACCGGACGACTGCGCGTGATAGGAGATTTGGGCAGTGTCGGGATCAAAAGGCAGCGACTTTTTCAACCGGAAGCGGACCACCGCCTCGGCCTCATCTCGTTTCGCGGGGAGCGTTTCGAAATCGAGCAGGACGACGCGCACCGAAGTGTCGGGCAGAATCGCAATCACATCGCGCGAGCGCCCGCCCCCGACGCTCGCCAGCGAACTCTCAATCGCCTGCCGAATCGCCGTGCCGTCGCGCAGATTTGCTTCCATCAGATCGGGCACCACGGTGCCGGGCGCCAGCTCGCGCGCCGAGGACATTTCGACCATGCGCCCGGTATCGGCAGCGCGCCCGGCCAGCACGCGATCGGCTGCGATTTCGCAAGCCAGCGTCGGACGGCGAACGTGTTTGGAGGAGCTGCTCATTTATCTGATTATCGGCTGATCGAGATTACCTCGGACTGCGGAACGCCGGCCGCCCGTCCCTCCATCGATTCCAAAACTTGATGATATCTCTTAGTTTCATGGAGAGAGTAGTTACCTCTGCGGATGCGGGGGACTGGGCTGCCGATGCTTCCGGTAACCACCCTCAGCGCATGGTCTCGATAAAGGTGACCTTGTTAATTTCCTTCAAAGTGGTGAATCCGCCGCGCACCTTGTCCAGCGCTGATTCACGCAGAAAGCGCATGCCCTCTTCGCGGGCGGCTTTCCGGATCTCCGATGTCGATTTCCTATCCAGAATCATCTCGCGGATGCGGTCGGTCAAATCCAGAAGTTCATGAATCGCCGTTCGTCCCCGGAACCCTGTGCCCGCGCACTCGATGCAGCCCTGCCCTTCGTATAAAGGAACCTGCGACCACTGCACTGGGTCCAATCCGCTGGCCTCAAGCACGTCATTTGGATAATGCACAGCGGTGCGGCAGGAATCGCAAATGATGCGCACCAGCCGCTGCGCCAGGATACAGTTCAGCGCCGAGACAAAGTTGTATGGCTCGACGCCCATGTTCAGGAAGCGCCCTAGCACGTCGACCACGTTATTGGCGTGGACGGTGGTGAACACGAGGTGCCCGGTCAGCGCCGATTGGATGGCGATCTGCGCCGTTTCGTTGTCGCGGATTTCGCCCACCATGATCTTGTCCGGGTCGTGACGCAAAATGGAGCGCAGTCCGCGGGCAAAGGTCAGTCCTTTTTTCTCGTTGACCGGAATCTGAGTGATGCCGCGCAGTTGATACTCGACGGGATCTTCAATGGTGATGATCTTGTCTTCGTCGGTCTTGATCTCGTTGACGGCGGCGTAGAGCGTCGTGGTTTTGCCGCTGCCCGTCGGTCCGGTCACCAGCACCATGCCGTAAGGCTCCTTGATGTAGCGGCGAAAGCGGCGCAGATCGTCTTCGGCAAAACCAACCACATCCAGCGTGAGCTTCTTGAACTTCTCGCTCATCGACTCCTTGTCGAGCACGCGGAGCACGGCGTCTTCGCCGTGGATCGAGGGCATGATCGAAACGCGGAAGTCGATGGCGCGCCCGTTATACTTCACGCGGAAGCGGCCGTCCTGGGGCACGCGGCGCTCGGAAATATCGAGCTCGCTCATGACCTTGATGCGCGAAATGATGGTCGAGTGGTGCTCTTTGCCGATGGGCGGCATGGCGTTGGTAAGCACGCCGTCAATACGAAACTTGATGCCCACTGAGTCGTCCCGCGTCTCGATGTGGATGTCGCTTGCGCGCCGTTGCAACGCCGTGAAAATCGTGGTGTCGACCAGGCGAATGATCGGGCTCATGTCCGCGCCCGCGGTCGCCGTCAACTTGTCGATGGAGATGGTCTCGTCGTTCCCGGCTTCGTCCTCGCGGATTACGTCGAGCGTGAATCCCTCGCTCGCATCTTCCAGCACGCGCTTGGACTGCTCGGTCTTCTGCAAAATGTCGGAGATCTGTTTGAGGGTCGAAACCTTGGTGAGGATGCGCTTGCCGAGCAGCAGGCTGATCTCGTCGATCATCATCAACTGGCTGGGATCGGCAATGGCAATCGCCAGGCGCCCGTCCGCCGTCTCATCCAGCGGCACAAACTTATAGCGGAACATCAGATGCACCGGTATCTTCTCGAACAGATCGTGATGCAGCTGGAAATCGCTCAGATCGATGAATTCGCAACGGTAGCGCCGCGCGATGTCCCGCGCGCGCTCCAGTTCGTCGGGGACCGACGCCGGTTCCGGCGCCAGCTTCCCGCCGTTGGAGCCGGTCACTACTACGGTTGTTTTCTTATCCGCCATGCCCATTCCAGTCTACAGAGCCAGGTTTCAAGGTTTCAGAGTTTCAAGGTTTCGACGACGGTCGGATTGCACCTCGAAACCTTTGAAACCTTGAAATCTTGCCCTTAGTGCACATTCGCTCCCAAGGTAAAGATCGGCATATATAACGAGATCAATATCCCACCCACAAAAACCGCCATGATGACCAGGATCATCGGCTCAATCAGCGCCATGGCTGCGCTCAGCGCCGTCTGCACGTCCTCTTCGTAAAACTCCGCTACTGAATTCAACATCGCCGGCAGCGCACCCGTCGATTCGCCGACCTCCAGCATTTCCACCGCGAGATCAGGAAACAGCTTTTGCGCCTCCAGGCTGTGCGCCAGGGTCTGTCCTTCTTTCACCCGCTCCGCCGCGGCCGTGACGCCGTTCAACATCTGCCGGCTGCTCATCGACTCGCCGGCCGTTTCCATCGCCGGCACCAACGGCAAGCCGCCCTGCAGCAGCGTCCCCAGAATGCGCGAGAAATTCGCCACCTGGTACTTCAACCGGATTTCCCCGATCAGCGGCAGCGACAGCAGAAAGCGGTCAATGCGTTCGGCTCCCTTGTCGCTCCGCTTCCAGCGCAACAGCAGGACAATTCCGATCGCCCCGCCCAGCAGCACGATCCACCCGTATTTCTGCGCGTTCACACCGAGCGTCAGCATGAACACCGTGATCGCCGGCAGCTCCGCTCCCAGGTTGTTGAACAGGTCGGCAAACTTTGGTACCACGTAAGTGATCAAAAAAATCAGCATCACCGTCACCACTGAAACCAGAAGCGCCGGATACACCAGTGACACCATGAGTTTCTTGCGAAAGGTTTGCACCATCCGCTGATACGCGATGTAGCGACTCAGGACCTCTTCCATGCTGCCGCTCTTCTCGCCCGCCATCAGCGTGGTCGTGTACATCTTGGGAAAGATCTGCTGGGCGGCAAAAGCATCCGACAGCAACTCGCCGCCCTTGACGCGCTCGCGGACGTTTTCGAGCAGTTGCAGCAAGAACTTGTCGCGCTGCCGCTTAATCAAAAGATCCAGCGCCGTCAAGATCGGCAGTCCCGCTTTGATCAGCGTCAAAAACTGCTGGTTGAAGATCAAAAAGGTCGACTGCTTCAGCTTGCCCGCGCGCTGCCCGAACTGCCCGCCGCCCGTGCTGAGCAGGGTCTTGGGCTTGACCCAGTACACTAGGTAGCCTTGCTGCGTGAAGCGGTCGTGCACCTCGGCTTCAGAATAGCCGTGCTCCACCTGCTGCCGCAGATGGCCCTGTTCGTCGGCGACTTTGACCAGGAATTGTGCCATTCGCTATAGTTCTCTTCCCAGGTTCTGCCTAAGTATGTTCCGGCTAAGTGTGTGAGCGCCCACTATCAAGTGTAACATTCTGTCCCCAAAGCGCTTACACAACCCGCCCATTGGTGTAGTACGCAAGTAACCGCACTGCTTCGTATCAGGGCGTCGCTTTAGCGATGCCGTTGGAGATTCTGGAAAAGCCCCTTCAGGGGCTGGCCATCGACATCGA
>Ga0181523_10005386_pt1 | contig 10582 bp, 11 predicted proteins | sample PEATcosm2014_Bin_43_FD_119752 | JGI IMG/M metagenome (GOLD analysis project Ga0181523, IMG submission 119752) | Peatland microbial communities from MTU Mesocosm Facility, Houghton, MI, USA - PEATcosm2014_Bin05_30_metaG | ecosystem: Environmental > Terrestrial > Soil > Wetlands > Peat | place... | reverse complement strand
CCATCCGCCGGGGCCGGATGCGCTCGTTCACCGAGTGGCGCGCGTGGCTGATGACCTCGGCCGCCTTCCTCGCCGTGGTGGCGGCCACCGTGGCGGCCACCCTCCCGTCCCCGGCCGAGGCGGCCGGCACCGTCCGGGCGGTCGGCGCCCAGTACTCGGGCCCGCCGGTCAGGATGACGGTGTTCGGTGACTCGGTGGCGTGGCGGCTGACCTTCGCCATGCTGGCCAGTCAGCCCCAGGAGAGCTACGACGTGGACATCGACAATGGTGCCTTCGTGGGGTGCGGGGTGCTGCGGAGCACCGAGTACTCCTCCCACGGGGTGCCCGGCCCGGTCACCCCGGAGTGCAACACGTCGGCACCCAGTTCCGCACAGTGGCCGGCACAGTGGAAGGGCGACCTCGACCAGTTCCAACCCAATGTGGTGGTGTTCCTCGCCGGCCGGTGGGAGGTCATGGACCGGCTGATCGACGGGCACTGGATACACATCGGAGAGCCCGCCTTCGACGCCGACCTGAAGCGCTCGTTGGAGCAGGCCGTCGCCGTGGGCACCTCCACCGGCGCCCTCATGGTGTTGATGACCGCCCCGTGCTTCGACTCCGGCGAACAGCCCAACGGCCAGCCCTGGCCGGAGGACACGGCCGTCCGGCTGGCCGCCTACAACCAGCTGGTGCGCCAGGTGGCCGCCGAACATCCGTCCACGGTGCAGGTGGACGACTTTGGTGGCCTCCTCTGCCCGGGGGGCACCTACACCACGTCGTTCGACGGGGTGCAGATTCGTGACGGCGACGGGGTGCACGTCGTCCCGACGCCCGCAGCGGGCCAGTGGCTCGATGCCCGGGTTCTCCCCGAGATCATCCGGGTGGGCCGACTGCAGATAGCCGGCCGCCTCCTGACCCCTGTCACCACCCCGCCGACCACCTCTCCGACCACGGCCCCCCCGGTCTCGGCGCCAGTTGGCCTGTCCCCGCCCTGAGCCGGTGAGGTCCTCACCGTCGCCCGATGCGGGCCGTTCACCGGGGTCCGGGTAGCCGGAGGGTTCAGGTGCCGGACGGTGCGGGGATCGAGGAGGGCGGGGGCGCCTGGTCGAAGATCGGGTTGGTGGCCAGGCTGCACTCGGCTTGGAGAGAGGGCACCAAGGTGGCCTCCGGCACCCGGTCGCTCTCGGACAGCGAGGTCATCAAGGCCTGCCATTGGCCATCGTGGTAGGCGGCTTCGGCGGCGATGGGCATCGCCGCCCGGAGCGCGTCGTAGGCCTGCTGGTCGAGCCTCGTGCCCTCGTACACGGTGGGCTGCTGCTGTGCCTGGTGGAGAAGGGTGATCGACCGGTCGACATGGGTGCAGGCCTGGCGGGCCAGCGTCAGGCCTGAATTGCCACAGGCGCTGAGCACGGTGCCGACGGCAATGATGGCTACGATCCCCGTGGCGAGGCGCGCAAAGCGTCCTCGCCCCCGCAGGCTCTTCACCCCAGCCAACTGCCCGCGGAGTCGAGGAGGTAGCGGCTCACCGATAGGCACCGGTCGAAGACCTCGCACAACATCTCCTCGCCGGCGAGCACGCGGGCGAGCGAGACGGGGGAGCGGGCGACGATGTTGAGCCGGCGCTCGGCGGCATCGGTGGCCGACGCGTAGGAGTCGATGGCCGAGACCTCGAGGGGCAGTTCGATGCCACCCACCCCGGCCAGATCGATGGCCAGACGGAGGAGGTCGGGCCCGTTGGGAAGTGGGGGGAGGGCCCAGGTGAAGGTCAGGGGGAAGTGGTACTCGTCGGGCGGCTCCTCGTCCTCGGGCAGGACGAACACCGCATCTTCGAAGGAGAGCAGGGTCCTCGGGTCGACCTCGAGTGCCAGGTGGAGGTCGAGTGGGCCTCCGCACCCGTCTTCGGGATGGAGCTCCACCTCCCAGACCTGCCGGAGGGAGTACGTCTCGACGAAATGACGTTCATCATGCACGTGGAAGCCATGGTCGACCGAGTGATCCTTGAGGTCGGCTACGTATCCGGCCACATCGATGACTGCCACAGGATCACCAGCCTACCGGTCTCCGGCCACTCCGGTATCGTCGGCCCATGGACGACGATACCCTGCTCGAGGTCCTCCACGCTGGCGCCACCGCCGTCTCCGAAGCGCTCGGTGGCCTCAGCGATTGGGGTCCCGCCGGCACCCGCGACGGCCAGTACCGGTCGGATCTGGTCGCTGATGCCGCAGCGGTGGGGGTCCTCGACGGCGCCGGGCTCGGCGTGCTGTCCGAGGAGTCCGGTCCGTCCCGCCTGGAGCGCCCGGTCGTGGTGGTGCTCGATCCGGTGGACGGTTCGACCAATGCGGCGCGCGGGATCCCCTGGTACGCCACCAGCCTGTGCGCCGTCGACGCCGAGGGACCCCGGGTGGCGGTGGTGGTCAACCAGGCCTCAGGCGTACGGTTCGAGGCAGTCCGGGGCGGTGGGTCCCGACGGGACGGTACCCCGATCCGAACGTCGGCCTGCGAAAAGTTGAGCGAGGCGATCGTCGGCTTCTCGGGGTATCCGCCGCGCTACTTCGGTTGGTCGCAGTACCGGGGCCTCGGCGCGGCCGCCCTGGACCTGTGCGCGGTGGCCGAAGGTGTGCTCGACGCCTACGCGGTCGTGGGAGGGTCGATGCTGGGGAGCTGGGACTACCTGGGCGGAATGCTGGTGTGCACCGAGGCCGGGGCCGTGGTGGGGGAGGCACACGGCCAGGAGCTGGTCACCCTGGAGCACGCCGATCGGAGGGCACCGCTGGCGGCATCCACCCCGGCCCTGTTCGAAGCCCTGCGCGACGCGGCGGCAAACTAGCGTGGCAGCTCCGGGCGTTTAGCTCAGTTGGTCAGAGCAGCTGGCTTACAACCAGCAGGTCATCGGTTCGAGTCCGATAGCGCCCACTGGAGAAGTCCGGGTCGAGGTCCTTTACCCATCAAACCTGAAGTAGCGACAGCCTGAATCCCAACAAGTAACCCAACAATCCCAACAAGATGGACAAGATGGACAAGATGGACAAGATGGAGGGGCGGGCGATGGCAGGGAGCAAGCGGGCGAAGAGCGGCCAGAAGGACATCTGGGAGCTCCGCATCTACCTCGGACGGGACGAGCAGGGTCACGTAAAGCACAAGAGCGTGACCTTCCGCGGCGGTAGTCGGGCGGCCGACAAGGAGCTCACCCGTCTGGCGGCCAGGTTGGTGGGAGCACTCGCCGAAGCGACGGAAACATCGGTTCTGTAGGGCGAGACCACGACGGTGAACGATGCCCTCGAGGCGTGGAAGCGCAACGGCTGGCCGGACCTGTCCCCGACGACCGTCCGGCACTATCAGGAGCTGTGGGACAGTCGCATCAAGAAGAGCATCGGACGCCGTCAGATCTCCTCGCTCAACCCTTACGAGGTCGAGCGCTACTTCCGGCGGCTGACGGACGATGGCGCCGGGCGCACGACGGTCCGCCATATTCGGGCGCTCCTCAACTGGGCGTGCCGACTCGCGCTGAAGTGGAGCGGCAACGTGCTTCCCAACCCGATCGTCGCCACCGAGCTCCCCGTGAGGCCGCTTGCCGAGCGCGGGGAGTCGGTGCGCTCGCCGGAACTGGCGGAAGTGCAGGCGATCCTCGCGGCTGCGATCGCGTACGACGAGCGATTCGGCGCGTTCGTCCGACCGGTGGCCGCCACCGGAGTACGCCGTGGTGAGGCCTGCACACTGGGGTGGACCGACATCGACTGGGGGTCGGGGACTGTGGTGGTGGACGAGTCGGTGGTCGCTGCCGCCGGGGAAGCGGAGGTGAAGGCCCCGAAGACGAAGGCGAGCATCCGTCGCCTTGCGGTCGAGACGGGCACGGTGGAGGTGTTGCGGACGCTTCGGGTCAGCCAAGAGAGGCTCGCTGCCATGTGCGAAGTCGAGATCGCTGACGACGGGTTGGTATGCTCGTATGAGCGCAGCTCTGTCGAACCCCCTCACCCCGACACGATGCGCCATCAGTTCACGAAGGTGCGGAACAAGGCCAGGACGGCGAAGAACATCCATCTCCACCCGTTGCGCCACATTCAGGCCACCGTGCTGGACCGGGTGATTCCAGAGCGTCAGAAGCAGGCCAGGCTGGGATGGGCCACCGTGCACATGGCTCGCCACTATACCGATGTGATCGCAGCCGAAGACCTACGGGTCGCTGAGCATGTCGGTCGCCTTCTTGGGGCACGGAAGAGGATGGCGCTGACGGAGTGCCGCAATTCGGGCAGCAGCCTGAGGCTGAAGCAAGCTGATCTGTGGCCTTCTCGATGCCGGCACCGGTGCCGTCAATCAGTCGCTCGACCGCTTGCCGTGGAACTCGGATTCGCCCTCACAGGCGCACCACCGGCAGCGGGAAGGTGTCGCTCCGGATAGCTCGATAACAGGTGGCCCGGTCAACACCAAGGAGCACTGCTGCCTCCTCGACGCCCAGGAGCGCATTGACGGTGGATTGATTCCCGGACTTCTTACTTCCCATCGACGGCTCCTTTCGAATATGGAATCCATCATCCGGACGAACGTCACGGCGGTGGAGCTGCGCGCTACAAGATGGAGCTCGATCGCGCGATCGTGCCTGGGAGTCGTCGACGGCCGGACCATTACGCAGCCATCGAATATGCGTCTCCACCAGTAACTAAACGTCCCCTCGGCCCGTCCGAGACTGGCTCCGCGATGGCTTCTCTAGGAGGAACTGCGCGGGAGGGTGACGGCGTGCCGGGACCCCGGCAGCCGGCGGCCAGGCCGATCAACCCGGTGGACCGGCCGTCGTGCGGGCAACGTCGAAAGGAATGCGTGCGGACAGGCGCGAAGACACCTCGTCTGCTGCCGCTCGAAGACCAGGCAGACTCTTCTGGATTCGTTGGTCGGTCATGCGCAACGACGGGCCCTGCACGGCCACCGCAGCCACGGCCGAACCGTCGGCCGCTCGCACTGGCGCGGCGACGGTTCGCACGCCCGGCTCGCGCTCCTCGTCATTGATGGCCCAGCCCCGAACCCGGGTCTCCTTGAGGACTCTGCCCAGCACCGTGCGGGAGGTGATGGTCGATCCCGTGAGTTTGGCCAGCCGGGGCAGGGAACGGACAGCCTCGTCCGGATAGGGGGCGAACGCCAACAGAACCTTTCCCATGGCCGAGGCATAGGCGGGCACGCGTGTACCTACCCCCTGATCGAAGCGCAGGCGTTCGGCAGACGGCATACAGACCAGTACCAGGACATCGTCGCCGTCCCGTACGCCCAGGCTGACCGACTCCCCGGTGGTGGCGGCGAGCGATTCAAGCACCGGTCGGACGGCCGAGATGCCCAGGGCGTCAGCTGCTCTGGAGCCCAGCGGGACAAGGCCGGGTCCGAGGCCGTAGCGCTCGGTCAGCCGGTCCTGCTGGAGAAGTCCGGCACTGCATAGGGCCCGAAGAAGGCGGTGGGTGGTGCCGGGAGACAGACCGGCCCCCTGCGCCAACTCACTCAGCGACCGGGTGGGCGGTCCGATCTCGAAGGATCGCAACAGCGCAAGTGCCCGCTCGACGGCCTGGCTCCCGGTCCGGCGCTCTCTTTCGGGTGACATCGCGCTCCTGACGGTAGTCGCCCGAGGCCCGAGGGGTCGCCGATCTGTGTCGCGCTGCGTCAGTGACAAAGAGCCCGCCGGTGTGAACACCGTCGTCCGAGTCGGCCCCTGTGACGACCTGCCGGCCACCATGGCGTCCTCAGCGCCGGGTGTGGCCTGCGTCTGCGGCCAGTCGGTGCAGCGCTGCCACCAACACGTCGACCTCGTCACATGTGTTGTACAGCGAAAGGGAAGCCCGGACCGTGGCCTCGAGTCCCATGCGGCGCAGGATCGGCTGGGCGCAATGGTGCCCGGCGCGCACGGCGATACCGTCACGGTTCAGTGCCTGGCCCACCTCCTCGGGCTGGTAGCCGTCGAGCACGAACGACAGGACGCTGACCTTGTCCGGGGCGGTGCCGATCAGCCAAAGTCCCGGCACGGTCTGCAGCGCCGGAGTTGCGTAGTCCAGCAGAGCGTGCTCGTAGCGCGCCACGTTCTCGATGCCGATGTGCTGCAGGTAGTCGAGCGCCGCCCCGAGCCCGACTGCGTCGGCGATGTTGCCCGTGCCGGCCTCGAACCGGCTGGGCGGCCGCTGGTAGATCGTTCGCTCGAAGGTGACGTCCTGGATCATGTTGCCGCCCCCTTCCCAGGGGGGCATCGACTCGAGGACGTCCTGCTTACCGTAGAGGGCCCCGATCCCGGTCGGCCCGAAGATCTTGTGGCCCGAGAAGACGTAGAAGTCCGGGTCGAGGGCCTGGACGTCGACGCTCAGATGGGGCACCGACTGGGCTCCGTCGATCAGCACCCGGGCGCCGGCGGCATGGGCCTGTTCCACGATCCGATGGACGGGGACGACCGTGCCCAGGGCGTTGGAGACGTGGGTGACGGCCACCAACCGGGTGCGGTCGCTCAGCAGGCTGCGGTACTCGTCGAGCAGGATCTGGCCGCTGTCGTCGACCGGGATCACGCGCAGTCGAGCGCCTTGCTCGGCTGCCAGTTGCTGCCACGGCACGATGTTGGCGTGATGCTCGAGGTGGGAGATCACGATCTCGTCGCCGGGGCCCACATTGGCCCGGCCCCAGCTCTGGGCAACCAGGTTGATGGCCTCGGTGGTGCCGCGGACGAAGACGATGTCGTCGCTGGACGGAGCGCCGAGGAAGCGTGCGACCGCGTCGCGTGCGCCTTCGTAGGCATCGGTCGCACGCGCCGCCAGTTCGTGGGCCCCGCGATGGATGTTCGAGTTCTCGTGCTCGTAGAAATGGGCGAGCCGGTCGATCACCGCCTGGGGCTTCTGGGTGGTGGCTGCGTTGTCGAACCAGACGAGGGGCCGGCCATTGACGCGTTCGGCCAGGATGGGGAAGTCGCGACGGACCGCCTCCACGTCGAACGGCACCGAGCGTTCGGGCTCCAGCTCTGGTGCCGGCCCGGCCCAGGGCTGATCAGGGCGCACGAAGTAGAAGTCCGGTCGTGGGAGCCCAGGACCCGGTGGTGAAACCGGCACCTCGCTCGGGGGGAGCACCCCGGTTGCCTCGTCGAGGAAGTAGAAGGGCGTCGAGGGGACCGATGTCCGAACCGGAAGGGCACCGTCGAAGACGTTGGTCGGAACGAGTGTCGTGAGACCGGACGGGTCGGAACCCATCAGGAGAGGCGCAACTTCGGCCCCTTCGTCCAGCGAGTTCGGGATGCTCTCCAAGGGCACGACCGACGGCGCGATCGACGTGACATCCGCCAAAGTCGGCACAACGGGGAGATCCTCGCCCGTTGCATCCCAGGGCACGACCACGCTCGCGGCGGAATGGCCCATGTGCTCGGCGAACATCTCGTTCGCAAGCCGAGTCAGGGCCGCTGCATCGGGCAGGCCCGGCGACTCGGCGCTCACCTCACTTGGTGTACTTGAAGGCGTAGTCATGGAACTTCCCGACTTCGACGTCGTCGAGGACCGCGAGGGCGTCGTCGGTCAGCACGGCGAGCGAGCAGTAGAGCGAGATCAGATAGGAGGAGATGGCGCTGCGGCCGATGCCCATGAAGCGGACCGAGAGGCCCATGCTCTGCTCCCCCACGAGACCGGGCTGATAGAGGCCCACGACACCCTGGCGCTCTTCACCGACACGGAGCAGGAGCACCTTGGTCCTGCCGTTCTCGAGAGGCACCTTGTTCGACGGGATCAAGGGAATGCCCCGCCAGGTGATGAACTGCGAGCCAAACAGACTCACGGTTGCTGGTGGCACCCCCCGGCGGGTGCACTCGCGGCCGAAGGCGGCGATGGCGAGCGGGTGGGTCAGGAAGAACGCCGGCTCCTTCCAGACTCTGGTCAACAGTTCGTCGAGATCGTCCGGCGTCGGTGCGCCGGAGAGGGTGGAAATGCGCTGGTCGTCGGCGACGTTGGCGAGCATGCCGTACTCGGCATTGGTGATGAGCTCGCCTTCCTGGCGCTCCTTGATCGTCTCGATGGCGAGCCGGAGCTGCTCTTTGATCTGGTCGTAGGGGCTGCTGTAGAGGTCGGACACCCTGGTGTGCACGTCCAGCACGGTGGCCACCGAGCTCAGGAAGTACTCGCGGGGTGCCTCCTCGTAGTCGACGAACGTCTGCGGCAGCTCAGCCTCGTCCCGGGGTGGGCAGGCGACGTCGACCGACTCGGGGTCCTTGACCTCGTTGAGCCGGTAGATGCCGGCCTCGACCGGCACCCAGTGCATGCAACGCACCAACCAGCGTGGCGTGATCGTCGACATCTGCGCCGTGGTCTTGGTGGCGTTGGCGAGCTGGCGTGCTGCGCTGTCGCTGAGTGCGAGGTGGGCTGTCTCTTGGTTGGCCACGTGGGGTGCTCCTTGCTGGTCCGGGTCTGTTGGAACATCGACGCCTGGCTGCCGCTGGTGGCGAGCGCTCCAGGCGCAGTATTCCACATTATCGGCATCTATTCCACATCGGGAAAATCTCGACTTGTTCAATCGAGTTTATGGGTTCTAAGCTTCATCCATCCGAAGGACCTCGAGAAAGGCGTCACGACGATGAAAATCGCAGACGACATCACCCAGCTCATCGGCAACACCCCGCTGGTGAGGCTGCGGCGGCTGACCGAGGGAGCCGGGGCGGACGTGGTGGCCAAACTCGAGTTCTTCAACCCGGCGGGCAGCGTCAAGGACCGCATCGGTGTCTCCATGATCGACGCCGCCGAGAAGGCGGGCCTGATCGGGCCCGACACCATCATCTTGGAGCCCACCAGTGGGAACACCGGCATCGCGCTGGCCATGGTGTGCGCAGCCCGTGGCTACAAGGCCACCTTCACCATGCCCGAGACCATGAGCGTGGAGCGCCGAGCCCTGCTGCGGGCGTACGGGGCCGAGCTGGTGCTGACTCCGGGGCCCGACGGCATGCCGGGCGCCATCGCCAAGGCCGAGGAGCTGGCCAAGAGCGATCTACGGTACTTCGTTCCCCAGCAGTTCGAGAACCCGGCCAACCCGGCCATCCACCGTGCCACCACCGCAGAGGAGATCTGGTCGGACACCGACGGCGAGGTCGACATCCTGGTCGCCGGGGTGGGCACCGGGGGGACCATCACCGGCGTCGGCGAGGTGCTGAAGGAGCGCAAGCCTTCGGTGCACATCGTGGCGGTCGAGCCGGCCGCCTCGCCGGTGCTCTCGGGCGGCCAGAAGGGGCCCCACCCCATCCAAGGGATCGGGGCGGGCTTCGTCCCCGCCATCCTCGACACCGACATCATCGACGAGATCATCACCGTGGAGAACGACGATGCCTTTGACCTCGCCCGCCGGGCGGCCAAGGAGGAGGGCCTGCTCGTGGGCATCTCCTCGGGTGCGGCCATCTGGGCCGCGCTCCAGGTGGCGGCCCGCCCCGAAAACGCCGGCAAGCTGATCGTGGTGGTCATCCCGGATTTCGCCGAGCGCTATCTCTCCACGCCGCTGTTTGCCGGCTTCACCGACTGACCATGCTGGCCACCCTGCGAAGCGATCTGCGTGCGGCATGTGACCGCGAACCTGCGGCGCGCTGTGGGGTACACAATCCCGAACGCCAGCTTGACCAGGCATGATGGGTGCGACGATCCCCCTCGGCCTTGGCCCTCTCGGGCCTCTACCGTTTGGTCCGTCGCACGATCGAGGCCATCAACCTGGTTGCCCAAAGTTGGGGTCGGGCCAGTGTAGGCCCGAACGACGAGATCCTGATCTCCCACCTCGGGCATCACGCCAACATCGTGCCGCGGCAACGCGCAGCCGAGCGAGGCGCTCGACTGCACGTGATCCCGGTCGACGACAGCGGCCAGATCCTGCTCGACCAGTACCGGAGCCTCCGGAGCGACCGCACCGGCTGGTCGCCGTCACCCACGTCTCCGACGCCCCGGGCACGGTCGTCCCCGTCCATCAGATCGTGGAACAGGCCGATGCTGCCGGCGCTCGCGTGCTGATCGACGGAGCACAGTGGGCACGACACCTGCGCGTGGATGTCCAGGCCCTCGACCCGGACTTCTACAGTCCTCTCGGGCGGCAAGGTCTTCGGACCGACCGATGTGGTGCTGGTGGTGCCCACCGACCTGCAGTCGCACAAGACGTGCAATGTGACCGATGTCTCCCAGCGGGCGGCACTGGCTCCGGCATCGGGTGACCTCGCTGCGGTGGCGGAGATGCGCCAGGCCTTCGACCGTCGCAGGCTCATCATGCACTCCAAGTTCAATGAGATCGACAGGGTCACCTGCCTCCTGCCGGAAGGCTCGTTCCACGCGTTCCCTTCGGTGCGGGGACTGCATGGACGGGAGATTCGGGGCAGGCGATCGGGCTTGAGCAGCGAGCTGGCCGAGCTGGCCATCGAGGAGGCCCAGGTGGCGGTGGTGCCCGGCGAGGCGTTCGGTGCGCCCGGCTACTTCCGGATTTCCTACGCCCTCGGCGACGACGACCTGGTCGAGGGCGTCACCAGGCTGGCCAAGCTCTTCGGCGACGCCGGGTGAGGCCGGGGCCCGAGCCGACCTCCCTGTCTGCGCTTCCCCTCGACCACCGGGCGTCCCCGATCGATCGGGTGCCGTCGACCGACACACCGTCGTTG
>Ga0181523_10005385_pt1 | contig 10582 bp, 15 predicted proteins | sample PEATcosm2014_Bin_43_FD_119752 | JGI IMG/M metagenome (GOLD analysis project Ga0181523, IMG submission 119752) | Peatland microbial communities from MTU Mesocosm Facility, Houghton, MI, USA - PEATcosm2014_Bin05_30_metaG | ecosystem: Environmental > Terrestrial > Soil > Wetlands > Peat | place... | reverse complement strand
TACCTCGGCGATCTGCCGCGGACGCTTGATTATGTGCGCGATGCGGCACGCCGCTACGCGGAGCTCTCGGAATTCGCGCACTGGGTGGAGGCCCGCCTCGTGCCCGGGTTGCCGCAGGCGAATGCGCGCGCGCTCGCGGAGCAAAGCGCATGAGCGGTCACGGCGCGCCGGCGGCCCGCGCCGGCGCGCGCCGCGCGATGGTGCTCGCCGCCGGCCGCGGCGAGCGCATGCGTCCGCTGACCGATCAAACCCCCAAGCCGTTGCTCACCGTGCGTGGCAAACCGCTGATCGTGTATCACCTGGAGCGACTCGCGCACTGCGGCGTGCGCGAGGTGGTCATCAATGTCGCATGGCTCGGGGATCGCATCCGCGCCGCGCTCGGGGATGGCGGCGCTTTCGGCTTGTCGATCCGCTACAGCGAGGAAGGCGCGCAGGCGCTCGAGACCGGCGGCGGCATCTTCCAGGCGCTGCCTTGGCTGGGCAGCGAGCCGTTCCTGGTTGTGAACGGCGATGTATTCACGGATTTCGACTTCGCCGCCCTGCGGATCGCGCCCGAGGCCTCTGCGCATCTGCTGCTGGTGCCCAATCCTGCGCAGCACCCGCAAGGGGACTTTGCGCTCGAGGACGGCCGCGTGCTCGCCGAGGGAGTCCCGCGATGGACCTACGCCGGCATTGGGCTGTTTCGCGCCGAACTCTTCGCCGGCTGCCGACCCGGCCGCTTTCCGTTGCTGCCGCTGTTGCAGCAGGCGATCGAGGCGGGGCGCCTGCACGGCGAAACCTATGCCGGCGCATGGAGCGATGTGGGAACTGTCGAGCGTCTCGCAGCCCTGCAACAGGCTTGAGGGCAGGCACAGGGCGGTTCCGCTAAGATCGAGCCTCGAGACTCAATCCCATGAGCAGCAGCAAGGATATTCCGACCCCGACCGTCCGCAGCGGCGAGAAGTACCACACACCGCAGGGCTTCAGCGCCATCAAGGACGGCATCCGAGCGCGCGGTGAGGCCGATCTGCGCGGCCTGACGGGCAAACCCTCCTGGCTGCGCGCGCGGATCGCCGTCGGCGAGGGCTACGATTTCGTGCGCCGAACGGTGCGCGAGCATCGGCTTGCGACCGTCTGCGAAGAGGCGAAATGCCCCAACATCGGCGAGTGCTGGAATGCCGGCACGGCCACCATCATGCTGATGGGCGCGGTCTGCACGCGCGCCTGCCGCTTCTGCGCAGTCGACACCGGCAATCCGCGCGGCTGGCTCGATCCGGAGGAGCCGCAGAACCTCGCGGCCAGTGTCGCGCTGATGCGCCTGAAGTACGTGGTCCTGACCTCGGTCAACCGCGACGACCTGCCCGATGGCGGCGCCGCGCACTATGCGGCCTGCATCCGCGCCATCAAGCAGCGCAGTGCCGAGGTCGCGGTGGAGGCGTTGACGCCGGACTTCGAGGGGCTGCGGCACGCCGTGGAGACGGTGGTCGATTCCGGTCCGGAAGTATTCGCGCAGAACATCGAGACGGTGCGGCGGCTGACCCATCCGGTGCGCGACCCGCGCGCGGGCTATGAGCAGAGCATCGCCGTACTGGCGCACGCCAAGCGGCACCGACCGGCCATTCTCACCAAGAGCAGCCTGATGCTCGGACTCGGCGAGACGGATCAGGAAATCATCGACTGCATGGACGATCTGCGCGCGGCAGGCGTGGATGTGCTCACGCTTGGACAGTACCTGCGGCCGACGGTGAATCACCTGCCGGTGCAGCGCTTCGTGACGCCCGAGCAATTCGAGCAGTACCGCGGCTGGGGACTCGGGCGCGGTTTTCGCGAGTGCGTGTCCGGTCCGCTCGTGCGCTCGAGCTATCGCGCCGAGCGTGTGCTTGCCGGCAACAACGTCGGCCTGCAGCTGCGGGCCGCGCCGGCAGTGGACGCGGCCACGTGAGCGCGGCGGACCGCGCGATCCTCGAGGCGCCGGCCGCGCGGCCGGTGCGCACCGCCGCGCCATCGTGCGGCCTCGAGATCCACTGGCTCGGCCGCCTCGCCTACGAGCCCACGTGGCGCGCGATGCAGCGCTACACCGAGGAGCGCACCGCCGATGCGCCCGATCAGATCTGGCTGCTCGAGCACGACCCCGTCTTCACGCTCGGCATGAACGCCGATCCGGCGCACGTGCTCGCGCCCGGCGACATCCCGGTGGTGCGGATCGACCGGGGAGGCCAGGTGACCTACCACGGACCCGGACAGCTCGTGGTCTACCCGCTCATCGACGTGCGGCGCGCGCAGCTGAGCGTAAGGGATCTATTGAGCGCACTGGAGCACAGCGTCATCGACTATGCCGCGCGTTTCGGCATCGAGGCACAGTGTCGCGCCGATGCCCCTGGCGTCTATGTTCGCGGCAGCAAGCTCGCGAGCGTGGGGCTGCGCATCCGCCGCGGCGGCAGCTATCACGGCCTGGCCTTCAACGTCGGCATGGATCTCGAGCCCTTCGGCCGCATCAATCCCTGCGGCTACGCTGGACTTGCGATGACGCAACTCTCACAACTCGGCGGCCCGCACGACGTCGCTGCAGTGGCGGCCGATTTCGGGCCGCTGCTGGCCGCGAGGCTGGTGCGATGACGGTCCTGATCGCGCTGCTGCTGCTCGTGCTGCTGGTGGCGATTCCGATCAAGGTCGGGGCGCACCTGGCCGACGCGCGCCACAAGGGCATTCTGTGGTGTGCCCTCGCGGCCGTGGTCGGCGTGTTCGCCGGACATCTGGCCGCGCGACTGCTCGGCGGCTACATCGGCGGTCCACTCGCCGCATTCGTCGGTTTCATCGTCGCGATCCGCTTCCTGCTCGGCACGACGCTGGCCGGCGCACTCGGGCTCACCATCATCGCCTTCGTCGTCTCGCTGCTGGGCGTCTGGCTGCTGGCGCACTTCTGGTTCCCCGCGGCCGCCCCGGGCGGCGTGTGGACCATCTGATCGCGCGCATGAGCACGATCCCGTCCATCCGGCTCGCCACTGCGCAGGATGCGGCCATGATCGCCGAGATGTCGCGCGACTATATCGAGCACGGGCTCGGCTGGAGCTGGACGCCGTCGCGCGTGCTGGCGGCCGTGCACGATCGGGCCACCAATACTGCCGTCGTCGATGAGGCCGAACAGATCGCCGCCTTTGGCATCATGCATTACGGCGACGAAACGGCCCATTTGTCGTTGCTTGCGGTGCGGCCGAATCGGCAGCAGCGCGGGCTCGGCGCGCTGTTGATGGCCTGGCTCGAGAAACCGGCGCGGGTGGCCGGCATCGAATGCATCCGTGTCGAGGCGCGCGCCGACAACCCCAACGCCATCGGGTTCTATCGCAAGCAGGGGTTTCGCGAGAGTGGCCGGATCGCCGGCTACTATCGAGGCGCGGTCGACGCCGTACGGCTGGAGAAGCGGCTCGTCATGGCGTTGCACGTGCCGCCCCGCTGAGCGCGCGGCCAGGCCCGGTGTCACCGCGCGTTGAAGCGCTGCCTGCTGCAGCGTAGCATCGCCTCATGCGACGGTTGCTGGTCCACCTGATCGTGAGCGCACTGCTGTTACTGCTGGTCAGTCAGTTCGTGTCCGGCATCCACTTCAGAAGTCTCGGTACCGCGCTGCTGGCCGCCCTGGTGCTCGGCATCGTGAATTTCCTGGTGCGTCCGATCCTGGTCCTGATCACGCTGCCCGTGACCATCCTGACGCTGGGCCTGTTCCTGATCGTGGTCAATGCGTTGATGCTCATGCTCACGAGCGCGCTGGTCCCTGGCTTCATGGTCGCGGGCTTCACCTCGGCGCTCGTGGCCGCCGTGCTGCTCGGTCTGCTCAACCTCCTCGTGAGCGCGCTGATGCGCCGCGAGGGCGGCGGACTCTGACGGGGGCGCGTTGCACAAGAGCAAGCTGGCCGGCTTCATCATCGACTGCCAGTCCGAGGACCTTGCGGTGGCGGCGGCCTTCTGGGGCGCGGCCCTCGGTATGCCGACCCGCGAGCTGCCGTCCGAGGAGGACCAGAAATACCTGGAGCTGGTCGACCCGCTCGGGCGTCTTCATGTTGAGGTTCAGGCGGTTACGCACCCAAGCCGAGTGCACCTGGATATCGAGACCGACGATGTCGAGGCTGAGGTGCGACGCCTGGAGTCGCTCGGCGCCCGCCGCGTCTCGCAGATCAGGACCTGGTGGGTCATGGAGGCGCCGACGGGCCAGCGTTTCTGTGTGGTGCGCGCGCTCTCACCTCATTTTGCCACCGAGGCGCGCGTCTGGCTCTAGCAGCCCGGGCGCGATCGCACCCGCGGGAGCTGCCGACCGACCGCCTGCGGACATGCTTTGGGATGGTGGCACGGAAAACGCAGGCGTGCTGGAGTCGGTTCGGTCAGGGCAAAGGGGGACGCGATTATGCCCCCCGGGCGACCGGCGTAGGACGCATCCGACAGTTTTGCAGCTTGAAATTCAGGCAGTTGTGCTACACTCGCCGCCGATCGTCGACCGTCCGTGTTTCGTTGTCTAGGAGCCGAACCGCCTGCGATCATGGTGACAGGATCTACGCTTCGACGGCTCGTGAGACGCTCTCTCCCTGACCTGAGTTGTTGTTCCTGCCGTGTTATACGATCTTCTAAGATCGAACTGTTCCGGAGAGTGTGATTTTTATGGCGAAGATTTATGTAGGTAACCTACCGTTCACGGCCAGTGAGGCCGACGTGCGTACGCTGTTCGCGCAGCACGGCACCGTGGAAGCCGTATCGTTGCCGACCGATCGTGAGACCGGTCGTCCGCGCGGCTTTGGATTTGTGGAAATGAGCCAGGCCGATGCAGCTCGCGCAATCCAGAGCTTGAATGGCTATTCCATGAATGGCCGTCCGTTGCGCGTCAATGAAGCCCAGGACAAGCCGCGCACTGGCGGCGGACGTCCGGGCGGCGGTGGCGGCTTCCGCGGCAACGGCGGCGGCGGTGGTGGCGGGCGCTGGTAAGCGCAACGCGACTCACTGAACGCGAGCACAGAGGCCCGGGGTAACCCGGGCCTTTTTATTTTCAGACGATTCCTAGATGAAGCGGGGCCGCGGTGCATGAGAGGATTCGAAGCATGCACGACCCGAGTCAGCTGCTTCAGTTCCCCGGCCGCATCGGCCTCGGCACCTGGAAAATGGGCGCCTCGCGCGCCGAGCGCGCGCATGAAATCGCGGCGGTCTCGCATGCGCTGGCCGCCGGCTACCGCCTGATCGACACGGCGGAGCTGTATGGCGATGGCGGCGCCGAGCGCATCATCGGCAGCGCACTCCGGGGCTTCCGCGCGGCGCGGCGCGCGGAGCTGTTCATCGTCAGCAAGGTGCTGCCGAGCAATGCCTCCAGGCGCGGTACGATTCGGGCCTGCGAGGATTCGATCGCGCGCATGGGCTGCGATTATCTGGATCTCTACCTGTTGCACTGGCGCGGCTCGCACGCGTTTCGCGAGACGCTGCAGGCATTCCAGGATCTGCATCAGCGCGGGCTGATTCGCCACTTCGGCGTCAGCAACCTCGATGTCGCAGATCTCGAGGAATGGGTGGAGGCCGAGCGGCAGCTTGGAGCGGGCGAGGGCCTGCGATGCAACCAGCTCTACTACAGCCTCGAGACGCGCGGCATCGAGTATTCGCTGCTGCCGTGGCAGCGCGCGCGCGGCATCTCGACGATGGCTTACTCGCCGCTCGGACAGGGCTCGCTTGCCTCGCATCGCGAGCTCGCGCGGCTCGGACGCGAGCGGGGCGTGAGTGCGGCGCAGATCGCGCTCGCCTGGACGATCCGGACTCCGGATGTGGTCGCGATACCGAAGTCCGTGCAGCCGCGCCGCATCGATGAGAATCTGGCGGCGGCGCAGATCACGCTGAGCGCGGGCGAGCTGGCGCAGCTCGATCAGCTGTTTCCCGCCCCGCGATCCAAGCGGCCGCTGGCGACAACCTGAGAGACGCTGACGGCTCGCGCCGGCCATCGCCGCCATGAAAGTATTCCACTGCAGCCATTGCCGGCACGTGGTGTTCTTCGAGAACACCCAGTGCGTCAGCTGCGGCTTCAAACTCGCCTTCGTGCCCGAGCTGGCCGCCATGGCCGCACTCGAGCCCGTCGCGGATCTCTGGCGCATCTGCGCGCGCAGCGGTGCACGGCGCCGATTTCGGCTCTGCCGCAACTACAGCGCGGAGAATGTCTGCAACTGGGTGGTGGCCGCTGAGGATCCCGACCCGCTGTGCGAGTCGTGTCGTCTCACGCAGGTCATTCCCAATCTCGGTCTCAACGGCAACCGCGAAGCCTGGTTCAAGCTCGAGGCGGCCAAGCGCCGCCTGATCTACTCGCTGCGGCAATTGCGCTGTCCCATCGAGGGCCGCAGCATCGATCCCGAGCACGGCCTCGCCTACGAGTTCCTGAGCGATGCCGACGCCAAGACCCCGGTGCTCACGGGACACGCGCGTGGCGTGATCACGGTGAATATTGCGGAAGCCAACGATGCCGAGCGCGAGCGACGCCGGCTCGAGATGGGTGAGCCCTATCGCACGCTGCTCGGACACTTCCGGCACGAGATCGGTCACTACTACTGGGAGCGACTCGTGCGCGAGAGCCCGCGCATCGAGCAATTCCGGCAGCTGTTCGGCGATGAGCGCGCGGACTACGCGGCAGCGCTGAAGGCACACTATGAGAAGGGTCCACCGGAGGATTGGCCGGAGCGCTTCGTGAGCGCCTACGCCGCCTCGCATCCGTGGGAGGACTGGGCCGAGAGCTGGGCGCACTACCTGCACATGAGCGACATGATCGAGACCGCAGCCGATTGCGGGCTGACGCTGGTCCCGCGCCGTCGCGGCGAGCCGATGCTGCTGCGCGCGCGCAGCGGCACCGAGGAGCCGTTCGAGCGCCTGATCGGCAGCTGGTTCCCGCTCACCTATATCCTCAATAACCTGAACCGCAGCATGGGGCTGCCCGACGGTTATCCGTTCGTGCTCACGGCCGCCGCCATTGCGAAGCTGCGCTTCGTGCATGACACCATCGTCGCGGCGGCCTAGCCGCGTGCACGCGCGCGGTCGCCCAGTGCCGCCGCGACGCGCCCGCAGGCGGCCCTGGCTCGGGGTGCTGTGCGCGTGCCTGGCGCTGCCTGCGGCCTACGCCGCCACAGGCGCGCCGGATGCGTGCGCGTACCTCAAGAGCAGGGCGGCGCACGAGGCCGGGGGCGCGGTGTTTCTGCCGAGCTATCCGGACGCCGAGCCGGGCCCGCTCCGGCAGGCCGCGTTCCTGTACGATAATGCTGTGGCGGCGATCGCGCTGGTCGCCTGCGGGCAAGCCATTGCGGCGCGCCGCATCGGGGATGCGATGCTGCTGGCCATCGACCATGACCGTTATTGGCATGACGGCCGCCTGCGCAACGGCTACGCCGCCGGCGCCGTTGCCGCAGCACCGCTGAAACTGGCCGGCTGGTGGAGCGAGCGCGATCGACGCTGGCTCGAAGACAACTACCAGGCCGGCAGCGACAGCGGCAACATGGCCTGGGCGCTGCTGGCGCTGCTCACCCTCGATGCCGATGCGCGCGACGCGGGGCAGGCCGCGCGCGATCCAGTACGCCGCGACCATCGATACCTGGCAGGGGCGTTGCGTCTGGCGCGCTGGCTCGAGGGGCAGCGTGACCGGCGCGGCGCGGGCGGGTTCACCGGCGGCAGCTTCGGATCGGAGGCCGAGCCTAGCCGCGAGTCGTGGAAGTCCACCGAACACAACGTCGATCTGTTCGCGGCATTCGGCTGGCTGGCCGCAGCGAGCGCCGACGCTCACTGGCGCACGCAGTCCGAGGTCGCGCTGCGATTCGTCGCGAGCATGTGGGATTCGCCACGCGGTGTCTTTGCCGCCGGCACACGCGAGGATGGGGTGACGCGCAATCCACTGCTGGCGCTGGATGCGCAGATCTGGCCCCTGCTCGCTGTGCCGGGCGCGACTGTGCGCTACATCGAGGCCTACACGCGCGGGGCGCAGCGACTGCGCTCGAGCGACGGCTCCGGCTTTGCCTACAGCGAGGCCGGAGACGGAGCGTGGACGGAAGGCACGGCCATGGCGGCGCTGCTGCGCTCGTATCTGACCGAGACCGCGCTCGCCCCGGCACCCAGCGCCGCGATCGAACTGGCGCGCGCCAGTGATGGCGGCTACTACGCGACGACTGCTGCTGCGCTCCCCACGGGTTTCATGCTCGACACCGATCCAAACCAGCCGCGTGTCTACCGGCATCTGGAACATCTGGGCGCGGCGGCCTGGGTGGCGCTGTGGCAGCAACGCTTCAATCCCTTCACCGGCACGCGCACGTTACCGCGCTGAGCTCAAGGAGTCTCGGATGCATTCACTGGTCAGTGCGGAATGGCTTTCGCAGCATCTTGGAGCGCCGGACCTGCGCCTGTTCGACGCCAGCTGGTACATGCCGGCCGAGCAGCGCGATGCGCGGGCGCTTTATCGCGCGGCGCATCTGCCTGCCGCGCGTTTCTTCGACATCGATCTGATCGCCGATACTGAATCGAGCCTGCCGCACATGGCTCCGACTCCGGCACGGTTCGAGCATCTGGTCTCCGAGCTGGGCGTCACCAACGACAGTCGCGTCGTGTTCTACGACCAGAAAGGCATTTTCTCGGCGGCGCGCGGCTGGTGGCTCATGCGGCTGTTCGGCCATGAGCGCACGGCCGTGCTGGATGGGGGGCTGCCGAAGTGGCGGCGCGAGGGGCGCGCAGTGGCTTCCGGCGAAGAGTCGGCACCGGCCCGCACCGCGTACCGCGCTGCATTCAATGCGCGCTACCTGCGCGGTCTGGGCGATGTGCGTGCCAATCTCCTGCAACGGCGCGAGCTGGTGCTCGATGCGCGCTCGGCGGATCGCTTCGCGGCCAAGGTTCCAGAGCCGCGGCCCGGCGTGCGCAGCGGGCACATCCCGGGGAGCCGAAACGTGCCGTACACGGAGCTGCTGCGCGATGGCGAGACGCTGTTGCCGCCCGAGGCGTTGCGCGAGCGTTTCGCGGCTGCCGGCGTTGCCGCCGACAGCGCCGTGGTCACCAGTTGCGGTTCCGGCCTCACGGCCGCGGTGCTGACCCTGGGCCTCGAGGTCGCAGGTCTCCCGAGTGGCGCGCTCTACGACGGGTCGTGGGCCGAATGGGGTGCGCGCGAAGACACACCCACCGAGCGCTGAGCGATGAATCGGCGTGCGTGGCGCCGCGCGCTGCGATCGCTTAATGTGCAAGTTTAATCAAGCGATTGCAGTCATGGCGTCTTCGACCGATTCGGGCGGCCAGAACAATTTGAATGTGGCGGCGCCGCCGAGGATTGATGGCAGGCGCGTGATCGCCCTGTTCAAGTTCGTCAAGGCGTTGCTGCTGATCCTGACCAGCTACGGCGTGCACAAGCTGCTCGATCCGCGGCTGATCGAGCAGATCCACATCTGGTCCGCTTCCCTGACCGACCGCGTGGACCAGCGCCTGATCCTGCGCGCGCTCAGCTACGTCGAGGGGCTGGGCGCCGACAAGCTGCATCTGGTCATCGCCGTCACGGTCGCCTATACCGCCGTGGTCCTCGTGGAAGGCACCGGGCTCTGGCTGCGTCAACGCTGGGCCGAGTGGGTGCCCGTGATCGCCACCCCCTCGCTGATCCCGTTCGAGCTCTGGGAGCTCATTCAGCGGCCCCCTGGCCACCGCTGGACCGTGGCTGTGACGCTGGGGGTCAACGTGCTGATTGCCGCCTACCTGGCGTACCTGCTGCGCACGGGACGCCGCCACGCCGCCTAGCGGCGCGAGCCGAAGAACATGACCGCAGCCTTCCTCTGGGCGCTGGCAGGATTCGTGCTGTTGGCAATCGCCTCGGCGAGCATCGTCAAGCTGGAAGCGGCTGCGCTCGGTCCGCACGCGACGCGTCTGGTGGCGCTCCTCGTGGCGCTGGCTGCCTACTTCGGCGCCCTGTCGCTGACGCGTCATATACCGGCGCTCGCGAATCCGGTGCGGCTGCGGCTCGTCGCGTGGGTGGTGCCGCTAGCCGGCGGCGCGGGCGTGCTGTACTGCGCCTGGCGCATCCTGCAGAACTGGCATGCCGAGCTGCACGGGCTGGTGCGCGGAGCGCTGAAGCTGCTGCTGATCGTGGCTTTGGCGGTGCTCGCGCGGCTATGCTTTACGCTCTAGCATGAGCGAGACGATCCTGCATTCGGGCGGCTGTCACTGCGGCCGCGTGCGCTTCGAGGTGTTCGCACCCTCGGAGCTGGACGTGCTCGATTGCAATTGCTCGATCTGCTCCAAGGCGGGTTTTCTGCACCTCATCGTGCCGCGCGCGCAATTTCGGCTGCTCCGCGGGGCGGAGGAGCTGACCACCTATCAGTTCAACACCGGCACCGCCAGGCACCTGTTCTGCAGCGTCTGCGGCATCAAGTCCTTCTATGTCCCGCGCTCCCATCCCGACAGCTACAGCGTGAATGCGCGCTGTCTGGATCCCGGGACCTTCAACGCGCTGCGAGTGACGCCGTTCGATGGCGGCAATTGGGAGAGCCAGATGGCCGAGCTGCGGGGCCGCTCCCCGGCATGAGCGGCTATACCGTCTACGGCATGTCGAGCTCGGGCAACTGCTACAAGGTGCGGCTGCTGCTCG
>Ga0181523_10005383_pt1 | contig 10583 bp, 7 predicted proteins | sample PEATcosm2014_Bin_43_FD_119752 | JGI IMG/M metagenome (GOLD analysis project Ga0181523, IMG submission 119752) | Peatland microbial communities from MTU Mesocosm Facility, Houghton, MI, USA - PEATcosm2014_Bin05_30_metaG | ecosystem: Environmental > Terrestrial > Soil > Wetlands > Peat | place... | reverse complement strand
TTGTTCTCGGTCCTGGGAACAAGCCCTTTTCTTGTTGCAGTGCCGTGTTTTACCATTTTGCGATTTATGGTGCTATGATTTGCCCGGGGTGAAGTGCCATGGCCACAGGCTCCCGCCTTCTGGTTTGGTTCGTGTTTCTGCTCTCCCTCGTCATCCCCAACCTGCTTCATGCTCAGGCAGGACCGTCCGGGAAAATCATTGGCGATGTCAGAATATCTCGGGGCGACTTCCCGGACCACCCCGTGCTGATTTCGCTCGAAACGCGGGGCTCGGTCATTGCCAGCGTCTACGCCGACAGCCAGGGCCGCTTTGGCTTCTACGACCTGCTGGGTAATCCCTACAAGGTTACGGTGGACGACGATGCTTACGAGCCTTTCAGTATAAGAGTCGACGTCAGCCCGGAAAACATGCCCATGAGCTTTGTGCAAGTGACCCTGGTTCCGCGCGCCAATACCAAGAAGGACCCGCTGCCGGGGCGCATCGCCGGCAGCAACCCGTCCCTGGTCGATTCCGCCGAATACAACCGGCAATTTCCCAAGAAGACGGTCAAGGAGTTCGAAAAAGGTGTGGAGGCCGATCACAAGGGCAACGCCGAAGATGCAATTCAGCACTACCTGAAGGCTCTTAGCTTTTCACCGGAGTTCTATCCCGCGCGCAACAATCTCGGCGCGCTGTATCTGGGCAAGTCGGACTTCAAGTCGGCGGAACAACAGTTTCGGGAAGCGGTCCGACTCAATCCGAACGATGCACAAGCGGACTTCAACCTGGGCAACGTGCTGATGTTGACCGGGCGTTATACCGAGTCCGAATCCGTTCTTGAGGAAGGTCTACGGCGCCGTCCGGACTCCGCTTTTGCCCGTTATCTGCATGGGTGCCTGCTCACACGAACCGGCAAATTCGACGAGGCCGAAAAGAATCTGCACGAGGCGTTGCTGTTTGACCCGATGATGTCACAAGCGCATCTGCAGTTGGTTAATCTGTACCTGCAACAGAGCCGCAAGGAAGACGCCATCCATCAGCTCCAGGATTTCCTGAAAGCCTTCCCCAGCGCTCCCACAGCGGCCAAAGCCAGGGAAGTGTTAAACCGGCTGCAAGGTCAAGAGGCCCTTCGCAACCGGTAGAGGTTTTCCCGGGCTTACTTCGGAGTTACGCCGCAGAACTTAGCTTCCAGCTTGCAGGCGGTCGCGTACTCTGCCCGCGCCTCGTTCATCTTCCCAATATGCTGGTAGGCGTAGGCCAGGTTGAGGTGCGCCTCCGCCAGTTTCGGGTCGAGTTCAATGGCGCGCTGATGTTCGCGGACGGCTTGCGACATTCGATTGGTCTGGCTGTAGCAGATTCCCAGGAAATTATGCAGGCGCGCATCTTCCAGTCCCAGAGAAAGCGCCTTTTCCAGATGGGTCGCGGCGCCGGCGTAATCCTTTTGCTGAAACAGTGCCATTCCTGTCTCTCGCTGCCCGGGCGAAAAATTGGGCTGAATGGCTATTGACTTCTGGTAGGCAGACAGAGCCGCTGCAGGATCGCTTACCGCGTCGACCAACCCCGTCTGATACCACACACGGTAGTTCTCCGGATTGATCTGCAGAGCCTTGTGCAGCCAGTCTTTCGCTTCGTCCACGCGACCCAACTTCGCCAGGGAGAGCGCCAGGCCGGTCATGGCATTGTCGAAGCTCGGATTTAACGCCACGCAGCGCTGCAGTTGCTCGGCCGCGCGCTCCCAGTTCTGCCGCCGCAACGCAGACTCGCCCAGCAGGAAAGGAATCACGTAGATTTGCGGGTCCTTGTGCTGGACCTCGGCTAGGAGCACCTCGGCCTGGTCGTCATGGTTGCGCTGAAAAGCGTCGGTGGCCTGCAGAATGGAATTGAACTCCCACAGCTTGTCCTTGGGATCGGCGAGACCTTGTTTGAGCGCTTCGGGTGAAACTGCGGCACGAAATCCAAAGTAGCCGAGCGCACGCAATTTCTCCTGCGCGTCGGGACTCAGATTTCCGGCGCTCGCTTGCTCTTGAGTAAAAGGATTGTGGGCCAGCAGTGCCTGCAGCTTTTCGTGAAGTACCGCGACGGTAGCGGGTTGCTCAGCGGCAATGTTTCGGGCTTCGCCAGGGTCGGTTTCCAGGTCGTACAACTCTGGCTTGGGAGCGTCGATAAAGTGAAAACGCTCACTCTCGAGCGCGTGCAGCGGACTCCAGCCGAAAGAACTGAATGGATAGAAAGTTTCGCTGTAAGCCGGATCTTGTGCAGACTGACCAGTTCCCGGATTCTTACTCGCGTTCGTGTCTAATAAGGCAGGCGATTGGAACTGTGCGTATATCGGATCGGTAACATCTTTTAATCCTGCCAGTTGCAGGAGCGTTGGAGCGACGGCCGTGGTCTCGACGGGTTCACGGCGCCGGTCACGTGTAATGCCGCTTCCGGCGGGCGGTTTCAAGGGCGGTTTTATGGGCGTTTTTATGATCAAGGGCACATGCATCGTGGCGTTGTAGACGAAGAAGCCGTGCTCGCCTTCACCGTGTTCGCCGAGCGACTCGCCGTGATCGCTGAGCGCAACGATCAGAGAAGACTCATAAAGATGGTTCTGCTTGAGCCACGCTATCAGGTTGCCGAGTTCGTGGTCCGCGTATGCGATTGCGCCATCGTAAGGGTGACCTCGGTATTCGGTGCGGTAGGGTTCCGGAGAATCGTACGGGCTATGCGGATCGTAAAGGTGCAGCCAGAGAAAAAAGGGGCGCCGCGGAGTTTTCTTCAGCCAAGCTATGGCGTGGGCTACACTTTCCCCAGCGCGACGCTCCACCAGGCCGACATCCTTCTTCTCGAAAGTCTTCGCTGAAAACGCATCGTCGTAAAAGTCGAAGCCGCGCGCCAGACCCCAACTCCGGTCGAGAACGAAGGCGCTGACCACGGCTCCGGTGGCATATCCATTCTCTTGAAAAGCTTGCGCCACGGTGCGAAATTGTTGCGCCAGCGGCTGCCCGGTAAAATCCTGCACGCCGTTCTGAAACGGGTAGGTACCGGTCAGGATCACCGCATGAGATGGCCAAGTCAGGGGCACCTGCGAGATCGCCCGCTCGAACACCACACCGTCGTGAGCCAGCGCATCAAGGGTCGGAGTCTTGACCATCTGCGCTCCATAGCATCCCACGTGGTCAGCACGCAGGGTATCGATGGTGATCAATATGACGTTAGGCCGTGTAACGCTATGTCGTGTGACGTTGGATCGCGTCGCGCCGGTCCGCGGCTGCGGGTTCGTTTGTGGTGGATGGTTCGCAGCGGCCTGCCCGAAAGCAGTGACAGTGGCCGTCAGAATCATCGCAACTGCGAGGGGCAGAGTGGAAAAGAGCTTGAATAGTAATGCTGAGAAGCGCCGGGACATGCGTCTAGTGCGGTGCCAACTGCTGCGCCCGCCGCGTCTCCTCGTCTGCCTCCGCCGTGAGTCCCTTGGCGGTCAGCGCCTTGGCCAGCGACTCATGCATGACCGCCTCTTGCGGCGCCAACTCCACGGCGCGCCGCAATTCCGTGATCGCGTCGTCAAGCTTGCCCTGGTAGAGCAGGGTCTCGCCCAGGGCGCGATGTCCACGCGCAAACTCCGGATAAATCGTAACCGATTGCCGGAATGCTTCGGAAGCGGGGTCCAGTTGCCTTTTCTGCAGGAACGCCACCCCCAGATTGAAGGCCGCGTCGAAGTTCGTGGCATCCAGTTGCAGAGTCCGTTGCAGCGTCGCGATGGCTGCATCCATTTGCCCGGCATGGGCCTGCGCCATGCCCAGGTTAAAAAAAGCAAGCGCGTACTCAGGACTGAGCTGAACTGTTTTCTGCAGTTCGTCCACCGCCTCGGGAAACATCTTGAGACGATAGTAATTCAGTCCCTGCAGATAGTGGGCCGGAACCGAATTGGGCTCGGATTTTATCACGCTCTTCAGTTTGTCGATCGATTCCTGATAGCGGCCGTGCTGACTGTCGGCGATGGCGTCGGAGATCAGTTCGTACGTGACAATGCGGTCTTTCGGGTCTGGCAGATCGCGGCTGCTGATTGTCGAATCGCTGCCTCCGGAAAACCCCGCATACCCCAAGGCTTTCAACCGTTCCATCAGCGCTGGATCCAGGCCAGTCTTTTCAGCCAGTTCTTTGCCGGCGCTATAGTCGCGGATCAAGCCGGCAAGCTTGGCGCGCATTTCCTCGGCGACTGCCTTTTTCTCCGTGAACAGATTGTGAACCTCGCCCGGATCGTTAGCCAGATCGTACAACTCGGGCCGAGGTGCATCGATGAAGTGATATCTCGTGTTTTCCGAGCCTCGCAGTTCACTCCAGTTGAAGTGAATCCGCGGCAGGAACGTCTCTCCATAGAGCACGCGGTCGCGCCCGGCCGGATCTTTACCTCGGCCGTCGCCGTGAAGCTCGGGAAGCAGGCTACGCCCCTGTACCTGCGACGGAACTTCCAGCCCGACGGCGCCTAAAATCGTAGGCATTAAATCAACGAGCGAAACCGGATCGGACACCGTAGCTGCCGTCGCATTCCCCGGCGATCGAATGATCAGCGGCACGTGCATCGTGGCGTTGTAGATGAAAAAGCCGTGCGTCTTTTCGCCGTGTTCTCCCAGACTTTCGCCATGGTCGCCGCAGAGCACGATCACCGTGTTCTGGTAAATCCCTTTCTCTTTCAAAAAGCGGAGAAGCCGTCCCACTTGTTCATCCGCAAAAGCAATCTCGCCGTCGTAGGGCTGTGCTGCATATTCACGACGGTAGGGCTCGTGCGGACGATAAGGAAAGTGCGGATCATAAAGATGCATCCAAAGAAAAAACCTCTTCTGCGAATTCTTCGCCAGCCAGTCCAGAGCCACGTCGGCCACTTCATTGCCCGGACGCTCCATCTCGTCGAGATTCGCTTCATCCAGGCGGTTGAAATCGAAGTGGTCGTAATAAAAATCGAACCCCTGATTCAGTCCAAACCGCGAGTCCAGCACCGCCGCAGCGATCACCGCTCCCGTCCGATATCCCGCCTGTTTCAGAACCGAGGCGAGCGTCGGTTGAGCCGGACTGAGTTTGTTGCCGCTGAAGTCATGCATGCCGCTCAACATGGGATACGTTCCCGTCAGCATGGAAGTGTGCGACGGCAGAGTCACGGGCACAACCGCGAAAGCGCGCTCAAAGCGCACTCCATCCGCCGCCAGGGCATCGATGTTCGGCGTCTTAATCTGCTTGTATCCGTAGCAGCCGACATGATCGGCGCGCAGCGTATCAATCGTAATCAGGACCACGTTCAGCGCCGGCTTGGCGGGCGTTTGCGCCGTCGCGTGCAGAGGGGCGATTGCAATCAGGATGACAATCAGTCGGCGAAAATCAGAAAGCATCGGTGGGTTCAGTTTATCGCATGTTGTCGCGCGAATGACGCGGGCGCGGACGCCGCTGGCTGTGTCTCAAATATGGACTGTGATAGGCTGCGCTTATGCGACGGCCTGCTATTGTTTTCGGGATCATCCCCCTCAGGATATTCATCGGGATCACACTTCTCGGAGCTTTACTCGGAACTTTACTGGGAACTGCCGCTTGGGGCCAACCCTCCGCCCCACGAAACCCCGTCCCTGATGTCTACCTCATCACCATCGATACGCTGCGTGCCGATCATGTCGGCTGCTACGGATACAAGCAGGTCGAAACGCCAGCGCTCGATGCCCTAGCTGCCGACGGCGTCCGCTTCACACAGGCCTTCACTCATAGTCCGATCACGAACACTTCGCACATTACGATCATGACAGGATTGCTGCCGAGCGTGCACGGCGTCACCGATTTTGGAGTCCCTCTTTCGCCGCAGCATGTGACCGCGGCTGAATTGCTGAAGAAACACGGCTACCAGACCGCCGCTTTCATTGGAGCCGTGATTCTCGACAGCAACACGCTCGCTCCCGGCCTTGATCGCGGTTTCGATTTCTACGATAACTTTCCCGCCAAGCCGGACAGTAAAGAACGTTGGGACCGCGTCGAGCGTCGAGGCATGGAAGTCGTCGAGCACGCCGAAAGTTGGTTCGACAAACACAGGACTGGACCGCACTTCGTGTGGGTGCACTTGTTCGACCCACACGATCCCTACGAGCCGCCGCCGCCGTTCTCGGAGAAATATAAAGACCATCTCTATGACGGCGAAATCGCCTACGCCGATACTGCCGTCGCCCATTGGATCGCCTTCCTAAAAAAAGCCGGCGTCTACGATAACGCCATCATCGTCGTCACGGGCGATCACGGCGAAGGCCTCGGCGAGCACGGAGAAGAAACGCACGGCCTTTTTCTATACGACTCGACGCTCCACATTCCGCTCCTCCTGAAAATGCCGGCCGCCGCGCATCGCAGGACCGTCATTGATGCACAGGTGCGCACCACCGACATCCTTCCCACCATTCTTTCCGAGACCGGCATTGCGGCGCCGCCAGAACTGAACGGCGCGTCGCTGCTTCCCCTGATCCCGGACGCCGCGCAGTCCCAAGCCTCTAATCGCGCTCTCTTCGGCGAGACCGACTATCCTCTCCGCTGGGGATGGGCGCCGCTGCGCGCCTTGCGCGCCAATAACACGAAGTTGATCGAAGCTCCCCGGCCCGAGCTCTACGACCTGGAGGCTGATCCGAAAGAGTTGAAGAATCTCTATGTCACCGACAGTTCAAAGGTGCAGAGCATGCAGGCCGAAATGGCGAAGTGGAAGGCCAAGCTGCCGCCGAGAACTTCTTCCGACATGCCCGCCAAGCCCGGAGAAATTTTGCCCGATCCCAAAGACAAGATCGAAGTGCAGAACCTGCTGCACAACGCCATGCTTGCCAGTGACGACAATCGAGCGAGCGACGCGCGCCAATTCCTGGAAAAAGCGCTGCAGCTCGATCCGAGCTCGCCGACTGCGCTTCGCCAACTGGGCGAGCTTGAACTCGCTGCTGGAGATTTCGCCAAAGCCGCTATTCATTTAAAACGCGCTTGCGAACTGCGTCCCGACGATTCCACGGCCGAGTTCGAAGCGGGCGAGGCGGCTGAGAAGTCCGGCGATTGGCCAGGGGCTCGGGATGCGCTCGAATCCAGCTTGAAGCTCGCGCCCAGTCAAATGTCCGCGCGGCTGCTGCTGGGGCACGTTTACCTGCAACTCAAAGACGCGAAGAACGCGGAAGACCAGTTCGAAGCAGCGCTGCTGGTAGATTCGAACAACACCGACGGCCGCCTGGGGCTGGCAGAAGCGCAAATTCAACAATCCGACTTTGCCGGCGCCTTGCCCGATTTGGAAGCGCTCACCAAATCGGATCGGCGGAACGCCGCAGCCCTGCATTTGCTTGCACGAGCTTATCGCGGACTCGGCCGAGCGCAAGACGCCAAACGGACTGAAGAGCAGGCGGAAGCGTTGGAAAAGAAGTGATCGGAAGCTTTGAAGAGGCCAGGCTTCAGCCGCTTGTTTTGTAGCGTCTGAATCTAATTTGCATTTACATTCCTTTCACATTCCCGTTTTATGCTAAGTTCTCCATAGTTCCTGGCTCGTCTTAACTACGTGAGTTCCTTATGGCCCGAAAACAACTCTCCCCGGCCTCACGCGCAAAGCGCCGCTCCATCTCGATACGTGCCCGAGCGACGGAGGCTCGCCCACATTCGGCTCAGACCCGCAGTAATAAAGAGGATTTCGCGGAAGACGAACTGTCATCCCTCGTCGTTCGCGGCTGCCTGATCGCCCGCGATGCGGTCTTCAACACCAGGGATTTCCTCACGGACGGTTCGCGCCTGGCCTTTCTTGCGATCAAGGATTGCGAAAAGGAACTCGACCAGATCGAACGCAAGATTGACGACCAACTGCCCGAAGCGATCACGCGCGTGGGAGAAGCGAAGGCGCGTGAGTTGTTGGCGTGCCTGAAGTTCATCACCGACCTCGAACGCATCGGCGATCTAGCCTACAGTGCGGTGATGCAACTGCAAGCGCGACGCGAAAAATTGCCGGCGGCAGATTCGCGTCAGCTCGTAGAGATGGCGTCGCTGCTGTGCCAAATGCTGGAGGAGGTGCATCAGGGATTTCTCAAGCGCGATGTAGCGCACGCGCAGACCGTTCTGCAAGCCGATCCGGAAGTGGACCGGTTATGCCATGCCTTGTTTCACAGACATCTGGCCGAGCCCAACAGTCCAAGTGGACAGAAGAATTTCGACATCCTGCTCGCCGCCCAGGCGCTCGAGCGCATCGGCGATCATGCCAAGAATCTTGCGGAGGAACTCTACAGTTTGTCGGAAGGCCGTTCGCTGCGGCACAACGCCAGAAAGCTGTCGACCGCGTAGCTTCCCAGAATCCTAGTACGCCCAGTACGGCCCAGTACCGGCCGGTGTGCTCGCGCCTTGGATGGCGGTATATACGTTGCGGCCGTAGAAAAAAGGCAAGCCCCAATCGAAGCCGCTGATAGTATTCGGCCCTGCCAGCTGCCCAAATACGTTGGCGTTTGGATTGTTGTTGAACAGGTTGTCGGCGTTGGCAACACCGAAACTTACCGTACCGCTTGGCGTTCCAGTCGATCCGGTGTTGGTGGCCGACAAATTCAGGGTGGAACCTGGGCAGTAGAAGTCGTCATCGAGATCGGAGCAAGGCAGTATTGCCGAGTCTGAAAAAAAGAATGCGTTCGACCCGCTGTCAATGAAGCTCTGGTTCTCGGCCACGCCATTGAAAGTGGTGACGAAGTTTCCGAAATCGTCTACGCCGTAGATCGTGGCCCCGTTCAGCCCATTGTTCGATTGAGTCCCGATGCCGAAGACCAGCGATCCGCTCAAACTCTCCTCTGGTCCGCTGACCGCTGGCAGTTCAATGATCACTCCATTGTTATCTTTCGAAAAAAGAGCTACAGGATTTTGCACCTGCTCTGTCAAACTCTCTGCGATCGCCGAACAACCGGAGGCAGGACACTCATAATAAAGGTTAGGATTCTGAGTTGGATGCTGAGGCGTCGAGGGCGCCAACGCGCACGCGCCGCCGCAATCTTGCGCAAAGTTTCCCACTCCCAGGATGCCGTTTGCACCCAGGGTCGAAAGCGTGTCCGAGGGCCCTCCGGGATTGCTTGCACAGAGCGACGAAGACGGAAGTTGGAAGGCCGACTGATTGATTACTTGAATCGGCACCGAACTCGCTTTCTCACCGGCAAGTTCGATGTCCGCGGTCTGCACCGGACCCCAGGTATAGCCGATCACGAAGGGAAGACACTCAGCCACCGGGTTGCCGTCGGACGCATCCTGTTGCGGCAGCGAAACCGTCAGTCCTGAAGAAAGTAGTCTTAATCCAGAAGACCCCGTATCCACCAGCACGCCATCAATGGTCTGACAGGTGGAGGTACCCGGGGTGCACACAGTCACGCTGGTGAACGCGCCGTTGGCATAGTTCCCGGCTGGGCCGGCATTCACGGTAATGGCTGCCACATTCGAACCTGTAGGTGGAGGGGGAGTCTGTGTCTTGGACGACCCACCGCTTCCTCCGCATCCCGCCGCGAACAGCAGCGCTCCGCAAGCCGCGACCCCCATGATTCGATTGAGTATGATTCGATTGAGGCAGGTCAGATTCACTTTCACGCTCTTCATCGGATTGCCTCCGCGCTAACGCCCTGTGGCAGCATCTCAGGAACGTAGGCACGCCCTGCGAACGACCGCATATGGCCGCCCGCTTGCACAACCAAGCCGGGCTGTTGAATAACCAGGGGATGTCGCCCTGCTCGCGAATTCGCCTGCGTCTGGGCGGCCTGCTGATACTGCGCGAAATAGTTGGCCAACACCTGCCGCATATCTGGAGGCCACGGCCCTTGCCAAGCTACCGCGAATACCTTCCCTGTAGTCGGCGAAACGTACTCGCGCACGACGACGCCCGTCGGAGCCTGAATCTCCTGGACCGTGTAGGCTTGAGCTTGTGTAGTTCGCAAAGTCCCTTGCATGTGGGCTTGGTCGGCCTGTACCGAATTCACATCCTCACCGAGGCCGGCAAAGGCAGGCAAGGCCATCATCAGCACGGCGACCGCAAGAACTGCTGAACCCAGGACCAACCTTGCGGGACGGCGATGGCATGGGGAAATCCGCTGGTCGTTTAAGGAAGAATCATGTAAGGAAGAATCATTCACGGGGACAGCGCCTCTGATCCAATCGATCTTTAATTCACCGATCTGCCGATCTTTAGTCTTTGTCCGTAACCTTTGTCCGTAGAATCCTGACAACTGCACAAACGTAGGGCTTTGTACTTAGATGTGCGTCAGCTTCGGGGGTTGCCATACCGTAGAGTAAGAGTTTGTAAAGAAATAGTAACGGAAGGCGGCTAGCCTTAGGGAAACTCTGATTTAAGTATTGGCTGGCGAGTTGGTTGCTGATTGAGGATGGCCCCCAGCGGCTAAAGCCGCTTGTATAGCGGACTCTAGCGGCACGGCTGAAGCCGTGCCCTACCCAAAGCTGTCGACGAAAAGAACTTAATCAGAGATCCCTTAGGGCTGGCTTCGTTTCGTTCAGTGATAGTCGTGCGACACCGTCTCCGCTCGGGTAACGCTGGGTGGAGGGACTTTTTCCGCCCGGATGTGGATCACGTTGTCCTGATTCTGCAGAATTCCCTCAATCATCAAAAAGCGCTC
>Ga0181523_10005379_pt1 | contig 10587 bp, 9 predicted proteins | sample PEATcosm2014_Bin_43_FD_119752 | JGI IMG/M metagenome (GOLD analysis project Ga0181523, IMG submission 119752) | Peatland microbial communities from MTU Mesocosm Facility, Houghton, MI, USA - PEATcosm2014_Bin05_30_metaG | ecosystem: Environmental > Terrestrial > Soil > Wetlands > Peat | place... | reverse complement strand
GATGCGCCTTGTGGATCACTACCAATTCCGCGCAGCAATGCAAGTGGCCACGCAGGTGAAGCCTCTGCAGCTCACTCCCTGCGGAAGCCAGTCTAAATGGTGGGCGCCCAGCTACGATCCGAATGACATGCGTAACGTGCAACGCGAACTTTTTGCGTCCGGGCCTTCGGCGGTTACGTCGGTGCCGAAAGGCATTTCCGGGACGAGCACTGGCGCGCCCACATCGGGAGCCGTGACGTCAGGAAAGACCCACGGAACCGGGAAACAAAGTACAAAGAAAAGGAAAGCGGCAGTAGCTACACACAAGGCCCGAAAATCACGTCGGCGGAAGAGGAGGTAGCCGCGGAGAGGAGTTCACGCCACATGAGTCAATCGTTCGTACATCGCGTGATTCATAGATTCGGCTTTTATTTCTGCGCGTTCGCGTTTGCAGGCGCAGTGTGGCAGACCGAGCACTACTTGCTGAGCGGTCCAATTATCTACCTGCCAGTCCCGGCTCAGGCTCAGGCTGTTGATGCATTCTCGGACATGAATCGGTTGCTTATCACGCTGGGCACGTCCTTGCTAGGAGCAATGGGCCTGTTGCTGTTTGGCGGCATCAAAGGAAGAGCTTGCTCGCGAGAATTGTGGGCCGCCATGGCGGGCGCCTTGTCTGTGGCTGTGTCCATCTACTATGGGTACCTCGCCAATCTGAACGTCATGTCTATGGTGGTAGATGGCTACTTTGACCCGCGAAATCCAGCGCTTCAGAGGATTCACGGTCTCCACTTCGGTTTCTTCCTCCTAGGCGTCATTTTTTTTGCTGGTTTTATTTATCAGAATGTTAGAGCGGAGTACGACCATGAAAAATCTCGCTATGTCACCGGCTCGTAGACTTGTCCTCTTCTGTGTCCTGCTGGCTGCGCCCCCTGCATCGCCACAAATGCCTGCGCGGCCCGGCTACTTGCACGTCACTTCAAAGCAGAACGGTGAGGCAATAGTCGTCAATCACCAACAAAGGTCTGAACCGACTCCTGTTACTCTAGTTGTGTCTCCCGGTACGTATACGGTGCAAATCGGCGGCTGCGTCGGGCAAACCAAGCCGGTCGCGTCAGGCGCAACGGTCGAATTCTATTGCGACCAATAAACGCCGAGGAAGGCGAGAATCGTTGGGTCAGCAAGCGCCATCTCAGATTATCCCCAGCCCCGGCGTGGTGTTACGATTTGCCGGTGCGACAATCCACAAAATCTCTGATCTTTTCCGCGACGCTCTATAAGATCGGAATCAATCGTTGCGTGGACGTGCCCGAAGAAATTTCGCGCGCCCTCGGCGGTGAGCGCAGCATTCCTGTAGTCGTCACCGTCAATGGCCGCAGCGTCCGCACGACGCTGCTTCCCGGCTCCGGCGGTGCGCATCGCCTCTTCGTCAATACCGAGCTGCGCCGGGCTGCGGGCGCCGACGCCGGCCAACGCATCTGGATTGCCGTGCGCGCAGATCGCTCTCCGCGCGAAATCGCAGTTCCTTCTGACCTTGCAGCTGCGCTGCGCCGCTCACCGCAAGCGAAGCGGGCGTTTGCGCAAATCACGCCGGCCCTGCGCCGAGAGTTTCTCCGTTCGGTACTCGCCGCGCGCACACCCGAAACGCGCGCCGGGCGCATCGCCCGCGGCCTCAAGACGCTTATTGCGCGAACTCGCAGAAAACTCCGCCGGATAGCCGGAACGAAGACAAAGTAATTTGGAGTTGCGCTGAAGAGCGCTCGACAGGCAAACGTCGACCCAGACTGAGGAACGCGCAACGGAATCAACCGCTCGCTAGTGCGGCGGGCGATCCGTCACGAGTTCCGCATGTTCTCGGCGGAATGTCAGGGCGATATGACAATCCCAGCAGACCGGCTGGTGAGTTGCAAACGTCTCCTGCAATTTTTCGAGAGGGACTTCATTCCACTGCACGGTCTGGAGCTGCTCATCCATGAGAGCCGGCGGATGTTCGTGCCAGTTGATTTTTCCGATGGGCCGGTGGCACGCAACGCAAGACTGGCCGGCGTACCAGTGATTCACGATGGTTTGAACGAGGCACCCGTTCGGGTCGCTCTTGATTTGCGCGAGACAATCCTGGCCACAATCTTCTTTCTCGGGCCAACGAGAGCAGGAACTCAGTTGGAGATGCGGAGCGCCGGCGGCGGCCTCGACAGCGACTTTCCCGGCGGCGACACGGACGGCGGCGTCCCGGTGTGTCTCCGGACAGGTGATGATTCTCTTGCCGCGGTATTTCCGGTAGGTGCGTAAGCCGCGGACGAATTCCACGCCCAGGGTAGAAGCGAGCAAGACAGCGAGAGCGAGCAGGATCCATGGCATAGGCCGCTCCTTTCGCGCGAGATCTCCAAGCGCGCGCTCTGAGGAGCATGGATGGGCCGGCCCAGCGGCGGGAGAGTAGCCGACGGCTGCGTAAGCCATTGGCCGGCCCCATGCTTTGCACCAAGATTACGACCGGTGGGCAGGTCTGCGAAGTGATGGCGCACACTGGGCGGCGTGACATGAGTCACAAAGCCGGCGACTTCGCCTTCTTGCGTGCCAGTCGAGTTGGCAGCCTACATCGATCCTCGCCTACGTGGTGGGGCAAAATCATCATGTGGAATACCTCGACTTGGACCTAGAATACCGAAGTCTCGGTTATTATTCCTAACGCCTTTGATCGCAGAAATCATTCCCGCCGCATACGACATAGATGGCAGGCGCGTTTTTCGGCCGGACTCGCGCCGACGAAGTGGATTCCACCCCACCTATCCGATCGGCCGCTTCTTGAGCCATCCAATGGGAACGGCGTGCGCGAACTTTGCTGAAATGAGGACATTCCTCTCGGGATGCAAGTACATTTCAGATCAAGAGCAGTTTGGCAAGAAAGACTATTGGGAGCCTCCGGAAGACTTCGAGAAGACAAGGAAGGGCGACTGCGAGGACTTTGCCTTGTGGGCCTGGAGGCAGCTCTTGCAGATGGGATATCCGGCAAGGTTTGTGGCCGGGACTGCGTCCCGCTACGGGGAAGGACACGCTTGGGTGACCTTCCAAAAGGATGGCAAGAACTTTATTCTGGAGCCGCTCTATTGGCCCCTTGGGGAGAAAATGGCCCGCCTCTCAACCCTCAGACATCGTCCTCGATTCTCCGTAGAATGGGATGGCAGCTCCATCCACTACTACTCACACGAGGAGCGGAAATACAATCCGACGCTCCTCGAACTTTTTCCGCTAGTCGCAGAATGGCTAAGTATTTATACAAGATACTGGCTCGCACTACCGTGGAAGCTTCTGAAGAGAATAGTCTTGGGACGTCCTTTGAACGCGGGGAAACCGCAGCGTGAGTGAACGGCGAAGGACGAATCCAGTAGGACTTCCAGTTCACCACCAGTTTTGGAGGGAGCAATGAAATTCACTAAAATAGTTTACTGGGCCGCGGGCATATACGGCGTGCTCGTTCTCTCGCCGCTCTATTTCATTTTCCACATGATTGGCGTGCAAGATCCGCCGCCGATCACGCATCCCGGTTTTTACTACGGTTTCGTCAGCGCTGGCCTGGCGTGGCAATTCGCATTTCTGGTCATTGCCACTGACCCTGCGCGTTACCGCCCGCTGATGATTCCTTCAATCTTTGAAAAGTGGAGTTACGGCGTGGCGATTCTGTGTCTCTTCCTGCAACGACGCATTCACTCGAGCGATCTCGCTTTGGCAGGCATTGATTCTCTGCTCGGAGTGCTCTTTCTGATTTCCTTTTTTGCGACGCGCGCGAAATTTACCCAGTCCGCTTCCGGATGACCGAAAGGACTCTTCAGGGTTGCGGCGGCGGTGGCGTCAATGGCGGGCCCATCGAAGGCTGCTGTCCGGGAGGAGCTAACGTGGAAGGCGGCGGTGGTCCCGGCGCGTGGGACAGGTCCACATCGATGGTCTGTTTTGTCTGCGTGACCTCGACGGACCCTTCGCCTTTCTCAACCAGGGTGACGGCGCCGCGCGCCGTAAGGCCGGTCTTCATGTCTACGCGGATGTAGTAGGTCTCTCCGTCTTTCGCGTCCAGTTGCAAGCCCGTGGATTTATCGTTGGAATAAATTTTGTGCGTGCCCGTGGCAACTTTCACTTTGAAATTTTCGCCATTGCCGATGCGCCCGATCGTGCTGTCATCCACATAGACGGAAGGTTTGAAGGTCGCATCCATGAGTCGCTTGGGGCGATAGAAAACAATCGTGGCCGCGCCAGAGGGACTCGGCGTGGCGTGCGCGGACAATGTCGTGTTCCCCGCGGTGGCCGGTGCGGGCGTTGCAGGAGGAGTCGTCGCCGTGGCCGGTGCGAGTGGCTGCGCCGCAGGAGTTGGGGAGGCCGCAGCGGGTGCTGACATCGCCGGCGCAGTTGAACCCTGGCCCGGCGCGGCGAAAGGAATCAACAACAAGAAAAGGGGCGCGAGTCGTTTCATTTTTTGTTCCTGCCCAGCGTGAAATCGCGCGTTAAACAATGCGAAATGGGCCGGCCGAACCAGAATTCCTTCAATAGGAAGCATAGCACCGGACAATTGTCGCTTCAAATGCGCCCTTCAAGCTCGTTGAGCGCGGTTCAACCCTTGCGCGTGAAGAACTCTCCAATTCTGCGAACTCCTTCACGAAAATCCGCGGCTGGAGTAATCAGACTGAGCACCAGAAAACCATCCTGCGCAAAATTGAAAAAGTTCCCCGGGTGGACCAGCACCGAGCAGCCCTCCATCAACCTCACCGCGAGGGATTCATCCGCTTCGGAAACCGGCACGCGCAGCACGGCGTACCAGCCGCCTTCGCGTTCGAGGCGCGTGACGCTGCGATGCTCGCATAACTGCGCGTCGAGAAGCGCGAGATTCGCGCCGACTCTCTCTTTGATTTGCGATTGCATACCACTTCGCATCGCAAGGAATTTTCCAGCCGCGAGTTGCACGGGCGCGCTCGGCGAAAGGTACGTGTCCGCAATGATTTCGAGACGCTCGACGGCCGCTTGCACTTGCGGCTCGGGGCCGCTCGCGACAATCCACGCGAGCTTCATCTGCGGCAGGGCTGAAATTTTCGAGAGGCCGCTCAACGTGAACGTCAACGCGCCGCTGCCGCTGGCCGCGAAACTGGCTGCAGCCTCCGCGCTGTCCGCAAAATCGAGAAACACTTCATCCGCCACGATCGCCATTTGTTTCTCGCGGCAAATTTCGGCGAGAGCGTCCGCCTCGCGCGGTTTGACGAACGAGCCTGTGGGATTATTGGGGTGCACGACGACGATGGCCCGCGACCGCGCCGTGAGCGCCGCGCGCAAACTGGGAAAATCCACATGCCAGCCGTGATCGTAGAGCAGCGGGTACGTCACCAGCCGCACGTCAGCCAAGTCCGCGAGGAATTCCAGCAGCGGATAGCTCGGCGCCGGCACGAGCACTTCATCGCCCGGTTCGCACAGCAGACGAAACACGTGGCTGTAGGCTTCGCTGGTTCCCGATGTGAGCACGATTCGCTCGGGGTCGACTTCGCCTGCGGCGCCAAGGAAATTTCGCCGGCCGGCGTAGTATCCCGCCACGGCCGCGCGCGTTTCCGCGAGGCCTTTGCTTTCGGGTTTGTATTCCAGCGCGCGAGGATCGGCCAGTGCCGCAAGAATTTCGCGCTCGGGATAAACGAATCCGCAGGCCGTGGGGTTGGACACTGTCAAATCGAGCAAGGTTTTTCCGCTTCGGCGGTGCTCCTCAAGGGCGCGCGCGAAGCGGTTCGGTTCGAGCGGCCAGTTTGTGCGCGATGAAAACATGAGTTTCGATTGAAAGCTGCGCGGCTTCAGCGCCGCCCCAGTTGAATTCGCAAACCGATGCGGCCGGTGATCGGCGGGCCGTCGTTTTGCGGCGCGGTGGCGGTCGCCGCGGCAATCGCGTAGGCGGAGTTGGTCAGGTCTTGCGCTGTGGCAAAGAGTTCGACGCCGTGACCGAACGAGTGCGCCACTTCCGCGTCCAGCACGAAAAATTGTCCGAGGGGCAACTGGTTTGTGTCGTACTGCGTTCCGATCCAGCGCCCGTCAACGGAGACGGTGAGCAATGAAGGCCGCGTGTAGTCCACCCCGAAGGTGAGAACATTGCGCGGCACTTGCTGCACCCAAAGTCCCACGAGCCCCGAGTCCGCGGGCGCGCTGACGATCACCGAATTTGCGTACTGGTAGCCGGCGGTGAATCGCCACCGCGACGTGATCCGCGCCCCGGCGTCGAGCTCGAAGCCGGCCGAGCGCGTCCGGCCAAGATTTTCCCGCTGCTGGCACTGCGGCGCCGGATTCGATGCGCACACGGACGCCGCCATCGGGACGTTGGCGATGGGATTGACGATGTCGGCCCAGAAAAAAGTTCCGCGCAACTCCACGCGCTGTCCCGGCGCGTTCCAACCGGCGCTCGCTTCGCCGCCGGTTAATTGTTCGGCGCGCAGGCTGGAATTCGCCAGCGTCTCCGTGGTGCCCTGACGGAAATTGCGATACAGCTCGTTGAGAGTCGGCGCGCGGAACGCGCGATAAAGAGAAGCGCTCACGGAAGAATTCGGCGCGAAGCGATGAATCACCGTGAGCCGCGGACTGAAGGCATTTTCGACGCGGCCGGCGAACAGCGTCAGCACCGGGGGGCCGGGCGCCGCGGGCGGAGCGCATGAAGCCGACGAGAGAGACGTCAGCGAAGTGCACAGCAGCGACGCGTCGAAATTATCCCAGCGATCGAAGCGCGCGCTCAGCGACACCAGCCACGTTGGGCTGACGCGAATCAGATCCTCGCCGAGGATTCCGAAGGTGCGCTGCCGGCCGCCGGCGTTCACATCTCGCGAACGCGCGCCCGAGGAGAACAGCGTTTCATTGCTGCGTCCGACAATTTCATTGGCATCGAACTCCACAACGAGATTCTGATGCCAGCCCGCCGCGCGCGCCCATTGAGCGTATCCGCCGAGTTGCTGCGCGGGAACGATTTGCGAATCGGTGATGGTTTCGCTCATCTGGCTCGCGGCTACGGAAGAAAAATTCTGATGCAAGTCCTGGCCGTCGCCGAAGATGCGCAGCGTGAGCGATCCATAACTTCCCATCGGCGCATCCACGCCGAGCGCGCCGCCGCCGATCGCCGTGCGATTCGTCTGGATGGGGGTGCCGTTGCGGCGCGACTCGTTGTAATACCATCCGCGTCCGAAGATGCGCCCCTCGCGCGCGAATCGCCGTCCGATCGTGGTGTCCAATGCGGCGTCCTCGCTCCCGGCCGGAGTGTTCACGATACCGCGCGCGGCCGGCGGCACAAGAATGTAGCCCGTTGTGTGAAACACTTGGCCGCTGAAGCTCGCGTCCCATGGCCCTTTGCTGCCGCCGGTCCAGAGCGAAATGTCCGGCGTGATCTCGTTGCCGTACGAAATTTCCATGTCGAGCCCGCCGGAGGTGGGCGGCCGCGTCAGCATTTGCACGACTCCGCCGAGCGCGTCGCTGCCGTAAAGGCTCGAGCTGCCCTCCTCGGCGACTTCGACGGATTCGACGGCGGTACGTGGCACGCGACCCCAATAGACCCAGCCGCCGAAGGGATCGTTGAGCGGCAGGCCGTCTTCGAGGACGACGGCGCGGCTCGCGCCGCTGGCGCCTAGTCCGCGCAGCGAAACCCCCGTGGTGGTGGGATTGGTGGTCTCGCTGCCGGAGCGGCGAAACAAGCTGAAGCCGGGGATTTGCCGCAGTGCGTCGTCCAGGGTGAGCGCCGCAGCAGTTTCCAATTCGGCCGCGCTAAGTTGCAGGTCGGCGAGCGGCGCATCGGCGAGCCGCGTCGGCGTGCGCGTGGCGCTGACGATGATTTGTTCGCTCTCGGGTGCCAGCGCCAGAACGATCTTCAAATGCATCGGACGATCCGCCGCGACGCGAAAAGTCTGGTTCGCAGGGGCGAAACCCGGCGCTTGAGTTGAAAGAGTGCACGATTCCTGCGGAACATCGTGAAACGCAAACTTACCCGCGGAGTCGCTGGACGCGTTTGCCGAGAACGCGCCGCATCGCAGCGCGAGCGCGGCGCCCACAACAGCGCTGCCCGAGGAGTCCGTCACGTTGCCGGAAATTTGCTGGGCTTGCGGCGCGGCGGGTTGCTGCGCCGCAGCGAGCATCTGGCCTCCCGCGAGACAGAGAAGCAGAAACACGCAAGCAGGCACCGGCAGGGGAAAATCAGGGAAGATGCGGCGAACGGAAATTTTGCGGTAGTGCACTCGGCGCATTTGATTCAGCGGACCCGAGAATTGTAGGGGTCACGCGGAGGGTTGTCCACTCGCGCCGGCCGCAGGATGATACTGAGAGCGTTCGTCGGATTCGACGCGGCCGTCGCGAATCTTGATCACGCGGTGGGCGTGCTTCGCGATGTCGCTCTCGTGCGTGACAAGAATGATGGTGTTGCCCTGCTCGTGCAGCCGCGCGAAGAGGTTCATGATTTCTTCGCCCGTCTGCGAGTCGAGATTGCCTGTAGGTTCGTCGGCGAGCACGATGGCGGGCGAGTTCACCAGCGCGCGCGCGATGGCGACGCGCTGCCGCTGGCCGCCCGAGAGTTCATTGGGCTTGTGATGCATCCGTTCGCCGAGGTCCACGGATTCCAGCGCCCTCTTGGCTTTGGCGATGCGCTCTTCGGAAGGCGTGCCATTGTAAATCAACGGCAGTTCGACGTTGTGCAGAGAGGTTGCGCGCGGCAGCAGGTTGAACGTTTGGAAGACGAAGCCGATCTCTTTGTTCCGGATGTACGCGAGGTCATCGTCGTCGAGATCACTGACCAGCCGGCCGGCCAGCCAGTATTTGCCTGAAGTGGGAGTATCCAGGCAGCCGATCAGATTCATCAGTGTGGATTTTCCCGAGCCGGAAGGCCCCATGATGGCGACGTATTCGCCGCGACGGATCACCAGATCGACGTTCCGTAGCGCGTAGACTTTCTCCGCCCCCATCTCGTAGGTTTTCGTGAGCGCTTCGGTGCGGATGGCGACGCCTTCATCCACCAGGTCCTCGCGAAACGAGTTCGAAGCTGGGGCTTCAGCAGGCATCGAATGACTCCTCGTCACACTGTTGGATGCGGGTCAACTCTGATTCTCGTCCGGAATTTTCGGCGCGGAATTGTCCACCTTCACCGACGTGCCCGGCTTGATCGTGCGCAGGGCTTTGTAGCTGCCGGTGATGATCTGGTCGCCATTTTGCAAGCCCGTGAGCACTTCAATGTCGGTCACACCGGTGATCCCGGTCTCGACCGGAACGAAAATTGCGTGTTTGTTGCGCACGACGAAAACGCCCTGAACGTCCTGTTTTTCGGGATCGCTGTTGCTGTCCGAGGAGGAATCCTCAGCGGGCCGGCTGGCGGCGAGCGTCACCGCACCCTGGTCTCCCCCCTTCTTCTCGGCCTCTTCGATATCGTGGCGCGTGCGCACGGCCAGCGCCTGGATCGGAATCGCCAGGACATTTTTCTTCTGCTCGGTCGTGACCTTCGCGGTCGTCGAGAGCCCGGGGCGCAATCCATCGGGGGGATTATCCAAAGTTACGACGACTTTGAAATCTTTCGCTTCCTGATTGCTGGTTGTGGATTGAGTCGTCGCAAGACCTGAGGTGCGGAGCACGGCCTGCGTCCCGACTTGCGTGACGCGACCCTTGAAAATCTTGTTCGGAATAGCGTCAATGGTTACGTCGGCCGCCTGATTCGGCCGCACGTTGACGATATCGGTTTCATCCACCATGACCTCCGCCGTCACCACCGACATATCGGAGATGGTCATGAGGTAACTGCCCTGAGAACTTTGTATGCCTGGAACGACGTACTCACCGACCCGCACAGCGATGTAGGAGACCACGCCGTCTATGGGCGCGGTGTAAGTCGTCTTCTGCAGGACGTCGCGCTGGTGTCGCAAGGTCGCCTGATTTTGCGTGAGCGAAGATCGCGCCTGCTCGAGTTGGGCCTGGGCTTGTTCGGCGCGGGCTTTGCTGGATGCCAGATTCGCCACAGCTTGATCGTAGCTGGATTTGTACGTGTCAAAGTCCTGTTTGGCAATCAGCCCCTGATTGAAAAGTTGCTGCCCGCGCTCCCAATCCAGCTTGGCTTTCTGGAACGCGGCTGTACTCTGCTGCACGTCAGCTTGGGCGGAGGTGTTGTTCGCTTCCGCGGCGGTGATTCCCGCCTGGGCGCTTTGCAGATTTGCGCTTTGCGCGTCCACATCGGCGCGCGGCTGAACGTTGTCCACGGTGACGAGCAGTGCGCCCTTCTTGACGTGGTCGCCTTCCTTCACCACGATGTCCGTTATCAGGCCAAACCCCTGGCCCAGGACGTTGGTGTAGTTCAGCGGCCGGACTTCGCCGGAGGCCGTGACGATGGAGCTGAGGTCTTCCGGTTTCACCGTGCCGGTTTGCACCGTGACAACGTCTTTATTCGCCTGATGGATGCTGACCGAGACAATGATCGCCAGCACCGCTGCGCCCGCAATCCCGATGGCAATTTTCTTCCATGTTTTCATGAAACTAGACCCTTTGTTGAATCTTTAGACGCACCCAACCCACAGAGGTTGTCCCTGTTTCTAATACGCTAAAAGGGCGCGGATTGTTTCGTTTGGATCGGCGAATTGTTCTGCCGATCCG
>Ga0181523_10005376_pt1 | contig 10599 bp, 8 predicted proteins | sample PEATcosm2014_Bin_43_FD_119752 | JGI IMG/M metagenome (GOLD analysis project Ga0181523, IMG submission 119752) | Peatland microbial communities from MTU Mesocosm Facility, Houghton, MI, USA - PEATcosm2014_Bin05_30_metaG | ecosystem: Environmental > Terrestrial > Soil > Wetlands > Peat | place... | reverse complement strand
CGTGGACGCTGGCATCGGCGTTGGCTTTGGCGACACAGGCTGCGAGCTCGACCGGTACGTCGTCATCAATGGCGTTCATGACCTCCGGGCGGTTGAGCGTAATGCGACCGATCCTGCCATCCTTCTCGTAGATCACCTTCGGCATTCAAGTCTCCTTGCTTATGCGACAGGGAAATAATTTCGCACCCTTTAGGCACGTCGGTTATTTGGAGATAGCGGCGTCATCGACGAACATGACGTCGCAAGTTTTTGCGCCCTGCCGGCAGAATTTGAGCGCGCCGCCGCTAGCGGCCGCCGTGGTGCGCTGGCCGGATTGCCAGCCGAAGCGGCCCTCGCGCGACAGCGCAAACGCCTTGTGTGGCGGACTGATGAGATAGCTTTCAAAGGCGTTGCGGCCGTTGGCCGATAACATCGTCGGCGCAGTTAGCGACGGCCGCGGCACCGGTGGTAAAGGCGTCGCGCGTATGACCAGACCTTGGCGCTTTAAGAAAGCGTCGACTAGCCCGTTCCATACCGGGATGCCGGCTTGTGAAAACAAACTGTGTCCACCGCTGCCGAACGCCGCTGCGCTGATGAACTCGACGTCGGCGCCGCCGCCGGTAAACGCCTGTTTGAAACGCTGCGCCAATTGCGGCCCGAAAAAATGATCGTTTTCCGCATAGATCCACAGCATAGGGATGCGCGGCCGCTTGCCGAAAAAACGATAGGCATCGACCAGCCGGTCCTCTCGGCAAACTTCGTTGTCGCGCAGCGATCCGCGGCCGCCGGCAAAGTTGATGGCGGCGACGAGCCCGGCGGGCGGATCGGCCGCGAGCGCGACGGCGGCAAAACCGCCGGCCGAAACGCCGACGCTGATCACGCGCGACGTATCGATGTCCGGCCGGCTGCCAAGCGACGCGATCGCCGCCTTGAGGTCGGCGGCGGCGGCAGCAGCGGTGGCAATGTAGCGCGGATCGGCGCAAGCGCCGTAATCCTCCGCCCAGCCACCGTCGGAACTGCCGTAGCCGCGCCGCATCAGCACTACCGCCGCCCAGCCGCGCCGGGCAAATTCGATCGCTTGTGGCAACATCGCCAGCGGACTCATGTTCGGACGCTCGGACGGCGAGCGCGGCGAACCATGGGTTATCAGCGCCAGCGGATAACAGCCCGGCTCGTTCGATCGTACCAGCAAAGCTTCGAAGCTGCGGGAGCCTGCGGACGGCAACGGAACACGGATGTTCTCGCCAATGTATAAGTCCGCCGCCGGGCTTTGACCGGCAAGACCTATAAATAATGCGGCGACGGCGACGAGACGCGTCCACGTCATCCTGCGCTAAGCCTTCAGCGCCGCGATCACCGCCGGGGCAACCTGTTCGCCCCATTCCTGCACGAAATGCCCGGCGTCGGCGAATTCGAGCGGCGTTGGGCAATCGCGAATGTCGCGATGCAGCGCGCGCATCACCGGCGGCCCAAGGACGGGATCGGCCATGCCGATCGCCATGATGCTTCGCCCGCGCCATTCTTGGCGCCAGAACTCGCGCGCGGCGCGGCCGATCGCGGCGCCCGGGCTGTCGACAAATTCCGGTACCAGATTGGGAAAGCGGCGCACGCCGGCTTTATGGTGGGCGTCGGGATAAGGCGCGTCGTAGGCGGCGGCCTCGGCGGGGGTCAGATGCGGGCACGCCCGCGCCATCAGCTTGCCAACGGCCATGTCCGGATGACCGTTCGAGAACGCCCGCCAATCCAAAAATCCCTTGGACAGCGGCACGTCGCCGGTCGGCAGTGCCGTATTCATCACGATCACTCGGCTAAAGCGCTCGGGCATTTCCGGCGGCAGCGTCAGGCCGAGCAGACCGCCCCAGTCCTGCACCACCAGCGTAACGTCGGTGAGATCGAGCGCGCGGACGAAGGCCAGGAAGCTGTTGCGATGGAAGTCGAAGGTGTAAACGCGATCGTCGGCCGGCTTGTCGGAGCGGCCGAAACCAAAAAAGTCTGGCGCGACCACGCGGCCGCCGGTCGCCAGGAAATGCGGGATCATGCGCCGATAGAGATAGCTCCAGGTCGGCTGACCGTGCAGGCAGAGAAAGACCGGCGCATTGGCCGGGCCCTCGTCGAGATAGGACATCGTCAAGCCGGAATAGCCCGGCAAGTCATCGCGGCTGTGCGCGCGCCATGGAAAGCCGGGCAGGGCGGCGAAATGCTCCTGTGGAGTTCTCAAGATCTCTGTCATTTTTTCGACCCGGTATAAACGGCGGTTGGATCCATGTTTTCCATTTTCCATTGCCACTGTAGCACCGAACGACGACCGTCAGCCTAGGGCGCCAACAAACGAAAGTGGCCGCCCGGTTTCCCGGGCGGCCGTTCCCTATTCGCTACCGAACAGCAGCGAAGACTCGCTTTAGCCCCAGCGGATGGCAATGGCGCCGCCGATGGAGAGCGGACGGGTGCGCACCCTATTGCCGTCATTGCCGGATTGAATGATCCACATGCCGCCTTCCTGGCCGACGATTTTGCCGACGTGGCGCGGCCACACGACGACCGCGCCGATGCCCGCCGGCCCGGCCTGTCCCCACCGCGCCCAATTGCGCGCGAGGTTGAATTGCGGGCCCGGATCGCCGCCGACGAGCTGTCGCATCTGCCAGCCGCACCAGGCGCGCGGGCGTCCGTCGTATCCGCCGTGGTACGCGCTCTGCGCCGACCAGGCGAACGCTTCGGTCGCTGAATTTCGGTAGCTCCGGGTCGATTTGTAATTTGCACCCCGCGTTGCCGAATAGCGGTGCGCAACCGAATGGCGCCCCGCTTCAGGATAAACGCTAAACCGGTGGGAGAGGCGCTGCCAGTGATGGTGCTCGCGCGCGTGGGCGCTTTGCGCAAATGCCAATGTGACCGCGAGCGCGGCCGCTCGTCAACTTCATCCAGATACTCCTAGTGTGCTTACGCGTGGTCCTTTTCCGTCTGCCGACAAAAAACTCGCCGAAACCATGAGGTTTGAGCGAGTTGCAGCAGAAGAAAACGCCTCGCTGAACGGCGAGGCGCGCGGGCGTCATAGCATCGCTAGGAGGTTTCCAGCTGCCCTAATTCGCATGGCTCGTATTTGCTCGGCAGCCAGCGGCGCCAAATTGTCGCCTCTATTAACCGACTGAAAATCTGTTAATTATTTTGTTGATTTCTTGACCGCGCACGCAACGCAATATGCAACACGCTTGACGTGCGAACGATGCCGGCTGTTCATTTGAAATTGGTCGAAACGTCGCTCACCGGCTGCTGCGTTTCCATCTTGATGAACCTGATCTTGCCTTGCGCCGCGGCGAGCGCCTTGGCCAAATCGACGCTGCGGATTGATTGATCGTCATAGGTCCTGAAGTACCAGCGCAGGTTCTTCAGGTCGGAGGCGCTGGTCCAGGTCGTTGCTTCGGCGTGCATCTGGCCGTTGTCCACTTCGCGCACCGCGCCGTACGGAATATCGAAGTTGTTGAGGATGTGGAATGCCTGCAATACCGCCTGCGCCGCCGTATTGGAACGGATGGCGGATTGTGAGAACGCAACCGCGCGCACGAAGCGGGACGGCGGCGTGAAGTCGCCCGGCAATCCGCGCAGGCCCGAGCCCTGGCCGAATTGCGCGAGCTTGACGCCGCCGAGGTCGATCGGCGGGACGTTGGTGGCGGTGAGATTCACGTAGTTGCGCAGATTGGTCATGTGCCAATCGAAAGTCGGCGAATTCGTTACGACCCCGAGCGGGTTGTCGTAGATCTTCAGCGACTTGTTCAACGGCTCGATTACCACCGATTTGCCGGTGCGATCGTGCACCACGAAATGAACCGGCGCCACCTCCTCGATGGCCTCGACCACGACGGGCACCAGCACGACTTTGTCGAAGTTGGCCTTGACCTCTTCGACAGTCGCGAAATTGCCGAGCAGCCAGTTGGCGTATTCGTGCGGCGCCATCGCGCGGGCGGCATTGTCTTTGGTCGCGTCGGAATAACTTGCATAGCCGGGGAAGTAGAACAGGCCGACATAGAGGCCCGCCTCGTTGATGCCGTCGACGATCGCCGTCATGCCCTCGGCGTTGGCGCCGAGGAACCCGTATTGCGTTTTGTAACTGATGCCTTTGCCGCCGTCCGGCAGCGTACCGGTGAGCGTAGTTCCGGCCGGTATGACCATCACATCGGAGTGCAAATCGAAGCCGAATTCCAGCGAGCGCGCGGCGATGACGCCGCCGTCCTTGGCGATGAGCCGGATTCCCGTGCAGGCTTGCGCCACGGGCGCAAAGCTGAGCGCTGCGGTGAGAATTCCAACAATCATTGAGCGGAACATGACGCCCCTCCTGGACAGGGTCAGCGGCTGTGAAACGCATGCTAGCCGGGATGCGGGGAACGGATCAAAGCGAAAGCCGATTCACCATGAGCAAAACGAAGCGCCGGACCCTATCATCCGTCTTAAATTGGCTCTTTACCGGTCGAATATTCGGCCAATGCTGCGCAGCCGGCCGAACAAACCGGATCAGTCCGCCATCAGCGATTGTTCTCAGCGGTATTCGAGGCCGCCAATGAATGCCTTCGCGGCCTCCGGCGAAGGTTGCCGAATTTCGGCCGTTCGATGAGCAGGGCGGGCCGCCTTTCTGAACTCAGGCGGCGTCGCGCAACGCCTTTCTGACCTTGTCGGGCGTATACGGCACCGAACGCAGCCGCACTCCGGTCGCATCGAACACCGCGTTCGAGATCGCCGACGGCACCACGGCCGCCGATGGCTCGCCGACGCCCCAGGGTTTTTCCGCCGGCCGATCGATGAGATCCATGACGATGTCGGGCACTTCCGGGAAGGTCAGAATCGGATAGCTCACCCAATCAAGGCTCGTCACCGTGGAGCGGTTGAACTTCAGCTCCTCCTTGAGCGTACGGCTCACGGTCTGGATCACGTTGCCTTCGATCTGGCTCCTGATCCCGTCGGGATTGATGATCTGGCCGCAATCGTGGGCCACGTAGAAACGCGTGACGCGGATCTGGCCGGTCGAATGCTTGACCTCCACCTCGGCGACGGCGGCGATATAGGTGCGGACCAACTCGTACTTGCAATAAGACACGCCACGGCCGGTGACCACATCGCCGCTTTGACCGTTCTTTTGGCCGTTCTTGGGCGAGGGGCGCTTATCCCATTTCGCCAAGGCGGCGACCCGATTGAGAACCTCGATGCCGCGCTTGTCGTTGGGGTCGAGGTACTGCAGGCGGAAATCGATCGGATCGGCGCCGGCGGCCGCCGCCAACTCGTCGATGAAGCACTCGTTGGCATAAGTGTTCTGCATGCGGCCCGGCGTCCTGATCCAGGACGGGCGGAACGGTGTCGTCTCAAGCCGGTGACAGACGATTTTGATGTTGGCGAACTTGTAGGGGATGTTGGAGTTCTGGAAGACGTTTCCCGGCGCCACGGTCTCGTCGGCCGGCATGCCGCTCAGCATCGCCGCGACCAGCGGCACCACGAACATATTTGGCGTCTGTTGTGGCATGAAGAACTCGGAATCCCAGGCCGTGACCGTCCCGGAACCGTCCAGCCCGGCACGCAGGTCGATCAACGTCGGCGGGCCTTTCGGGTCCCAGCCGTGTTCGTCGGCGCGCGACCATTGCACGCGAACCGGCCGGTCCATCGCCTTCGCCAGCAGAGCCGCGTCGGCGGCCGCATCCTCGTGGCCATTGCGGCCATAGCAGCCGGAGCCTTCGAGATAGATGCAGCGCACGCTCTCGAGCGGCAGGCCGAACATCTTGGCGAGCTGCTTGCGCAGATTGTGGGTGGCTTGCGATGCCGACCACGATGTCAGCTTGCCGTCCTTGAATTCGGCGACTGCGCAGGACGGCCCGATCGAGCCGTGGGTATGTATGGTGAAGTCGTAAGTGGCGGCGATCTTTCTCACGCCGTCTTGGCTCATCGCCTCCGTCGCGTTGCCGACATTTCCGGTCAGATCGTCCTTGGCCACCTTGGTCGCGCGGACGTGCTCCATCAGCTTGCCCTGCTCGGGCAACCCCTCCCAGCTCGACCATGTGGTTTTGAGCTGTTCCGCGGCCTTGATCGCGGCCCATTCATTCTCGCCAACGACGCCGAGGAAGTTGCCCTCGCGCACGAGCTTGACGACGCCGGCAATGCCGCTGATCGACGACTCGTCGACGCTCTGCAGCGTCGCCCCGATCGCAGGCGGTCGTATCACGCGGCCGTGCAGCATGCCGGGGACCCGGAAGTCATGCATATAGGTGAATTTACCGGTCACCTTGTCCGGAATGTCGACGCGCGGGACCGAGGTGCCGACGATCTTGAAGTCTTTTGCATCCTTCGTCTTCGGCGGCTTGGTGTGGTCGACCGTGAGCGAAAAGGCCTTGCCGCCGATCAAGTCGCCATAGCTGACGGTTTTGCCGCCGCCGCTGATGGTCCCGGCGGAGACCGTGAGGTCCCCCGGCTTGACGGCGAGCTGCGCCGCCGCCAGATCGAGCATCGCGCTCCTCGCCATTGCCGCGGCGTTGCGAATTTGCACGCCGCCGACCTGGATCGAAAGGCTGCCGAATGTCGGCCCTTGATCCGGCTTCAGCGCCGTGTCGCCTTGGACGATCTCGACACGATTGAACGGCACGTCGAGCTCGTCGGCCACGATTTGGGCGAGCGCGGTGCGCACGCCGGTGCCGAGATCGACCTTGCCGGAGTAGACCGTCACCATGCCGGTGGCGTCGATGGCGAGGAAGGTATCGACCGCGGTCAGCGCCACCGGCTTGGCTGCGGCGGCCGCTGTTTGCGCGAGCGTCTCGACCGGCCGTCCGAGGAAGGAGAAGCTGACGACGAGCGCACCGCCGCTCTTGAGCAGGTCGCGGCGCGAGGGAATGAAATTCTTGCTCATGGCTACCTCGCCTGCGCCAGATCGCCAGCGCGTTGGACCGCTTTGACGACGCGGGCGTGGGCCCCGCAACGGCACAGATTGCCGGCGAGCGCCTTCTTGATGTCGGCTTCGCTCGGCTTGCGGTTGGCGGCGAGCAAGGCCGCCGCCTCCATGATCATGCCGTTGGTGCAGTAGCCGCATTGCACCGCTTGTTCCGCGATGAACGCCCGCTGCACCGGGTGCAAGTTGTCCGCGGTGCCGAGCCCTTCCAGGGTCACGATCTTGTTGCTGTCGGTGACCGAGGAGAGTGGGGTCACGCATGAGCGCACGGCCTTGCCGTCGATGTGCACCGTGCAGGCGCCGCATTGCGCAAGACCGCAGCCGAAGCGCGGGCCGTGCAGTCCGAGATTGTCGCGTAGCACATAGAGCAGCGGCATCTCCGGGTCATCGACTGTGGTCGCGACCGGCGCGCTGTTCACGTTCAGTGTCTTGGAAACTGCCATCGTGCCCCCCGGAGGTCTATGTCGTTGGCATGCGGTTTGCGACCGGGCATGCCGTCTTGCTGCTGCATGGCGTTGGCAAAAGCGCGTTCATGCAAAACCGGCGAAGCCGACCTTACGCCAAGTCCCCGCGCGATCAAACTGGTTGTGGCGCGCTGTGTTGCACGCTCGCTGTGGTCCAGGTGCGACTGATCCTGCGGGTTGCTTGCTTCAAACAACGAAGCGCCCGCGGCATCCGCTGACCTCGTCAAGAGGCTGCGGCCATGCGCTAGGCAAATGGCCGCAATTCTGATTTTCCACACAACCGCCCGGTAAGGGCGGGCAGAGAGAGGGTTGCTTACCGCAGCCAATGATCAGAGCTGGCGCTGCGGCATTCACCTCGGCCGCTTGCGCTCCTGTGGCACCAGCGAGATCGTCAGCCGCTCGGTGCCGCGTAAAACGTCAAGCGCGACGCTACGTCCGATCTTCTCGCCGGTGAGCGCGCGGATGAGATCGTCGGCGCCGGTGATGGCGACGCCATCGAGGCCGATGACAATATCGCCGGCTTTGAGCCCGGCGCGATCGGCGGCGCTGCCGGATTCGACCGTGCCGACCATCACCGCGCTGTCCTGCTCTATCTCGGCGGCGCGACGCCGCCGCGGCGGGATCGCAGTCTGCTGCGCGGAAATGCCGATGAAGGCCCGGCGCACGCGGCCGTGCCGCACCAATTCGCCGAGCACGAAGCTTGCGGTGTTGGCGGCGACCGCAAAGCAAATACCCTGCGCGCCCATGATCACGGCGGTGTTGATGCCGACGACCTCGCTATGCGAGGACACCAGCGGGCCGCCGGAATTGCCGGGGTTGAGCGCGGCATCGGTCTGAATGAGGTCGTCGATCAGCCGGCCGGTGCGCGAGCGCAGCGAGCGGCCGAGCGCAGAGACGACGCCGGTGGTCACCGTCGATTCGAAGCCGAGCGGATTGCCGATGGCGATCACCATCTGGCCGCGTTTGAGCCGCTTGGAATCGCCGAGCGGCGCCGCGGTGAGCGTCACCGCTTCGTCAACCCTTAGCAGCGCGAGATCGGTGTCGGGATCATCGCCGACCAGACGTGCGCGTAAGTCCTGGCCGTCCGCGGTGGTCACCGCGATGCGCGCGGCGACGCCGGGGCTGCCGGCCGCGCCGGCGACGTGGCTGTTGGTCAGAATGAGCCCGTCGGGCGCCACCACGACGCCGGAGCCCGATCCGCCGCGCACCCCTTCCTTTACCGCCCCCGCGCGCGGGGGCGGTCGCGGAGGGGGCACGGACGGCAAGGCCGACCACCGCCGGGCCGACGCGGTCGACGACATCGATCACCGCGCGCGAGTAGGCGTCGAGCAGCGCCTGATCCTCGGGCGGCACCGCCTGCGCCGCCGCCACGGGTCGGCTGCCGCCTAAGCCGGCATCATCGTTCAGGGGTATGAGCTTCACGGAAATTCGCCATGTTTGGCCGGCATTTGAGCCGGACCGGATATATGGGAACCCGACTCGGGCCGGGGAAGGGCGCTTATTCCGGCTGTGGTTGACAGCGGCGAGCACTTATGGTGCGCCAGTAAATCTCTGGTGCGCCAGTAAATCCTCGAAGGAGACTTCATGGCGATCGCCGATACGGCGCGCTTGGCCGCCGTCCTGCTCATCGCGGCAGCGCTCGCCGGTTGCGGCCAGAGCCAGCAGCAAGCAGCGGCGCCAGCGCCGCTGTCCGTGACCGTGGCTAACCCGGTGCAGCGCACGGTGGTCGATCAGGACGAATATGTCGGCCGCTTCGTCGCCGTCGATGCGGTCGACGTACGCGCGCGCGTTTCCGGGTACCTCACGGAGATCCATTTCACCGACGGCCAGATGGTGAAGAAGGGCGATCTCCTGTTCGTCATCGACCACCGGCCGTTCCAGATCGCGCTCGACCAGATGCGCGCCAACCTGGCGCAGGCGCGCGCCAACCTGGCCTTCACCGAGGCCGATCTCGCGCGCGGCCAGGAATTGGTGCACAACAAGACCATCACCGAGCAGACTTACGACCAGCGCACTCAGGCCAAGCGCGTGGCGGAAGCCTCCGTCGCGGCGCAGGAGGCGATGGTGCATTCCGCCGAGCTCGACCTCAACGAATATTCCGAGCTGCGTGCGCCGATCGATGGCCGCATCGGCGACCGCCGCGTCTCGGTCGGCAACCTGGTGAACGGCGGTTTTGGCGGCAACTCGACGCTGCTCGCGACCATCGTCTCGGTCGATCCGATCCGCTTCGAATTCACCTTCGACGAGGCATCCTATCTGCGCTACCAGCGTTTCGCCGGCGCGAGTACGCAAATGGCGAGCGGCCAAGGCGGCGTCCCGGTGGCACTCAAGCTGATCGACGAGCCGGACTTCCAGCACACGGGCAGGATGGATTTCGTCGACAACGCCATCGACCGCTCCTCCGGCACCATCCGCGGCCGCGCGGTCTTCGCCAATCCCGGCGCCATCTTCACGCCCGGCATGTTCGGCCGCATCCGCGTGCCCGGCTCGCCGCCTTACACCGCGCTGCTGGTTGCCGACGCGGCGATCGGCACTGAGCAGGCGCGAAAATTCGTGCTCGTGGTCGATGACGGCGGCATCGCGCGGCAGAAATACGTGACGCTCGGACAGCTCGAGGACGGCTTACGCGTGGTCAAGGACGGCTTGGCGCCCGGCGACCGCGTGATCGTCAAGGGATTGATGCGGGCGCGCTCCGGCGTGAAAGTCGCAGTCGAAGCGCAGGGCACTCCCGCCGCATCGGCGCCGCCCAAGCAAGCCGACCAGGTCAAGGCGGATTAAGACGGGTATGCGCCTTTCGCACTTCTTCATCGACCGGCCGATCTTTGCCGCCGTGGTCTCGATCGTGTTCGTGATCCTCGGCGGCGTGTCGTTCTCACGGCTGCCGATCGCGCAATATCCCGAGATCGCGCCGCCGATCATCAACGTCACCGGCCAATATCCCGGCGCCAGCGCCGACGTCGTGGCCTCGACCGTGGTCACGCCGATGGAGCAGCAGATCAACGGCGTCGAGAACATGCTGTACATGTACTCGAACTCGACGGCCGACGGGCGGTTCTCGATCCAGGTCAGCTTCGAGCTCGGCACCAATCTCGACATCGCCCAGGTGCAGGTGCAGAACCGCGTCGCCATCGCGCAGCCGCGGCTGCCGGCTGACGTGCGCAATATCGGCGTGACGGTCAATAAGGCCTCGCCCGATTTGATGATGGTCGTGCACCTCTACTCGCCCGACAAGTCGCGCGATTCACT
>Ga0181523_10005374_pt1 | contig 10602 bp, 9 predicted proteins | sample PEATcosm2014_Bin_43_FD_119752 | JGI IMG/M metagenome (GOLD analysis project Ga0181523, IMG submission 119752) | Peatland microbial communities from MTU Mesocosm Facility, Houghton, MI, USA - PEATcosm2014_Bin05_30_metaG | ecosystem: Environmental > Terrestrial > Soil > Wetlands > Peat | place... | reverse complement strand
TGGAAGCGTTCCTGGCGGCAGACGTCTTGGTGCTATGTTGCGTCCGCGCGATCTTCTTTTGCGTAGTGCTGGTTTCCGTTATCTTGTGGGACTTCGGATGTGTTTTGTGGGTGGTCGCGATGGTTGCAGCGGAGGCGCCCAGAGGTAATAGCACCAGGATACTAACCAGGGAGGAAATGGCGGTACGCTTTAACATCGAAACCCTTGAACTTAGAATTGTCTTCCCCAAAAAATCTCGCCCCGTGCCAACGTTGGCGGCTTCTCCGGCACGAAGACCTACATCGTAGGGACTTTCCATTTCAAATTCAACGCAAAAAATCGCCCGCCACCGATAAAACCCGTACCTACGCTGATACGTCCCTTGCCGCCCAGCTTTTGGATGCAAGGTCCTCTAACTTAGGAGCTACGCGGCTGCGATCGGATCTGCACTTCTCAATACTTATCACATTTGGTCGTCGGTGCAGCCGTAACAAAGCTGGTTCGGGGGCGCAAGCAGCTCGCTTTGGGAACTCGGTGGCGTTGTCCCGTTCCGGTCGCGGTCACTTCCTGTCCTCGACTTTCCCGGGAGCGTTCTATCAAATTCCGAAGGCTTTTATTCGCATCGCGAAACTTCTCAAAACAGCATGGGTTCAGCACAACAACAACCCTGAGAATGGTCGTGTAAGAACGGCTACCCCTCCGATGTGCAACTCGCCCCTGTCCATCGGAGGGGCTCTTTTTTTGTGGCCGTTGGTTCCTTCCTTTAATTCGAGTCGCACCTTCCCTGAAATGCCAGGATGCCTTCCAAATACTCCTGAACCGTGTCCGATCGCCGCTCCTGTGCTACCCCCTTACCCCTCTCCTGTTATCGATGCTCTTCAGAATAAACGACTTCTGCCGCTATTATCTGACATTTCGATGCAACTTCTTGAGCCACAAAGACTTATTGTAAAATACTCTTTTTAAAGGACTTATGATCCCTCGCTGCCCTCGGGATTTCGCCCTTCGGCGTCACTCAGGGGCAGATTCTGCGGACCCCTCTCCTTCGACTTCGCTCGGGATCACGCCGACAAAACGGCTCAAATTGTCAAAGAGCGAATTGCAACCCGCGCTCCCGCTCTGCGGGACGGGTGAGGGACAGCGATGCACCCAGCGCCCCAAATCGCAAGCTTACCGCCAAACGGCGCGCTGTCAAGATTACGAAGGTACAGGTCAGGTAACTGTACTTTCGTAACGTTTCAGGGGAATGGTAACCAGTTGTCGCGCCCGGCGGCCGGCAGCAAACTCCCGGAATTGTCATCACGAGCGGGGCTTCAGGCCCGCGAGGGATCTGCTTTTTCGTCACTCACCAAACAGCAGATCCCTCGTCGCGCTCGGTCGGTCGCCGCAGCGACCTCCCTCGCGTCTCCTCGTGATGACAATTCCTCAGGGAAGCCATTTCCGCGCGGCTGAAAAGCCTGCCCTGAGCGAAGCCGAAGGGCCGTGCCCTGACACAAGGCGATTTATTAGATCGGTTGTACTAGAGCAGTTACTGGGTCGCCGTATCCGGAGCACGGGTAGAGCGGCGCTTCAGCGCCGCGTTGACGCTGCTGTCCCTTTTGGCTTCAGCCTCACTGCGGTGCAGTGAGGCTGAAGTCTGGGTCTTGGAGATCGCAGTCGGACGCGGGCCTGAAGGCCCGCTCCACCCGGACACAGCAACTGAGGAATGGCTCTAAGCCTCGTTACCCTATGGGTGCAGGCCCAATTCTGGCTTCGTTGTCCGCGGCAACGGCAATAGAATGGCGAAGCGGGGAATGGTGATCAGTTTTCGCATCCATCCGTCGAGAACTCCAATGGGAATCTCAGGCCGTCGAAGGAGGACTGATTGAATTTCCTGAACCGACTGCAACCCCTGGCGCTGCTGGTTCTGCGACTGGCGCTGGGCACAATCATGATCGCCCACGGCTGGCAGAAGATTGCAGATCACCTGCAAGGCATCATCGGAGTAATCCATCACATGGGACTGCCGACCTTCATGGCCTATCTCGTGGTGGCAGCGGAGTTCAGCGGCGGCATCCTGCTCGTGATTGGGTTTCTCACGCGATTGGCAGCACTGGCGATCCTGGTTGACATGCTGGTTGCGATCTTCAAAGTGCATCTGCCCAACGGCCTGTTTAGCCCCAAAGGATTTGAATTTCCCATGGCTTGCGCAGCCATCGCGTTCGCGCTGATTTTCACCGGCTCCGGGCCTATCGCAATCGATTGGTTGTGGGGGAGTAAAGGACGATGATCGAAGTCTCAGCCTATGCCCGGGCGTGCAACTTCCTACAACTTGTCATCCCGACCGAGGGCTTCAGCCCGAGCGGAGGGACCTGCGGTCGATGTCCTGCCAGGAAATCGCCTTTCCCCACTCGGCGGAGAGGTCCTGCCACGTCGGATTCTTCGATTCGATCAAATGAATCTTCTTCTCCCGTCGCCATCGCTTCAGTTGTTTCTCGCGCGCAATGGCAGCGTGAATGTCTCCAAAGATCTGGTACCAAACCAGGCGGTCGATATTGTATCGGGCGGTAAACCCTTCCACTTCGTGCTGCTTGTGCTGGCGCACGCGTCGCTCAATGTTGTTGGTCACTCCGACATAGAAGTTGTGCGATCGGCTGGCCATGATGTAGACCGCATAACGATGTTCTCTCACACGACAATCCTGCTGCTTGTCCGGTGGGCCGTCTGTGTCCTCCATCACAGCGCGGTGGGACCGCAGATCCCTCCGCTCGGGCTGAAGCCCTCGGTCGGGATGACAAAATCAACATTTGATTAGCTACCTGGGGTTGTCCCTGCCCCAGGTTCGCGGCCCTCTTTGGCCGCTAACCCTTCGACAAGCTCAAGGGCACGCTCTGGGCGGAGAAACGTGCGCGTCGGCCCCACGAACGTTTTCTATTCGCGATCTCAGTTCGTCGGCAGTGACCCCAGGTTAGCCCAACAGAAGGGCGAACCTGGGGCACCGGGCACCGGGGTCATCAGTCTATCCATTGTCTATCGATCGGAATATTCGTAGCGGTCTTAAGCGCGATACCAAGGATGGAAGACCATGTTTTGGCAGCAATAGAGACGTCTATTTTGTCACCTTCGGCCAATAGCCGACGCGCGGAAGAGTCCCCTGCTCCAGAGTCGGGTAATTTGGCGGATAGACCGCATCAATCGGGTTGATCATGAAGTAGCCTCCACCTCCGCTTTCCTCCAGCTGGCCGTTGGGGGCATAGGTCCCGAATTGAGTGCCGAAGCCAGTGCCCCACACGATTGTCACGTAGCCATAGCTGTCAGCGGTAAGGGCGGAAACGTCTACGCCGAAACCTCCAATCGAGTTCACGCTGAAGTTTGACTTGTTAATCGCAGCTACGTATGCGCTCTGATAGGTGCTGGCATAGACATTGGTGGGATTCTGCGACATCACGCACGTGGCTCCGGAGCCAGCTGCCAGTTTTGGCAGCGGAACGACCGCCAACTGGGTGATCGTAATTACGTCGGTGGTCTGGGTCACCATGTCCGTTCTCTTGTAGGCAGTCAGAGTCGCGCCACCCGCTGTCGAGCCGGTATCCAGAATGTAGATGTACCTGAGGACGGTGTTCACGTTCAGCGGGCCGGGAACGCTTTGTACGATGGCGCAAGCATTCGTAAAAGGACCGAAGCTACCGGAGCCGTAGCATCCCTCGGTCTGCGGGGTAGAGCCGCATGTCAGCCATTGGATTTCGGTGGGGGGTTGATTCGAGTTATACAAAGTGAACAGTGTGCTATCGGGAAGCTTCTGCTGAGCCTGAGCCGAAAGAGCCAGGGCCAGGCTGACAAGCAGGGCGGCGGTGAGGACAGACCAGTGAGCGCGAAGACAACACATAGCAAGACCTCCAGTGCCATCCCCGGTTTGATTCTAAAGCTGTCCGTACCCGCTCTGTCCACTCTAATAATTCGCCAACTCTTCCATCGCCCGGAACAGGTCCTCCGCCTGCGGCAGGATCTCGTCTTCCAGGATCGGCTGATCGGCGACGAAGGTGTCCTTTGCCGCGACGCGCTTCACCGGAGCATCAAGCTGGTCGAAAAGTTCGTCGGCGATGCGGGCGGCAATCTCCGCTCCGTAGCCCCAGCTCAGCATGTCCTCATGCGCGACAAGTACCCGACTCGTCTTAGCCACGGAAGTCGCAATCGCCTCCCAGTCATACGGGCTGAGGGTGCGCAGATCAATCAGCTCCACGCTGACTCCGTGCTCGCGCTCGATGCGCTGCGCCGCCTGCAACGCGCGCGGGACTACCGCCCCGTAGGTAATGACCGTTATGTCATGGCCCGGGCGCACAACTTTTGCCTTGCCGAACGGAACCATGTATTCCGGCCCAGGATAGGGCGCGCGGCCAAAGGTCTCGCGGTAGAGGCGTTTGTGCTCCAGAAACAGGACGGGGTCGTCGCAGCGAATCGCCGTTCGTAGCAGCCCGTTGGCGTCGAGCGCATTCGACGGGAAGACCACGCGCATGCCTGGCGTGTGCGTGAAGATGCTCTCGCCACATTGCGAATGGTAGATGGAACCGCCGGTGAGATAGCCTCCGATGGCGACACGCACCACCGCCGGCGATGAGAACGCATTGTTGGACCGCCAGCGAATCAGGGGCAGCTCGTTGCGAAGCTGCTGCATCGCCGGCCAGATGTAATCGAAGAACTGGATTTCCACCACCGGTTTCAGCCCGCGGGTCGCCATGCCTACGGCGCGGCCGACGATGTTCGCCTCCGCCAGCGGAGAATTGAAGACGCGCTCCGAGCCGTACTCGGCTTGCAGCCCGGCGGTCAGCTTGAAGACGCCGCCCTTCCCTTTCACCTGCTGGCTCTTGAGATATTCCTCGCGGCTACAATCGGCCACATCCTCGCCAAACATCACGATGCGAGAATCGCGGGCCATCTCGTCCTTCAGGCAGGCATTGATGAGATCAGCCATCGTCCTTTCGGGACTGGCAGCCGCCGTTTTCGACGGCACAGGGTGTACCGCCTCCGTCTGAAACGCTGCCGAGGCGGGATCGAGATCGGGCGAATACACAAACAGCTTGTACGAGTCGGGCGCAGGCAACGCTGCGGAGACCGCGCGGTCGCTGGCCTCCTGGACTTCAGCGTCAACGTCCTTCTCCAACTCGTCAATTCCCTTCTCGTCCAGCACGCCTTCGCGCACCAGGAACAACTGGAAGCGGGTGATGGGATCGCGCTCCACCTCCTGGTGGCGCTCGGAGTCGGGCCGGTAGAGCTTTTCGTCATCAGAGAGCGAGTGCGAGTACGGCCGGATGACGTGCCCGTGCACGAACGCCGGGCCGCTGCCGCTGCGAATGTACTCGACCGCGGTCTTTAGCGCGGCATAGCTCGCCAGGGGATCGGTGCCATCCACTTCGGCGAAATGGAAGTTCGGAAATCCCTTTACGAGCCTGCTGATATTCCCGCCCGCGGTGCCCACTTCCACGGGGACCGAGATGGCGTACTCGTTGTCCTCGATGAGGTAAAGCAGTGGCAACTTGAGGTTTGACGCGGTGTTCAACGACTCCCAAAATTCGCCTTCGCTGGTGGTGCCGTCGCCCGAGGAGACGTAAGTCACCTCGTCTCCGTGGAAGGTCACGTCTTTGAACTGACGGTAGTCGCCGCTCACTTTCTGCGCTGCATCGGGATGGCGCGTGAAATAGCGGCCGGCTTCGGCGCAGCCCACGGCCTGCAGAAACTGCGTTCCCGTCGGCGACGACGAGGTGACGATGTTCAGCTTCTTGTGTCCCCAGTGCGAAGGCATCTGGCGGCCACCGGAGCTGGGATCGTCGGCCGCGCCGACGGCTTCCAGCAATTGCTCGTAGGGAGTCAGGCCCAGCGTCAAGCAGAGCGCGCGATCGCGATAGTAAGGGTAGAACCAATCATAGCCGGGACGCAGCAACAGACCGGCAGCGACCAGCAGCGCTTCGTGTCCAGCACCGGAAATCTGAAAGAAGATTTTCTGCTGCCGCTTCAGCAGGATCTCGCGATCGTCGAGCCGGCGCGAGAGATACATCAAGCGGTAAATCTGGATTAACTGCTGCTCGCTCAACCCTTCGTACTTTTCGCTGGCTGTCGCTTTTGCAATTTTAGGCTGTACTTTGGTGGTTGCCATCCATTACCTCAGCAATTGGAGATGCCGGGGACCCCGACTACGGCTTTCATTCTAAATGTTTCTTAGTCGTTTCCAAGTGCAGAACTCAGCCTTGGAGAATAGCCGATACGAGCCTGCCGGATTCAGGCTGCTGCGAGGTCGGTCCCGACCTGAACACTGGATCCGCCGGAACTCGCCAGCTTTAGTTTCGGCTCGCGATCGAGGTTTTTCATCAATTCGCGGGTGACCCGCTCATCAATCTCAGCTGCCTGTTGCCCGGCAACCGGATAACGGATGACAACCTCAACCGCCGACGGCGTGTAGCGCAGCTGGGCCTTCGGCCGAAGTCCGTCCGCGGAAGTTGAGAAGAGTGTGCTCTGCATAGCCCGATATTGCTGTTCCAGGTCGTCGCGATAGTCGGCAAGGACAGCCTCCACAACCTTCAGCAAACGCTCCTTGACAGATGAATAGTCAGTGTCGGGAGAAAGCGCCAGAGTAATTTCGTGCCACAGGAAATTGGTTCCCGGAATTTGCTTAAAGAGGCCGGAGGTCGGCTGAAACACAATCGAGTTGGAAAATGCCACGACGCGACCGGTGGGAGTGTAGTCTCCCTTACTCAGCTCCATCAAGTGCATGCGGACCAGACCGATATCAATCACCTCTCCAGTTACGTCGCCAATCTGAACGCGATCGCCGACCCTGATACCGAATTTCCCAATGAGAAAGAAATATCCCACGACCGAGAGGATGACATTCTGGAGAGCGACAGCTAGGCCTGCGGTGATCAATCCGGCAAAGGTGACGACCGAGCCCAAGCGATTGGCAAAAGAAAATGCCACGATGACTACGATCACGAACCACAATACAAATTTTCGCACCAACAGAAGCTGATAGCGGCGGCGACGTTCGTGGACGTAGCGGTACACGCCGCGGCGCCACAATTCCGCCGCGGTGATGACAATCCCGATGACGAACGCGAGCAATGCGAGGCGGACAACTAGTCCCTTGAGTTCGGCGAGGCGGCGGCTTCGCAGATTGCTCTCCCAGTTGCCGAGGTTCTTCTGGTAAAGATCAAGCAGGATCTCCTGCTTAACCAGCGAAATGACTGGAGCGGAGAGCTGCTTGAATTGCGCTGCGAGGGCATCAAGTTGCTGCTTCTCCTGCCCGAGCTGGGACTGGTTCGCAGAGTCGGCTTGCCTTCCCAGTTCATCGCCCTGGGAAGACAAATCTCTGAGGCCACTTGCCAGCGGACTACGGATGTCCCTTGATTTGGCGATCAGCGTCTTTGTTTGGGCAATGACGCCGTCAACCGTACGGATTTTTTGAGATAGGGCGAACAAATCTGCGGAAAGGTCCCAAATGCCGGAGGGCGGAGGCTTGTTGGCGGCGGCGATCAGAGCGGGACTGAGTTGCTGTTTAGCAGACAAAGAGGCGTCACCGCCGTTGGATGGAGCCGAGGCCGCAGGCACAGATTCCGCCAGAAGCTGAATCTGTGCCTGCAGTCCGGTGGCTCCGGTGGCACTGCCGCTGGCCTGGTTCATGAACTCGAGCAAGCTGTGCACCTGGTCGCTGCGCGCTTTGGCCAAGTCAAGTTCCGCCTCGATCTCGGCAAGTTGTGATTCGAGTTGCTGCCGCTTCTTACCAGTTGTTGTTTCCAGCTTCTGGCGCAGCGATTCCGCCTCCGCCTCATCTTCCTGAGTTTGCTTGTCTAATTTAGCTTCCCATTGAACCAGAGACGACGAACTGCCGCTTTGGTTCTGAGACGTGCCCAAATTGTTCCGTTTGGCTATGTAGTCACTTTCCGCTCTGGCAAAATCGAAGCCCAGCCGCACAATTTGATTTGCCAGGCGCTCATCGTCAGCCATTAACATGAAATCGTCGGGTTCCGTCGCAATTTGCTGAAGTCGAGTTGCGTGCCGATACCAGTCGATCGTCTGATTTAGAAATTGAATTATCTGCGACGAGTCGAGACTGGCGGGAGCGCTTTGCGCTAAAGCTATCGCGCCCGCAGCAATAATTAGCAAAGCGGAAATCAACCGGAGCCATGGTTTCCTGCCGGCTGCTCCCTTGATTTTCATGATCCCGCGCGGCCAATCGAGAATCGCCGAGACCCTGGCCTTCGTTGTCTTGGTCATGCTTGCCTTATCTCGTTTCCTGGAATCGTCCGCACAATCGTCACAATTTCTTGAGTTCAGCAATTCTTGCTTCTACCGGCCAGTGTTGCGTGGGGGCTTGGAGGGGTTCCGCCCCGGGCCCGCCGGCACTGTAGCCTCCGTATCCCTATTGGTCAAGTCCGGTATTGTCACCTCAGCGGCGAATCGCTTGCCAAGAATTTTCTCAGACCGCATGAACTTGACCTCGGTCCCAGCCCCACATTCGTTGATGTCGCTAATCCTGGCTTTGAAAAGCCTCTCGATACTTGCGCGGGACAAACTCCTCGAAGATATGAAAACCGAAGGTTGAACCGAATGCAGTCGAACCACGGCGCAACGCCCATCCCGTAGTCGCTCTCGGGGCGGGATACCACAGATTGGAGATGAACGCCGCGCCGTAGGTGCCCGCGAAGCGGGAAAAAGCCGGGATGCGGGCGCCGCTACTCGTTCGCGAGGTGAAGGTTTCGACAATCACGTGCCGGGTGCGATTCCAAACGCCGGTTTCATCTGAAGGCCGATACCGAGGGTCCTCTGTATCCGCTGCCGCCATGCCGAAACGAATCGTTTCCGCGATTAGATGCCGGCCCATGCCCGACGCCAGCCGGCGGGCATAGCCTTCGATGCCCTGTCCCCACTCTGGTGGTTCGTTTTCGGCCTGGCCAACAGCCGCACCAAGCGCAGGACCGATAACAGTGTAAGGATTAAAGATGTAATGGGCGAAAAGGCGCTCCCGGTCCGCGAATGTTAATGAATCCCGGGTCGAGTACAGATGCTGGGATGCGGAAGGGGCATCCGGCATCATTGATTGAGCTTCGTTGTTTCCGCTCGAAGATTCAGGCTCGGGAGCGTCCTTGCCTACCATCGAGGTGTTTTGTGTAACAGTCGCTACCGTTGCATCTCGTTGGGCGAACCCTGTGCCAGTTGCAAGAAGCAAACAAAGCAACAGAAGAGCGTTCGGGGTCAACTTGGGGGCCGGTAACAGAAGTAGGTGCCGAACGTATTCTGTTCTCATGAGTCCTCGGTATAGTCAGATGGCGGATTGTCAATAACTGTTGTCCCCGAATCGCTTCTCGGACCTGCGCGGGTGGTTTCCGCAATTGAGGATCGAAGCTAAGCTGGCACGCAACGTTCCGATGGATGGAAGGCGGTGATGGGGGAACGGTCCCACTGGGTGGGAAAAGAATACAAAGCGGTGTGTAACTTCGGACAGGCCAATACCCAACAGAGTAATACCTTAAAGATAATTAAGATTTCTTATCCAGATGAAAAGATGCCCCGGGCTAATTTCACAGCTATTTCATGCATCCAACTACGAGCAGGACTGCGAGGCCCGGGCATGAGATTGATTGTGCAACCCGAGGACGGCGTGAAGCCGCTGGTCGATGGGATTAACCACGCTTCCAAGAGCGTTGAGATCGTGATCTTTCGATTCGATCGAAAAGAAGTGGAGCACGCGCTGGAAAACGCAGTGAAGCGGGGAGTGTTTGTACACACACTCATTGCCGACACCAATCGAAGCGGCGAAAGAAATCTGCGCATCATCTTGCCGTGGTAGCGCACCATGTCATCGGAGGTGCGGGCAACAGTCGCCCCTTTGGCCAGCAGGCGCATCTCCAGTTTGTGGGGCACACTCTGGTGCTGCGGGACGTGGGAGCGAACCTTATAGTTGACTACATACCGGAGCCATTCCGTCGTCATTGACGGGGAAGTAATCGCATGAGACGTCGTGTCATTCTGGCCATGATCGCAGCGCTGATCCTGCTGGGGGGAATGCAATTTTCCGCGCCCTCCATGGTGTCCGCAGGAGTCAAACTCGAGGGTGAGGCCGCGTCGATTGCGCCGGCACTATCGGCGGGTGATGAGGCCAAACCAGCGCCGGTCCAACCACAATCGGAATGCGACCTGCCACAGGAACAAAAGTCGATTCGCTTTGCTGTGATCGGCGACAGCGGTACCGGAAAAACTGGGCAATATCAAGTGGCCCAGCAAATGGCAACGCGCCGGGACAAGTCGTGGATTCCGGTGTGCTCGACCGGCCAATAAAATAGGACAAAACAGCCCCGGAAAAATTTTATTCTACGGAACCTGTAAGAGAATCCTTAGCAAAAGCAACCAGCGCTTCAGATTGGTGGTCATCAGGAAGTTTTCCTTCACATGTTCCTGCCCGTTTCTGCCTAATTGTCGCGCAAACTCCTGATGCGTAAGGAGATACCGTATCTGGTAGGCGCACCCCTCGATCGAGTACACCAGCGCACCGGTCAGTTTGTCGATGATCTGATTTGGAATTCCGCCGACAGCGCCTGCTATGGTAGGTTTGCCTTTCCAGAGGGATTCGGTAACCGTAAGGCCGAACCCCTCACGCAG
>Ga0181523_10005373_pt1 | contig 10602 bp, 8 predicted proteins | sample PEATcosm2014_Bin_43_FD_119752 | JGI IMG/M metagenome (GOLD analysis project Ga0181523, IMG submission 119752) | Peatland microbial communities from MTU Mesocosm Facility, Houghton, MI, USA - PEATcosm2014_Bin05_30_metaG | ecosystem: Environmental > Terrestrial > Soil > Wetlands > Peat | place... | reverse complement strand
TGAAACCCGGCCTTGGCTGCGGCCGAATCATGAACTACCCATCCGATGACCGTCGGTTCGTCATACACCGCCGGATACTCGTAATGCACCATGTAGATGACCGTCAGCAGGACGATGGCCAGCAGGATATTCATCGTGGGCCCGGCAATGGCGATCAGAAAGCGATGCCAGCGCGAGTGATTCATGAACTCGCGCGGATCGTCGGAGCGCTCATCCATGGGATTCTCGCCGCTCATCTTCACGTAGCCGCCCAGTGGGATGGCGTTGATGCGATAGTCGGTCTCGCCCCGCCGGAAGCCCACCAGTCGCTTGCCGAATCCAATGGCGAACTGCTCCACCCGTACGCCCAGCCACTTGGCCACGGCAAAGTGGCCAAACTCGTGGATCAGGATCATGAAGCCTAGGACCGCAACCACCGCTACCAGGGAAGTCAAGAAGTCAGACATAATCGAGGTACGTACTCTCCAGCTGTTTAGATTCCGAAGTTATGCGAAAGATGTTGCCCGGGGCCGTTCAATTTTCTTGCCGTCCACCACGCGCTGGCGGGCCAAGCGGCGGGCGTCGGCGTCCGCTTCCAGCACTTCTTTAATCGACTCCAGCTTCCCGGAATTGGTTCCCGCCAGAACCTCTTCGATAATCCTGGGAATGTCGTTGAAGCCAATGCTGCCCGCAAGAAACGCCGCTACAGCGACTTCGTCGGCCGCATTCAGCGCCACCGTTTTCGCGCCGCCGGCCTCTGCCGCCTCGTACGCTAAACGCAGACAAGGGAATTTTTTCAGGTCCGGAGGGCAGAAGTCCAGATGACGCAAGTCACTCACCGCAAAACGCAGATCCGACGGAATTCGCTCAGGAAATGTTAATGCGTACAGGATCGGCAGCCGCATGTCAGTCACCGAAACTTGAGCCAGCAAGCTGCCATCCACGAACTCCACCATGGAATGGATGGTCGACTGCGGGTGGACAATGACTTCCACTTTGGCCGGCGGCATATCAAAAAGTCGGCACGCCTCGATTACTTCAAACCCTTTGTTCATCAGTGTGGCCGAGTCGATCGTGATCCGCCGCCCCATCTTCCACGTGGGATGGTTGAGCGCCTGCTCGACCGTGATCGAGGCAAACTCCGAATGGGGCAGGTTGAGAAATGGCCCGCCCGAAGCCGTCAGCCAGATACGCTCCACTTCGTCCATGCGCCCGCCGCGCAGGCATTGGTGCACCGCGTTGTGCTCGCTGTCGATGGGCAGCAGCGGCTTGCCTTGCCGGCGCGCCTCAGCCGTAATCAGTTCGCCCGCGGCGACAAGACATTCCTTATTGGCCAGCCCAACAATCTTACCTGCGCGCACCGCTTCGTAAGTAGCTTCTAATCCCGCCACGCCCACGATGGCGCTGACCACGAAGTCGACGTCCGCATGGGTCGCAACCCGCACCGTCCCGGCCGCGCCGTGTACGACTTCAATCTCTCCCAGGCTTTTTTTCTTCAAACGCGAGCGTAGTGCGTCGGCATCGGCTTCCGCCGCCATCGAGATGACCCGTGGCCGCCAGCGTAGCGCCTGCTCGAACGCCGCCTCGAGATTCGATCCGGCGGCCAGTGCCACAATCTGAAACCGGTCCGGATAAGATTCGGCCACACTGAGCGTGCTGCGCCCAATCGAGCCCGTCGATCCCAGGATGGCGATGCGTTTCATGATTTAGTGCCGAGTCGGCACAGACTTGCTATTTTACGCGCTTCTGGCTGGCGGCGTCGGGGAGGTGCAGGGAAGTTACTGCATCACGCGCCAGGCCGTATAGAACCATAATACCGGAGCCGCAAACAGCAAGGCGTCAATGCGGTCGAGCATGCCGCCGTGGCCGGGAAGAATCGAGCCGGAATCTTTCACGCCGGCGCCGCGCTTGATCAGCGACTCCACCAGATCGCCAAGCTGCGCAGCCAAATTGATTACGATGGTCAGAAGAATGACCGGCCCCATCGCCGGCTGCTCCAGCCCGAACAAGCCGTCGCGCCGCTCGATCAGTCCCACGCGCAGAAGCGCAGAGCTCAGAGGCAGAGCGTAATGAAACAGCAACCATCCCACGCCGACGCTGGCCGCGAGCGACGCCGCCGCACCTTCCCAGGTTTTTTTCGGACTGATGCGCGGCGACATCAAATGCCGCCCCACCGACTTGCCCACGAAGTAGGCGAAAATGTCTCCCGCCCAGACCACCAGCAGCAGATACAGCAGGTAAAACGCGCCCGCCCATTGCTGCCGCAGCTGCACCAGCATTCCCATGGGGAGCGCGATGTAGGTGAAGGCGAAGGCCGAGGCTGCGGCCGCCGGGTATCCGCTGCTCAGTTCCTTCCGGCGCATAGCGATCGTCAGAAATAAAAACGGCGCGATCGCCGCCGCAAATCCCAGGCAGTACACAAAGACGGCAGTCGAGAGCAGCGGCTTCTCATTTCCAACATTCAGGGCCAGCAGCAGAAAAAAGAACCCAGCAAAAATGTAAGTGGGCAGGCGCAGCGGCTGCACGCCGTAGGATTCGGTCAACTTCAGGAACTCATGAATGGTGAGCAGCGCCACAGTGCCTGCCACAACTGCCAGCACCGGCACCGGCGCTCGCAAAATGAGCGCCAGCACAATCGGAATGAGGACGACTGCAGTCGCGATGCGTTTAAACAAGGGAAGTTGATTTCAGCGGCGGCGCCGCCTCGGCCGCGCTGTTAACGATCTTTGCACGAATTGCGGATTTTAACCACAGAGACCACAGAGAATCACAGAGGTTTAACGTCCTCCGTGTCCCCTGTGTCCTCTGTGGTTACGATTTTGACTCTGAAGCGGCAGTCTCGATCGCGGCGTGCCCGTCGCCGTGATCTAAGTCATGATGATTCGACTCATGATGATTCAGGCCGCCGTAGCGGCGCTCGCGGTTCTGATATTCCGCGATGCCCTCGAGCAGATGCACTCCCCGAAAATCCGGCCACAACGTCGGAGTCACATAAATCTCGGCATACGCCAGCTGCCACAGCAGGAAATTACTCAGCCGCATCTCGCCCGAAGTCCGCACCACCAAGTCAGGGTCCGGCAGATGCCGCGTGTAAAGATGCCGCCCCACCATGTCCTCATCAATATCAGTGTGCAGATGCTCGATCCCGCCGTTCTGCGCCGCCGCATTCAGCATCGAGCGGAACGCGTCCACCAGTTCACTGCGGGCGCTGTAGTTGAGCGCCAGCGTGAGCACCATGCCGGAATTGCCCGCCGTGGCCGCGCGAGCCCATTCCATGCGCTCCTGCACATCTTCCGGCAGTTCGTGCTGCCGCCCGATGTATTCGAGGCGAATATTATTTTTGTTGAGTGTCGGAACTTCCGCCTTCAGATAGCGGCTCAGCAGCCCCATCAGGAATCCCACTTCGCTCTTCGGCCGCTTCTTCCAGTTCTCTTCCGAAAACGCATAGAGCGTGAGTGCCGGAATATGAATCCGCGCCGCCGTCTCCACCGTCGAGCGCACCGCGGTCACTCCGGCGCGATGCCCGGCCACGCGCGGCATGTGCCGCCGTTTGGCCCAGCGCCCGTTGCCGTCCATGATGATGGCGATATGTCTGGGGAGCCGTCCGGGATCCAGCCGCCGGTAAATTTCGCTTTCCTTGCGGTCCAGCCCCTGGGGTGCCGATGAAGCTACTTTGTCCTGCAAAGTGGTCACGGTATGAGGCTACCACAGGGAGTCAGGGGATGCAATGACGGGAATTGCAAGTGTGGCGCGGGCACTCCTGCCCGCGAACTCTAACCACGAGCGAAATCACTGATGGCTTCCACGTTCGCGGGCAGGAGTGCCCGCACCACACGACCTACCTTGCTTCTTCCGGCACCACCTTCAACTCCAGCTTGTCCGTCCAGCGCAGCACGGTCAGCGCGCAACTCACGCCCACGCGCACGTCGGTCAGCACGCGATGCAGGTCATCGACTCCCGCCACCGGCTGGCCTTCCAGCGCCACGATGATGTCCCCTTCGCGCAATCCTGCGCGCTTGGCCGGACTATTCTCTTCCACGCCAAGCACCATCGCGCCCATTTCTTTCGGCAGATCGTAGAAGCGAACCACGCGGCGGTGCACGGGCACGGTCTGCGCCGAGACGCCAATGTAACTGCGCCGGATGCGTCCATCGCGCAGCAACCGGCTGGCCACAAACTTCGCGGTATTGATGCCGATGGCAAAACAAATCCCCTGCGCCGGCAGGATCGTCGCCGTGTTCACGCCCACCACGCGCCCAGCGGAGTCGACCAGAGGCCCGCCCGAGTTGCCCGGATTGAGCGCCGCATCGGTCTGAATCACATCGTCAATCAGCCGCCCAGAGTACGACCGCAGCGACCGCCCGAGAGCGCTGACCACGCCCGCCGTTACCGTCGACTGAAATCCATAAGGCGCGCCAATCGCAATCACAATCTGCCCCACGCGCAAGCGTTGCGAATCGCCCAGTTCGGCCGCTGCTAAACCGGGCTCGCCCCAGTGCGGCTGCTCCAGGCGAATCACCGCGAGGTCGCTCGCCGGGTCGTCGCCGATCAGGGTAGCCGGCATGCGACGCCCGTCGTTCATGGTCACCGCAATGCGCGCCGCTTCATGCACCACATGACTGTTAGTAAGGATCAGGCCGTCGGGAGTGAACACGAATCCCGAGCCTCCGCCGTGCCGTTCTTTATTTTGCGGCTCGCCGGAGCGCGTATGGCCCGCGTTCTGACGGACCTCAATATTCACCACCGACGGGCTCATGCGCTCGACCGCGCCGGTTACGGCTGTCGAATACGCATCGAGCAGGGGATCGTCGGAAGCTTGGGTTTCATGCTGCCCAACCGGATTTCCAGCCTCTGAAATGAAGCCGGAAGGCCCGGCCATGAAGTTGAAGACATTTCTATCCGGTTCCGGATTCATGATGGATAGATGAAGATCGATCCGCGTTGGATTCAGAGTGCGGCGCAGACGAGTGCAGAGGTCCTTCGCTTCACTTATGAAAAAAGGCCGGGACCCATAAATCGGTCCCGGCGTTAGTGTTGGCTGGTTGCCCGGATAAACTTGTTTGCATCACCGGGGCTGAAGCCCCTTCTTCTCAATTCCTTGACGCGGCCCTAAGGGCCGCTCTTCCACTTTTTCTTTTACCCTTCCACGCTTATGCGCTTCGCCGCGGCCGCACCGTCAAGTCCCGCACCTGGGTCAGAATGCTCGACATCTGCATCCCGTTCAGTTGCGCGACAAACGGCAGCAACTCCGCGATAAACTGATCTTTCATCAGTTCCATGACTTCTTCCTGGCGAGTACGTTCGCCGCCGCTCAGCAGATCGGGCACGGTGACCTCCAGTGCGCGCGCCAACCGTTCCAGGGAAGACAGCGTAGGCGTGGCTTTTTCGTTTTCGATTTTCGAAACGTAGGTTCGCGGCACCGACATGCGTCCCGCGAGTTGGCGCTGGCTAAGCCCGTTGCGCAGGCGCAGTGAGCGGATGGAGGTCGCCAGGTTCAAGTGTCCGCGACCGTTGGTGCCGGGCACGGGCATCATCAACGGCGTCACCACCGTGATGGGCTCGGGTTCAGGTTCCTCGTCCAGAGACGCGTGACAGCGTCGGCAGTTATTATTGGATGTTCGAAACTGGACCAGCAGGCAGTGATCGCATCGTACGACTTCCCGTGAATCTACCGGGGCAAGAGTCGTGGCCATCGGGTTGTGGGAGTGCCAGAGCGGGCTCTCCTTACAGCCTAAGTGCAAGAACAGGAAGAACTTGGGGGAGACATTCCCGCTTGCACGCTCAATCTGCGGCATCTGCCCTGTGGATGTCAAGGTTAAAATGCGGAAAGCCCGCGAATTTCGCGGGTAAAAAGCGAAGCAACCCGCAGAATACCCGGAGAAAACAGGCGAAACCCATGATTGATCGCGAGTCTGCGTGGTGTTTACTAACTATATTCGCCGAGAGATTGAGCTACTAAAGATGATCTATTACAAGAAATTCCTCGTTAGCTTCTGTGTCGTTTCTGCAATGAGCGTGTCAACCGCACCTGCCATCAGCGCTGACGATTCCGGCAAGTCGGTGGCGCAACTCATCGACGAACTGACTGAGATCGACTCGCAATCGCCGGGAATTAACAGCGCTGCCAAATACGAGGGATTCATTGCAGATAATCGTCCGGGCTCGTTTGAGGTCGGCGTGCTAGGTGTGCCTGCTCCCAAAGCACCGCTGCAGATGCGCGAACTTGTGCGACGCGGCGCCGCGGTATTACCAGATTTGATCGGGCACTTGGGCGACAGTAGACCAACCAAACTCGAGGTCGGGAATAAAGACGATGGCCGTCAAATCGGCATGGACGCATTTCTGTTTATGTACTTGAGTGATGAATATGACCCCCGTTTGCCCCACTGGTTCAGCGAGGAGGAAATGAAGCGCGGGACTCGGCCAATGGAAAAGGATTTTCACGGCAGGTATACAGTGAAGGTGGGGGACGTCTGCTACGTGCTCATCGGCCAGATTGTAAACCGGCGCCTGTTGGCAGTGCGTTATCAACCTACTGGTGGATTGATAGTGAACTCTCCGATTGAGGCTCCGTCACTTGTTGAAAGAGTGAAAAACGACTGGGGCAAAGTCGATGCGGAAAGACTAAAGCAGTCTCTCCTGGAGGACATTCACGCAACGAATCACCCAAAACATATCGGCCCGGCAGAATATACGCCAAGATTCGTTAATCCGGCTCTGGCAAGGCTGCGATTCTACTTTCCTGACACATATAACGCGCTCGCAGGCGATGACCTGAAGAAGAAAACAGAATTTGAGAAGCAAGACACGAAATCACGACAGAACTGACGCGCCGACTAATGGCCGGGGGCCGAGGAGGGAAAATTAATACAAGAGAAGAAGCATGGGACCTGCTAACTGAGTTCACGCAATCCGAAAGCCTGCGCAAGCACGCGCTGGCGGTCGAAGCCTGCATGCGCGCTTGCTCCCGCAAGTTCGGCAGCGGATCGGCGGAAGACGAGAACCTGTGGGGCATCGTCGGACTGGTTCACGACTTCGACTACGAGCGCTGGCCGACGCCGGAAGAGCATCCCTACAAGGGCAACGAAATTCTGAAGGAGCGCGGATATTCCGACGAAATCCGCCGCGCCGTCATGTCACACGCTGAATACTCGGGCGTGACGCGCGATACGCCCATGGAGAAGGCGCTGTTCGCCTGCGATGAACTCGCCGGATTCATCACCGCGGTTGCGCTGATCAAGCCGGGGAAGTCGCTGGCCGAAGTCGACGTCAAGTCGGTGCGAAAAAGAATGAAGGACAAAGCCTTCGCCCGCAAGGTAAACCGCGACGACATTATTCAGGGCGCGGCCGCTCTGGGCGTCGATCTGGACGAGCACATCGCTTTCTGCATCGAAGCCCTGAAGCCCATCGCCGGCAAACTCGGTCTGGATGGAAGTGCGGGCAAGGCTGGGTAAAGCGGCTGGACAGATCGCTGTATAAACGCATGGTTCATGGCGGGGTTTGCGCGAACACATCCAGCTGTCACAAACCTGTGCTAACATCTGCTGGAATTTCTTCCTGAATGTCGCGCTTCTGACTGAAGTGCGGGGAGTACGCAAGAATGTCTGCAAACAGCGCCACACCACCGCCGGCCAAGGTTCAGCTAGGATGCAGCAAGTGCGGCGCGAGCCTGCCGGAAGAGGCGCAGTTCTGTCTGAAATGCGGCAAGCCGGTAAGCTCTCCGCCGAAAGTCGCCGCTCTGGCGGAGGTGCTGCCTCCCGCGGGACTCCCACGGCCGCGACGCAAACGGCGCGTGGTGGTTTGGGTGCTGCTGCTGACAATCATGGCCGGATTCATTCTCTGGGTCTTGAACAGCGACAGCACGCTGGCACAGGAGATCCAGGAGTTTGTCGGGTTCAAGCAGGATCGAGTCATCCTCGACAATGCTTTTTCCGTCGGTCCGCACAACTTCCGCTATTACAAATTTTCTTTGCCCGAAGGATCGGTAAATGTGGCCGTGGTCGGCCAGTTCAAGTCCGCTGCCGAGAGTCCCGGTGGCGTCAGCCATAAAAGTCCGGCGAGCGAAAAAGGCGCAGGCGACAAGAACAAAGACGCGGACATCGACAATAGCATTGAGGCCTACGTTCTCACCGAACCCGCGTTTACGGTTTGGCAAAACGGATACGCGACCAGTTCGCTGTATGACAGCGGCAATATCGCTGAGAGCGCGGTGCAGGCCGACATTCCAGCGGGCGCGGGAATTTATTATCTGGTCTTCAGCAACAAGTCCGCGCCGAAAACGTCCAAGGCGGTTCACGCAACGGTTATGCTGCGCTACAAAAGCTGGTTGCCAGACTGGTTTCGCCGCATGAAAGGCCGCATCTCGGAGTGGTTTGGGGCTTGACGACTTCCGCTGCCGCGGCGAGGAAACCATAAACCGCAAGGGTCCGCGATGGGACCCCCTTGGCCGTCCTTCGTGGTCGCTGAAGATCGAGTCTAGCGCGTGGTTTCTTCGATTTCCGAGATCCAGTCGGGCCGCTTCAGAACTTCGCGCGGCTTGGGGCCGTCGGCGGCGCCGACGATGCCGTCCTGCTCCATCAGATCGATCAGGTGCGCGGCGCGGCCATAGCCGATGCGCAGACGCCGCTGCAACAGGGAAGTCGAAGCCTTGCCGAACTCCACCACCAGCTTCACGGCATCCCCATACATGGGATCGTCCTCGGCTTCGCCTTCCGGTCCGGGCTCTCCGCCGCCTTCGGCTCCGGCTTCGCGCTCGCCCTTCGGAGCTTCCAGGAACTGCTGCTGATATTCCGCCAGACCTTGCGCTTTCCAGAACTCGACCACCGCGGCGATTTCTTTCTCCGTCACAAACGGAGCGTGCAGGCGATGCACGCGCGCCGAACCCGATGGGAGATACAGCATGTCGCCTTTGCCCAGCAAGGCTTCGGCGCCGTTGGCGTCGAGAATGGTGCGCGAATCGACTTTCGTCGCGACGCGGAATGAAACGCGCGCCGGGAAATTGGCCTTAATCAATCCCGTGATTACGTCGACCGAAGGCCGCTGCGTCGCCAGCACCAGGTGAATGCCCACGGCGCGCGCCATCTGCGCCAGGCGCGTGATCGATTCTTCCACGTTATGCGAATCGAGCATCATCAAATCGGCCAACTCGTCGATGATGATGACGATGTAGGGGATCGGTTTCTCGTCCGACTCCTCTGCGAACAAACTCGGCGTGCCGTTCTGATCGAACAGCTTGTTGTACTGGTCGATGTTGCGCACGCCCCTCGCGGCGAGCAGTTTCAGCCGCCGCTCCATTTCGCGCACCGCATTGCGCAGCGCGTTGGCCGCGAGCTTCGGCTCGGTGATGATCGGCGTGTAGAGATGCGGAACGCCTTCGTAGTTGCCCAGTTCCAGCCGTTTCGGGTCGACCAGAATCAGCCGCACTTGATCGGGCGTGGCCTTGTACAGGATCGACATGATCATGGCGTTGATAGCCACGCTCTTGCCCGCGCCCGTGGAGCCGGCAATCAGCAGATGGGGCATGCCAGCCAAGTCCGCGGTGACGATGCGGCCGTTGATGTCCTTGCCCATCGCGATCGTGAGCTTCGACTTCGAGCCCATGAATTCCTGCGACTCGATATTTTCCCGCAGCCAGATAATTTCGCGCTGGCGGTTCGGCACCTGGACTCCGACCGTGCTCTTGCCCGCCATGCGCTCGATTAGGATGCTCTCCGCCTTGAGCGCAAGGCACAAGTCGTCGACCAGATTGGTGATGCGGCTGTACTTGATTCCGGCCTCGGGCTTGAACTCGAACGTGGTGACCACCGGGCCAGGATTGATCTGCGTGATTTGCCCGTGAATCTCGAACTCGGCGTATTTCTCGGTGAGCACTTGCGCCAGCAGTTTAAGTTCGTCGGCATCGACTTGCTGCTGTTCGTCGGGACGCTGCAGCAAGCTGCTGGAGGGCAGTTTGTATCCGCCGGCGGCGATGCGGGGCATCGTAGTCTTGGCTTTATTTCCGCTGTCGGCGCGCTCGGTCACTTCAGGATCGGCCGCCGATTCCGCCGGCGCGACCTCTGCTATAGGCTCGGCCAGAATTCCACCCGTCGCTGCCGCAGGTTTGGGCGCTTCTTCTTCCATCATGCGCTCGATCCCCGTGCGGCGCGGTTCCGCGGGCGCGGGAGAGTGAGCGGCGGGCGTGCTTGGCCGGGTTTGAATCAGCTGCGTCTTTACCACCGGCTTCGAAATTCGGCGCTGCTCCAGTTCCTTCTGCTGCCGCTTTTTCGCGCGCTCTCCCTGCCAATCTTTGTAGCGATTCCACAGCGCGGTCACGAAGGCGAACCGCGTTGGAGCCCACAGCTGAATCGCCGAGAACGAGAACGCCGTCGAAAGATACAACGCAACCGCGAGCACGGTGGCGCACACGATGTAAGCGCCCACCACGTTCAGGTAGTGAATCAGCAAGTCGCCGACGACACGGCCGAGCAGGCCTTCAATCGGAATCACGTGCATCCAGCGCCAGTGTCCGGGCAGCAGCGCCAGCATGGCGGGAACGAACATCACCAGCCAGATTCCGCCCAGGCTCTTGGCCAGTGGAGATTGCACCGGGCTGGAGCGGAACCAACGCGTGCCCAGCATCGCCGG
>Ga0181523_10005372_pt1 | contig 10605 bp, 18 predicted proteins | sample PEATcosm2014_Bin_43_FD_119752 | JGI IMG/M metagenome (GOLD analysis project Ga0181523, IMG submission 119752) | Peatland microbial communities from MTU Mesocosm Facility, Houghton, MI, USA - PEATcosm2014_Bin05_30_metaG | ecosystem: Environmental > Terrestrial > Soil > Wetlands > Peat | place... | reverse complement strand
GGAAGCCTGAATAACAAGCCGAAACCTAGGGCGCCTAACAAGCGCCCGATGGTCGCACCGTAAGGCGGTGCCTGAAGATGGCTAATAAAGAAAGGTCAAGACAATGGACTTCCTAGAATTCTTCGCATTTATCGGTTATAGCGCAGCCGTTACTACGCTACTTGTCGTTTTCGCTTGGCGCTTTTACAAAAAGCATCAAGAGCAAATGGGCGGCTTTAAAGACCGATTGAGGAATTACGACAAAAATTACCGTAAAGGCGATTGATTAAAACAGCCCCGAAGGCCTCAAACCTTCGGGGCACGCTTTTAGCCAATTTAATCAAAAATTGGTATTTTGAAAGGTCACTAACATGAACAACAAAATAGACCGCAGGCTATCGCTTGACTTTGTTCTGAAAGCTTTGCAGGTTATGCAAGACTTAAATGACGAGTTGAAACGGACACACGGCGAGAGCTCGTATACGCTCAACGCTGACGCAAACATAGAATTGCTGAGGCAGGCCGCGCACGAAAGACTTGTGGCTAAACCTAAATTGTCCAGTTAAGACCGAAACCTAGGGCGGCTAATAGATAGCCGCCTGACGGTCGCACCGTAACGCGGTGCCTGAAGATGGTTAAGAAAGGTCAAATAAATGTCTGATGATCGTGGCTTACTCACCGCCCAAATTAACTACGAAGCGGCAGCTCTTTTCGGCGATGCAGCGTCGCCGATTTCTGAGCTGATCGATGATATCTACTACGACGCAGATCGGCGGGAAGGTGAACTTGAGGATGCTGCATTTGAATTGAAACAAATGCAAACATTCTTACGGACTATCTACCATCTTGACGAAAACGGCCGGGTTGTTTATACTAGATAATCCGTCGCCCCGAAGGCCTCAAAACCTTCGGGGCCTGCTTTTAGCCAATTTAATCAAAAATTGGTATTTAGGAAAGGTCAATTAAAATGGCAGAATATAAAAACGTCAAAATCGTCTCGGTCACCGTTGTAACAGCGATTGGCGGTACGGATACGCTTCTCTTAAACACCACGCTTCCAGCGGGCGCTTACCCATTTGAAGGTAACGCGGTGTTTCATTTGGCTGTGGCGCGGAAGTTGGGCGAAACGTATTGCAAAGAGAATTTTCCCGGCGTTCCATATACCATTGTGGGATAATTCAATTCATAGCCCCGAAGGCCTGAAACCTTCGGGTGCATTTGTCTATTTTCAAACCCGAAAATAAGGCGGCCCGCTGCGAGCTGGGAACTTGCAGCGGGCCTTTCTAATCACACGGCCCAGGAAAGGAAACCGTAGCATGAAGAATACGCTTTTCCCATGGTACGTCAAGCTGGTTATTGGCATTTCGTTCGCTTTGTTCGCGTGCGCGAGCGTGGCGATTGACCTTGTCAATAGCTACTTGTACGGACTAATGACAGCCCCGGCAATGGGTTATCTCGCGATGCTCATTGCATTAGGGATTGTCTTTCTTGCATTCGCTAGAGAAATGGGCGCTCCCCGTTATCTGGCAATACTTCAGGTTGCATGCATGGTAGCAACCATGTACTGCGCTTGGCAGTATTATGTCGTCTCTGCGAAGAAGAACGACATGGTTGCAAGTAACGTTCACGAAGTATACAAGACGGCGGATGAACAAAAGAAGCTGGCACTTGAAACTTTGAAGCGGATTAAAGAGCATGGCGACGTAGAAGACCTTGGCAAACTAGCCGTGATTGCTGACGCCAACTTAGCGGACGCAGTTACCAACGTCACCAAATTCTGTAAGTCTAAGCGGATATCCGATGACTGCTTAACTGCAAAATCGGCTAAGACGCTGGCAGAAGACGCCGTAACAACGGCGCACACTAAACTGTCCGATTCCAAAGATTGGCACGCGGCGAAAGCCACGTTGGCAGAAATGAGCGCAACGCAGAAACAAGGCGATGTGGTAACTCACGAAGTTGACGCATATGCCATTGTCGGCGCTCTTATATTCGTCCAGCTTTTCGCAAGTCTGATGGGTTTTGCAACCCGCTGGATTATGGAGGCCTTAGCTGATCGTCCCAAAAAGATCAAAGCTAAGCCGAAATCATCGGTGCCCCCCACCGATGGCGGAACGCAAATGCCTGCAAATGATAACGTGGTGCAAATCGCCGTGGCGCGTTGGCTTGAGCAACGCACCGTTAAAACCGGTGGCGCTATGTTGCAGGGCGGCGAAGCCCGTAAGTCTTACGAGCGCTTCACCAACACGAAAATAAGCGCTGCACAGTTTAAAGCAGCCTTGCTCACACTGCTTGATGCGGATACACTCCAAGTCAAGAATAGCGGCTATACAATTAAGGGTCTAAGCCTCAAAGCGCTCGCGACGCCTAAACAAAAGCCCGCTAAAAAGTCGGCAGTAGGTTAAAACTGAAAAGCCCGCCCGGAGAAATCCGAGGCGGGCTTTTTGCGTTTTTAGGCGTTTTTTGTTAATCTCCCCACGGCGTGCGGCGATACTTACAGGCCCAATGCACGCAGCGCCAGCATTTCGAGCCGTAACCGTAGCCCCAATGACTGCCGCAAACTCTCACCCATTGATCGCACTCGCACCGGTCGCCCGCATGCGCGGAGTTGAAAGCCGCGATTACAAGCAATGTTGCCGCGACGATTGCTACCTGAATAGCAATAACGATTTTGACGGTTTTCGCCGGTATTTTCAGCGTTTTAAGCATTCCCAATTTCCTTTATGTTAACAGCCCCGAAGGTTTTCAACCCTTCGGGTGTGCGGTTATTCGATTTCTGGAGCTTCTTTGACCGGAATAGCCAGCAATTTAAGGGCCTCCTGCATCCGCGTCCATTCGTCGTTGCTGACAATTTGGAATTTTTCCACACTCCAATCTGAGCGCCAAATTTGCATTTGAGTTTTATTGTGCGGGCGCCACCATACGATCAATGGGTATATCTGGGTGTATTCTGACATGTTTTTTGACCTTTCCCTCATGCCAATAACTTGTCTATAGCGCGTATTTAGCCGCGCCTCAATCCCCAAAATAATAATTCCTGAAAAAGTAAAAAATCCACCGTTCACATTTTCGTGAACACACGCTGTGCTCTTTTGTGTTGCCGCGTGCCCCGGCGTGCGCTACACCCTGCACACCGCAGCACAGCGCGGCACGCGATGACACAGCAAGGCACACAAGGGCAGCCTATGAAGTCCATAAGGAAAAACATTCTACTGCCGCCCGATATGGCGCAAGCGCTCGAAGAGGAAGCCCAACGTAGAGAGTGGACACCGCCGCAGGTTGTGCGAGCTGCGCTAAAAGCGTATCTTAAAAAAGGCTTAACAACCCGGCCGCGCGCCAAAAAAGACGATTTATTAACGAAATAGGCGTATGCTAGACTGACGGTAAACAAGAGGTCTTGCGCCATGTCACAGTCTACTAGGGAAATATTAGATATTCTTGTGATCTTAAGCTTAATTGCTACTGCATTCGGCATGTTTGTTGGTGTTATGGCATGGGCTGTATTTACGCTGATCAAACGAATCGTATTAGCGCAAATGCGCGAAGCGACAGTGACAATACACAGAACCAAGGGGCAACGGAGAAAATGGGGTGTTTGGTATGAAAAGCCTTAAAAAATGGTGGATCAAGTTTTTAAGGTGGCTCGCGAAAGAAGAGCTTCAGCGCCCGCCGCTGGATGAGGTCATACCGATCCCCTTGCCGCGCCGCGTTATGATAATGCTCGGCGATGAGTTTCGTTTAAGGTTTGAATTCCTAAGCCACCCAACTTTATGGCCGGACGGCACTAACGCAGTTTGTCGGCCTATCCGGGCCGATGACTATGGCCGCTCACAGTTCGTTTGGGTTAAAAACGTGCGGCTGGCTTGTGAATTTCAAGACGAAACAACCGCGCTTGTCTTTGTAAATACGCTCTTTCCCGATTTGAAAGACCGTATTTCCATCGTTCCTGTGCCTGTGAAATCTAACTTGGAAAAGGTCAATGGTAACAACAGCTAAGAAATCGGCGCCGAAAACCACACTGGAGACTGCGCAAAAAAGGAAGGCCAAAGCAGAAACCCCGGCTGAGCCGGTACTTATTCCGCCCATCGCGCCACCAGCGCCGCCCGAAATTCCAAAGGGCCAAATCATCCGATCTGTGCGTTTCGACAAGGTTACAAAAAATTACTACATTTTGGAAACGCGAACGGAGGGCGATCAAATAAGCACGCGGCACAGTAAGCGGCAATTTGAAACCATCGAAAGGACGCGGGAGCATATCGACAGCGCAACCCCGTTGCAGTTTACGGAATGGTTTAGTTACTAATCGAACGGCGCGCTTATAAGCTCAGTAAGGGTTAATAGTTGTAAACAGACAGGCTATTAGCGTTCGGCTTGCTTGGTCTCTTTATGCGCGTTTATGCCCCGAAGGGCGGCCAACCCTTCGGGGCAGCATCAAAATTGGCTTTAACAAACAGAAGCGAAGGAAAAAGTAAAATGGGCAATAAGTGGGAATTCGGAAATAGAGTTGAGGATATTTTGCGTGAAATGCCGCAAGAGTCTCAGCCTGAAACGGCGGCTGATAAGTTAGCGCGCGAGACAGCCGACGCTTCTGCGCTTCATTTTGAGCGTATGCGCGAAAGCTTACAAGATGGGCTGCAGCAAGTGGCCAACGATGTAGACATTGACGCGAGCGTTCATGGATTCGGCGCCGCTTCGAGCATTTTGTTGGGAAAAATCAGTGAAGTTATAAAGAGCCCTGAGCTAAGCGGCAAAGTGACGAGTAATGTTTTGCTGTACGTTCTGACTGAGTTATTAATGGCGACACATAAAGTGTGGGAACCGGACACGCCATTTGACCAATTCTGCGTAAATTGGTGTAATAAGGCAATTCACTATCACACTATCCGGTCATTAATGGACACGCTTTCCGGTTTCGGCCTCGATCTCTCTGCACTACCAAAAGTTTAAACCTTCGGGCAACGGCCATGTTTCACATTGAAAATTACGATCATTGCGAAAAATGCGAGCGCCGCTTTTCCGCATCTGATATTGATGAGCGGGGCCGTTGCCCGATATGTGCACGGCTGATACCATTTTATAAGCGGTTTTGCCAATTTTGTTTACGGGCGACCGGCGGCGACAAACCGCCGTGGGAAACTGGTTATTTGAGGCTTTGGCCTTTTAAAATTTACATTTTCCTTTACCTGGATGCATGGTTTTGGGATTTTAAACGTGTACGGTCACGCGGCACAGAATGGACTGTATACGTAGGGCCGTTCAGAATTTGCAACTGGAAATAAGCCCTGACACAAAAATATTGCGAAATTTTCGAGGATTCTGTATTCGTGGGCTCTATCATCGTGCGGTTTAAAAATCAATATTGGCTACTTAACCGCAATCTACAAAACGCATGGAATAAAAGATTGCCCTTTACTTTCGTTCCGGAACGCGCTAAAAGAATTTCGTTATCCCAGCGACTTTATGAGTGGCTTGGAATTCCCTTAGATGAGGATCAAGAACCATGAAACGGGCAATCATAGCAGCAATATTCCTTATAACCGGTACTGCGCACGCTACACAGCAAATGGACGTGCAAGCTTATCATCGGTTGCAGGCTTTGCAAGGGATGGAGCAAGAAGTCATGCAATGTGTATTCGAAACCGTACAAAATGGAATGCTGATACCGGGCGCAACGGTTAAAAGCGCTATTCACTTTTCGTCTTTAATGTGTAGCGGGGCCTTATGGCTTTTTCTTGAAAGGGCGGGCGTTCCGCAAGCCCAACGCAAAGAAGAAGCGCTTAAATTCGTCTTTCCTATTATAAAGCTGGCTCTCGTGGGCTTAAACCCGGCTTTAATCGATGGGTGGCCCGAAACCTTACCCGAAGGAACGAATAATATCGGTGACTTAGCGAAATAGGAAACCCCAACGAAGCTCGAAAGGTCAAATTAAATGCTTCCTCCTAATAAACGCGCCGCGCTGGCCAAGAAAATATCCGCGCTCTTAGCTAAAACTGTGGCATCGGGCTGCACGGAGGCTGAGGCGCTTAACGCCGCTATGCTCGCCGCTCAATTACAGGCTGAATATCAGATCAACCTGACGGAAGCCGAATTATTGGCTGAAGGCTTTTTTCAGACTGAAATCCCATGGGTGAGTAATAAAATCGAATTCATTTCTGATCGGCTAGCCGTGCCTGTGGCAAATTTCACATCAACATGCGTTTGGGTTATTCGGCCAACGCCGCAAGACCGTAAGCAATTCAAAATTAACAAAAGTGTTTTTTATAAAACAGTTTTTTGCGGGCTTCACACTGACACGCTTTTTGCAAAGTGGCTCTTAGAGTTTCTTTGTGAATTTGTGGAGAACCAAGGCCGGTTCCACGCAGCTTTAGACGGTACAGCTCACGGCTTTAGTAGCATTTATAAGAACTTCGTTATGGGCGCCTGTACGCGGCTAAACGAACGGCTGCAAAACATTAAGCAAGAGAGCACTGTGCAAAGTGCTGATCGCACGGCGCTTATTGTTTTGGATAAGCGGCTAATAGTTAATGATTATGTAGATCAACTTAATCTGAACTTCACAAAGGGCGCCGAATTCGAAAATAGAGTTACCGATGAAGCTGCTTTCGAAGCCGGGCGTGAAGCCGCAGAAAGAGCCGGACTAAACCGGCCGGTCAATTCGGGCGGTACAGTTAAGGCTATCGAATGACGAAAAAGACAAAAGCGCCGCCGCCACACGGAGACGGGAGGCCGAAAGGGCCTTCCACTTCGGAACGCAAAGATTGGCAAAACACAATGGAACAATACGAAGTTGATTTCCTCTGGGCGGAGTTGCGTAAAATCGTCGAGAGCGACGAAAATTATTACAACTGTGTGGATAATTTTCGAGCGGCGCGCACTTGGAAAAGTGCGCAGAAGCGACGCTATTTCAAAGACCGCGCACAAGGCTGTTGCGGTTTTTACGATACGGTTGTAAAGCGCTGGAATTGGCGCAAAATGCGCTTTGACTACTATCTACTAGGCTTCAACTACGGACATTAATCAGGAAAAATTAAAATGGCCGATGATGATGATAAAGTGACAACGGTTTACGTGAATACCGGCAACCGTAGAGACTGGCAATATCTTGGAGACGGCGTATACGTCGAACACGATGATTGCTATCTTTGGCTTCATACATACAATGGTTTGATGAAAACAAACCAAATAGGGCTAGAACCTGAGGTACTGGCCCGGCTTATCGCATATAACGAGCGCATACGCCGCTAGAATACTCAAACGGCAGCCAAATCTATTAATCAGGAAAAATTAAAATGTCTATTTTACTACATCCCGTTTTGCCAGAAAACCTTGGCCCATTAGAAGGGCACAGGAACCTACAAACAATTAAATTTTTTACACGAACGAGAGAAGACCCGCTTTTAACGGAGCTGACGGCAAAAATGCGGAAAATAAAAAATAAAAAATTAAAGTTGCCAACCACGCGGCGGTAGGTTAGAGTGCCTGTAGATCGAAGGCGCAACGCTTTCGAATTTCAGGAAAGGTCAAAAAGATGTCAGCCAACGATTATCGCGTCTCCCGGCAATGGGCAACGCGTCCAGCCGATGAGCGTTTCGTCAATCTCGAAGTTATGGCCAACCACGCCAGACGCCGCAAGACGGAAAGCAGCCAACGGGTTATTCCCACTAAATCTTTGCGCTTCGAGGCCAACGGCGAAGATATCGTTGTTTACAATCGTCACGAGAAATCGGGCCAAAAGTTTATACCCGGTGCGCGGCAGGAAATGTCTAATTGGAGTTTCGAGCAACTTTGCACGCGTATCAGATGCCCCGGCGAATACATTACGCGGCTCCCTGCGAAACTCGCCGTGATGAACTTGAATGAATGTGTTGAGCAAGCTAAGCCTAGCAAAGTTCAGCTATTAACGCAGGAAACCGAAAACGAATATATCCTTCGGGCCGCGACATCCGAAGGTTATGGCCGTATCTGGGACGCGGATGTTCTTGATTTTATGGTGGAGGAATACGGTGATGGTGTTACCGGACGCTATCGCGTACCGGGCGAATTTGGTAAACAAAAGCCCGTCACCGTGGAAAACACCACGCTCTATATGGGCGATAGGAATATGTTCATTTTCCTATGTGATGAGGAAAACCGCGTTGAAATGGCCGATAGGCGCAATGGCGGCGAGGGCTCATTAGCTAGGGGCTTCTACGTTTGGAATTCGGAAGTTGGCAAAGAGACAATCGGCGTTGCAACTTTCTATTTCGACTATGTCTGTTGCAACCGGATTATATGGGGCCAAGAGGAAAAGCAAGAAATCCGTATCCGTCACACCAAATTTGCACCGGAACGTTTCACGGAGGAAATACTTCCTGGCTTGACTAAGTTCACGGAGGGCTCTACGGTAGGGATCACAACAGCCATAGACAACGCAAAAAAGGTCAAATTCCAAGCTCCTGATGAGGTAGCGGTTTTCTTGGGTAAGAGTTTAGGTTTCCCGAAAAAAACCGCCGGTCAAATATCGATGGTGCACTTTTTGGAAGAGGAACGGCCCATAGAGAATATGTGGGACGCAACTGTCGCAATGACGGCTTTTGCGCGTTCAGTTCCTTACCAAGATGAGCGCGTCGCTATCGAAATAAAGGCCGGAGAAATCCTCAAACGTTTCGCTGCGTAGTTATTGACCTTTCGCCGCAGCGGCGCCGTCCGTACATGCCCCACATTACGGACGGCGCAATCCCTTCTAAGCTCTATACAATTTTCGCCCATTGTATAGCGCTGGAATTCCGCAATAACGCGGTAAATACAAACTAGACGGAGGCTCCAATGTGAGATGGCTAGTTAAAAATGTGAAATAATTAGAGAGCGGTTGTTAGATTGTTTGCACAAAGCTGTTAATATGGGTAGCATGAGCTTATACCGGTAGACGGTTTTTGGAAGCTACTCAGCACTTCAAAGGACAGCGAGACAATGCACAAGTAAGCAAGTCGCGGCGCTCTTTGTAACATCCTTAACGTTAATTTGCCGCAGCAAAACAAAGAGCGTCGCTTCCGTTGCGGACGTGGCGAAATAGGTAGACGCAAGAGACTTAAAATCTCTCGAATTAAATTCGTGCCGGTTCGAATCCGGTCGTCCGTACCAGCTACCTTGGAAAAGGTCAATAAAGATTAGAAATTAGCTGCGCGTTCGCACCGCGTAGTTAAGCAGCGTCCCCGAAGGTGAAAGCGGGGTTTTCCACCTTCGGGGACCGGATTTAAAGGAAACTAGTATGATAATATTTTTGGCAATCGTTGGCGTTTATGTCGTGGCTTGTTTAGTCGATCATCACCGGTTTATGCGAGACTTACCGGATTGGCCGGATTACTTTTAAAAAAGTAAAGTATCCAGCACACGGAACATTAACTAATCGTTTACCTTGACGCGGCGAATTGCTGCGTGCCCGGCCTAAAAACCTCTTGCTATCAAGAGCTTAGGTGCTATACTTGAAGCCTAACAGGGTTTCAAGGGCATTGGTGCGGGCTGCTTTAGTCTACTTCTAGACATTTTGAGTAGTTTCGTGCGCTTTGCCATAGCAAAGGGCAATACGATGGCGACGCCACGGCGTAAAAGCTTTGGGGACCTCCCAAAAAATCTCCAAGATGCTTTATCAGCTACCGCCTCGTTTACTGAAATTCAACGAATCTTCGCTATTTTCTTAGAGAGCCTTCAGGCTGACTTGGATTGCGCCGCGCGTAGTCCGGTTAAGGCTATGAGGGCGTTCGTCGTCATGGAACACTTAAAATCTGAGTTTGAGGCCTTTGAGGACAAGGTGAAGTCAATTCATCACACCCAGGCAACAGCGACGTTGCCGCCCATGTTCGAGGATATGGGTGTCCCAGAAATGCCTTTGAATGAAGGTTTCAAGGTGACGGTGACGGATAAACTTTACTGTTCAATCCGGAAAGGAAAAAAAGAAGAGGCGCATGAATGGCTGAAATTAAATGGATTGGGGGATATTATCAATCCCGAAGTTAATCCTAAAACCTTGGCCAGCGCCGTTAAAGAACACATGCAAAGCACGGGCACTGAACCGCCACAAGAGATTATTTCGACGTTCATTCAACCTGTAGCGTCGTGTAAAAAGAGCAAAGCCGCCACAAAAGGTCTATTTACTACGGAAGAATCCATAGAAGTTTTTGGCGCGCTGATCGTTTAACTTTAACAACCACTGGAAACCTTATGCCGCCAGCAACCGCAAAAAAGCAGTCTTCTCAAGAGCTAGTCGTGAGAGAAGAGCCCAAAATAAATCTTGTAATCCCAGATTATATCGCGGCTGACGCCGGAAAAAATCTTGGTTTCGAAGTCTTGGAGAATTCAGACTTCGCAGTTCCCCGGCTCAAGATCATGCAGGGCTTATCGCCGGAAAAAGAGCAATATTCCTTTCTTAAAAACGGTGCCATTTTCCACACCGGCCAAGAAATCGAATTGCCGCAACCTTTGTTGGCCGTGGTTGTCTACGTGGATAAGCGCTACATTCTGTGGCGCCCGCGCGACGCTGGCGGCGGCATTTTAGCTCGCGCCGATGATGCTAAGCATTGGTTTCCGCCCAACGAGACTTTCACGGTTAAGCTTGATAAAAAGGACGGCGGCGCCACGGTAACGTGGACG
>Ga0181523_10005367_pt1 | contig 10614 bp, 9 predicted proteins | sample PEATcosm2014_Bin_43_FD_119752 | JGI IMG/M metagenome (GOLD analysis project Ga0181523, IMG submission 119752) | Peatland microbial communities from MTU Mesocosm Facility, Houghton, MI, USA - PEATcosm2014_Bin05_30_metaG | ecosystem: Environmental > Terrestrial > Soil > Wetlands > Peat | place... | reverse complement strand
TTCCTGAAGATCGACGCTGATCAGACGCACACCGACGTCGAGGTCGAGGCGATGGCTGTGGCGCCGATCCCGACTCCGAAGGTCCTGTGGCGGAAGCCGCCTGTGCTCGCCCTCGCCGCCCTCTCGGGGACGGCACTCGGCCGCCTCGGCGAGCCGTCGACCGCGTCGGCGGCAGCGTGGGCCGCGGCGGGTGCCGCCGTCCGGATGCTGCACGACGCGCCGCTGCCGCCATGGCCCGGTCAGAGCCCGGACGAGATCGCTTCGCACCTCGACGGCGAATGCGAGTGGCTCGTCACGAACGGTGTCCTTCCCACCGACTTGGTCGCGCGCAACCGTCGGATTGCCGAGACCGCGCTCCGGCCGTGGACACCGGTGTTCACCCACGGCGACCTGCAGGTCGACCACGTCTTCGTCGCCGGTGACGAGGTCACCGGCGTCATCGACTGGTCCGAGGCGTCCCAGGGCGATGCCCTGTACGACCTCGCCACCCTGACGCTCGGGCACGAGGAGCATCTCGGCGACGTCGTCGCCGGCTATGGCATCGACGTCGACCGCGACCTCATCCGCGCCTGGTGGTCGTTGCGATGCCTGCTCAACGTCCGCTGGCTGATCGAGCACGGCTTCGACCCGTCCTCGCCGGGGTGCGAGTTCACCGTGCTCAGGTCCCAGCTGTGAAGGTGTACGAGCCCAACGGCTACGAGTGCCGTTCTGCCGCATCGGGTCGATCTTGCTGTCCGTCGGTCTCGTCAGCGCGGGAGCGGTGGCCTTCGACCGGGCCGCGATACGACCCGCCCTATGAGTCCCCGCTGAAGGCCCGAGCGCGATCTTCAGCGATCGGCGCCGGCGTCGACCACTGGTCGATCAGTGATCGCGGATCGGCCTGCAACGACGAAAGAGCGAAGCCCGCCGTCCTCCGGTAGGCCTCCGTCACCTCCTCGATCTCGGCCCTGGTGATGACCGTGTCGATGTCGTCGAACCCCTCCGGCGCGCGGTCGTGGACCACCTGCATCGGCACCTCCGGCCCCAGGCCGCGGTTCGCCTGCACGATCGCACCGGTCGCGGGCACCCGGGCGCGCTCGTAGCGCTCGAATGCGGCAACCACGTCCTTGTCGGCCCGCAGGCACCCGGCGAGGACGCGCGCGTCGAGGACGGCCTGTGAGGCCCCGTTGGAACCGATCGGGTACATCGGGTGGGCGGCATCCCCGAGCAATGTCGAACGGCCGAACGTCCAGCGGGTCACCGGGTCCCGGTCCACCATCGGGAACAGGTAGGTCGTCGGTGCCGACCGGATGATCGCCGGGACGTCGAGCCAGTCGAACGCCCAGTCCTCGAACTGGGGCAGGAAGTCGGACAGGACGCCGACGCGGTTCCAGTCCTCGGTCCTCCCCAGAGCCGAGTCCGGGCGGCGAAGCTCGGCGATGAAGTTCAGCTGCTGGCGACCGTTCGGGAGATCAGCGATCGGATAGGCGACGAACTTCTGATCGCGGTGGCCCGCCCAGATCATCGTGCGTCCGTCCAGCAGCGGCTCCACCTCGGCGACACCCCGCCAGAGCAGCGAGCCGTTCCAGCGGGGTCGTCCTTCGGACGGGTAGTGCTGGGCGCGTGCGGCACTGTGGATGCCGTCCGCCGCGACGATCCCCAGCCCGGACACCACCACAGAATCGTCCGCCTCGGTGCGGAAGACGGCGCTTGCCTGCGCCTCGTCGTCGTCCAGCCGGACGAGCCGATGCGCCAGGTGGAGATGGCCAGGTCCCACGCGTTCGAGGAACGCGTGGAGCAGCACGTCCTGGAGCGTGCCGCGGTGGACGGAGAGCTGGGGCCAGGCGTACCCGGCTGCAGTGCCGCGCTGCTCGCGCCAGATCTCCTGGCCGTGACGCGAGCAGTACACGAGGCTCGTCGGCTCTATCGACCGGCGACGGAGCGGTTCGAGCACACCCAGTGCGTCGAGCTCGCGCACGGCGTGCGGCAAGAGGTTGATGCCGACGCCGAGCGGCTGCAGGGCGGGCAAGCTCTCGAACACGTCGACCGGTGCGCCGATCTCATGGAGGCTGAGCGCGGTGGCGAGGCCACCGATCCCCGCGCCCACCACGATAAACCCGTCCTCGCCTCCGGTCACCCTCAGGCAACCTCGTGGACGTGGATCCGTACCGAACCCGGTCGTCGTTCACCAGTCGACACGGCGAGGATGTCATTCAAACGGGCCAGGCGGGGGGCGGACGTCCAGAGCCTGACGTGCGTGCGGAAGTAGTACTCCGACGGCGCAACCTCCTCGCCGCTGGCGAGCCGCGCCGCGACCGCGGCACTCGCCTTGCGGAGGCCGGTCGAGCGAACCTCGATGGGTTCGCCCTCGTCGGTGACGAGCAGGTAGTGCGCGTCGATCTCGATGACGCCGTCGGCCCGGACGATCTGCCAATCCACGCCGCCGGGAGCGATCGTGCCCCGGAGGCCGTCGTGCCCCTCGAAGGTGCCACCGTCGAAGACGATCGTGCGGCGATCCCCGAGTGGAAAGCCACCCAGCTCGACCATCGGTCGTACCGCGACGTCGATCCGGATCAGCGGGACGAGCTCCACGGCGACGCACCCTAGTGAGTCCAGGTGTCGGACCGAGCCCGCTGTCAGGCGGTCGCGCCGGCAGGCTCAAGCGGCGGGTACGCCTCGTGCGCGGCCTGGTGCCCGGGCTCAGTGCGAGAGAGGGTCACGTCTCCGTCCCTTTTCGGGCGGCCCGCCACCGGAGATGCCGACGGATCGAGGAGCAATTTACGAGAGAGCGGCCGGCCGGCGGTGTCTTTGCGAGTTGCTCAGGGGGCCGGCCGGGCCCGGGACAGCCGCGGGAACAGCCGGCCCCCGAGGTGCATCGCGAAGTCGATGGCCAGGGTGGGGGACACGGTGGGGTCGACGTCGGGAGGGTCCGGCAGATCCTTGTCGTGGCGCGCGTGCTCGTAGAGGCCGTGGCACATGTGCCGCCCGAGGGTGCCCAGCGCCTGCATGGCGTCCACCCGTTCCGCCTGGAAGGCGGGTACGGGCTGCGGGTGGACGTCGGGCCAGGCCTCCGGTGCTCGGGGCGTGTCCAGGCTGAACACCCCCTCGAAGGTGCGCGCCGCCGCGTCCCGGGCCGTGAAGGGCTCGCCGAGGTCCCACACCGACCGCAGCGTCGCCAGCAGCGAAGTGTGCCGGTGCTCCTCGGTGCACACGGTCCCCTCCGGGACCCAGGGGGACACCACGACAGCGGGAACCCGGTAGCCCGAGCGGTCGAAGGCGAACCCGAGCTGTCCCGGCGGCGCGCCGGGATCGGGGGGCGGCACGGGTCCCGGGGGGACGTGGTCGTAGGTGCCGCCGGGCTCGTCGAATCCCACGAAGAGCATGGTGTTGAGCGCGTTCGAGCCTGACGGTGACCCGGCGGACCGCACGGCGCGGTAGATCCGGCCCAGGAAGTCCTCTCCGGCGAGGATGGACGATGGCGCGTCCATGAGGACGTCGAGGCCAGGGATGAGGGCCCGCCCGAAGGCGGGGTGGTAGTCGCCGTGGCCGGCCATGAGGTTGGGCTCAATCAGCGAGAAGTCGGGCAGGGTGCCCTCGGCGGCGTCGCGCTCGAACTCGGTGAAGGGCACGAAGTGGGTGGCGAAGCGATCGCGCAGGCGCGGCATGTGGATGAAGCCGGTGAACGACAAGGGCCCCGGTTCGAGGACATAGACCTTCCAGGTCCGGCCGCAGCGCTCCAGGCGGTCGAAGATCGTCTCCGCCGCGTGGTGCCGCATGAAGTTGGTCACGGGCCGGTTCACCACGAAGCCGGAGGACGTCGCCGAGGTCCAGAACGACCGGTTCGGCAGCGTCTGCGACGGGACCTCGCTGAACCAGTGGTCGAACACGCCGAAGCCCCGGGCGAGCGCGCTGATCACGGGCACCTGCTCGGGCGTGTACCCGGTCATGATCTGGCCGTACTCCTCGTAGTTCGGCTGCCGGCCGAGCTCGACGGTGAGGAAGCTGATGTAGTCGGTGACGAAGCCGTCCATGGTCGCCGGCCGGCCCTCCGGCGGCGCGTTGTAGGGCGGTACCATCTCGGTGGCGTCCTTGCAGCGATTGGCCTCGTCGAGCACGTTGAAGAGCTGCGTGTTGGTGTGCGGGTACTCCTCGCCCGGGTCCGGGTCCGGCACGTCCATCCCGGCCGCGATCCCGTAGGGCACGACGCCCCCCGCAGGGGCGTGCTCGGCCCAGTCCGGCACCGGGTTGTGGAGGTCCTTGCCGACGACCCCGTCGAAGGCCTCCACCTCCCCCGGCGCGTACAGGCGCCCGAGCAGGTTGTCGAACGACCGGTTCTCGAAGAGCACGAGCACCACGTGATCCATCGCGTGCACACGACTCGGGTTCATGGGCTCCTCTCTTCGGGGTGCAGCGGGCGACCGTACGCCAAGATGGCGCGGTCGACGATCTCGGCCGAGAGTCGGGGCCGGGGGCCCTCGGCGGGGGGGCTCAGGACCTGGGGGTGAACTGGTAGCTGAAGGGCGCCGAGGGCGGCGTCAGCGTGGCGGAGCGCTTGCCGGACGTGACGACCACCTTCGTCCCACCGGCGCCCACGTCGACCTGGGAGGGCCCGAGGAGGATCTCGCGCTGGCTCGAGGCCGGAGCCAGGATGCCCGCGAAGATCGGCTTCTGGCCCACGATGCCGATGCTCACCCAGGACCGGCCGGTGGTGGTGGTCACGGTGACCTGGTACGCCGGGATGGCGATGGTGTAGCTGGCGGTTCCCGGCCCGGTTCCGGCGGCGGTGAGCAGCGGCGGCGCCTTGGTGGACGGGGCGGCGGGGTGCGCCGTCGTGGGCGTCCCGCTCGTGCCCGGCCCGCCGCCGCTCCCGGTCCCGATGACCCCGGCCTTCACGAGCCCGAGGGCCGCTCCGGCGGCGAGCACCGCGACCGCCACCAGCACCACGGCCACCCGGAGCCACCGGCCCGACCCGGACCGGCCGGTGGCACGGCCCCTGCCCACGGCGGGGATCTTGTCCGTGTCGGCGTAGGTCGGGTAGGCGAGCGACTCGGGGAAGAGCTGTCCCTGCCCGGCCGGGTCGGACCGCTCGTAGGCCGCGGTCATGGACGGGTCCGCCGCCGGGACGGCCGGATTGGCCGCTGTCAGCCCCACTTCGTCGGCATGTACGTCCATGGCCGGATTCTCGACCTCCCACGCCCCGAACTTGACCACGCCAATTATCGCCGATTCTGTGGCCCCGCTCAGGGGCTTCCGTCACATCACGGTACCGCCCGTGACTGCCACCAGGATCGCACGTCGCAGGTCGGGAATGGGGGCAGGGCCGGATGGAGCCTCCCGGGAGGCCGAGATCGTGGATCAGGTCGATCCCGGGGATGGGAACCGGCCGCCCGGGCGCGGCGGACTTCCCCCGGACCGCTCAGCGGCCGATGCTCCCGTCGAGCAGCTCGCGGGTGACGTCCATGTGGCCGACGTGCCGCGCCGTCTCCTCTATGAGATGGCACACCGCCCAGCGCAACGTCGTGGGGCGGAGGTCGCCGGCCGAGGGGAGGTCGAAGGTCTCGGCCCCGTCCAGGACGGCGTCGGCCAGCGCGCACTCGGCCCGGTAGAAGCCGACGACGTCGCCGAGACCCCAGCCGTCGGGAAGCTCGAACATGCGGCTGCGCCAGCCCATGTCCATGGGCTGGCCGGCGAAGATGGCACGCAGCCAGAGCCGTTCGGCGTAGCCCAGGTGGACGACGATCACGCCCAGCGAGTTGGCGGTGGGCGCGGGGCGCCATCGCAGCTGCTCCGGCGTCAGGCCCTCGACCTTGAAGATGGCGCTGTCGCGCAGGTGCTGCAGCCATGCCCGTGCCATCGGCATCTCGTCGAGCGGCACCGCCTCGTCAGGCCGGGCGACGCGCAGCTCCGGGGGCTTCTCGGGCATGGAGGTCCGCCCCCAGGGCGACCGCTACGGGGCGCTGGTGGTCGTCGCCGGGATGAGGCTGCCGCCGCACACCGAGGTGTACCAGTTGGCGATGGTGGTGCCGTCGGTCACGAGCTGCTGGTTCTTGCCCAGGCTCTCGAAGGAGGTGACCAAACCCTGGAGGCTCGACGCGTTCTGGATGTCGGTCTTGATCTGCTGCACGAAGGTGAGCAGGTTCTTGAACGCCGACTGGACGTTGGAGGGCGCGGTCCTGATCACGGCCAGCGCCTTCTGCACGTTGCCGGCGTCGGTGTTGTAGGCGCTGAGCATGGCCGCCTTGGCCTGGGCGAAATTGCCCGACTCCATGGCCCTCTCGATGGCCAGGCCGACCGAGCTCGAGCCGGTCTGCTCCGTCTTGACCTTCTGGCACATGGCGCTGTTGGGGGCCGAGCCCTTGGTGCTGGCGCTGGTCCCCGAATGGTGCTTGGGCTTGCTGTGGGCGGACGCTGCGCTCATCGGGGCGAGCGTCAGCGCGACGCCCATCATGCCGATGCAGATCCCCTGCCACGTACGACGCTGCTTCACGGGCCACCTCCCGGTCTCGGACTGCAGCCACGACGCTACAGCACCCGTTGCAGCAGATCGGGCCATAGGTGGCCCCGGTCATCGGGTGTTCGGCCCGGAGCCGACGACCCAGCGCCAGGTGGGGGATATGGTGGGCCCCTGACGGGGCGTCAGAAACACGGGGGCGACAAATTTTGGACGATCTGAACGGCAAGGTGGCCGTGGTCACCGGGGGAGCGGGCGGCATCGGCCGCGGCATCACCGAGGCGCTGCTCGAGGAGGGGGCCCGCGTCGTGATCGCCGACGTCGAGGCGCCCGCGCTCGAGCTCGCCCTGAAGGAGCTGGCCGACGCGGGGGAGGTGCGCGGCGTCGTCACCGACGTCTCCTCGGCGGAGTCGGTGGAGGCGCTCGCGCTGGACGTCTTCTCCCAGGAGGGCGCCTGCCACCTCCTCTTCAACAACGCGGGTGTGACGTCGGGTGGCGGCGGTCGCCCCTGGGAGCAGGAGGCCAACGACTGGGCCTGGTGCTTCTCGGTCAACGTGTTCGGTGTGGCCAACGGCATGCTGTCGTTCGTGCCCCGCATGATCGCCTCGGGGGATCCCGGCGTGGTGGTCAACACGTCGAGCATGGACGGCGGCATCGCCCCCGTGCCCTATGCGTCGGTCTACGCGTCGAGCAAGGCCGCCATCTCGTGCCTCACCGAGGCGCTGGCGCACCAGTTGATCGCCGCGGGCACCGATGTCAGGGCGGCCGTCTTCTACCCGTCGGGCGGGCTGCTCGACACCGGCCTGTGGAGCGCCCAGCGCAACCGGCCGTCCGAGCTCGCCCGTACCAAGCCGAGGCCTCCCGCCCCGGGCACGACGTTCGAGGAGTTCAAGGCGCAGCTCAAGGCGACCGGCCGCTCGGTGGACGTCGTGGACCTCCGCGAGCTCGGCCGATTCTGCGTACGCGGCGTGCAGCGCGGCGACTTCATCATCGGCCACGGGCTCGAGGAGTGCGCCGAGATGCTGCACCGGCGGGCCGACGCGATCGGGGCCGGGATGCTTCCCCCGGCGGCCCTGAGCTGATGGCCGCCGCGGCGCCGGAGCGCTACACGGTCGTCTCCGCCGACGGCCACGCCGGCGGCGACATCGGCGACTACCGCCCGTACCTGCCCACGCACTGGCACGACGAGTTCGACGCCTGGGCCGCCGAGTACGTGAACCCCTACGCCGATCTCATCGCGCCGATCGCCTACCGCAGCTGGGACAGCGAACGCCGCCTGGCCGAGACCGAGGCCGACGGCATCGCGGCCGAGGTGCTCTTTCCCAACACCGTCCCGCCCTTCTTCGCCGAGGGCAACCTGGTCGCGCTGCCGCCGACGCCCGAGGACTACGAGCGGCGCTGGGCCGGGGTGCAGGCCCACAACCGCTGGCTGGCCGACTTCTGCGCCCGCACGCCGGGCCGGCGGGCGGGCATCGTGCAGGTCTTCGCCAACGACATCGACGACGCCCTCGCCGAGGTGCGCTGGGCCGCGGCCACCTTCGATCCCTTCGGCGGCATCCTCCTGCCGTCCATCCCGCCCAACTCCCACCTGCCGCCACTGTGGGAGGACCACTACGAACCACTGTGGCGTGTCTGCGCCGAGCTCGACGTCCCCATCAACATCCACGGTGGCAGCGCCCTGCCCGACTACGGCGAGCACGAGGCCGCCCGGGCGATGATGCTGATCGAGATCCCGTGGTTCAGCCACCGCTCGGTGTGGCACCTCATCTTCTCGGGTGTGCTGGAGCGTCACCCGACGCTGCGCTTCGCCGTGACGGAGCAGGGTGTGGCCTGGCTGCCCCGCGGCCTCCAGACGCTGGACTGGTTCTACGGCCGCATGACGACCGCCAACGCGGCCGAGGCGAACTTCTTCGGAGCCGCCGCGGCGAAGATGACGATGACCCCAACGGAGTACTTCGCACGCAACTTCTGGATCGGCGCCAGCTTCCTGCGCCCGAGCGAGGCCCCCCTCTGTCGCGACCTCGGCGTCGGGCACGTGATGTGGGGCGCCGACTACCCGCACTCCGAGGGCAGCTACCCGTACACCACCGAGGCGCTGCGGGTGGCGTTCGCCGACTACGGCGAACCCGAGGTCCGTTCCATGGTGGAGTCGACGGCGGCCTCGTTCTACGGCTTCGACCTCGACCTGCTGCGCCCGGTCGGCGACCGCATCGGGCCGCGGGTGAGCGACGTCGCCCGGCTGCTGCCCCCGGGGGAGTGGCCGACCGACACGACCTGCAACGCGTTCGACCCGACCCAGATTCTGCGGGCTTGGTGACGGCGAACCAGATGGGAGGAGACATGCAGACAGTCAGGTACGGCGCGCGCGCCGAACAGGTCAACCGGGAGATCGAGGCCAAGAAGGCGGACATCTGGTCGGAGGCCGTCACGGCCGTCTACGAGACGGACCCCGAGATCATCGCGGCCGTGTTGCCGCCGCCCCTGGTGCCCGGCCCCGAGCCGTTGGTCCGCATCACGATCACCCGGGTCGAGATGCCCGGCCTGCCCGTCTTCGGCGCCGGCTGGATCGGCGTCCAGGCGCGCCACGAGGACAGGCTGGGGGAGTACCCGATCCTGATGCCGATGACGACCGAGCAGTCCCTGATCGGGGGCCGCGAGGTCAACGGCGAGCCCAAGAAGCTGGGCGAGGTCGAGGTGCACCGCGACGGGGACCGGGTCTCGGCGCACATCGCACGCATGGGATCGGTCATCTGTGAGATCACGGGGCGGATCAGCGAGACCCGGGAGAACTACGAGCTGGCCAAGACGGACTTCTGGTTCAAGCTGTCGCCCTCCTGCGAGGCGGCCGGCGAGCTCGACCAGGATCCGCTCCTCGTCTACGGCGAGAAGACCGAGCGCACCCGGCTCCACGAGGGCATCGACGGCGAGCTCATCCTCAAGGAGGCCCCCCTCGACCCGGTGGCCGACCTCGTCGTCCGCCGCATGGTGGACCTGAACTGGACGGAGCGGGCCTCGACCCAGGTCGGCCGCGTCATCGGCCCGGTGCCGCGAGCCGGGCTCGAGCCCTTCATCCACCAGCGCTACGACGACCTCTCTGTGCTCGGGGCGAAGCGGTGAGCGAGCGTTACACGATCATTTCGGCCGACGCCCACGCCGGGCTGCACTGCGAGGAGTACCGGCCCTACCTCGACGCCAGGTACCACCCGCAGTTCGACGAGTACCTGGCCGAGCGCCACGCCAACCGGGACCAGCAGCTCCAGATGAATTACGACTACATCATGGGATGGGAGACGGACAACGAGGAGGGGCTCCGCGGCGCCTGGGACATCGAGCAGCGCGACAAGGAGCTCGACGCGGACGGCGTCACGGCCGAGGTCATGTTCGCCGATGCCGACGCCATCACCGGCATGGCGTCGCCGCCCTTCGGAGCCGGGCTGTCCGCCGGCGCCATCGCCGACCCCGAGCTCGCCTTCGCCGGCGCCCGGGCACACAACCGGTTCCTGGCCGAGATGTGCGCCCGCAGTCCGCAGCGCCATGGTGGCATCGCGCTGGTGCCCATCACGCACGGCGTCGAGCGCTCGGTGGCCGAGATCGAGTGGCTCGTGGAGCAGCCGGGCATCCGGGGGATCATGGTGCCGACGATGTGGCACGACCTCGTGCCCTACAACCACCCCGACTACGACCCGGTGTGGGCCGCCTGCCAGGAGGCCGGGTTCCCGGTGCACACCCACTCGGGGGAGGCGCCCCAGGAGGAGTACAACGACAACATCGGCATCTACCTGGCCGAGGTGGTGTGGTGGGCCGCCCGCCCCATGTGGCACCTCTTGTTCTCGGGGGTCTTCGAGCGCTACCCACGCCTCAAGTACGTGGTCACCGAGGCGGCGGCCTACTGGGCCGCCGACATGATGTGGAAGTGGGACCAGTACATGGGCGGCGGGCACACGACCAAGAAGATGGCGGCGCTGCTCAAGGGGAAGATCTCGAAGCTGCCGTCTGACTACTTCGGCGAGAACCTCTTCATCGGCGCGTCGACCATGTCGCGCGAGGAGATCCGCCGCCGCCACGTGCTCGGCTGCGACGTCGTGATGTGGGGGACCGACTACCCGCACCCCGAGGGCACCTGGCCCCACACCCAGGAGCGCCTGCGCAGCGACTTCGGCGGCATCCCCGTCGAGGACGCCCGC
>Ga0181523_10005366_pt1 | contig 10615 bp, 10 predicted proteins | sample PEATcosm2014_Bin_43_FD_119752 | JGI IMG/M metagenome (GOLD analysis project Ga0181523, IMG submission 119752) | Peatland microbial communities from MTU Mesocosm Facility, Houghton, MI, USA - PEATcosm2014_Bin05_30_metaG | ecosystem: Environmental > Terrestrial > Soil > Wetlands > Peat | place... | reverse complement strand
CACCCTGCGGGCACACTCACTCTTACGTTGAGCGCTAATCCTATAGTGAAAAATGGTATCCTTCATTATCTTGAGCGACTCAAACAAGCCGCTTGATCCGATAAGTTATGCAACGTTAAGGTTGACTCTCAGGTGAATATTATGGAATCGTTGAATCGAGGGCTTTCCTATTGAATGTTTGTGCTACAAGTTGCTATGATCTGCTAAAAGGTGAATGAACTATTTAACAGGAGGGATTTATGACGAAGCCTATGCTTTCCATTCTCTTGATGCTCGTCTTTTGCGGCTATGCTTCAGCTGCAGACCTAGACGCCCAAGCGGTAAAAAAGGTGGCAGTCTATTCCGAGATCGAAAAGGGCTTTGGCGCGATCAATAATCGTTGTCCCATGGGAGGGGATGTACTCAACTTCGAGCTATGCGCTTCTGAGGTTATGGGCAATGAGGAGCATGGCAACACGGACAGCGACTCATTCTATCTCGGCGCCTACTATCGTGAATGGCTTGCCATCTCAACTAGGCAAGAAGCCATAGCATCTGTACTGGCAGAAGGCCCCGATAGTATTGCAGAAGGAGAGGCTCCGAAAGTAAATAGAGATGCAGATGTATATTTTAAAATATATCGCAAGTATCAAAAAGAGTTGCAAGTCGCAGATAGGCAGCTGTGCGAAGCCGCACACTTACGTTGTAATTATGTTCTACCGAAAATGGAAACATATAGGGTCAGGTTAGAAAAGGAGTGACCGCAAATAGTCGATAACAGCACGGTTAATCTGGCATGGCCAATGTTGCCATGCACACGGCATGGTAATAAGCTAACGCTGATATGTCCGAGCGTGGATCACTTAGTAAACGCTCCATTTCTCATCAATGCGGATCACTGCGTGCTACAAGGATTCGCTCGATGACGCGGCCTCGATAGATTTTTTCCGAAATCATCATATTTGTGCCTCTGGCCGCACTGGAGGTTTTCAGGTGACATCTAGGAACTCCTAATTCTGCGGTGACCCTTGACTTTATTTCCAAAATAACGCCATATTGTCAAACATTAAGAGTAGACCACAATGATATCAGACAAGTACCGCAGCACCCGCTTGATAAGCTATGAATGAAATGATTGCATACCGCCTATGACGAAAAAGCAATATTCTTGGATCGAATTTCTCAAGGAACTGCATGTTTTTACCCTTCCCTACAAACGTACCATCGTCATAGTGATGGTGTTCATGATGTTGGCAATCGTCGCAGACCTGCTGGAGCCGATTATTTACAAAGTGGTCATCAATGATCTGTCCGGCATGTTTGTGCATAAGGCCGCTCAGCACTTCACACCGGCTGAAAACCTGCTCCAAGAAAGTCTGAAGCCGCATACCAAGCATACCGTGATGCCCCGCACCGCGATGCAGGCATTCCACACCCTGATCATTGGAGCCCTGCTGCTCTTTGTTGTCAATCTTCTTTACCGGTTCTTTAACCTACTGTCCGACTATTTGTCCGCTCAATATTCCAGCAGGGTGGAGCAGGATTTCATCCGGACGGTATTCAGGCATGTTCTAAAACTCAAGTTGTCTTTCTTTACGCGTAATTCCAGCGCGTCCCTGGCCAAACAGATTGATCAGACCGATCAGGTAGGACCTGCAGTTACCACGATGGTTCAGGATCTGGCGTCCGAAGCCTTCCGGCTGGTGGGGACCATCGGCATCATGTTGTCCCAACATCCGGTGTTCACAGCTATCTCCCTGTCCACACTACCCTTGTATGCCGCGCTATCCCGGCGCATGGCCAAGAAGCTGGAAGGCACCAGCGCGCAGTATTTCGAGCAATGGGACGATGTCGCAAATAATCTGCAAAACTCGTTGGTCAATATCAAAACCGTCAAGGTATCCGGCGCCGAAGAACGCATGGCCAGCCGTTTCGTTGCCTCTATGCAGAATGTGATGGCCAATTATTTGAGTCGAAACCGCGTTGAGAACATCTATATTTTTTGGCAGACCTTTTCCATCCATCTGGGCAAGTTTCTAGTCTTCGCTTACGGCAGCTGGCAGGTCATCGAGCGTCAGTTGACGCCGGGTGACGTGGTGATGTTTGCTGCGTTATTGGATAAGCTGTACGATCCCATCGATACGCTCACCTCCCATTTTATTACTCTGCAAACTCAGCGCATCTCCATTTCGCGCGGGTTACGCCTGCTGCATTCGGGCGAAGAGGAGAAACCTGGTCGGCCCTTTCAACCCGGACCAGGGCTTCTGGAGTACCGGCACGTCACCTTTGGGTATAAGCCTCAGCATCCAGTCATCAACGATGTCAGTCTGACGCTGGCGCCGCATAGCATTACAGCCCTCATCGGACAATCTGGAGCTGGCAAAACTACTATTTTGGACTTACTGCTCAAATTCTACGAACCGCAATCGGGCGAGATCCTCATCGACGGACAGTCTTTGGCTCAGCTCGACCCAGCCGCGGTTCGGCAGATAGTGGGCATCGTGTCCGCGGATGGGGCGGTGTTCAGAGGCACACTGAGGGACAATATCGTCTTCAAGAATCAGCATGCGCGCACGGACGAAATAGTTCAAGCTGTGAAAGATGCAGGGCTTACCCGCACAGTGGAGCGCCTACCCCAAGGCTTGGATACAGAAATCGGCGAACAAGGCATGGGTTTATCATTGGGCGAGCGCCAGCGCCTGCAAATCGCCCGAATTCTTGTTGCGCAGTCTCGCTTCCTTCTTCTAGACGAGGCTACGGCTAACCTGGATTACGCCATTGAATTGGAAATCAAAGAGACCCTCGCACGGTTGAAAGAAACCACCACGATTCTGATCATTGCCCACAGGTATTCCATGGTCAAAGGCGCGGATCAGGTCGTGGTGCTGGACAGAGGCCAAGTGCTGGCTGCCGGTACGCACGATGAAGTATATGCGCATAACGGCTGGTTCCGGACGATGGTGGATCAGGGCCGGGGAGAAGAATAGGAGTGGAATAATTGACATTCTCGCCGCCTGTAAGACGAGGATTCTCGGCTTCCGACACTCCCAAGGGCAGAGTGCCTTATGCAACCAGCCGAGACTTTATTTCCTGTTTCAATGAGCGGCCTGACAGCACCGTCTCTCTATGTCCTGTGTGAGCAGCACCCTTTTCAGGACAGGCTAACCGGGAGAGTCCCTCCCTTAGTACATTTTGCGCCGCGTTAATATCCGCATTCTCTGTGAGGCCGCAAGCCTGCCAGCTAAACACTGCCTGCGATTGCCTATTATCGGCGTCTATGTGCCCACACTCTGAACATTTCTGGCTCGTATACCGCGGTGGTACCAGGACAAGGATGCCCGCACGCCAATACTGCTTGTAGCTGAGTTGGTGCGTTAGTTCTCTCCATCATTGGTCGAGAATCGACTTATTGAGTCCCGACTTGGCCCTAACATTACGACCGGACTTCTCAATGGTCCCCCTTTGCTGACCTGGACATATTTCTTACCTGTAGGTCCTCCATACACATGATCGCGTGATTTTTGCTAAGCGTGTATGAAGCCTTGTGCAGGTAATCCTTTCTGGTGTTGGCAATGTGCCAGTGCAGCTTCTGGATCTTCTTGAGCTGCTTATGCCAGTTCTTTGAGAACTTCACCTTGCTAGAAAGCTTGTGCTGGTGCACTGCAATCTTCCTTTGGGCCTTTCGGAAAGAGTTAATCGGATCTATGTGCGTGCCGTCTGACAGGGCAACCATCTTTCTTATGCCGAGAACGATACCCACGGCTTTGATTGAGGTGTGTTTCGGAACTGCTACCTTTTGTTCTGTCTGAATCGATACATGCCAGTGGTCGATTTCTCTGGATACGGTCACGTTCTTAGGCTTGCCCTTGATGAACTGGCTTTTGCGGAATCCAACCCATCCGATCTTAGGTAGGAAGATACAGCTGTTGCTGATCTCAAATCCCCGTGGATACCGGAAGCTATCTTTGCGCTAACCCCTCTTCTTGAATACAGGGAATCGTTTCGAGTTGCCTGTTTCGAACGCCTCATTGATAGCATTGGACAGAGCTTTGAGTGTCTGCTGAAGAGTCTGCGAAGGTGCGTCGGCTAAGAAAGAATGCTCTTTCTTCCACACGGGAAGTAGGGTGCAGAGCTTGCTATATGATAGACAGCTCCGCTTATTGCTGAGGCGGTCTTTCTGCAATGCACGGGTCTTATTCCAGATAAAACGGTTACACCCGCCGAACTGGCGCGATAACGCCTCAGCTGCAGGACTGGTGTTCAGCTGGAATTTGAACCCTTTACAAATCACCATACTATTTATAAGTTTTTTTGCCGGTTTGTCAAATCAAAATCAAGGGCACGACTTATATCCCCGCCTTAAAGGCGAGGCTTTAAGTCGCTTCTTCTGTAAACGCAAAAAACTATACGAAGTAAAGTCACGCGATACCAAAGGACGTCTATACGACGCAAGATATAATCGGTAATCACCAAAGTTCGGTTCTGGCAGCACAAAAGATTATGAGTAGTTATAAATTACTTTATGCTATTGCGGTTCATTTTTTGAAACCACCTTTATACCTGGCTTTAGCCATAGCAACCCTGTAACTATCAAGCATAATAGGTACCATGCGCCCAGATAAAACAACCTATATTTATCTCTGGTTATAATGATTGTTCCGTCAGCAGTTTGTTTAATAAACATTATTTGATGTTGTCTAAAGATAGACGGAAATAAAATATAGCCCCGCTCTTCAAACCTATCGTCATGCACTTTACCACCTTCCACATGGTGGTCCCCATTTATCGAAAAACTTACTAATATCGGCGTTTCGGGGGCGTAATTTGACAATATGGATGATGCAGGTTGCCCTGTGCTAAAGGCTCCATAAATCATAACAGCCGGAAATATTATAAGGGTAGATGTACAACCAACCTTAAGAACCCAAAGAAATATTTTCATGGAGGCTATTTGTTTCATCTTACTTTATCTCGATTCCGGTTATTGGGCTTAATGTTTTCTTCAATTACAGCAGAAAATAGTATTGCTGTTAACATCGGGAATGAAGTGGCAGGTGAAGACTTTTTTATTTTATCTATGTCATCAGTGGTCGAGTCGCTGACATCCTATTCATTTGCACTCATCTATTGCGGACATCTAACATTCCGAAAGTTCTCGGAAGATGTCCACAGTCGCCGCAGTGCCCTTCTTTTACTATATTGAGCAGGCTACGTTTATCTTGAGGGCAGGCAATTGATTCCTGGTCGGGAGTGGTAAGCAGTAACATTAGATCGTCCACCGCAACTTCCGATAGTATCGGGTAGAATGGTGCGGCTGGGGCATCGAAAATATATTTCCCGATCACACCCAAGCCCATTGCTTTTGAGAGAACGAATCCCACTGTGGCGATCCGGTCTCCAGACTCATCCGACAGCTGACAGCATATATTTTCTGGCAACTCAACAAAATTACTGCCTAAACGGACAAATCCGATATTCGGTTTGGCACAATCGATCCCAATGTTTTGCGCCAGTATGTATTTTGTTGCATTGCCAATCCATGGGAGTGAATGACAAAAATTAACCGCCTTTTCAGCGTCGTATCTTACTTCCCTAAACATTTGGAATAACGCTTTTCTTTCCTCCCAGCACTGCCTTATTGCTTCGGCTTTGCCTTTATGTCTCGATAGTTCGTGCAAAGAAGCATCGCTCTTGAGAAGCTGCATTACTTCTTCCTTCCAAGAAATATTGATGATTGGAGCATTCATCCCGCCGGTGATCACAAGCAGTGCGTATTCACAGACAATTTCAGATGGGCCCAGCTTCCGTTTGCCAATATTTTCTAAATAGCGGATTTCCTCGGTATAACCGAGGAGTTGAATCTCCGCTTTTAACTGCAAATAGGTTTCACATGTGAACACAAGCATGTTTTATCCTTTCATCTCGCTACCTTATTTAAACATATTCAAAGCTTTCTCAACGACAATTAAATTACTTCCAAAGATACCGGGATCAATACAAGACATTACGCATTTACATGCTCGTCTGCTAAATAACCTATACAATGACAATGCGATCACACTTAATAAGCAATTATACGTTCGGCCCTATTGCTAAGCATGCTGTTCAACATGACTATCGTGAGAGGTATCCCAAATATACTGACAATTCGAATTGCAGGCGATGGTGGACAGTTGTGCCGAGGATAGCTAACGGGTCTACTTTGTGTTGCACCCATCGATCGGCTTGACTATATAGCTTTTTGCGCCGAGCTTATACCCCTAAGTTATGTCCGTATCCTCCTTGGATGAGGTCAGTCTTACAATTGGCAAGCACTTGATCTTTTCCCATATCTTTAGCGATAAATTTCATTCTTTCAATATTTCATCCGGACCGTATATGTGAGCTTTGTTTCGGAATCCTTAAGTACCGGTATGAGAAACTCGGCCAAAAAAGCCTCAGTCTTCTTGTACTCATGCGATGAATTGAGGATAGCCCAGTCACCAGGTATTGGCTCGATCACCTTTACCGTCACATCCTCTTTCTTGTGATTCCTTAGCGATATCTCGAAGCTTGCTTCATAAATATTCCGTCCAATCTTCTTCCAGTCCATCTGCTTCCTCGTGCCGACTACATCGAAAGCCTCACCAAGCATAACCCTGACCTTCTCGTCTTTTGGTGTGTGGTCGATCGCGTCTTCCCCGACGAACTGTAAGCTGCCCTCACTGTCGCGCGTATAGACCCTCACAGTGCCTTTTGGTAAGGGGATGCCAAGGTTGTTCTCCTTCTTGTTCTGAAACTCAACGAATACACCCACTTTCTGATTTGGCATCTGATCGCCGTATTGGCTGTAATAGTAATAGGTGGCCCCCTTGAGGAGCAGCTCCTTTTTTACTGCGATATCGACGGCATCGACTAGGCTTATCTGCTTTGTCTGATTTTCCTTTATAGTAGAGGGCCTTTGTAACGCATAGAGGTGGTATTCAAAGAACTCCTCCTGTTGAAATTGGGGCCGGGCTGAGCCGGCTGCCTTTGCCATATTCAGCGTCTCTGCCCTGTATGCAGCATCTTCTTTCGCGCGATGCACGTCGCCAGCCACAAGTTTGAGATTCGCATTCCTATAGGCCGAACCGCTCTTGTTATCAATAGTTACCCATCCTGCAAGATCAGCCTTGTCGTTTTTCTCATTTAGAGTTACCACATAATCGGCCCGCCAGCTTATCCCGCTCGTCAGGTATGAGGCTTCAATCGTCTGATTTAGCTCACTGTTCTTCAGCAGCCATACGAGAGTGGGTCTGGAAATTAGACTTTCGGGAACACCGGGGAATAGGACTCTTCCTGGATGGCCGAATGTAATCTCATCGCCGATCTTATAAATAGGCCCGCCATTGTTGGACAGGAGAGTGGCCTTAACGATCTCCTCCTTATCAGTATACGGATTCTTATATAACAGCTTTATTTCCTTGCCGACGTACTTATCGAGCAGCTTCTGAGGGCTAAGAAGATCGTACTCATAATTCTGCTCCAAAACACGCAGGCTGCCGGGTTCGGAAATGGATTTAATGTAAACGCTTGTCGGGATGATCTGAGATGCCACGTCCATGAATTTCAACTCGACCAGACCATCGGCGAGCTTAAGAGACCTTTGGTCTTTAACGAGCCCCAGATTGGCATTGTATACCGTAATAGAAAGCGCTGTTTGGTCCTCCGCGGTCGTCGAAAGACTGACACTCGTCGGTTCCTTCATAGCTGAGAATGACGAACTAAGCGAAATGGAGCTTATCAGTATGCAAAAACAGGTAAGAATGATTATAGGATACCTTATCACAGAGACCTCCTCAAGCGTCGCGTATTTCCCTATATAATACTCCTTCTGAATGCCGCTTTGTTTCTTTTCGAAAATAACGCTCGGAAGGGTCATCTATACATACGAGCTGTTTTGTCCCGAATCATATACTGTCTCATAAGCGCAAAACAAGGAATTATCGGCGGTACAGCAATATCAAGTACAATTGTTGATCTCATAATGCCGTACTTGATCTGATATTTTGCGCCAACTCTAATAATGCCGCACAGAACAGTGCTTGCAAAATGGTAAAAGGACAAAAATCAATGGTGATATGACCGATTACAATAGAGGTGAAGCCCTTGCGTGCAGGTATGAAGTGGCGTTTAACACGTTATTCCCTTAGAAATCAACTGATCCTCCTTCACATCTCTAATGTATTTACTGGCACATGAATTGCTAAACTGGTTTTATCTTAAATGATAAGAGGCCGCATATCAACGGAAAGGAGATGAGATTATGTTCAGAAGAATTATAATGACGGTAGTCGTTGTTTGTGCCATCGCTGTTGCTTTAACAGGTTTCGTACCTTATGCTTAGGCGTTTGGCGTGGTAGATTAGTCTTCTGGAATGTTAATCGCATCGAATATTGACATGTGCCGTCTAAATGAGTGCGTTTGCCACAATTGTAAACTCAATTCTCGTCTTTAGCAGCGTATGCACCAGTCAGATGTACTCATCGAAGCTGTCGATGTCCTATAGGTCAAGTTCCAATTGTATCTTGAGACAGGATCAACGTAGCGACGCCTATTTTCTTTTTTATGCACTCCTCGAGGACAAATAGAGCGTCGATATCGCGGCCTGCGATCTCCTGTACACTACACAACACGTTATGTGGAATAACATCCCTCAGTCTTTGACAGACGAAATTGATACAGATCACGTGCCTTGCCCTCAGGGCACATCCATGTTTCGTCAGAAAATGACAGAGGTGTGCATTAGCTGGCACAGAAGGGAGGTTTCTGCCCAGCAGCAGATTAATCAAGAGAAGAATGCTGTCGCACTTATATCCAGTGCGAACTCCGCAACATGTCCCTTGGCCGTTCATCGCACATTCGGAGCACTCATTCACTATCCCGGCCCAGACCATCGCATTCTGCGTCGCCTCAATGTTCAGATCCAGCCCCTTCAAGAGAGCACAAACCTCTCTGTCTTGCATCAACGACTGCCCGCAAAATTTCCATAGGTGAAGGGCTGTGCGTATCTGGTCGGCTATTGTCTTTTCATCGTCTGTGATAGTGTTGATAGGAACTCCTTAACGCTTGTCTACGCGTTAAACTATTTCGGCGAGGTCAAAAAGATTCACTGGATTTATCTTGATCAATGGTGCTAACGCTCTCAAGGTAAAAATGTTCTGAAGAATCTTTCTTCTCTATCATTCTTGTGCAGCAGTCAGCAAGGTTTTGAAGCTCTTCTTTGTCGTCACGGATCCATACTTCGTCGTTATCATATGTGCTCTTAAGCCTAATGGCATCCATACTTCATTATCAATTCTTGCCCTCAATTATCAAACCACCTTTGTCTCCTCCGACAAAAGTATATCACAGCGCAACAGATATTGTGCGGCATAGCCGCTAGTCCGAGGCGAATGAAGTAGTGATTTCAATCAAAACTTCACCTTTTTATCAACATGCCATAGGTGAGGGTTTTCAAAAATAATCTTTCCCTCCGCCCCAATATACCGCCATGAAGGTTGCAGTAACTGACTACTGGAGCATTTGTTCATGACTCATTAAATTAAAATGCCTTCAAAATATATCCCGCGATCTCTTTTGCATACTTATCAGGGATCGCCTTTTCATCAAATTGTGTCATGCCGGGCCCTGGATTTCTCATCTTGCTTATTATGTCCGAAGCCGTTTTCACACCGTTTGCCTCACGGTCCTTCTTGTGAAGGGTCTTTTGGGGATTGACGATATTACCGCCATCCGGATGACAGACAGAGCAATGCTGCTTAAAGAGCGCCTCACCGTTGGTATCCTCTCCCCCCGCAGTACCGATTGTTACGGATACAAGGATCGCAAATGCAAAAAGCGAGAGCAGTATAAAAGTCTTCTTCATCGTTCCTTCCTCCTTGTCAATAAAATTCCGGTTCATACTGTGCAACATGCGATTAGCACACAACCTCTTTGTACCATAATAGGCGATCTATTTAAAATAGGCACGTACCTTGCTGTAAGTCTTCTCAAGATCATCCATTGCCTCATTCATCATTTCCTTCGCAGCTTCCCATGTTTTTTTTCTTGATGCTTCGAGTTTCTCCATGTCGTCCTTTAGCACGACAAGTTTCTCCTTCAGTTCCTGCAGCCCTTTATTACCTTCAGCATTAACCTTATAGTTGGCCTTCTTCGCCTTTACTTCGAGTTGCTCAATCTTTTTGTCGAAGTCGTCAAGTTTCTCTTTCGCTTTCTGCGTATATTCTGCCTTCTCTTAAGAATATTCCTGCTTGATAGAAGTCTTTCCTTCTTCTCATGGACAATTTTTATGAGTCCTGACAAAAACAACATAGTCAGAAACTACATGAAATCACAACAGTCATGTGTATAGTCTTCGTCATTTTACTCTTCGATCAATTCTCTTATCGTATATACTTATTCCCATTATCAGCATAAAATGGTTTTTTACAAAGGGAGGACCTATCTCGAGGCAACAGTTTGAAACTTGCGCATTTTGTGATGTGGTTAAACATTGACATTCTCCCCGCCTAAAAGGCGAGGCTTTACGCCACTTTTTATGTAAGACAAAGACCGTAATTGTTTGGTCGAATCCTACAGGAAAATCAGACTGAAGGCTACTTTGTTTTTGGCCCTT
>Ga0181523_10005365_pt1 | contig 10615 bp, 11 predicted proteins | sample PEATcosm2014_Bin_43_FD_119752 | JGI IMG/M metagenome (GOLD analysis project Ga0181523, IMG submission 119752) | Peatland microbial communities from MTU Mesocosm Facility, Houghton, MI, USA - PEATcosm2014_Bin05_30_metaG | ecosystem: Environmental > Terrestrial > Soil > Wetlands > Peat | place... | reverse complement strand
GACGATCCCCTGCCGGTCCATCTCAGCCCGACGGATCGCGGCCGGGCCGGCGCTACGTTCGATCAGATGGCGCAGGCAATCGCCAGCTATGAGGCCTCTGCCGAAGTGACAAGCTTTACCTCGAAGTACGACGCTGTGCTCGCGGGCAAGGCGCAGTTCACGGCGCAGGAGCAGGAGGGCTACGACCTGTTCCGCGGCAAGGCGCAATGCAATGCCTGTCATCGTGACGGCGGACCCGGCGAAGATCCATTATTCACCGATTTCACCGCCAGCAATATCGGCGTCCCCGCTAATCCGCGGCTGCCCTACTACGTGGAGAACAGACCAGACGCGCTGGGCTACGTCGCCAATCCGGCCGGACCATCATTCGTCGATGGCGGCGTTGGCAGTTTCCTCACCAAGGGCCATCCGCTGAGCCAGCCGTCAGTGGCGGACGCGCAATGGGTCAAGTTCGCGCCGGGCAACCAAGCGCGCTTTCAGGTGCCGACGCTGCGCAATGTGGACGAGCGGCCTTATCCCACCTTCGTGAAGGCATACGGACACAATGGATACTTCACCAGCCTGAAGTCGATTGTTCATTTCTACAACACGCGCGACGCCCTGCCGCGCTGTCAGCCCAATGATCCAGGCGAAGGCACAACGTGCTGGCCGGCACCGGAATCGACCGACAATATCAACACCAAGCGCGTCGGGCGGCTGGGCCTCTCGGATGCAGAGGAGGATGCGCTGGTGAGTTTTATGCAGACGCTGACGGACGGCTTCATGCCTCGCGATCAGCGCTAGCTTGCCCGTTCACCGCCGCCAATTCTGGCCTCGGCAGTTAGAAATCCGCGGGACCGCGGCACGTTTGCGACACTGGGTCATAGCGCCGATGGGTACCGCATCCCTGGAGTATTTCATTTGGGAAGATTTGCAGCGCAGAGCTGTGCGAGATGGGAGCAGTGATGCCTAGGTCTATGACTGGCGGACGTTGCATGGAGCCCACAGCCAAGGCGTTACCGGCGGTCAACACTATCACTGCTGTTACGACGACAGCAAAAATACGAGACTGCATGGCGACTCTCCTAGATCAAACTTGGACCCAAAATAAGCAGACAGCCCGCCTGCGCTATTAAATTACCGTTCAGAAAATTAAATTCGGTGCGAATAGGGTGGCGCGCTACAGACGCGGCCGAACATTGTCCTGTCGCGACGTAGACACTCTATGCCATGTTTTTCCTCATAAATTCGAATTTAGTATTCTAAACGGCATTTTAATGGTGTCGCCCGGCCGTCGTCCTATCTTTTACGGTACAGACACCATTTGGAGTGGCGCGACTACGCCAACATTTTTGATGGGAGAAAGTATGAAAACGCTAGCTTTTCTTCTGGCCGTTGTTTGCGTTGTCGTCGGCGCAATGTATTACGCGCTGCCCGGGGGCGCATTGCCGACATTTTTGCCGGGTTATGCCGCGGACTCGACGCGCGTTCACATGTTACACGGCTTCGCCGCCATCACCGGCGCTGTTGTTTTTCTGCTGATTGGGCTCTCGACAACGCCTTATCACCGACCGCCTCGATCGCCGAACTCAGTGTGACTTCGATCCACGTTCGGGCAGGCAATTTCCACCGTGCAACCGGTGCCGGCGGAAATACTAAAACGGAAACCATGCAATTTGATGATCGCGGCGACCATGCTCAAGCCGAGGCCCAGGCCTTTTATGTTTCGACTTTTGTCTGAGCGATAGAAGCGCTGGGTGACGGCTTCCCGCTCCGCCTCGGAGATGCCGGGTCCGGTGTCGCTCACCCGGATGACAGTCTCGCCTTCCTGGTAAAGCAATGCGAGCTCCACTCTGCCGCCTTCGGGAGTGAATTTCACGGCGTTGTCGACCAGATTGGCGACAGCCTCGAAAAGCAGATCGCGGTCGCCACGCACAGCCGCACCATCGGCGGCTTCGACGCGAAGGGTGACACTTTTGATCTCGGCGATCGGATCGTAGAGATCGCCCGCTTCGCGAATCAGAGGGGCAAGTTGGACCTCACTAAACCCTTCACGCCGGCGACTGTGCTCGATTTCCGTAATGCGCAACAGCGCCGTGATGGTGGTCAGCGACTGGTCGAGACCGGCGATCGCCCGATCGGCAACGGCGCGCAACTCCTCCAGCGTCGTGGCGTGCTCGCGGCCGCGCTCGAGGCGTATGCGCACACGGGTCAGCGGCGTGCGCAGATCATGCGCGATGTTGTCGCCTACCACTTTCGCCTTCTGCAGCGCTTCCTCCAGCTGCGCCGCGCGCACCGCGGCAGTTATCTGCCTGGCTACCCCCCGGTAACCGAGAAAACGTCCGTCCGAATCAAAATGGGGCTTGCCGCTCGCGGCAATGTAGACCTCGGAGCCGTCCTTGCTAGCGGCCCTGTATCTGAAGTCGCGAAATGGCTTGTGCGCATCGAGGTCCGCGAGATGAAGGCGCCACTTTTCCGGTTCCTCCTCGAGGTCGCGGGCGAAATCCCATCGCAGCATGCCTATCCGGCTGTCGGGCAAGACGCCGATGGTGTTGAGTAATTGCTCGGACACAAGGTGAGCGATGAAACGGTGGTCAGGGCCGGTCTCCCAGTACCAATCGGACGCCGATTCGGTGTAATCGCGGAATCGCTGCTCGCTTTCTCGAAGCGCATCTTCGGCCCGCTTCTGGTCTTCGATGTCGAACAGGACGCCGTACCATTCCACAATCTTTCCGAACTCGTCACGCAGCGGATGCGCGCGCACCAAGAACCAGCGATATTCTCCGTCTGCCCGCCTTATGCGGGTCATGTTCTCATACGGAATCCCAGCTTCCACGGCGGTGCGCCATTTATCCACCACTTCTACGCGCTCGTCCGGATGATGAATGCTGACCCATTCGGAGCCTTGCAGATCCTTCAAGGAAAGGCCGATTTCTTCCCAACGCTGATTGACAAAATCCACAGAGCCATCAGGCAAAGCACTCCAGACCAGCGCAGGAATTGTATTGGTGACGAGCCGAAGTTCCCTTTCCGCTTGCTTGGCTACTGCTTCGGCCTGAAGCGCCGGCGTCAGCTTGCGGACACGTCTGACCAAGCCCGTCACCGTCAATGAGGTCAGTAAAAAGACGATCAGCAGTGCAACATCTTGCGGCAAGTCGATCGCAAAACTGAAAGCTGGCTGGGCAAAGAAGAAATCCAGGCCAGCAACAGCGATGAGAATGAGAACCACCGACGCAAAATAGCTGCCAATCAAGGAGAGCAGTACGATGACGGCCAAATAAATAAAGGCCGTCGTTGCGAGGTCGGCCTTAAGCTGGAAGCAGGCAAAGGTCACCACTGTCAGCGCAATGATTCCGAAGAAACACTGCGCAGCTGGACCCCTGAATGTTGTAATCCGGCTCGGCATCATCAGCCACGCTAGATGCCCCGTAACTTGGGGCGCGTGAGATTGGAGCATATCGGCGTGTGCGGTCGGATCAAAGGCCACACTCATCGCTCGGCTACAAGGCACCAAGCGACTGATGCCTCACGCCGATCATTGGGCGACGGGGTCAGGTATCGCGGCCCTATCGCTTCGTCACCCGCCGGCTAATGGTCCCTCGTCGGGCTGTTTCGCACGCAACTATCCGCCTGGCCGCGTTTGGCCGCCACACATTGCCGTATCGTGTCGTAAGCGCATTCCAGGCCCCCTCCAGTTCTCAGGCAGTATTTATGATGGACGTGTTGTGCAAATGCACTCGAACTGGCAATCGCCGCTGCAAGCAGAGCGGCAACCGTGAGCAGACGCATTGTGTTCCTCCATTGTGCCGAACATGAGAAACTAACTTCTGCACCAAGCGAAGGTGCTTAATCCCACTGGGATCATTCCCATTGGCCGGCAAATTCAACAACCCGGTGCGCGTTGTCGCCTTCAACACGTCCGGGGTGGTCGCGGGATGTCGCCGAGGATGTCGCAAGGCGTGAAGCGCGTGGCGAAACGCGGCCCCTCCACTTGCTGCCAGTTCGCACCAATATGTCGACGAGGACGTTCAATTGCGTAGCGAAAACGGCCTCGCGTCGGCGCACCGGCCATCCAATCTCGCAGCTTCCCGCGCCCACCCTGTCACCGCGGTCGCCTAGGGAGCCTCGCCTTCCTTTGTCATGCATGCCACGTAACGGTCGGATGAAAACTTGATCCTGTCAGTACACTTTTTGAGCGCCGCTTTCCTGTGGTCACTCAGTGCGGGGCCATGGCCTGTCAGGGGTGGCGGTGGGTTAACGTTTGGTTGGGCTAGGGCTTGCGATGCAAATGCAAACGCAGAAAGCACAACGACGACAGCGACGACATCACTTTTCAGGGTAAACATCGTTCGTCTACTGATTTGTCTTTCGAGTGGCGCCTCCCTGCCCAACCAACAAGTTTAAGCGCCCCGCCGCCGGGCGTCAATTATGGTCCTGACCTGCCACTGCGGGCGCCAGCGGTGAAGAGTGAGACCGCATTTCCCAAATGACGCATTGATTTGCGCGACGCTCGCGCCGATTCAGATTTTGGCATCAGCACCCTGCCTCGGATCGAGCGAGGCGGCGATGGCGAACCCAGAGGGTGAATCAAACGACGGTTGCAATGCAGTGGATGCGTTGAAACGCCAATTGTCGTGCGATGAAGTCACGAAAATCTTTGTTCGGGCAAATTCGGTGGGCGCAAAGCTCCCGCCACCCGCTTCCTATTTCCCGGCTTTTAGCGCAACGAGATAATCGACGATTAACGGGACGTCCGACGCGTCGACCGGCGCCTTGTAGGTGCTGCGCATCTTGTCGACTTCGCTTTGCCACTCGGCGCGGGACAAAGCGGGTTGGGTCAACACCATGCCGGCGGAATGGCAGGTAAGGCAGTTGTTGTTGATTGCGTCCGCCTTGGCATCGTCGGGGAACATGCGCCCGGGGTCGGGAAATTCGACGTTGACCGAATGCAGCGTCACGCCGCCCCCCGTCACGGTTGACGGGGCACCTGGTGCGCCCTCCGCCGCCAAAGACGGCCGCACGGCCGCCCCGACAAGGCTCAATAGACAAGGGCCAGCCGCGGCAGCGCGGCGGGAAAGCGGTCGGACCAAAAGGACCATGGTGTCCCTCCTTTTGCCAGTCTCGTTGCCAAGTCACGCGACCGCGAGCTGGATGCGCTCGATCACGTTGCGCATGAAGCCAGCGCTATTCCAGTTCGGCTCGGAGGGCTGGACCTCGCCTTTGGTATTGGTCGCGCGCACCTGCAAAGTGATGTTTCCAGATTGCGGGGCGGCTATCTGCGAGCTCCATTGGCGGAAACTGTATTTGCCCATATCGCTGCCCAGCGCGGCAGCCTGCCAGCTGCGGCCGTCGTCAGCCGAAATTTCCACACGCGACACCCCGCAATCGCCGCCGAATGCAATTCCTCGGATAGGTACTGTTGCGCCCGCCTTGACGGTCGCGTGGTTTCGCACATTGGTGACGAAGGACCGCGGCAGCATGCGGTTGATTGGCACCGTCTTAAATCCGGTTTCGCCCGGCTTGACGTTGGCGTAGGGCGTATCGGGAATACGATAAGCCGTGGCCATCCAGTAGTTTTGGTCCGGCGCGTCCAGCACTTCAATGTCGTTGAGCAATTTCACCCAATAGGTCGAATACCAGCCCGGCACGATCAAGCGCAGCGGAAAGCCGTTCAGCACAGGCAATTGTTCGCCGTTCATCTGAAAGGCCAGCATCACTTCGCCGTCGCGCGCATGATCGATGTCGAGCGACTTCATGAAGTCGGGCGCGCCGTCGACGACGGGCTGATCCAGGCCGTTGAAGCGCACCGCGACGGCGCCCGCCTTCATGCCGGCGCGATCCAATACGTCGCGCAGCGCGACACCGGTCCACCGCGCATTGCCCATGGCGCCGTTTTCCCATTGCCCACCCGCCACGCGAGGTTGGAACAATCCGCGGGATTTGCCGGAGCATTGGCTCACCGCGGCCAACTCGACCCTGGGCATCGCCAGAAGATCCGCCATCGACAGCGACAGCGTCTTGTCGACATGCCCGCGGACAGCAACCTTGAATGCGGCCACGTCTATCTGTTGCGGAATAACGGCCCAGTGCCAGCGCACGAAAAATTGGCTATTCGGCGTGAAGACCCCTTGGTCAAAGACTTCGAACGGCGTCCCAAGCAAAGGCGGCCGGCTGCGCTGGAGAATCATCGATTTCTTTTCAGGAAAGTCGCTCGTCAGGTCCCGCCGATCCGGGCCCCTCGGCAAGGCAAGTTCGACAAAACTGTCAGCCCAAGCTGGAAATACGGCCGCCATTCCGCCGGCCGTAATTGCGCTCTGCAGAAGGCGACGACGGTTCGTTGCGAATATGATTTGATTGACGGCGCTCATGATGATGTCTCCTGTCCTGCCACCATCGGAAGCCTGGTCCACCTCCTAATAATAACACAATCTCAACTGCATAACTGCTTCACATTATAAATTCGAATTTAGTTTTGTGAACGGCAATTTAATGGTGCCGGTCGGCCATCAGATTATTTTCTGCACAGAGCAACGACGCTGCGGGAACCGGGTTCCACGACTCGTGAGTGAGCCCGAATGCCGCAAACGTTGAGTCGGCGATTGATAAGGGGTCATCCTATGTCCAAGAACGAGACCAGTTCTCACCTCGACTTCCCCCGAGCGTCCGAGACCGCAACCCGTGAGCGACGGGGCGGCTCTGGATCAAACAGCCGCCCATCGGCCCAAGGTGAGGTCGGTTTTGTCGGTCTTGGTCAGATGGGCACGGCAATGGCCGCCAACATCGCCGCCGCTGGACGCCGGGTAATCGCCTATGTTCGCCGTCCGGAGCAACAAGGCAAACTCGCGGCGCTTGGCCTCAAGCCCACAACGAATATCGCCAATCTCTTCGACTGCGAAATCGTCATCAGCATGCTGCCGGATGACGCCGCCGTTCGGGAAATCGTTTTCGGCCGTGAAGAAGTCGGCCTCGATGGTCTCGCTTCGGGTCTTAGACCTGGTTCCATTCATCTGTCGATGAGCACGATCAGCACGGCCACAGCGTCCGAGCTGGAGAGTGAGCACGCGATTAATGGCCAAGGCTACGTCGCGGCGCCCGTGTTCGGAAATCCGGACGCCGCCAAGGCGCGCCAGCTGTACATCATTGCCGCCGGTACGCCGGCCGGTGTCGATCGCTGCCGGCCGCTCCTCGACAGTCTCGGCCAACAGACCTTTGTGGTCGGCAGAGATCCGGCGCAAGCAAACCTCATCAAGCTCCTCGGCAACATGATGACGGCGACGGCGCTGGAAATGCTTGGCGAAGTCGTCGCAGTGTTCCGCAAGCGCGGCCTCGATGCCGCGCCGTTCCTCGACATTTTGACCAACACGATGTTCGGCGGGCGGGCGCACAAGATCTACAGCGCAAAAATTCTTGCCGAGCGCTACGCACCGGGATTCAGGTTGCCGCTGGCGCTCAAGGATGTGCGCCTGGCGCTCGCCGAGGCGGACAGCGCCGGTGTGCCGATGCCATCGGTCGAAGTCGTACGAGATCGGATGACGACCGGTATCGCGCGCGGTTACGGGGATCTTGACTGGACGGCCTTGGGGCTGATCGCCGCTGAGGAGGCGGGCATTCACAGTTCACTGCAGCCGGCCTCGCCGAAAGACTTGCTGGTGGCCGGCTCCGCTCGCGCAGGGAGCCAGTGACATGCTCAGCGTATCCGCGCCCTGCCGGTCGACCCGGCACTCTTGAAAGCCGCCTAGCCGCAAACATGTAAAGAAGGAGCACTGTCATGGCTCATCCCGCCGAAACTCTCGAAATCGATATGGAGCGTTCCGCCATTGCCGGCACGCCATTGACGGTGTCCCGCGTCGCCATCGGCACCTGGGCCATCGGCGGTTGGATGTGGGGCGGCACCGACGAGGCCGAATCGATATCCACCATCCGGGCGGCGCTCGACCACGGCATCAACGTCATCGATACGGCGCCGGTCTATGGCTTCGGTCGTTCAGAGGAAATCGTCGGCAAAGCGATCGCCGAAGGGCGCCTGCGCGACCGCGTGGTGATTGCAACCAAGGTCGGGCTCGAATGGAAGGACGGCAGCGTATTTCGCAATGCCAGCCGAGGCCGCATCATCCGCGAGGTCGAGGACTCTTTGCGCCGGCTGCGAACCGACTACATCGACATCTATCAGGTTCATTGGCCTGATCCCCTCGTCCCGGTCGAAGAAACCGCAGCGGCCATGCAAATGCTGTTCAAGCAGGGAAAAATCCGCGCCATCGGCGTCAGCAATTTCTCGCTCGAGCAGATGCAGCGGTTTCGCAGCGTGGCGGCGCTGCATGTGCTGCAGTCGCCCTATAATCTGTTCGAGCGCGAGATCGAGGCCGAGCTTTTGCCCTATTGCCGCAAGAACAACATCGCCATGTTCGGCTATGGCGCGCTGTGCCGAGGTCTTCTATCCGGAAGAATGCGACCGGCCACTATTTTCTCCGGCGACGATCTGCGGCGCACTGACCCGAAGTTCCAGCAATCCCGGTTCGCGCAATATCTCTCGGCGGTGCAAAGGCTCGACCAGCTCGCTCAGGAGCGCTTTGGCAAGCACGTTATTCAGCTCGCCGTCCGCTGGATGCTCGATCAGGGTATAACCATGGCGCTGTGGGGCGCGCGCCATCCCGGTCAACTCGAACCGGTCGACGAGGTGACTGGCTGGCGGCTCGACGCCCCGACCAAGGTCGAGATCGATCGGATCCTGCGCGAAACGATCGTGGATCCGGTCGGCCCAGAGTTTATGGCGCCGCCAGCGCGCGCTTCGTGAAATAATAGTTCAGCAAATCGTTGGGAGACTGGCGCATGAAACTCGGCATCATCGGCACCGGCAATGTCGGATGCGCAATAGCGTTGGCGGCAGTGGCGCGCGGCAGTGCGCGCGAGATCGTGCTTGTGAACCGCACCCGGCGAACCGCGGAAGCGGTCGCAACCGACATTCGTTACGGCGTACCGCTTTCGCCGCCGGTCGATATCAAGGATGGCGATTTTGACGCGCTTGCCGGGTCCGGCGTGGTCCTCATCACGTCGGGAGTCAACGAAAAGACTGGCGGCGCCACCGACCGCAATGACCCGCAAGGCCGGCTCAGGCTGCTCGACAAGAACGCGGCGATTTATCGCGACATCGTCCCACAGATCGTTCGCGCCGCTCCGAACGCCGTGCTGGTCGCGGTCACCGATCCTCCCGACCCACTCGCCGACATTGCACACGAAGCGGCCGGGCATGATCGTGTATTGAGCACGGGAACCTATCTCGACAGCCTGCGCTTTCGCGTGCATCTCGGCAGACATTTCGGCGTTGATCCCAACAGCGTGGAGGCGCAGGTAATTGGCGACCACGGTACCTCCCAGGTCTTTCTCTGGTCGACGGCGCGGATCGCCGGTGTGCCGGTGACGGAACTCGTCCAAAAGCGCGGTGAAAAACTCGACGATATCCGCGCGCAGCTGGAAAAGGACGTCCGTTACGTCAATATCACGATCATCGAGGGACACGATGCCAGTCAGTATGGGATCGGGATCGTATCGGCGCGGATTGCGGAGATCGTGTTGCGCGATGAGCGTGCAGCAATTCCGATCGGCAGCTACCAAAGTGAATTTGGTGTCACGCTGTCGCTGCCAAGCATCATCGGCCGCGCCGGTGTGCTCGAGGTGATGCAGCCAGGATTGTCGCCCGAGGAACGGAGCGCGCTGGAAAGAAGCGCGGAAGGCTTGAGGAATGCGCTGCGGAGAGTCGGAAATTAGTTCAAGATAGTCCCGGTGATGCGAGGATAGGCATGAGAAAAGAGGGCGTGCCGAAGCGCGCCCCTCTTTTCTTCATCGCGTCAGTAGGTCTCGACCAACTGATTGTAGCCGTCGCTGCCGCCGCCGGTAGCCGCCGGGCTGTTCGAGTCGGTGGCCGACCAGGAAGTTCCGGGGACCATCGCGTAGGCGTCAAGCCCGCTCTGCCGGCCGGCAACTTTATGGTTTTGCTGGGCAGTCGCTTCGGAACTGAACGACAACACGTTGCCCGTGCCGGCGTCAGGATCGAACGATTGCGCGAATGCCGGCGTCGCCATAACGCTGGCGGTGATAGCAACAATCGTAATGAGCTTCTTCATAGCCTTTCTCCTAGGTTGTGGTGACCCGCACCTTTTCGAGGTGCGCAGCATCTGGCCGCACAACGGAGATAGGCTTACGGCTTCGCCGCACCACTAAATTGCCGTTCAGAAAACTAAATTAGATGTCATCCAAACAGACCGGCGAGCGGACGCGATCGCATCGGCCCACCCCAAACATTAATTTCCGTTTATTCGGACGAACCAATAATCCAGCTGCGATGCGTGCGAACGCGTCGATATCGGCTTCGGTCTCGGCACATTAAGAGAAGCCGGATTCTAACAGCGAATTTAATGACCTAACAGGCAATTTAATGGTGCCGCGGTCGCCGCGTGTTCATTATCCAGTCAAGCAACGGCGCAATCGCTGCGGATGCGCGGGCAACATGGAGAAACGCTGTCATGGCCCAAACTGCTGCATTGCCCATTTTATCGGGCGAAACCGGTCTTACCCGGTATCTGGAAGAAATCAGGCGGTTCCCGATGCTGGAACCGCAGGAAGAATTCATGCTGGCCAAAAG
>Ga0181523_10005363_pt1 | contig 10618 bp, 21 predicted proteins | sample PEATcosm2014_Bin_43_FD_119752 | JGI IMG/M metagenome (GOLD analysis project Ga0181523, IMG submission 119752) | Peatland microbial communities from MTU Mesocosm Facility, Houghton, MI, USA - PEATcosm2014_Bin05_30_metaG | ecosystem: Environmental > Terrestrial > Soil > Wetlands > Peat | place... | reverse complement strand
CGGAGTTTATGGCGCATTCGGGAATCGCGGAGGTCGCAAGTTTCAGGCGACGTGCAAAGCCAATGCACGACTGGTTGTGGCTGCCCCGGATCTGTTTGCGGCGTGCAAGGCAGCAATGAATGTATTCAGGGATTTTGATCTCGGCCACTTAGCTGCCTTCGATCTTCTCGATGACGTCATCAAGAGAGTTGAGGGGCATGGACCATGAAAATCCGCACCGTCTGGATCAAGTACGACCGTGATTTTCCCCTGCCCCACCTAGGGGCGGCTGCTAAAATCAATCTCGCATGCACGCTTCAGGCTGACATCGAGGAGAACGATGTATTTGTTGATGTGATCAGTTACCTCCAGGAAGTCGCTAGGTCGGCAGTCAAGAATGAATTCGATCGGTTGCCAAAACCGGAAAAGAAGAAATCCGAGTTGGCACCTGGAAAGGGACCGTCCGCCGTGGCATGATGACTGAAAGGAAAAAGCCCTTCCAGGGACTCGACCCCCTGGGAGGGCTTCTTTTTTGTTACAGGGCGGCAACCCGGCAACAGGAGACGGCGACGTGTCATCTGATACTACGAAGAAAGTGTGCTCAAGTCTAGACGCATCTCTGGAAATTTCAAAGAAATCATGTTGGGATGATGTGCGGGTTGCAGCCGCATCGTCAAAGCCGATTCCCCTGGATCATCCCAACGGCGACAGCGAACGAGTCAGGTTCACCCACGGAATCAAGTGCCCCGTCTGTGGAGGCTGCGAGGAAGATCCCCGCGGTGAAGGGAAGCGTTGCTGGGGATTTACGGCGGGGGGTTACGCGCACTGCGTACGGCCTGAGTACGGAACCGGGTGCGATTACCATCCGACCTCAGAGACCTTCTCGCATGTTTTGCATGGTCGCTGTAAATGCGGGGTCGAACATGGGCCGATCGAGGCAGTCTCAAACGGCAAACCAATCGGTGAGATTGAATGTGTTTATCCCTACCATGATGCTGATGGCAAGGTCATTCATGAAACCGTGAGATACCGTCTCCCTAATGGCGACAAGGATTTCAAGCAACGTCGCCCTGATGGCAAAGGCGGGCACATCTGGAATTTAAAGGGGGTCGCTCCAGTACTTTATCATCTTCCTGAAATTTTAGCGGCAGACCTGAATGAACCGGTCTGGATCGTAGAGGGAGAGAAAGATGCTGACAATCTCATTCGCATTGGTTTACTGGCAACCACGAACCCGATGGGTGCTACAAAGTGGAAATCGGCTTACTCCGAGATCCTGAGCGGTCGGATATGCCGGATCATTCCGGATAACGACCCGCCAGAGCCGAAATATCCGATCGGCAAGGGCCGATGGCATGCCCACCAAGTCAGAGACTCGCTCGCGGGGAAGGCCGCAAGTATCAAGATTGTCGAATTGCCAGATCTTCCGCCCAAGGGCGATGTGAGCGACTGGTTGGCAGCTGGGGGAACCGCCAGGAAACTTGAGGCCATTGCCGAACAAGTAACAGTCAAGATCTTGAGTGACGAAGCGATCGTCAAACGGGACGGCCAGACATGGGTTGCCTGCTTGCGAAATTCTGAGATATGGCTTCTAACTCAAGACTACGCAAAAACAATTCGCTATGACACGTTTCGCCAAACAATCCAAGTGCAAGATAAGCTTCTGTCTGATGAATTAGTCATTTCTTTGACTTCTAAAATCGAGAATGACAAGCGGACCGCTTGGCATCAGGACCATATCCGATCAGCCTTAATCAACATTGCTCATCAGAATCAATTCTCTAGTTTGACGGAATGGTTCAACGGGCTTCATAAATGGGACGGAGTTTCCCGGATTGATACGTTTTTTAATGAAGCCTATATGATTGCGCATTCTCTTTACGCTGCGGAATGCGCCAAGATACTTTTTTTGTCTGGGGTTGCCCGTGCTTTTGAGCCGGGTTGTCAAGCTGACATCATGGTCGTTTTGATTGGGCCGCAAGGGCTAGGGAAATCGAGGGGGATTGCCACGCTCTGTCCATATCCGTCCTGGTATGCGGATGATCTGGGATGCGATCTTTTTGAGGGGAAAGCTGGCGAGGGGCTTCAAGGGAAATGGATCTTTGAGTTTAGCGAGTTCGCTCGCGTCAACAGAGCTACATTAGAGACTGTGAAATCATTCGTTAGCCGGCGGACCGATCACTACCGTCCACCATACGGTCGAGTTCCCAAAGATTTCGATCGTCAATGCATTTTCATCGGCACAACGAATGACCCACAGCCATTGAGGGATGCGGAGAACCGACGATTCTTGCCGATCGAATGTGTTCGAGCAGATATTCCATGGATTCTTGGGAACCGGGACCAGTTATGGTCTGAGGCGTTGGCACGCTATGAAAGAAAAGAATCGTGGTGGACCGTTGACCCGGCCCTGCAAGCCGAGTGTGTCAGGATTCAAGAGGAGTCACGTTCGGATGATGCTTGGGAGGCGATTCTTCGTGAGAAACTCGCTGGCTACAACAGGACGACCGTGAAAGACGCCGCCGAGAAGCTAGATATCAAAATCGACCGTCTTGATAGAGCGACTCAAACTCGAATAGGCATTGTACTTAGGTCGATTGGGTTCATTGGTAGGCGAGAGACGACAGGCGATCGATTACGTTACTATGAACGAGCAGTTTCGACCGTTACGTCCAACACGTTTTAAAGGTTGGACGAAGTTGGACGGACGTGTGTTTTACTATCCCGTCCTACCTAGTCCTACCTCTACCTCTAAAAGAGGTAAAAGGGGAGGGTGGGAGGAGAGGGTAGGAGGGCGTACGGGGGAGGCATGGACGGCGCACGGGGGGAAGAGAGTAGGGCTTTCTGGTTGGACGGGTTGGACGTATGACACAAATGGATTTGCTGTAATGGCTTATGCTGTTTTTACGAAGTTGGACGTGGTCGGACGGGATGGACGGGATAGACGGTTTAATATGGCCATGCTAACTGGGGTTGAAATCGGAGTGAAAATCGGGTATTCTAGTTTTTAACAGCGGGATGGTGCCCCGCATCGAACCCGGCTCGAAAGGGCTGGTTTAGCCCCTGCCCCGTCTTGGCACCATCTCGACGGCGCGGGGGTTTTATTTTGGAGTGCAATAATGGATGATAAATACCAGAGGTATTTGTGCTCCCTTGAAATCCTCCTCTGAATCGATTACCTTCTATTCATCGAGAGTCGCCCGCCAGCACACGCTCTCTCTGACGCAAGGACCCGCGAGGGACCTTCCCCTCTGTCTCCTGTCTGGCGGCGCGAGCAGAGGGGAATTGATTGGATGTACTCATGAAATGGGATGTGATCACTTCGATGGCCGAGCCCGGCATGGTGCTAATTACCGGAAATACCTATCCGGTGAAGGACCAGCTCAAGGTCCTGGGAGGCCGCTGGGACCCGAATCGGGGGGGATGGAATGTGCCCTCAGGACGGGCTGACGAGGCCCGCCGGATCGTGCGTGGAGACGCTGTGGGACAACAGGAGATGGAATTGCCGCCAGCAACATCATGGGAATTGCCGCCATGGGAATCCATAAGGGTGAATGTCGATCAGCATGATCAACAAGCATGGCGAGAAACCCGGGAACGAGCCGATAAACTTGAACGCGATCTTCGTGGAGCGAGGGAAGCGATCAAGAATCTAGAAGGCCAGATCCGTCATCTTACGCGAGAGCGTGATGAAGCACGTGCCAAAGTCAAATATCCAACTGTTCAGCCGCCTATCCAGGCTTTCAAGCCAACCGATTCTCAGCTCTTTATACGTATACTAAAGCAATGGTATACATCGATGTCTCGTATCTTTCATCCTGACATGGGTGGAACCGCCGAGAAGCAAGCTGTACTGAATCAATGTTACAATGACCTCAAAAAACGATTGGAGGAGTCATGTCGAACAAACGGACAGAACAAAGCAACGCCGCCATGGCGCTAACTGCAACAGAAGTGAAAATCATCGTCCTGAGTCTGGGCATCGAAAATGATCAGTACACAGATGATGAAATTGTCAGATTACTCCGCGTGGATTTCCAACGTGTAAATAATGCCAAAAACAAGGCGGTTTCAATTCTTGGAGGATTTCGATAATGACGGACGAACGACATGCTGAGATTTGCAAACAAGAAGTCCAGGATAGTGCTTCTGTAGTGATTCTCGCCGACGTTTCAGGAAGCATGCGTGGAGAAAAGATTCTCCGGCTTAAACGCGAGCTGAACCGCATTTGGCCAGAGATTACTGCGAGACTCCTGGCCTTCGCTTTTGATGCACACTGGTGTGACGGTCCGAACGATCTTCCCGAGGTCGGCGGGGGAACCGATATGCGGCATGCTTTCGAGGTTGCCGCGACAGTTTGGCCGTCCGAGGTGATTGTGATCTCGGACGGGCGACCGCAAGATGAAGCGGGTGCCCTGAATGCCGCTCAGCTCATCCCAGGAATGATCTCGGTCCTGTTCGTCGGCGGGGATGACGATCTCGCCGGTGCGGATTTCATGCGCCGACTAGCTGCACTCGGCGGGGGGATGTTCGCTCATCGGGACCTGGCCAAGAATTTGTCGATCGGCGGGGAATTAAGGGAGATGCTGGCACTTCCGGCCCCAATCTCATTGTAAGGAAATAGCCTATGGGAAAACAAACGCATATACAATGGTGCGATCACACTTTTAATGGATGGCGAGGTTGCACCAAAATTTCACCTGGATGCGCAAATTGTTACGCCGAGAAGCAAAGTCATCGTAATCCAGCCGTGCTCGGCGAGTGGGGTCCGAACGCGAATCGCGTGATTGGTTCGGCTACTTACTGGCGACAGCCTATTACATGGAACCGTGCTGCTGAGCGGGATGGCGTGCGCCGACGCGTTTTCGCTTTCTCGTTGGCGGACGTGTTCGAGGATCGAGCCGACTTGATTTCACCTCGATTCGACTTGTGGCGAACGATCCATGATACGCCAAGTCTCGATTGGCTTTTGCTTACCAAACGGCCGGAAAACTGGCGGAAGTTCTGGCCCTGCAAACCCGATAGGCCGATCGCACCGAATGTTTGGTTCGGTGTTTCAGTGGAGAACCAGGAATACGCCGACCGACGCATTCCAGTGCTACGCGGGATTCCCGCTGTTGTCCGATGGATAAGTTATGAACCGGCTCTCGGACCTGTGGATTTCCATCTTCTTCATCGGTTCCATATTAAACACGATCGAATCGATTGGATTATCGTGGGTGGTGAGAGTGGTCCGCATGCCAGACCATTAGATCTGGAATGGGCGCGATCGACAATTCGACAATGCCGGGATACTGGTGTCGCGTGTTTCGTGAAACAACTGGGTCACAAACCTTTCGGGTCAATCAGCGCCGTGCAAATGGACCTGGCAACCAAAGGCGGCGATCCCGAAGAATGGCCTGAAGACATCAGGATCAGAGAGTTTCCTCAATGAATCATTCCCCTGACGCTTTTGATGCTTCTGATTCAATCGCCAATCGCGAGTTGGCTGATCTCATCGCGATCCAGGCTCTTGATTGGATGACCAGTCCTACGGCGGTTGATTGGACTGTCGGTCTCGGAGAGCTGGCGCGATGGAATGCAGGGCTTCCCATGCCTTGGCAGTGGGCTTTAACCTGTGAAAAATGCCGGTCAGAGGGCAAAATCGAAAAAGCAAAAACCCGGGACGGGAACCGGGTCGTCTGTCCAAATTGTGGGTATTCATGGGTGGTGAAGAAATTTCGTTGATTTCCCTCTTGCAATATCTCAGACGATTGATCACGCTTGAGGAAATTTGATGCGGCAGCAAAACGATCAGGCAATGAGATCGATGCAAACATGGTACGATCCGCACACCAAAAAGAGTCGTCGGCTTCGGCTCGAGCCATTTTGCAGCCTCGAGCCATTTACCCCGCAAACTCTTTGCCCTCACGGGGTCTGGATCGCTCCGGGCTGGGTTTGCCTGCACTGTAGTCGTTGCGGAAACGACGGTCGGCACAAGGACCTGGTGATCCGATCCGGGGAAATGCCGGCGCGTGATCCTAGGCCGAAACGATCCAAGATATTGGATAAGTTGACCCGGCGTGAAGCCAGGGCAAAGCTATATCATGCGTGAATCGGGCATGCCGGGAATGCTTGGCTACGTTGGGATTTCGTCTCTCCCGGACCTCGCAGGCTCAACCGTGCGGGGCTCTCCCTGGTGCTGCGAGTCGGTCAGGGGAGAAAGCCTTCGCCATCCTCTATCGGACTCGAGGCAGCGGACAGCCAAATCCATGCTTGGCGGCTAAAGTCCCGGCCGGGGTGGGAAGCCCGGCAAAATCATGAGGAATTCTTGATGCGTTCAGCAATCCCGGCTTGTTTATTGATGATCTTGTCCGTTGGGTTTTCAAGTACGGCCAGCGGACAGGTCATTGTTTACCCCGCCGGCCAGTATCTCGTAACGACACCGGCCGCAACCACGATTACGCAGACTGCCACCTCGATTACGCTGAGTTGGGAGCCAACTCCGGCACCTGTTCCCCCCGTACCGCCTGCCCCCGTTCCCATGCCTGTCCCTGTGCTCACCGGTCACGTTTGGGCCTTGGCGATTTATGATCCGGTTGCAACGCTCCCCGCCGCTCAGCAGGCCGCACTGGCCAGTGCAACCCTGGCGGCTGGTGCTCAGCGTCTGGATGTGTCCTTTCAGCCCTTCAAGAGCACGGACGCGAGCATTGCAAGCTGGATACCGCATCTGCCCACAACCGGCCTTCCGGCCTTGCTATTCGTCCAGAAGACGCCGGCAGGCCTAGGTGAACTGGCCTATGCCGTGCCGTTGCCAGGCTCCGAGGCGGATATTCTGGCTCTTGTGAACAAAGCGAGGGGCAAGTAATGGCAAGACCACGTGGTGCTTTCCCGTCCCCTAAATGGAAGGCTTTCGCTGCGCCGGCTTGTCGGGCGATCGCTGGAATTCCCGCGGCGTTTTCCGTGATTCCTCCGACGCTCAACACCTGGGGAAATACGACATACGGGGACTGTGTATCTGCTGAGGAAGGCGCAAAGCTTGCGCAATACTCCGTGATGTGTGGGCTGTCCGAGGTGCTTTGCCCGGATGCCATTCTTGTGGCATGGGCACGAAAACACGGTTTTTTGAATGGCGCCAATCTTACCGATGTTATGGACGCAATGATCTCGGACGGAATTGCGATAAATGGAATTACATATAAAGATGGACCATACCAATCCGTGGATTGGACGAACGACGCCGTCCTGTCCAGTGCGATTTTTACCGGACCCGTAAAGATCGCTGTGGCCGCAAGTCAACTTGAAGATGTGGTTACGGATTCTAATGGCTGGTGGGGAACGCAATTCAAGAAGGATCATAACTCTGATCATTGTGTCAATCTGTGCGGATTTGGGTCGGCAAGTGCAGTGGCCGATATCGTGAAGACCTCCCCACCGTCCGGATTCAATAACTCGTCTCGGTGCTACCTGCTTTTCACCTGGGGTACAATTGGAGTGATTGACCAGGCGAGTATGGAAGCGATTACCGACGAAGCATGGTTGCGTTCACCAAGTACGGTAGGGGAAGGCCCTGCTCCAACGCCTTCACCGATCCCACCGACTCCACCAACTCCTCCGGTGCCGCCCGTGCCTCCCAGCCCGTCCTATCCGATGTCCGGGGTGTACCAAGTCGGGGTGTACCAAGTGAACTGGGCCGCAACCCTCAATGACCCTCCACCACCGGCAGATTTATGACATCATCCGCTTGGAAAGGATTGAGCGCTGAAGAGAGGCTCTCGAAACAGCAACTTCTTTGCATCGTTTCGTATGGAGAGAAAACAGTGTCAACCGTCGTTTCCCCTGTTCCGTCATTGAATATCTATCAAGATGATGCCGGCAATATCGCCGGTAGCTTCGCGGTTCCCGCAAGTGTGCCGACAGGTGCATCGACGGTCAACTGGGCTGCCTTGCTCCAATGGCTTGCAACTTATGGACCATCGATCGCCACAGCGATTGCGGCGCTGATCGCGGCGTTCGGTTCGCCCACGCCGCCTCCACCGGCCCATATCGAGACAAGATCGTGAACAGAAAACAACTCTTCATCCGAAATCTCAGTACGCCGGCAGACGCGACAGGCGAAGCCAAGGAGTATCGGCAATGAAAGCAGTGCATGTTGCGTGGGTAGCGCTCGTTCCGCTGCTAGGTGTTCTTCTAGTGGCCATTGGGCAAGCAATGCAAGGGAACCCCTTGGATTGGACTGCGATTGGCGCAGCATTGACCGGAATCGTTGCTGTGTTTCTGCCGGCAGCCCAGCTTGCGTTGCCACAATTCAGACCTCCAGACACGCGGATCGCCGGGGCTTCCCAGGGCGACATGCCGATCCTAAAGTAACTCGCCTGCAATGCCTGGTTGGTATTGCAGCAGCACTTGCTTTCTTTCTTCCACGGCCGCTTTAGCGGCGTGGTTTCCAGAAAGAAGAAGTAGATGAGTAGCAATCCCGGTACCCCGGAAGGTCGTTCGTTCGCCAAGGACTTGTCCGATTACGATGCCGATCTACTCGCCATTGCCAGGCGAGTGCAGATCTCGGGAGTGCGGCAGTGCAAATGTGGCCTGCCTGAGTGCGATCAACAAGTTCCTAGTGTAGTCTTTGTCATCGACGACACCGTGCTGATGGCCACGTCTCCTGGGGCCGTGCGTACCCTAATCAACGGGCTCGAGCAGGCGGCCGCGTGGGTTTGGCCGGAAGGAGAACTCGAATGAGGGTGTGTTCATGCTACCGATCGCTATCGTGATTCTTGCTCACGGATTAGCTCTTTGCCCCATGGAGAAACCATAATATGCGAAGATTTCAACCTGCTCTCGAAGCCTTGCCTGATCGCATCGCACCTAGTTGTATTGGTGTGCAAACTGGATCCGTGCTTGTGAGCCCAATGGACCCCCTGTCAGGGGGTGGTAGCAAGCCACCGGTCCAGGTCCCAGTTCCGCCGCCAAATCCAGTCGGATCGTTTCCTCCGGCCTTAACTACGGTTCTGTCATGCTGAGACGATACTATTTGGATGTATACGATTGTTCTACCGGCATCGATTTGGTCCTTGGAGATCATGTTATCTCGTCTAGTCTATTTTTGGAGAAATGGAATGCCCGGCCATTCTTTTGGAACATGTTGACTAGCTTTGGATTTGACATGATTTTGTTGATTCAATCGCCACGTCTTTTTTGTTTCTCGGCATGCACATGAGAAGCTACGCAGAAGTCCAGACACGCATGCCAGGCAATCCGCCTGATGTCGTGATTTGCTCGCACCGAAAGCCGACTTTGAACATCCCTCGATTCAGGCTGCCTCGGTTTGGCCAGAAAGGTTCGCGAGCATGCGATTGTACTAATATCAGTGACGAGGAACTGGCCGAGCGGATCGCAGCGGCGAAGGCGGAACGGATGAAAGGGCGTGGGGATCTGAGATGAATACCTTCACGTTGCGACTTGTTACGGCAATCGTCTTGTTTGTTTTCAGCGTGGGGCTCTGTGGATTTGATTACTGGTTGAGTTGGCGCGACAATAACGCAACGGTTAGCAAGCTATTTCTCTGGATCAATTCACACGCTCCAGTGACTTCGATGGTTGTCTCATTTTGGGCAGGAATCTTGATCGGGCATCTTTTCCTTCCTCAAATTCCCCTGGAGGACTCCGATGGATCCCGGTGATATCGTTCGATGCAAGGGACGTAGTGGGCTTTTCCGAATTCTGGCAATTCATGCGGATGATACGGCCACTCTCACTCCAATGGACGAATCCTGGGTGAAACGAATCTATCCGCCGTTGTCGGAACTGATCCAAGAGAAATTTGTGAGCCTCGATTGAACCGAGACATACAAAGTGCGTCACGCCGCGAAAATGCTGGCGTTGCACAGGGACGTGCCAGGGTTGATTCATGTCGAGTCGAGACATGATTGCCAATCTCTCGAGGCGGCATCAGGACGGTGTCGAAGATGGAGTACTGATAATGCAAGACGTGAGTGGTATCGTTGGTTCAGAGCATCGCGGTTCTCGAGGCGATTTGTAATTACAGTTGAAGTTAAGCAAATATGGATATTTCAATTCTATGAACACAGTGACTCACGCATTGCCGATAGCAGTTAGCCCTGTTTGGGGGATCGCATGGCTTGCCATTGGAATGATAGCAGTATTGCAAGACATCACGTTGAGCCAAGTGATTGGAGCCTGTGTCGCTGTGATCGTTGCCGGGATGCCTGCAATGATCGCACTGATCAAGATTCATTCATTGATCATTCACGTCAATAGCCGCATGGATCAATTGTTGGCTGTCGCAAGCAAATTAGCGAGGCAGGAAGGGTTTCAGGAAGGGGCAAAAGAAGAGCGCATTGTAGCTGAACAAGCAGCTAAAGACTTGATTCATGAAGAGGGAAAATGATCGATCGTGATACAAGTGTGAGAATTACATGGATCGGAAACGGTTGCTGGGCAATCCTGGTTCTTGTTATGCTGTGGATCATCGAGTACCAATTGAAAGAGCACCGGGCCTACATCGCGAAACGCGATGTGATCTGGGAGGCATTTGACAAGCGGGTGGAAGCGAATCAGTATGTAATTATCGAGCATATCAGACGAGAAGAAGCCGCGTGGCCAAAGAATCGTTGAGGTGTACTAGTGCTAGCGAAGCGTT
>Ga0181523_10005361_pt1 | contig 10620 bp, 14 predicted proteins | sample PEATcosm2014_Bin_43_FD_119752 | JGI IMG/M metagenome (GOLD analysis project Ga0181523, IMG submission 119752) | Peatland microbial communities from MTU Mesocosm Facility, Houghton, MI, USA - PEATcosm2014_Bin05_30_metaG | ecosystem: Environmental > Terrestrial > Soil > Wetlands > Peat | place... | reverse complement strand
GGCGGCATCATCGCCGTCGAGTTGAGCTTCGGCTTTATGGAAGAGCCGAATGTCGAGCATGTCCTGGAAGAAATGGCGCGGCATCGCGAGATCGACCTGCCGACCGACCGCCGCCAGTGGATCGTGCACGTGTCGCAGGAGAACTTGCTGCCGGCGCGGCGGATGGGTCTGCTCAGGCGCTTGCGCTTACGGCTGTTCGTGTTGTTGCGCCTGGTTTCGCAACCCGCTTATTACTATTACGGCCTCGGCGACGAGGTGCTGCTTTCGGTTGAGATCATTCCGGTGCGAGTGCATTAATGCGTGATCGCGCAAAGGGGATACCGGTTTCCGGATAAGATCGTGCGCAAACAAATGACATCGTGTTAGCTTGCGGCCGCGTCGCAGGGGCCCGCACAGATGACCGACTATCTCGAATTCGATCCCGCCGTCACCGACAAGCGCCAAGTCTATCGCCTGCTCACCGGCGCCGTGGTGCCGCGGCCGATCGGCTGGGCCTCGACCGTGAACAAGAAGGGCATCGCCAATCTGGCGCCGTTCTCGTTTTTCACCGTGGTCTGCGTCATCCCGCCGATGATCTCGCTGACAATCGCGCGCAACCCCGACGGCAGCGAGAAGCATACGCTCAAGAACGTGCGCGCGACCGGCGAGTTCTGCTTCAACGTGGTGACGCATCCGGTGTGGAAACAGATGGTCGACTCGGCCAACGCGTTTCCGGAGGACGACAGCGAGTTCACCGAAACCGGCCTCACGCCGATCCCGAGCGTGAAGATTGCGGCGCCGCGCGTCAAAGAGGTGCCGATCCATTTCGAATGCAAGCTGCAGCAAGTGATCGAACTCGGCCCCAACCGGCATCCGCTGGCCATCGGCGAGGTCATTTACATGCATGTCGATCCGGCTTGCATGACAAACGGCTATATCGACATGAAAAAGCTCGACCCGATCGGACGGCTCAACGGCTTCTTCTATGCGACGCTGGGCGAGATTTTCGAGCGCGAGTTTAACGACGGCCAGCCGCGATGAACTCTTTCGACGCGGTGGTTACCGCCGCCGTCATTCTTGGCGCCGTACTGGGCTTCGTATCGGGCTTGGTGCGCAGTCTGGCAACAATTCTTGCCTATCTCATCGCTGCACCGGTCGCTGTTGCCGTCGCGCCCGATGTCGCGCCTCTGCTGACGGGAAACGCGACGCTGCCCTCCGATATGGCGTGGTTGCCGCTGTTTGCGATCTTCCTCGTGATTGGCGTGGCGCTCGGCACGCTGTTCCGCCACGGCGCGAACGAATTCGTAGGGACGGATCCCGCACTCATCGATCGCATCGGCGGTGCCTTACTCGGTGTGGTGCGGATCTCGTTAGTCGCCGTACTGATTGTCGTGATATTCGATCGCATCATTCCAGCCGACCGCCAGCCGCCGTTTCTCGCCGGTTCAAAACTGCGGCCGTATTTGTCAGCCGCCGGGCAGAAAGGCCTGGAATCTCTGCCGCCCGAAGTCGACGATTACATTGATCGGCTCAAGCGCGAGCGCGGCATTTAGGCTGGTTATTTTTCCTTTTTGAACACTTCGAGCCGCAGCGGCAGCATGGCGCCGAACCAGGCCGCATGCGCGGTGTGGTCGGTCAAATCGTCGCCGGTCTCGGGATGCAGCAGAACGGTCAAGCCGTCGCGGTTGAACATCAGCCACGGCACGAAAGCGGCCAGCATCGCGGTCGAAAATGCGATCTGATACATCGACTGTGGATGCGGCCCGACCAGTTCGTCGTGCCAGCGGCCGAGTTTGGACTGAGGAAACTCGGCGCCGATGCGCTCGCGCAGGCGCTCGGCCCGATCGCGGCTCGTCGCCGGATCGTAATAGACGTGGGCGTGATAATCTCTGATCGCATCGGCAGATTTTGTTGGCATTGTAATCGAGCCTCACGTCTTTCTCTGGCTATCCGAACCGCAGTTGCCGCGGCCCGGCATAAAGATTGGCGATGAGTACGGCGAGGATGCTGGTGAGAAAAATGCCGTCGAAGGTTCCGGCGCCGCCGATCGAGGCGACCGGCGCGCCCAGCCCGCGCACCTTGTCGAGGTTGGTGATGTCGGCGCCGATCAGCGTACCGAGGCTGCCGGCAATGTAGGCGAGCGGCGCGGCGTCCCGGCGTGACAACAGCAAGGCGACGGCCGCCGTTGTCACGACCGGCAAGAACACCGGCACCGCGATGCCGAGGCCGGGAACGGGATTGGCGAGCCAATGCAGCACCAAGGCGACGACCGCCGTTGCGATGGTCCCTTTGACCCATAAGTCGCGCTTGACCAGGAGATAGAGCGACAACAGCGTCGGGATGACGGCGCCGCCGACATTGACGGCAATCACCGTACCCTGCCAGTGCGTGACGACCGGCACTTCATACTGCATGCCGAAGAAATCGATGACCCGGTCGGACATGACCCGTTCCGGCGCCAGTTGGACGATCGGGATGTTGAAAACGCTGCCGACCAGCGAGCCGAACAGCAAAAGCAGCGCCGTGCCGGAGCCAATGCCGAGGCTGGTATAGGCAAAGCGCACCGTCTGCAGGATCAGAACGCCGACGAAGATCCCGACGAGTATGGCGAAGAAGCCGGGCGCCATCGGCAAGTAATGGTATTGGCTCATCTGCATCGGCTCTCCTCCGCGATCCTTAACCACGCGACAGGCTATACGATCATAGCCGCCTTGCACCTGTAACGCGCGGCCCTATAATCCAGCGCTTCCTTCGCGCAAAGGTTTCTGTCGTGGCGCCCCCGGGAGCGAAATCAGTAGCCATTATCATGGGCAGCCAGTCGGACTGGCAGACCATGAAACATGCCGCCGAAACGCTCGATGCGCTCGAAGTGGCCCATGAGACGCGCATCGTCTCCGCCCACCGCACCCCTGAGCGGCTTTATGCCTTCGCCAAGGGTGCGAAAGCCGAAGGCTTTAAGGTGATCATCGCCGGCGCCGGCGGCGCGGCGCACTTGCCTGGAATGACCGCGTCCTTGACCAGTCTTCCTGTGCTCGGCGTGCCGGTCGAATCGAAGGCGCTGTCCGGGCAGGACTCGCTTTATTCCATCGTGCAGATGCCGCCGGGCGTGCCGGTCGGCACGCTTGCCATCGGGCAAGCCGGCGCGATCAACGCCGCGCTCCTCGCCGCGAGCATCCTGGCGCTGAGCGATCCCGGCTTAAGCAAGCGGCTGGAAGCATGGCGGGCACGCCAGACCGCCGCCGTCGCCGAAGCCCCGAAGGATGGCGCGTGAGCCAAGCTTCGCCCGCGCTCGAGCCCGAGGCGACGATCGGTATCCTCGGCGGCGGCCAACTCGGCCGCATGCTCGCGCTGGCGGCGGCCCGGCTCGGCTTCAAGTGTCACGTCTTTTCGCCCAATCCGGATTCGCCCGCTTTCGACGTCGTGCGTCGCGTCACTCGCGCCGATTACGCGGACACCGAGGCGCTCGACCGCTTTGCCGCGGATGTCGACGTCGTTACCTATGAGTTCGAGAACGTACCGGCGGAGACCGCCACGTTTCTTGCCGCGCGCGTTCCCGTTCTGCCCGATCCAAAAATTCTGGCAACGACCCAGGATCGTCTCGCCGAGAAAAATTTCGTCACCGCGCTCGGCATCCGCACCGCACCGTTCGCCGATGTCGGTTCGGCGGCCGAACTTGCCGCGGCGATCGAGCGGATCGGCCGGCCGGCCGTTTTGAAGACGCGCCGCTTCGGTTACGACGGTAAGGGTCAGGCGACGATCAAAAACGGCCGCGATCCCGCGGCCGCCTGGCGCGAGGTCGGCGGCCAGCCGTGCATTCTCGAAGCCTTCGTGCCATTCGAGCGCGAAGTGTCGGTCATTGCCGCGCGCGCCAACGATGGCGCCGTCGCGTGTTTCGACGTGACGGAGAACGAGCACCGCGATCACATTCTTAAGCTCTCGCGGGTGCCGGCGACGCTCGGCGAGGACGGTGCCGCGCAGGCGCGGCGCATCGCCGAGACCATCGCGCAAAGATTCGCCTATGTCGGCGTGCTGGCCGTCGAGATGTTCGTGCTGGGTGACGGGGGGCTTCTCGTCAACGAGATCGCGCCGCGAGTGCATAATTCCGGCCATTGGACGATTGACGGCGCATCTGTATCGCAGTTTGAGCAGCACATCAGGGCGGTCGCCGGGTGGCCGCTGGCAAAACCGGTGCGTTACGGCCGTGTCGAGATGACGAACCTGATCGGGCGCGAGGTCGAAGACTACCGGCGCTGGCTTGTTCTGCCCGGCACCGCGGTACACCTCTACGGCAAAGCCGTGGTTCGCCCCGGCCGCAAAATGGGTCATGTGACGCAGGTATTTCCGGACTCAAAAATTTCATAACGACGGCCTACCGGTGGACTTTCCGGCGTAGTTCTGCTACAGGGCCGCGCCAAGGCGGCCGGGGAGTTGCGCCCTAGCAGCCATGCAATCCACGAACCCGACTGCGAAAGGAGCACGCGTGCAGGTTCTCGTCCGTGACAACAATGTCGACCAGGCTCTTAAGGCGCTGAAGAAGAAGATGCAGCGCGAGGGCATTTTCCGCGAGATGAAGCTTCGCGGCCATTACGAAAAGCCATCCGAAAAAAAGGCGAGGGAGAAGGCGGAGGCGGTCCGCCGCGCCCGCAAGCTTGCGCGCAAGCGTTTGCAGCGCGAGGGGCTCCTGCCGATGAAACCGAAGCCGACCACCGGTCCAGGCGGTCCCGGCGGCCCCGGCGCCGGCAGGTCGGGTCCATCGCGCGCACCCCGCTTTGGCTTCTGAGCATTTAAAGCGTTGCGATGACGGCGCGGCGAGCCGGCGTTGTCGGTCCTGATTTCATCGGACTCGACAAGGGCCTTGGATTTCGTTTCGCGTGATCGGATCCGGATATCGCAGAGCCGCTTTTCAGGCGCCGTTTTTTTGGCGCGCCGGGGTGCTATCTTCCTGCCGATGATCCGGTCAGCCGCCACGCTCGTTTGCAAGCGCATCGCGCCCAAAATTCCAGGGCGGTTGGCGCTCCTGATCGCGCCGCTGGCGCTTGCCGGATGCGCGACGCTCGGCAATCCGCCGGCCTCCGACGCCGGGGCCGGCGATGCGGTCCTTGCGACCTCGCAGTCGAATCTGACGTCGCTCGGCGAGGTCATTGCCAAGCATCCGGACGATCCGCAGGCCTACAATATGCGCGGTTCGGTTTACGGCGAGGCCGGCCGCAATGATCTGGCGCTCGCCGATTTCGACAAAGCGATCAGTCTCGACCCCAATTACGCGCAGGCCTACGCCAATCGCGCGCTGATTTATCGCAAGACCGACAAGCTCGATCTGGCGCTCGCCGACGACGACAAGGCGCTGACGATTAACGTCGATTATGCGCCGGCCTATGTCGGCCGCGGCATCGTCTACCGCGAGCAGGGCCGCTCGACCCAGGCGCTCAGCGATTTCAACAAAGCGATCGCGCTCAGACCCGACAATGCCGACGCCTATTACAATCGCGGGCTGCTCTATCAGACCCAGCAACAGCACCAATTCGCCATCGACGACTTCTCGACCGCGGTTGGGCTGCAAAACGGCAATGCCGAGCCGTGGATTGCGCGCGCGCTGAGTTATCTCGCGGTCGGCGACGATAAGTCGGCGGCAAGCGATCTCGATCAGGCGGTGCAGCTCGATCCGCAGAACGTGCGGGCCTGGACCAGTCGCGGGCTGGCTTACGAGCGGCTCGGTCAGAAGGACAAGGCCGCCGGTTCCTATGCGAAGGCGCTCAATATCAACGATAAGTACGAACCGGCGAAGTCAGGCTTCGCCCGCGTCGGCGGCAAGATCGGCCAGACTTACCCGACGTTTTGAAGTCGCAATTTAATCCAAATCGCCGGCGAGGAAGCGGGCTACCGCGTCAAGCGCGCCGTTCTTGTCGAGGTCTTCGTGACCGCCGTCGAGGAACCGAACGATGTGCTTCGGCTTGTTGGCGAGCTCGAACAAGCGTTCGCCCATCGCGTAGGGAACGACGTGATCGTGCACGCCGTGCAGGACGAGGAGCGGTGCGGTGACCTTGCCGATGCGCCGGTCGGAGCGGAATTGATCTTTCATCAGAAGCCGCACCGGCAGATACCAGTAGCGATGTTCGGCGATGGCGAGTGCAGAGGTGAACGGCGCTTCCAGGATGACGCGGCCGACCGGTTTCTCAGCCGCCAGCGCAACCGCCACGCCCGAACCGAGCGACTCGCCCCATACCACGATCTGCTGCACCGGATAGTGCGCCGCGGCGTATGCGTAAGCCGCTTCGGCGTCGCGGATCAGGCCTTGCTCGCTCGGGCTGCCGGGAAGTCCGCCGTAGCCGCGATATTCGAGCGCGACTAAGCCGATGCCGGCGTCGATCAGCCGGTGAAAGCGCTCGACGCGATATTTTAACGAACCGCCATTGCCGTGGAAGTAGAGGATGACCGGCTTGCCGGGTTGCGGCGCCACGTGCCAGACACGAATCTGCACGCCGTCGGACGCCGTCAATGGCACTTCCGCGGCTTGGGGCAGACCGGCCTCCGCCGGCGTGGTGTGCGACGTATCCGGAAAATACATCAGCGAGCGCTGCGCGAGATAAATCATCGCCGTCAGCCCGACGTAGCAACAAATCGCGATGACGGCGGTCCAGCCGAGGACGGTCATGGTGCGCGAGAGCGACCGCGTGCGTCGTTTTTTGGCCCACACGCGCAACAGCGTCGCGCTGGAAACTGCGAATGCACTTGCGATGAAGCGCCGCGCTTTCCCGATGGCGGTCTGCATTGCACTGCCGGGTGCATTGTCACTGCCGATTCCCGATCCACGCGCTGCCACAAGCGGGCGCACGGTTTTTGTGGTCGTCTTTATCGGCATGGTCGCATGAATGCGGCGGTCTGGCGAAGTTTCCGAAGGTCAGGGACACGGGAGCAAATAACAGGCGGGCATGGAAAAACGGTTGGCCGCAGCACGATCATGCTCCAAATAGCACTAGAGCGCCAAGATTGGCGCTCTAGTCAGCTCGGTCAGCCAAGTTCTTTGCGCTGTCGCGCCATCACAGGCAGGCGACGGAGTGCTGCCGCATTACTGGCAGATTTGTACGGTGCGCCAGCGGTAGCCGATGCCCTCGATCCACACCTTTCGCTTGCCCCAGTAACAGCCGGGGGCGAGTTGGGCATAGCCGGGGCCGGGCGGTGGGTAATAGGCGGCCGGAGGCGGAGGATAATAGCCGGGTGGCGGTGGCGGCGGCGGACTATTGGCGATGGCGCTGCCGACGATCGCACCCGCGACAACTCCGCCGAGAACTCCCGCGCCCACGGCGCAGCCATAGCAGCCGGCATTGGCGGTGCTGGGGCCTGCCAGCGTTGCAAGGCCGACGGCGGTGGCCGCCGCTAGCCCGATGAGTGATTTGCGCATGTATCTTCCTCTTGTGATCGGCCGGGTGCCGATCTGGAACGTGGACAAGCGGGAAGTCCCGGAAACCCCCCAGAACTTATGTCGAACCCGCGCCCATTGAAGTTCGACTATTTGGCGGAAGTTTGGTGCCGATAGCGCAATCCGCCCCTAAATCCGCAGCCGGAGGCGTCCCCACTCAGGGACGCCCCGCGCTTCCGCCAAGATGGCGGCGGATGCAAACTTTGCCGGCGCGCTTAGACGCAGCTTCGCACCCAGGTGTAGCCGTTCCACCAGCGCCGCCATACGCATGGACGGCCGTAATAGGGAGGCGGATATCCGCCATACGCATACGGGTAGTAGCCGTAGGGGTAATACGGCGCGGCCAGTGCGCTGCCGACGAGAGCGCCGGCGACGAAGCCGCCCGCTCCCCAACCCCAGCCGCCGCCACGCCAGCCGCCGTGCCACCCGCCATGCCACGCTAACGCCGGGCCTGACGTCGCCACTACGGCTCCGGCAAGCGTCGCCGCCGCAACAAGGGCAACCAGAATCTTTCTCATGACATCACCTCGACAATGGAGTTCCACTCGTACCCCAACCGTCCCTTGGTTCGTTAAGTTCCCATTTATTGGTGAACGCAGACTGAACGATCGTGCCTGAATCCAGCCATCATTAGAATGGCCGCATGAAAAGGCGGGTTTATGTCACTGAGCCGCGCCACCGATCCTCATGGCGCGCTGCACAAATTGCAAAATCCAATGGGCGCGCGGCGAGGCGAATGCCGATGGTTGCTCCCGAAAATCGTCCGTGGCGATGACATCGATCGCCGACCGAACGCCGCTGTTGGCGCCGCGGGGAAATCGACAAGCGATCCACTCGCCGTCACCGGCGGTATTCCGGCACTCTATTAAATTCTTGTAATATTTGCCGATTTTCTCCTCCTCCTGACCAAACGCTGCCTAGCGCTCTGCCGCGCGCTATGCTTCGGACGATTCGTACGGTGGGGAATGCGACGATGAAGAACCGGGCGGCGAGGGCGGGCCGCAAGCCGATTGCGTCGTCCCGGCCGGGAGCAAAATCGCGCCGCGCCGAAACCGAAGGCTTCGCTGAGCCGAAATCGTCGCGCGCGCCGTCGCGTGCCAGCATCGTGCGGCTCGCGGCCGAGGTCGACGCGCTTGCGGCGGAACTCAAAACCTCGCGCGCGCGCATCGCCGATCTCGAGGCGCGGGTCGACATCGATCCGCTGACCGATGTTCTCAACCGGCGCGGCTTCGAGCGCGAACTCAAACGCTCGCTTGCTTACGTCAAACGCTACGGCACCAGCGCGGCGCTGATCTATGTCGATCTCGACGGCTTCAAGCCGGTCAACGATCGCCACGGCCATGCCGCCGGCGACGCCGTGCTCAAGGCAATCGCTGTGGCGCTCGTTCGCAGCGTGCGCGCTTCCGATGTCGTGGCGCGGGTCGGCGGCGATGAATTCGCCGTGCTGTTGTGGAATGTCGCCGGCGCCGCGGCGGCGGCCAAGGCTGCCGCGCTCGAAACGGCGGTCTATTCGACGCAAGTGTGCTGGGGCGCCTCGACCTTCGTCGTCGGCGCCTCAGCCGGCGTCGCGCTTTTAGGGCCGCTCGATACTTCCGACGAGGTGCTGGCACGGGCCGATGCGGCGATGTATGCGCGCAAGGCCGAACGGGCCGGTCATTCCGGAAGCCGCCAACGGGTCCAGCCGCAGGCCGGTCCGATGAGAAGGCTCCGCGGCCGACCGGAATGACGCGCTATGCGATAATGTCCGGTGTGAGCTCGTCTTCGATGAAGGTGATGCGGTCGCGCAGTAGCAGCTTGCGCTTTTTCAACCGCTGCACCTGGATGATGTCGGAGCCCGGCGATTCCTGCAGGGCCGCAATCGCGGCATCGAGGTCGCGATGCGCCTGCTGCAGGCGCGCCAGCTGCGCCCGAAGCTCGCGTTCTTCCTCTTTTGTCATCGCCGCCTTGGTCGCGTCTTAGTCGGCCCCGCGCTTCGGCCGTTATGCCGCAGCCCGGCTACCGAGTAAGTCACTATGGATTATCGCGTTTTGGTTAGTCGCCGACAAGCCCGCGCGGGCGGCCGGGCAGTAATGCACAGCGTGGATACCGTGCGTGTTTTTGGGGATTTTCGTAAAGGCTGAAACCGAGTATGCTGTTCGGTGGTTGTTAGGGTGTAGGATGGTCCATCAGGCTTCAATCTGACGCAAGGAGGCAGGCCACATGGCGATTGAATCGCATCTTGCGGAACTCGAAAAACGGCACCAGGCGCTCGAAGTGGAAATCGACGAAGCTCTCACCCACCCCTCCGCAGACGACCTTCAAATTGCGGAGCTCAAGCGAAAAAAATTGCACGTCAAGGACGAGATCGAGCGGCTTAGGCTCGGCACGCTCGTCCATTAGTTCATAAAGTTTGCAACACTATGCCGCTGATCCCCGTGCCGGCGGGGATCCGGGGACATTTTCATTGCAATGCTGGCCGAAGTCCCGCTGAGGCGAGAATGGCGGCCTGATTCAGATCCCTTGCACCTTGTCCCGCAGCTTGAATTTCTGCAGTTTGCCTGTACTCGTCTTCGGAATTTCCGCGAATACGATAGTGCGCGGGCATTTGTAGGCGGCGAGGTGGTCGCGGCACCAGCCGATCAATTCTTCGGCGCTTGCCGTCGCGCCCGGTTTTAATTCGACGAAGGCGCACGGCGTCTCGCCCCATTTCTCGTCAGGCTTGGCGACCACGGCGACCACCTGCACGGCGGAATGCTTGTAGAGCGCATCCTCGACTTCGATCGAGGAAATATTCTCGCCGCCGGAAATGATAATGTCCTTGGAGCGGTCCTTGATCTGAACATAGCCGTCGGGATGGATGACGCCGAGATCGCCGGAATGAAACCAGCCGCCGGCGAATTCCCTTGCGGTCGCCGTCTTGTTTTTCAGGTAACCCTTCATCACGACATTGCCGCGGAACATCACTTCGCCGAGCGTTTCGCCGTCGCGCGGCACCGGCCGCATGGTCGCGGGGTCGAGCACGTCGAGTGCCTCGAGCACCGGATAGCGCACGCCCTGGCGCGCTTTCTTCGCCGCCTGCTCGGAGCTGTTGAGCGCGTCCCATTCGCGATGCCAGTCGTTGACGCTCGCCGGGCCGTAGGTCTCGGTCAGCCCGTAGACATGCGTAACGTTGAAGCCTGCCGATTTCATCGCCGCAAGCACGGATTCCGGCGGCGGCGCGGCGGCGGTGATAAATTCGACGACAT
>Ga0181523_10005360_pt1 | contig 10621 bp, 9 predicted proteins | sample PEATcosm2014_Bin_43_FD_119752 | JGI IMG/M metagenome (GOLD analysis project Ga0181523, IMG submission 119752) | Peatland microbial communities from MTU Mesocosm Facility, Houghton, MI, USA - PEATcosm2014_Bin05_30_metaG | ecosystem: Environmental > Terrestrial > Soil > Wetlands > Peat | place... | reverse complement strand
TGTCCTCGATCACAGCCGAAAGAGGCATCATCGGATCCGGCATCATACGCAATTCTACTGCGGTTGGGGCTAAGCTCATCGTTGGACCTTCTCGCGAATGGCTTTAACTTCTTCGGTCAAGTCAATTCCCACGGGGCACCAGGTGATGCATCGGCCGCAACCCACGCACCCTGAAGTCCCGAACTGATCAACCCAGGAAGCTAGCTTATGGGTTAACCACTGGCGATAACGCGCCCGAATGGTGGGGCGAATGTTGCCGCCGTGCACATGAGAAAACTCCCGGACAAAACACGAATCCCAGAAACGGGTCCGCTCCGCGGCCGTGGCCTTCAAGTTACAAGTGTCTTCCACGGTGACGCAGAAGCAGGTGGGGCAAACACTCGTGCAGTTCGAACAGCTCAAACATCGCGCTCCCACTTTGTCCCACTGCGAGTGTTCAAGGTTGTCGTACAGCAACTTGGGCAAGTCTTCGGTTCTAAGCTGTTTCTCAATGGATCGTTCGGCCTTCTGAATGGCTTGCGCGGCGCGGCCCAGATCGAACGCGGAGGCGCGCTCCCAGGAGGTATCACGCAACATCTCCGAGCCCATTTCCGAACCTACTTCCATGACGAAAGCATCCGGCAATTCGGTCAAAGCCAAGTCGAACCCTTCAGTGGCTTTGGGGCCGGTCTTCATCGAGGTGCAGAAGCAGGTGGAATAGGCGCGTCCGCAGTGGGCCGCCAGAATGAAAATACGCTCCCGCTGGCGCGCGTAATGTGGGTCGCGGAATTCGCCCGCCAGGAAAACTCGATCTTGGATAGCGATGGCGCTCAACTCGCAGGCTCGAACGCCAATGAAAGCCCGCAACGGAATTGCCTCCTCCGCCGGCTTAAACACCCACTTCCCGTCCGTCTTCTCCACCGAAAACAACTTCAAATTGGGCAGATGAAGAAACCTTTTCCAGCTTTGCGGAGTTACACCGTAACCGAAGTATTCCTGAGACTGGGTTTGCCTCAACCGATACTTGCCCGGCTCTTGTTCCGCCGTCCAACCGACCGGAAGGTCCTCGATCGCCGCGATCTCATCGAGCACCACCGCCCCGTCACGCAGGGTTGGGCCCACCAAGCTGAAGCCGGAAGCACGGAGATTGTCAAAGACCTTCTGTAAAGCCACTTTGGATATGATGACGGTCGCCGAAATTCGGGGAAGGTCTTGTGCCATGAGAATCAAGCCTCCTGGAGGCGGGGGGATCTATTTGTCTGTTTAGCGCTTCCGTGCCTAGGGCAACCAAGTAAACTTTGACACGGAACACACCACGGACGTAGCCGAGCAACCTGTAGGCCAAATAGAATCTCAAAATCGGGAAGGCATGTTGACAACTACAACACTTTTGAAGGATTGGCTCGGACATATGCGCCGCGAAAGTGCCCGCCCGCTGGGATTCCGCTTTATGGGTTCTTCCTCACGAGGATAGAGACTATCTGGCAGGTACCCCGTTCCCGTTAAGTGGGTTAACGCACGCACCGCACCGACAATCAATGGACTTTACTCTCCCAATGCCCTGCCAGTTCGGGTAAAATCGCCCGCTGAGTAACTGCGGCAAGCATCAAGCCCCGACAGCAGGTCTCATGATCGCTACCGTCACGCTGAATCCGGCAATTGACAAGAGCTTAGCAGTTCCCCGCTTCGAGGTTGGCAAGACGAACCGCGGCGAAGTCACGCGAACCGATGCGAGCGGCAAAGGAATCAACGTCGCCATGGCCTTGAAGGAATTCGGCGCGGACGTTTGTGCGCTGGGCTTCATGGCGGGAAGTAACGGCCACTTCATCCTTGAGGCGCTCGCGTCGAGCGGCATCCCGGCAGACTTCGTCAGGGTCCAGGGTGAAACGCGCGTCAACCTGAAAATCCGCGATCCCATCTATCGAACCGAAACCGAGCTTAACGAACCCGGGTTCCAGGTGCTTCCCACCCATCTCGATGCGATGAAGGAGAAAATCAGAGAACACGCCCCGCGCTGTGAGGTGATGACCTTCTCGGGAAGTCTGCCGCCCGGCGCCCCGCCCGAGACATACGCAGAACTCGTGACGATCGCCAAGGCATTAGGGTCAAAATGTATGCTGGATACTGGCGGCGCGGCGCTGCGCTTGGGAATCGAAGCCAGGCCCATTCTTGTGAAACCGAATCGAGCCGAAGCTGAAGAGTTGCTTGAACGTTCTTTGCAGACCGGGCATGATCTGGCCGACGCAGCCCGCAAGTTGCTCGAGATGGGTGCTGAAATGGCCCTCATCTCGCTCGGGGCGGAGGGCGCCGTGGCAGCCAGCGGACGGGAACTGCTGGCCGCGCTGCCTCCAAAGGTGGCGGTGCGAAGCAGCACCGGGGCGGGAGACGCGATGGTGGCAGCTTTCGCTTATGGGAAAATTACCCGCCTTTCGTTTCGCGAGTCGTTCCGCCTCGCCATGGCCGCAAGCGCCGCCTCCGTGACTTTGGCAGGCACGAAGTTTGCCGACTTGGCAGCCATCAATCGCTTGCTGCCCGAGGTGCGAGTCAAGGATTTGGGCAACGGGTAAAGGATGAGGGATTCTTCTAGCCCCTTAGGAGTCTCGGGAGGTAGTTATGCGTAATCCTAACAAGGCCTCACTGGCTGGGTTGCTTGCCGCTTCATTGCTCCTTTCCGGCAGCGGGACGGGGCCTGGTGCACGAATTCTCTCCGCCCGGGACAGAAGCGGCATCACCACGCCTGCGGCGGTTTCCGCGGCTGATGCTGACCTCACACAATACGTGAATACCTATGTCGGGAGCGCAGGGGCCGATATGGGAAACACCTTTCCCGGAGCGGCCCTGCGCTTCGGCATGATTCAGTGGAGTCCGGATACTCTGCACGGATTTGACCGGGATCACGCGGGAAGCTACTTATACAGCGACAACGCCATCCGCGGATTCAGCCTCACTCACTTGAGCGGCCCGGGATGCCAGATTATGGGAGATGTGCTCATCACTCCCGTCGCCGGGTCGATAAACGGCTCACCAGTGGCGGACGCGGGACACTATGCGGCCAAGTTTTCCCATTCTCATGAGCACGCTTCGCCGGGGTACTACTCGGTTGCTCTCGACAACGGGATCAAGGTTCAACTTGCGGTGACGACAAGGGCAGGTATCGGCAGCTTTGCATTTCCAGCTTCCGCTTCCTCTCGTTTGCTTTTTGACGTGGGCCGCGACGGTAGCGGTGTGGACAGCGCTTCAATTGACATCGCGGGTGACCGCAGCATTACGGGAAGCGTTTCCAGCGGCCGTTTTTGTGGCATGAAACAGAACAAATACACGGTGTATTTTGCCGCGGAATTCAACCGCCCGTTCACTCGTTTCGGAACCTGGACCGGTCCGTCGCTCCACCCGGGCCGACGTTCCCTAGCGGGCGCTCAATCGGGCGGCTTCGTCGAGTTCGACACGACAACCAGCCAAGTGGTCGAGATGAAGGTCGCCCTCTCCTACGTCAGCGCCGAGAAGGCGCGGAAGAACCTCGAGGCCGAGATTCCCGGATGGGATTTTGACGCCGTGCGGGAGGCGGGCCACAAACAGTGGAAACACGATTTGGGATTGATCACGGTGAGCGGGGGAACCGAAGATGAGAAACGGGTGTTTTACACCGCACTTTATCATGCGCTTTTGCACCCCAATATCTTCAACGATTTTGACGGCCAATACATCGGTTTTGACCATCAAATTCACCTCGCAAAGAGCTCCAATATTTACGCCAACTTTTCAGGGTGGGATATTTATCGCTGCCAAGTGCAACTTCTGGCGATGCTTTTTCCGAAGGAAAGCAGCGATATGGTGACGTCCCTGGTGCTGGCAGCGCAACAGGGCGGAGGGCTTCCCAACTGGCCGGTTGCAAACAGTGAGGCCTGTGCGATGGTTGGAAACCCCGGCCCTCCGATCATTGCCGGCGTTTACGCTTTCGGGGCTCGGGACTTTGACGCCAAAGCCGCGCTCGGCGCCATGCTGAAAGGCGCGACCGATCCAGACGCAAACGTGGGGTCCTGCCCGGAATGGGACGACTTGTCCGAGTATCTCCGGCGCGGCTATCTGGGGCCGGACACGGTTCGGCCGGATAAGCGCCGTAGTGGACCCTCCCAGACCCTGGAGTTCACCACCGCAGATTTTTCGATCGCCCAATTCGCGCAGGCCCTTGGCGAAACGGACACCTACCAAACATTCATGAAAAGGGCGCAGTTCTGGAGGAACATTTTTAACCCGCGCACCGGCTACATCACTCCTCGGAAGAAGGATGGTTCCTTCATTCCGGTGGATCCGGCGTCGGGACACTATTACGTCGAGGGAAATGCCGAGCAATACAGTTGGGCGGTTCCTTACAACCTGCGGGCGTTATTTGACTTGATGGGTGGAAACGCCAAAGTGGTCGCCAGGCTGAATAGATTCTTCACTGAACTTAATGTCTTCGATACCAAACCTTATGCTTGGATGGGAAATGAACCCTGCTTTGCGGTTCCGTGGGCATACGATTTTGCCGGCGCCCCCTGGGGAGCGCAGTCCGTTGCGCGACGCACTGAACTCGAGTTGTTCAACACTCGCCCCGATGGGGAACCGGGAAACGATGACCTGGGAGCATTGTCGGCCTGGTATGTATTCGCGGCGCTGGGCGCCTACCCAGCCATCCCCGGCGTGGGCGGCTTGGCCCTCAACAGCCCCCTATTCCCCGCAGCCACAATTCGGCTCGGTAACGGCAGCCGCGTCCAGATTGAAGCCGAGAACGCCGCCGCTCAAAACCCCTACGTCCTCAGCCTGAATGTTAACGGGCAACCCTACGAAAAAACCTGGCTGCCCTACGAACTGCTAAGCCGAGGCGCTACTCTACGATTCAAGCTTGGCAGCCTCCCCAACAAAGATTGGGGCACGAAGCCCGAGGACGCACCGCCGTCGTTTTCGGAAGGCGGTGAATAAAGGTTAAAGGCAAAAGGGTGAAGGCTAACAAAAACGCAACCGGAGTTTCAAACTGTGGTGTCCAGCCTTTCGCCTTTACCCTTTAGCCTTTATGCTGAATTCGGGCTCGCTGGAGGTTATGGCGTGGTGCGAGAAAAGCTTCAACAGCTCGGTGCTTTCTTAGCAGGCATGGTGATCCCAAACATTGCCGCCCTGATCGCCTGGGGGCTCGTCACCGCGCTCTTTATTCCGCGAGGCTGGATTCCGAACGAGCATCTGGCCAAGCTGGTGTCTCCACTGATCATGTACTTGTTGCCGGTGTTGATCGGGTTCACGGGAGGCCGGCTGGTTTATGGCGCGCGCGGCGGAGTGGTGGGCGCGCTGGCGACGATGGGAGCCGCCGTCGGCAGCGGCGTGCCGATGTTCCTGGGCGCCATGGTGATGGGCCCGCTGGGCGGATGGACGATCCGGCAGGTTGATCGAATGCTGGAAAAACGAACTCCCCACAGTCTGGAAGTGCTGGTCTCGAACTTCTCCGCCGGCCTGGTGGGCCTGGGCCTGACGTTACTAGCCTATGCCGTGGCCGGTCCCTTCATCGAGGCCGTGACGGTCACCCTGGGCAGCGGCGCCACAAGAATTACGCGAGCGGGAGTCCTACCCTTGATTTCCCTGCTCATCGAGCCGGGAAAGGTGTTATTCATGAACGGCGCCATCAACCACGGCGTCCTGGCGCCGCTCGGGATCGCGGAAGCAAAGCAAGCCGGCAAGTCCATCTTCTTTCTGCTCGAGACTAATCCCGGGCCGGGCCTGGGGCTTCTCACGGCGTATTGGGTGTGCGGCAAAGGAGAGGTGAAGCGATCTTCTCCCGGGGCTATCGTGATTCATTTTCTGGGCGGGATTCACGAAATCTATTTCCCTTATGTTTTGATGAATCCGCTCAGCGTGCTCGCCATGATTGCCGGAGGAATGTCGGCCACGGCGACCTTCGTCATGCTGCATGCGGGTCTCGTGGCCACGCCCGCCCCGGGAAGCATCTTTGCGTATATCGCCATGGCGCCCAAAGGCGGCCTGATTCCGGTGCTTTTGGGAGTGGCGGCTGGTGCGATTGCTTCTTTTCTGGTTGCCTTGCCGATCGTCTCTCGTTACAGTGCCGGCGGCCATGCAACGGGCGCCTTCGCAATGGCTAAACAGACAGTACAGGCTCAGCAGACGCAAGCCGCGATTTCGAGCGCCAAAGAGTAGGTGCGCCTGCTTTCGGTGACTTTTCCTCACGCACACCAAAAGCTTTCACCACAGAGCACACGGAGTTCACGGAGCAGTCTGGGTGGAGTTTCTTCTCCGTGATCTCTGTGACCTCGGTGGTGATATCGGTCTTATCTGAACGTCAGCCCCATTCGAAATCCGACGAAATGCGTTGGCCCGAGGAACTCATGGACCCCGAAGTTGTCGCGGAACTCCGGCCGAATAGCTGCGTGCCTGGCTGCCCAGAGGTTGACGCCAGCACCGAGGTTTCCCCCAGTCTGCAGGCTTCGCTGTCCGAAATAAATGCTGGGGCCGCCACTGACAAACGGCTCCATGCGACTCTTGCTCCTGAGAAAGTGGTACGAGAAATCGATTGACCCGATCCCCATGTTCACGTTTTGGCTGCGCGCCAGTCCCAGTTCAGCGCCTACTCCGATTCCCGGCCTAATCAACACGTCTCCACCAAAACCGGTATTAAGTCCGTCGCTCGCCGGGATGTAAGTTGAACTTGCCACAATGGGAACAAAAAAACGTAACCCTGGCCACGAACCACGCTGTCAGCACTCTGCGCCTGCGCCAGGGCTGGTGCAATGAGCAATAAACCCAATATCCGGATGCATGCATTCATAGTTTTTTCCTTTCGTCGTGCAACCTGTGCGGCGTCACTGGCTCAATCGGTGCCGTTCGGCCCTTGCTTATCTGAAGGTCACGCCGACGCGCCAGGAGAGAAAACGTGTAGGGGTAGGGTTTGCCCCCACCCGCCGCGAGCCCGGCAAAAGGGGACGGCAAGCCGTCCCCCTACAGGCAGACGAACCAGGAGAATTATTTTCATGGGTTCTCGGTGCCCGTCCGCAGACGGCCAGGAACGACTGCTTTCTGCTTTCTGCCTTCTCATCCTCTGCACACACTTCCCCCTAGTCGCCGTAGCCACAACCTTGGCCACCAACTAAACGTCACGGCACTCGAGGATGATTCTGAAGCCTGTTGACTCGCGGGCGGCCCAGGAAGTGTCGCAGAAAAATGAGGACCAACCCGATTAGACCCAGCAAGGTCACACCCGTCCAGACATAAAACAGAAAGTCAGGTGAACCTGAATAGAGGAGCGAGTGCAGCAACAGGTTGACGACGCGGGGTGAAGCACCGGATGGCATCTTCGTGTCATTCAGGAAGAAGAGGAGGTCGCGGGCCTGGCTCCTGCCACCGGTCACGATGGCGCTTTGAAAAATATACCAATAAGGGCGATAGGTCAGATAGAGTGTGACGGAGGAGAATAACAACCCCGCCGCGCTTGACAGGAGCACCATCGTCGCTACGGGCTTGGCGCGCTGAGCCGCCGACGGCGTCCGCCGGCTGGCTGATCCGCCGACGAGCAGGATCGCTGCCGCGATTACCAATAGTCCGGAGAAGACGAGGATCATGAGACCCGAAATCTGAACCACCGCAGCATTTCTCTTGGCGGTATCCAGTCCAAATGTCGATTCCCCCGGAAATCCAGGTTGCTCGCCGCTAAGGGGATCAAACTTTGCCGCAAGATAGGCGAAAAGCGTCGCTTCCGCCTGATCACCTCCCTTCACGGAAAAGGCCTGGAGTTGCCTGTAGGCCATGGCTTGCAGGGAGGTACCTATCAAGTGTTCGAACCCGGTGCGTCCCTGGGAATCGATCGTCTGGCCGAAATGCGCTACGGTCCAATATTTCTCGAGCGCACTCTTCCGGTCATTTCGCGCTTCAAGGTCTTCCCCGGTACGAAGCAGGGAATTGGCAAACCGTTCGGAATTCTCGAAAGCAGTGTCGGGCAGGTCGAGCTGGTCTCGGGATGCGACCTCATACGGGTCGTAGAAGCCGTAACGGGGAACGACACGACGATTGAGTCCCGCGACACGGTCCAAATAATCATCAAATTTCGGAGACTGGAACGCTGCTGCCATTGCACTCTGCCATGCTTGTTCCTGTTCTCGCATCGGCGGTGTCCACACGCCCCGGCGAAAATGAAAACGATCAAGGGACTCCGCTTCGATCAAGTGAAAGAGGGAATTCTGAGGATCCCATCTCTCCAACTTCTCGATCCACGGGCGGACCTCGTCAAGCTCGGGGTGGCGCATGCCGACGACGGCGTAGACCCAAATGAGGTTCGGATTGAGGCGGACAGCTTCCTCCGCCAGGCGAACACTCTCGTGGGAATTCTGTTGCCGCACGGCGCAGAAGGCCAGCCCCTCGGGATCGTGCTGCGCCTCCGCCCGTTTCGCAAGGTTCTCAAAGCCCGGCTGGAGATTCCTCGATGCCATCTGAAAGATGAAGGTCCAGGGCTTCAACGCCACTCGGAATGCCTGCCGGAAGGGCGGGGCGCCGAAAAACAACAGAGCAATTAGAATGCATCCCGCGCCCGCGACCAGCGCCGCCTTGCCCAAGGATACATTCTTGGCGAAAAGCTCGTCGCCGGGCGGAATGCCTTGGCTCCGGCCAGGGATGAAGATGGCCATCAGGGCGTGCTTCGCCATCACGCTCGCCCCGCCAAAGGCCCACGCGAGCGCCGCCCAAGGGCCCTTGACGAAGCTGAGTTCGCCGCGCATGGCCTGGCCCCACTCGCGGGATGCTGGCGGGGCGATGCGGGTCGCGTAGTCCAGGAGCAGTGCGGCCGCCTGACGGAGGGACGTGTCACGCATAAGTCTCAACTTCTGCTCAATGCAGGCTGTTGGACCATCCAACGCGAGCGTGCTTCTTCCGACTGGGTCCGGGCCAATTCCAACCCATCCGGCGTCAGACGGTAGGTGTGGCGGGGCGGCACGCCGTCCTGCGTCGCGACCCAGCGCGCCTCCAGCAGTTTGTGTTTTTCCAGGCGCATGAGAATGGGGTAGAGCGTCCCAGACTTGAGCTTGGTCTCACGGCTCAACTCGTAACCGTAGTGCCAGCCGGTGGGCCGCTCGAGGAAGCTTTCCAATACGCGCAGAGTTTCCGGCGAGATACGAGGAGTTTTCATAGGCAAAGTCTACATATATAGAAAATGCCTGTCAAGCCTTTTTACGCCACTCCGTAGGAGGACGGCTTGCCGTCCCCTTGCGAACACCGTAGGGCAAGCCCTGCCCCTACACGTTGTCAGAGCAGTTGCCCATGTTCGTCAACCGACGAACACCCGGAAACCACGTAAACCCTGTCATTCTGAGCGAAGCGAAGAATCTCGCTCTGGTCCGTGAGAAAGCGAGTACGAAGAGATCAGTGCGAGATTCTTCGCTTCGCTCAGAATGACAGGCGCGCGAAAGAGCGGAGCGAGGAATGACAGCCTGATCCCCTTCTCACACAACACCTGAACCCCCCGGCGGGAGACTAACGTTCGATTTTCACCGTCAGGTTATCCAGTACGCTGCGGTCAATCTCGTAGCCGAGGCCGGGCTTGGTGGGCGCAGGTACGTAGCCATCTTGGTCGATGCGGATTTTATCCTTGAAATATGGCAGGTCGGTAATGCCCTGAGGCTGGGTCATTTCAAACCAAACGGCGTTCGGCATGGCGAGTTCGCAATGGAAATGCACGGCATGGTCCAGCGCCGTGCCCCAATTGTGCGGCTGGCACTCCATGCCGAAACACTCCGCCAACCGCGCCACCTTCATTCCGCCCGTGATCCCGCCGATGTTGTCAACCACAAAGCGCACGATATCACAGGCTCCGCGGCGTATATATTCGGCATAGTCGTAAGGTGAAAAGATGAATTCCCCGATGGTGATGGGCACGTCCAGCGCCTGTGCCAATTGCGCGAGGCCTTCGATGTCGGTTGTCGGCATGGGGTCTTCGAAGGAGACGAAGCCCAACTGATCCAGCACACGGCCCACTTTCATCGCTTCCTCACGCGTATAGACGCCGACGGAATCGAAGAGAAGCGTGAAGTTGTCTCCGGCGGACTGTCGCACCGCCTTCGCGACCTCGATATCCAGCTTGTAATCGGCGCCGCCATCGGGCAGTTCCGGAGGGTGAATCTTGTAGGCAGTGAATCCTTCGCCCTTGGCGTGCTGAAGATCCGCCACAAACGCACCCACCGTCTTGAGGTGTTGCGAACTCGCATAGGCGCGGACGCGATCTTTGTAGGCGCCGAGGAGTTGGTACACGGGAAGGTTGACTGCCTTGCCAAGGATATCCCACAGGCAGTTATCAATGGCCGATGCGTAAGACAACTGCCCCACTCGGCGTTTGCTGGGCGCCCACTGAGAAGTGAGCGCTGGAAGTTCCAGTACACACTTGCCCGGCAGCAGGCTCTTGGCATACTCGAGCCATCCCAGATTGCTCCAGTTAGGGTGCCAATAGCGCTCGGCCAGCGTGTAGTTGCCTTCGATCCCGCCCTCGGTCACGATTGCCGCAATGCGAGTCAAACTTTCGGCGCGGGCTCGTTCCGCCTTGCCGGGGCCGACGACGTAGACTTTGACCTCTTTGATCGTCAGGTCGGACAGGTCTCCGCGCTTGATCCCGGCTGCCTGTGCC
>Ga0181523_10005359_pt1 | contig 10623 bp, 7 predicted proteins | sample PEATcosm2014_Bin_43_FD_119752 | JGI IMG/M metagenome (GOLD analysis project Ga0181523, IMG submission 119752) | Peatland microbial communities from MTU Mesocosm Facility, Houghton, MI, USA - PEATcosm2014_Bin05_30_metaG | ecosystem: Environmental > Terrestrial > Soil > Wetlands > Peat | place... | reverse complement strand
TTCATCGTCGGAACGCTGATCGGACTCACGGGCGTGGGCGGCGGAGTGTTGCTGCTGCCCGTACTGATCTTCGGCCTGCACGTGCCCGCCATCGTGGCCGTCGGCAGCGATGCCTTGTGCAACTTTTTCACCAAGATTCCCGCCAGCATCCTGCACTTTCGCAAGGGCACGGTGCGGATGAAAGTCGTTCTGGCGCTGGCCGTCGGCAGCGTTCCCGGTTCCTACCTGGGCGTGAGTTTGCTGGTGCATCTGCGCCAGGTCCATGGCGCCGGCGTCAACGACTTCATCAAGTCCGCGGTGGGATTGCTGCTGGTCGTGGTCCCCGCGCTGCTGCTGTTCCAAAGACGGATCGAAGACCATCTTGTCGGCCGCCAGCCTACGATGCAGTCTTTCGCCGGCATGAGCGCCATCGGATTAGTCGGCGGATTCCTGGTGGGCATTACTTCGGTGGGCTCGGGGAGCATCATCATGATGCTGCTTCTGTTGTTTTATTCGTTCCCGCCCAAGATCATGGTCGGAACCGACATTGCCCATGCCGTAATTCTGACCGGCGTCACCGGTTTGCTGCACTTCCGGGCAGGCAACGTCGACGGCCATCTGGTCGGAGCCATCCTGATCGGCTCGATCCCCGGCGGCATACTCGGCTCGTATCTGGCAACACGGGTTCCGGTCCTCTGGCTGAGGAGAATCCTGTGCGCGGTCCTGCTCATGACGGGAGCAAGAATGCTGTGGGCGTAGGTTTCGTATCAGGGCATCGCTTTAGCGATGCCGCAAATTCTTCGAGTCGTGCGCCCCTTTAGGGGCTGGGTAGTCATCAACGGAGCTCTAATGTCTTCTTCTTCCAATTCGCAAGAACTGCTCGAACGCATTCACGCCGCCCTCGAGGCGGCGAGGACCGTACTGAACCGCTTCACTCCCGGAGCCATTGAAGCTGAATTCAAAGTGGGACACGATCCCGTCACCAAGGCTGATCGCGCCGTGGACGACATCCTGCGCAAAAACCTCATCCGCGCCGACGAAGGCTGGCTCTCCGAAGAGACTGTGGACGACTTCACTCGCCTGCATAAAACGCGCGTCTGGGTTGTCGATCCGCTCGACGGCACGCGCGAATTTGTGCAAGGCATTCCCGAGTTCTGCGTTTCGATCGCCATGGTGGAGAATGGAATCCCCGTCGCTGGCGGAATTTGCAATCCGGCAACTGACGAACTCATCCTCGGATCGCGTGATACCGGCGTGACCTACAACGGCAAGCCTGCCCAACCCAGCCAGCGCAAGGACCTGCACGGCGCGCTCGTGCTCGCCAGCCGCAGCGAGGTGAAGCGCGGCGAGTGGAAGCAGTTCGAGTCCGCCGAGTTCAACATTCGCCCCATGGGATCGGTTGCCTATAAACTTGGACTAGTGGCAGCCGGGCGCGCCGATCTAACCTTCACCCTGGTGCCAAAAAATGAGTGGGACGTGGCCGCAGGCGCCGCGCTGGTCGAAAGCGCCGGAGGCTGGACTCTGAAGCTCGACAATTCTCCGCTGCGCTGCAATCAGAAAAATCCGCTGATCTCCGGCCTGCTCGCGGGGCCACCGTTTCTAAGGGATCCGTTGCTCGCCATGCTCGAGCGGCACGCGCAGACGGTTAGCGCCGACAAGCAATCCTAAGCCACTGCCGAAGGCTGCCTCCGGAGCGGTGCAGTAGCAACACCTTTTGTGAATTGTCATCAACTTCTATAATTTGTCATCCTGAGCGAAGCGAAGGATCCGCTTTCTTCTCAGCGCACCAGACAGCAGGTCCTTCGCTTCGACACCTCATCCGGCAAAAGCGGCCGGCTGAAATTGGTGGGATTATTGGAACAGAAAGCGGTTGAGATGGCAGCATGAAACGACCTTCTAGCCTTCCGGTTAACTGGTTCGGGATCGCCAGCATAGTGTGCACAATGGCATTCTGGATTTATGTAGATAGTCCACACCCGCGATATTCCATATATCTGGATGTGGCGTTCGCGGGCATCCTAAGCTGTAGCGTTCCAGCCTCGCTAATTGCTGCATGGCGCGGCTCAAAGTTCTGGCTCATTACGCTTCTAGGGCCGCTGTCAGGGTGGATGTTGATCTGGAGTTTTCGGAACGATTGAAATTTCAAAACAGCCCACTACCGGCTGGGGCCCCGTTCGCTCAGGATGACAAATTTGACTAAGATGACAAAATCTAAACAGAACCATCATGCCTGCCCCGCGCATTGTATTCCTGATGTACCACGAACTGGAGCTCGCCGGCCGTAAGCTCTGCCAGTCCGAGCGCGGCTATGTGCGTTACATTCTGACCCTCGAGACCTTCCGCAGCCAGATGGCATGGATGAAAAACTCCGGCTGGCGCGGCCTGAATGTCGGCGAAGCGCTGCGTTATCCTGCCGAGCCGAGCGTTTGTATCACCTTTGACGATGGCTGCGAGACCGATCTTATCGCCGCTGCGCCCGTGCTCCACGAGTTCGGATTCAACGCCACCTTTTACCTCACCGCTGGCTTCCTGGGCACGCCCGGTTACCTCAATGCCGGCCAGGTGCGCGATCTGGAGGCGCAGGGTTTCCAGATCGGCTGCCATTCGATGACGCACGCGTATCTCTCCGATCTCACCGAGACTGAACTGAAGCGCGAGGTGGTGGATGCAAAGCTGCAAATCGAACAGATCGTCGGACATGCCATCGAACATTTCTCCTGTCCCGGAGGACGCTATGACCAGCGCACGCTCCAGATGGCCCGCCACGCCGGATTCGCAACCGTTGCCAATAGCCAGTTTTATGCGAACTCCTCTAGCACCAGCCCCTACGAAATCGGGCGCGTAGCCATGCTGCGCGATCTCCCGATCGAACAGTTCGCCGACACCTGCCGCGGCCGCGGATTGTGGAAGCAACGCCTTCAGCATCAGGCCCGCCGCAGCGCGCAGCGCATGCTTGGGAACCGCACTTATGATCGCCTGCGCGCCGTCCTGCTCCGGGAACCCTACCAGTAATCACTTCGCTAATTATTTTGGTTCTCCACGCTCTCATGTCCGGCCGCCGCAACGCCTCGCATCAATTCCCGCCTCATTCTCTGGGCCCAGACCGCCCGCCCCGCGCCTGTTTTCATTTACTTCGCGCCAGGGGAACCGATGGACAGTGGTCGAATGCGAATCCGTACATGACGGGCGCTCATGTACTAACGCGTTTCCGATGAACTTGTGGCATCTGGGCACCCTGACCCTATGCCGATAAATTCAGCGTGAGGACAATCGACTAGTCCCCCAAATTCAGTAGGGTCGAGGGCTCGCAATGTTTGAAACGGCAAGTGGCATTTTCAACAATCCTTCCAGATTCTCCTCTGCGCCGGCACAGCGCCTGAACATTTTGATCGTCCTCCTGGTGGTCGCATTCATGACCACGTCGTGCGGCACTGCGGCACAAGCTGCCGCCTCCCAGAAAAATCAAAGCCTGGGCCTGTACGGAGTTGTTCCCTCAGCTACGGTCAATAAGCCTTACACCGCAGAGCTTGTAGCGACTGGCGGAAGCTCTCCCTATTATTTCTCGGTAAAAACCGGCGCCCTGCCACCGGGCGTAAGCCTGAACCCATCGACGGGTACGATCTCCGGGAAGCCCACAATAGCGGGCAATTACAACTTTGAAGTGATCGTGACCGACGCCCCGCTCCTCGCCCAGGGGAACCAGTCGTTCTCCCTCGATGTCGCTGCTGGAAATGACAGCAGTAAAATCCAGATCAGTGTGTCTCCAACCAGCGCAACTTTGCTCTCGCAGGGGAAACAACAGTTCACCGCCACCGTCACCGGAACTGCCAACACCGCGGTGACTTGGTCGGCTACGGCGGGCTCCATCAACGCCAACGGTCTTTATACCGCTCCAACAGTTACCTCACAAACCAACGCAACCGTCACCGCCACCAGCGTTGCGGACGCAACGAAGTCAGCCAGCGCAGCGGTCACCATCAACCCGCTGGCCCAGGCATTGCAGATCACAACCGGAGCTCTTCCCCAAGGCCAGCAGGGGAGCGTTTATAGCGCAGTCTTCAACGCGACCGGCGGAACCTCGCCCTACAGTTGGAGCATTTCCGCCGGTACAGCTCCTCCCGGAACCTCGATGAACGCGAACGGGGACTTTGGGGGTACGCCCGCCTCAACCGGCACTTTCAACTTCACGGTTACGGTCACGGATGCGACCGACAAGACTGCGACGGGCAATTTCAGTGTGGCCGTGACTGGCAGCAGCGGCTACGACGGTCCGGCGGAACTGCCGAAGGCAACCGTTCCCAGTTCCATGGCCGACACGCCCGCGCCCGGATCGGTCATCAATGTCAATGCTGGCGGCAATCTGCAAACGGCCTTGAACAACGCTCAGTGCGGCGACACAATCCAGCTTCAGGCGGGCGCAACGTTTACCGGCAAGTTCATTGTGCCGAGCAAGAATTGCGACATCAATCATTGGATCATCATCCGCACCAGTTCTCCCGACAGCGCTCTGCCGGCCGAAGCTCAGCGCGCCACACCTTGTTATGCCGGGGTAGCTTCTCTGGTGGGGCGCCCGCAGTATAGCTGCAACAATCCAACGAACGTGATGGCGAAGGTACAAAATCAAAGCCGGGGCGACGGTCCCTTCCAATTCGCTGCCGGCGCCAACTTTTACCGCTTCATCGGTCTCGAAGTGACTCGTGCCAACGGAATCCCGGGGGACGGGCGGCTGTTTTCTGGTCAAGCCACCTATGATCATGTGGTGGTGGATCGCTCCTGGCTGCATGGCAACCCGCAGGATGAAACCAACGACGGCGTGAACATTGATGGCGCCACCAACGTAGCGGTCGTCGATTCCTATTTCAGCGATTTCCATTGCATCGCAATCAGCGGAACGTGTACCGACGCTCATGCCATCGCCGGAGGCGTCAGCAACACCCAGGATGGTCCCTTCTTGATTCAGGACAACTTCCTGGAAGCTTCGGGTGAGGCTGTCATGTTCGGCGGTGGAGCGGCGAATCTGACCCCGACCGATATTCAGATCCTGGGCAATCACTTCTGGAAACCCTGGCAGTGGATGCCGGGCAACGCGAACTTCGTCGGCGGAGCGGACGGCCATCCGTTCATCGTTAAAAATCACCTGGAACTCAAGAATGCGGTTCGCGTGCTCGTCGATTCGAATCTCATGGAAAACGTTTGGGGAGGCTTCAGCCAGGACGGCTCCGCCATTCTGCTCACCCCCAAGAACCAGCACATGCCGAACGGCTCTGACGTTTGTCCGCTCTGTCAGGTGACCGATGTCACGGTGCGCTATGTGCACATCTCGCATGCCGGGGACGGAATGCAGATGGCAACCGCCCTCTCCGGGAACGGCAAAGATGGAGCCCCGGCGTTGTCAGGCACTCGCTGGAGCATTCACGACGTCGTTCTCGACGACCTCAGCAAGAACTACAATGGCGGCGGTGACGTGTTCATGATCATGAACATGTGGCCCAAGAACCCGCTCAACACCATCACCATCAATCACGTAACCGGTTTCCCCGATACCGCCAGCCACGTAATGGAAATAGGGGACATCTACGCGAATGCTCCCATGTATGGCTTGGTCTTCACCAACAACCTGTTGCTAACCGGCCGGTACCCGATATGGAACACGGGAGGCAACAACAGCTGCGCCGTCAAAGACGTGCCGATCACCACCATTACCACCTGCTTCACCACCTACACATTCGCCAATAACGGCCTGATTGCGACGCCAGCGTCGTTTCCTCCGTCCGTTTGGCCCGCGAACAACATGTTTCCGGCTACGGTCGACGCTGTCGCCTTCACCAATTACAACAACGGCAACGGCGGAAACTACGAGCTACTCCCGAGCAGCCCCTACAAGAATGGGGGCACCGACGGCAAGGACCTCGGGGCCGACATAGTTGGGCTCAACCAGGCATTGGCCAACGTCGAATAGCCTCGGTATCACTCTGGGCTTACCCCCAGATGTTCAGCTCCTGATTCGGGGTCCGCGGCTCGCCGCGGACCTCGTTTTTTTCTCCGTGATTGACGACCCACCCGGAATTTCGACCGATCCCGCACGTGCTATCATCCACTCATCCCGCTGCGCTGTGGACTGAAAGCCCTCTCCGCGGTGATCCGGGCGTGCATGCGCGGGGCGTGCGATAGGAGATACTGAAACATGGCTCCGCTTCCTTTGCGACGCTCTCACTCTGGTTTCACACGAATAAACCTGCTGCCAAATTCTCATCACTTCTGTCTTCTCTCCGCGTTTGTAGTCGGCTCCGCCCTTTCCGCATTAGCGGCCGCTCCTCCCACCGGTGAAAATGCGTATTGCGGTAAGGGCAATATCGCCCAATTCGGCGCCAAAGATGGCGTCGCCGAACTCCCCAAATCCTGTTACTACACTGCGCTCGACGGAACGCCATCGCCAGGAAAACAGATCCGCGTCGGCGCCAAGGCGGATCTGACCGCTGCCATTGAGGCCGCCAAGTGCGGAGACACGTTGCTTCTCCCCGCAGGAGCTTCTTTCGAGGTAAAGGAGCTGCCCTTTAAAAAATGCGACGACCAGCACTACATCACCGTGCGAACCGACACGCCCGATTCCAAGCTTCCCCCCGAAGGCACGCGCATCTCTCCCGCCTGGGCCGGCGTCGCCAGCCTGCCCGGCCGGCCGCCGTTTGCGCAGCCCCCCGGTGGACCCGCCAAGCTGCTCGCAACCCTGGTCGCGCGGCGTCCCGCCGGCACGCCTGTAGGAGATCACATCCGTTTCATTGGCCTCGAATGGACTACGTCCCCCGACGACGACATCGGCCGCATGGTAACCACCGAAAATGGAGACCATGTCATCTTCGATCGCAACTGGTTCCACCCCGCCGAAGGCAAGGAAGTCGGCCACGGTATTGGAATGATCGACGGAGCACATATGGTCGCCGTCATCAACTCCTACATCAACGGGCTGAACTGCATTGCGCGTACCGGAAAATGCACGGATGCGACCGGCGTAGGCGGTGGCAAGGGCGACCAGCAAATCTCCACACTCAAGATTTACAACAACTTCATCGAGTCCTCCGGAGAGAACATTCTGTTCGGCGGCGCTGCTGCGACTCAGGTCCCAACCGACATCGAGATTCGCCGCAATCATCTGTTCCGCCCCATGCTCTGGAAAGAAGGCCAACCCGGCTACACCCCAACCGCCTCGGGACAGTCCTTCATCGTAAAGAACAACTTTGAGCTCAAGAGCGCAGTCCGGGTTTTGTTCGAAGCCAATCTGCTCGAAAATACCTGGGGCGGTTTCAGCCAGACCGGATTCTCCATCGTCCTCACGCCCAGGAACCAGGCCGGCACCTGCCCGGTGTGCCGCCTCAACGACGTCACCATCCGTTTCAACCGGATTCGCAATGTTGCCGGCGTTTTGCAGATTGCGAACGCGGGCGCGAAGACAGCAGACGCGAAAGGTGGTGAAGTGGGCGCTTTTGCCGCTGACGGCGGACGCTATAGCATTCACGACCTCTTCGCCGACGACCTGCACGACCAGGATTACAAGGGTGGCGGCACCTTCCTGATGCTGGTCTCGTGGAAACCACCGGTGCATGATATCGAGATCGATCACGTAACCGCGTTTGTCACCCGCAGGCTGCTTTCGGTGCTGAATCCGGAAGCGAAGCTGCCGAACTTCACACTCACCAATAGCGTGTTTTCGGTCGGCGATCGGCGGCCGATCGCCTCGGCCGGTGGCGGCCCCGAGAGTTGCGCAGGCAAGAACCAGGCGTTCGGTGGTGAAGCCGTTGTGGAAGCGTGTTTTGATCCTTATAAATTCGAAAGAAACTTGATCGTCAGCGAGCTTGGGTCGTTTCCCAAGGGAAACTTCGTCGTCGGGTCGCCATCAGCTGCCGGCATCCGCGACCTCAAAGACGCAATCGGCAAGGACCCAAGGCTCTGCCACGCTAAAGGGCCGGGCTGTTCGAAGGTCTCTCCCGGAGCGGGCGCAGCTTCCGACGGACGAGACGTGGGCGCCGACATTGACGCCATCGAAGCAGCAATTGCCGGTGTGGAATAGACCCAGGAAGCCTCTGATTAAGTCGATCGACGGAGAGCCTAGAAGGGCCATGGCTTCACGGACTGCGGAAAAATTCGAGTTTCATGCTGAGGAATTCGAGTTTCGTATGCGGACAATTCGAGCTTCGTATCAGGGTATCGCCTTAGCGATACCGTAAGTTCTTCGAAATCAGATGCCCCTTTAGGGGCTGGGCGTGAGCGCTTAATCAGAGTTGCCCTCGTCGATTTCTCGGCTTATTTCATCAACGCTCCACGGAACCCCATCACACCCCAAATTGCCGCAGGTGATGGTCCAGGTGTTTGTACATCCCCGTGCTCCACTCGTGCGGCGTCAGTGCGCCAAAGAAGGGATGCGGGTGCTTCGTGCATTGCGCTTCCCCGCCCTGGTGAAATTGCCGAATCCGAGCCTTGAGCTGCTCCCGCTCCCGGCCGAAATCTCGCTGATCCGAGATCACCAGCTTCTTGTCGGTGGGGTTATTCCTGGAGAATGGCTTGTCATTACTAAACATGGGCCGGACGAATCGTCCGATCAGCCGCCCGATCAAGACGCGCGGCCGTACCAGCCGGCCGGAAGCGAGATCGAGCGCTGCGGAGCAATGCGCCATCATCTGCGCGACGTCCATTTTGCCCCACTGCCGCTCGGTCGTCGGCTGCAGCTTGTCAATGCGCGAAATCACCTCGTCAACCGCATCTGTTTGGAATAGATTTTTCATACACTCCGGGCCTGCAACCAAAATCGTCCAGAATGATAGCATCCAAGCTCGCCTGTCGGAGTTCAGAGTACAATAAAGGTCGGTTTCGAATCTGAAAGGGGATTCCGGATTGGCATGTTCCGGCACCTGAGCATCGCGCTGCTTGTAGCTGCAGCATCAGTGCCGCTCTCCGCGCAGATGCACGGCGGCTTTGCGCACGGCGGCAGGCGCGGAATTGGCCTGCATCATGGAGCGCATCGATTCGCCCCCGGAATTCTTCCATACTCACCCTACTTCTATGGAGACTACGACCCCACCGAGCCGCTCCCACTCAATACCTCGCTCGATAACTCGGTTCAGAGCGATGTAGAAAGCGCTCCACCCCAGTTCGTGATCGTCCGGCCCGCCGCCGCTGACGATTCTCCGCGAAGGGCCAAGCCGGGACCTTTGGTGATCGAGTGGCAGGGCGATCGTTATGTGCGCTTCGGCGGCGCTCCAGAAACTGCGGCCGGCGGAGCCTCGTCACATCCCGATTATGCGGCGCCATCCACATCGCAATCAGCGCTGCCGGCCACGCAGCCGGCCACGCAGAAGGACCGCGCCGAAGCGCCAGCCCGAGAACTCCCGCCCGCAGTCCTGGTCTATCGTGACGGCCATCGCGAGGAAATCGCCGGCTACGCCATCGCGGACGCTGTGATCTACGTCCGCGCCAACTACTGGCAAAGCGGCTATTGGACAAAGCATATTCCGCTGGCTGCGCTCGACCCCGTTGCCACCATGCAAGCCAACCAGCAGCGTGGCGTAAACTTCATGCTGCCCTCGGCGCCAAATGTAGTAATCGCCAGCTTTTAGCCGATGCACCTCGCTTTCCCGGTAGGTACGTGACAATGGCGGTCTCTTCCCCGCCCGATCTTTCATCAAGGCCGTTTCGGCTGACCGCAGAGCGCGCGATGATTGCGTCGCCCAGCGCTCTCTATCGAGCCTGGACGGAGCAGTTCGATCTCTGGTTTGCCGTGCCGGGATCGGTCTTAATGAAAGGCGAGGTTAATTCGGTTTTCTACTTCGAAACAAGTTTCGAGGGAGATCGCCATCCACATTACGGGCGTTTTCTAAGGCTCGAGCGCGATCACCTCGTTGAACTGACCTGGCTCACCGCCGCCACCAAAGGAGCCGAGACCGTGGTGACGGTTGAGTTCATTCCTAATAGCGGAGGGACGCAGCTACGGCTAGCACATGCAGGCTTTCCGGACGAGGCATCGAGAGATCGCCACGAGGATGCATGGCCCAAGGTGCTCGCTCACCTCGACCAGCAAATAGCGGCGCGCGCCTAAGCGGGACGATATTACACGCAGCTAGTAACTCCGCCTACGCACCGATCAGGCTCTTCAATGCTGGATGGTTATGGATAATCAACATCGAGCCCTTCAGTTCCGCAAGATCGTTTCTCCGGAACTCCGATAGCAGGCGGGTGATAGTTTCGCGGCTGGTGCCGACCAGTTGCGAGATTTCTTCGTGGGTCATCGCCAGCCGAACGCGCACCGTTCCATTAGTGACCTTTGTATCGGAAGCGGTCTCAAGCAGGAAGCGAGCGAACCTTTCCGAAACCGAGTGTGACAACCCGATCGTGCGCACCACGCCATAGGAATCGGAACAGTCCCGCGCCAGATGCTGCGTGGCATGGAGAGACGCGTCAGCATGCTCTTTGAGGAAAAGCAGCATGTCGTCGCGTCCCACGAAATCCAGCTGGCTGGGCTGCATGGTTTCAACCGTCAATTCATACGGACCGCCCGTAATCACCGCGTGCAAGCCGAGAACCTCCCCGGCCTCCGCGATGCGAATAATCAAGGTCTTGCCTTCACGCGAAGTGGTGGAAAGCTTGGCGCGCCCCTGG
>Ga0181523_10005355_pt1 | contig 10628 bp, 11 predicted proteins | sample PEATcosm2014_Bin_43_FD_119752 | JGI IMG/M metagenome (GOLD analysis project Ga0181523, IMG submission 119752) | Peatland microbial communities from MTU Mesocosm Facility, Houghton, MI, USA - PEATcosm2014_Bin05_30_metaG | ecosystem: Environmental > Terrestrial > Soil > Wetlands > Peat | place... | reverse complement strand
GCGCATGATGTTCCTGGATCACGAACCTCTGCGAGCCCGACCCGTCGCGTGCAGCAGGGCGGCGACCCATCGGCTCGGGTGTCCGGCGCGGATCCCGCTTGGTGCGGTAGGTGTCGAGCGTGCCTGCCTTCTTCGCGGCCCCGGACCCTTGGGCTTTCGGTGTCACCGCTCCCACCGTATCCAGCGTGCCCGGTTGACCCGGTCACCGGGGTTCAGGCGGGTCGAGCGGGGGCGAGGACGGCCGAGGGGCACGACCATCGACGGGACTTCCCGTTGGGCGCCGTTCGCCGGGGCAGCCACCGGCCGCACCCGCGCCATGCGCTGGGCCTACGATGCCGATGGTCATGCATCGCTGGTTCACGCCGAGAGCACTCCTGCTCCATTTCGAGTTCTGGCTGATCGTGGCGGGCTGCGCGGCCGCGACCTGGTGGCAGGCGCACAGGGCGCTCAGTGGGAACGGGCTCAGCTGGTTCTACACCTTCGAATGGCCGATCTTTGCCGGAATTGCCATCGCGGCGTGGTGGCACCTCATTCATGAGGACCCCGCAGAGCGCGAGGCGAGAAAGCGGGAGAGGGCTCAGATCGATCCCGCGGAGCGCAAGGCTGAGTGGTAGGAATCCCGAGGGCAGCGGTGCCGCCCGACCGGAACCATCGAATCGCCGTTGGCTAGCCTGACCAGGTGGATACGGGGGGACCGTCGACGGTCGGGTGCGGGACGGGGCGATGACGCTGTCCGGCGTCGCCGAGCGCCGTAAGAACTCGCCGGACCGGGTCTTCAAGTGGGTGGCAGCGCTCGCTGGCATCTGTCTGGTCGGCTTCGTCGTCTTCGTGATCCTCCGGGGTTCCCCTCGGCCGGCCAGCATCGGGAGCTCCGCCCTCGAGTCACCTCCGCCACCAGTCTTGAAGGCGGGCACGGTCGCCCCCGGGTTCACGCTGCCGGGTCTTCACGGTGGCAACCCCGTCTCGCTGTCGGCCTTCAGGGGAAGGCCGGTGATCGTCAACTTCTTCGCCTCCTGGTGTCCGGACTGCCGGGCCGAGCTCGGGGCCGTGGCCACCATTGCCCGAAGGACCACCGGACGGGTGGCGGTCATCGGGGTGGACTCGAACGAGACCTCCGACACGACGGTGACGAGCCTGCTGGCTGCCGCCGGCGCCACGTATCCGGTTGCCGTGGATGCGCAGGCCAAGGTGGCGAGCCAGTACCTCGTGCAGGCTCTGCCGGTCAGCTACTTCCTCAGTGCTTCGGGGAAGGTGGTCGGGGCGGCGCTCGGGCCCCAGAGCGTCGCCTCGCTGCAGCGCTGGGTGGCGAGGCTTGGAGCTGCCGGATGAACAGGTCGAACGAGACCGACGCCGGGCCCGCGCCGACCCCCGACGCGGCGCCCGACCAGAGCGCGGGCCCCTCGGCTGCTCCAATCGACAGGGCGGCGGCGCTTGCCGAGGGCGCGCCGGGGATCCCCGTCAAGTTCGTCTACTGGGTGCTCGGCGTCGTGCTGGTCGTCAGTCTCGGTGGCCTGCTCGGCGAGCACCTGTTCTCGTCGGCCGGGTTGAACCCCGTCGCGACCACGACGCCACCACCGGTGGCGACGACCATCCCGTCGGTCACGGTCCCGACGCCGGACCGATCCCTCGGCTCGTCTCTGGCATCGTTCATGGGTGTGAGCACGCTGACCGCCCGACCGGCCCCTTCGTTCATCCTGACCGATCAGAACAGCCAGCAGATCCCCGTGCCCGCGCAGCCCGCGCGCGTGGTCGTCCTCACCTTCTTCGACTCGTCGTGCACCGACATCTGCCCGGTTGTGGCGGCTGAGATGGAGCAGGCGGATGCCGATCTGGGCGCGCAGGCCGCGGACGTCGAATTCGTCACGGTGAACACCGACCCGTCCGCGCTGGCCCAATCGGCGGAGGCGCCCGTGCTGAGCACCACCCGGCTCACGACGCTGCCGAACTGGCACATGGTCACGGGCCCGCTGACCACTTTGAACAAGGTCTGGAAGGCCTACGGCGTGTCGATCACCGTCGACAAGAAGACGCACCTCGAGGCCCACAACGACGTCATCGCGTTCATCGACACCCAGGGAGACCTGCGCTACCGGGCAACCCCCTTCGCCGACGAGAGCACGGATGGAGTGTTCAGCCTGCCCGACGCGAGCGTCGAGCGCTGGGGCCAGGGGATCGCGACCTACGCCGAGCGGTTGATCGGGCAGTGAGCGACGCGACCCCGCCGACCGCGAAGGCACCGGTCTGGCAGCGCCACCGGGGCCTGTTGACCGGGCTCGTCGTCCTCGTCGTGGTCCTGATCACGGTGATCTCCGATCTGCCCGTGAGCACCTCGAGAGGCGATGACATCAGCGCCGAGCGCAGCGTGATGAGCGAGGTGAACACGGACCTCGCTCCCTGCGCACTCGCCGTCCGCCAGGCGATCGGCATCTGGAACCTTCAGGCCGCGCAGGCGCTCACACCGGCCGACCGGGCGCCGACGCCGGGGCTCCTGGGTGACGACCAGTCGGCCTGCTCCTACACGAGCGAGTACATCTACGACCTGTCGGACGTCCAGGTTCCGGGGACGGCGGCAGGCAAGCAGCTGGGCCAACTGATCGCGACGGCGACCCTGTGGACGACCTCGGATTCCCTGAGCGCCATCGAGGATGTGCAGACGCTGATGAACGACCCGAACGATGCCGCCGTGTTGCGCAACCTCTCGAAGGAGGAGACCCAACTGGCCGCGGACCGTCGCACGGCGATCTCGGAGGAGGACGCAGCGGATCGGGCGCTGGACACCCGTTTGCAGCCGGTCGACCTCCCCGTCATCTCGGGGGCCAGGACCGGCTGAGGCCCTCTCAGGGGGCCGGCGCCGGCCCGCCCCGACCCCCGGCGGCCGGCGGCATTCCCCGCCGCCGCTCGGCCCTCGCCAGGGCCAGGAGCTCGGTATCGGGGTCGTCGTCGGTCTTCAGCCACATCAGGGCGTTCCAGAAGATCAAGGGCACGAAGGCCAGGGCAGCCACGAACCAGACCACGGCCGACGCGATCTGCTGGTCGGCGGCCGCGCTGAGGCCGCCCGCGACGTGGTGGAAGTTGCGGAAGAAGTCGTGATTGGACAGACCGACGACGTAGGCGAGGATCCAGAAGGCCCACATCGCGAAGGCTGACAGGACCGCTCGTCGCAGGTATCCCGAGCGCGGCGCCAACGGCGGCGACTCCACCAGCTCGAGCCAGAGGCCGAGCCCGAAGAGGAGGAGGCAGGCGCCCTCGAGCGGCACCATCCAGCCATGGTGCGCCACCGAGGCGACGGCGCCGGGCGCGCGCCAGGCCACGACGACGCAGAGGTCGGCGGCGATGAAGGCCAACGACCAGGGGAGCTCACGGTGGCGGCGCCGTCGCTCGGCCAGCCGGTCGACGATCCGCGGGGGTCCGTCGGGAGAACCATGGCGAGTGAGCCGGAGCAGGTGCCAGGGCGCCCCGACGGCGACCAATGCGGGAAGGGCGATGGCGAGGAGCGAGAACTGCAGCGCCGCGCCGTACTCCCAGTGCGCGGCCGTGCTCGAGAGTGGCGGCACGAGGGTCAGCACGGCCACCGCGGCGGCGGCCACGAGGCACCAGATCCGCCACCGTCCGTACTGCTCAGGGGGCCGCACGACGGCAGCCCCGCTGGTCATCGCGTCGGTCGCCGCTGGAAGAAACCCCAGAGGAGGAGGACGCCGAGCGTCCCGAGGGGGATGGCGAACGTCAGTGCCTGGGTGGCGGCCACATCTGCGATCACAAGTTCACCCCTCCCGGGTCAGATGACGTAGAACAATACCCAGAAGAACGTTGCGACCAGGGCGATGAATCCCCAGAAGTACGTGCAACCGTTCAGGTTGGCCCGGAAGAGGCGTGCCACCGGCAGGGCCGAGTTCGGGGCGCCGCCGTCCTGGGCGATGGCACGGCGCAGCCGTATCTCCCGGGCCAGGATGGTCTCGATCCAGTAGGTCCCGGCCAGAAGCATGGCGATGTTCATTGCGCCCCAGGCGATGAAGCACGATGCGTAGCCGCTCGATCCCGGGAAGAACGGCAGAGATGTCATCTGCCAGATCTGGAGCCCGATGGCCAGGAGCCCCCCGAGGACGGCCGTCCAACCGGCCACCTGCCAGTCGAGGGTCTCGTCGTCGCGGAACCGCCGCTCGCCGAACTGCACCAGGAGTGCGCTCGCCACGGTGATGGCAAAGATGGCCGCACCGGCTGCCGTCGGCGCGGTGATCCCCCTGGGGCGCCACAGGTCTTCGTTGTTCGCCGAGCGCAGGTAGAAGTAGGCGAAGGCCAGCGCGGCAAAGGCGAAGACCCAGATGCCGATCAGGAGCCGGCCCCCGGTCCAGAGGGCACCCTCCTGGGCCCGGAGCTCGAACGCGATCTCCTCCGGTGTCTCCCTGAGTTGGACGAAGCTCTCGAACTGCTGGTTGCCGACCGAGTTCTCTGCCATCACCTAGCCCTCACAGTATTGGGGGTCGCGGATCGCCGTCGCCCTCCACCCCGGTCCCGAGCTCGTCATGACCTACGGCTCCCGCAGGGGCGGCCGCAGCCATCGCCATTCCCAGGTCGGCGACCGGCGCCGCATCGGGCTCCCCGTAGTGGTACGGGTCGTTCAGCACAACGGGGATGTGCTCGAAGTTGAACCAGGGGACCGGCGTCGGCGTCTGCCACTCCAGGCCGAGTGAGTTCCACGGGTTCGGCGGTGCCTCGTGCGGGGTCAGGTAGATCGACCAGACGAAGTTGATGATGAAGAGGAAGAACGACGCACCGAGACAGTAGGCGCTGATGCTCGAGATGTCGTTCAACGTCTGCAGGTTGGTGGCGTACTCGAACACCCGTCGGGGCTGCCCGAGGAGACCCACCAGGAAGAGCGGGAAGAACGTGCAGTTGAAGAAGATGAAGAACGTCCAGAAGTGCCACTTGCTGAGCCTGCGGTTCATCGTCTTCCCGGTGATCTTCGGGAACCAGAAGTAGAACCCCCCGAACAGCGCAAAGATCAGGCCGCCCATGATCGTGTAGTGGAAGTGTGCCAGCACGAAGAAGCTGCCGTGAACGGTCACGTTGACCGGGACGTCGGAGAGGAACACGCCGGTCACCCCGCCGATCAGGAAGTTGAACAGCATCCCGAGACAGAAGAGCATCGGGGTGTCGAACCGGATCTTCGCCTTCCAGAGGGTGCCCAGCGTGACGAGGAAGAGGAAGCCCGTCGGGATGGAGATGAGCTCGGTCGTGAGCATGAAGAGCGGTCGCATGTCCGGATTGATGCCGCTCTGGAAGAGGTGGTGCTGCCACACGAAGAAGGACAGGAGCGCCACGCCCAGCATGCCCGCCGCCGCCACCTTGTAGGCGAAGAGAGGCTTGCGCGTGAAGACCGGCATGATCTCCATGACGATCCCGAAGCCCGGCAGGGCCATGATGTACACCTCGGGATGGCCGAAGAACCAGAAGAGGTTCTGCCACAAGAAGTTGCTGCCGCCGTGCTCGTTGACGAAGAACGCGGTCTCGGCGGTGCGGTCGAAGATCCCCATCAGTCCCGCCACCACCAGCGTGGGCGTGGCCAGCGTGAGCAGCGCGGTGGTCGCCAGGATCGCCCAGGCGAAGATCGGCAACCGGCTCCAGGTCATGCCGGGAGCCCGATAGTTGATGATGGTGCAGGCCAGGTTGAAGCCGGCCAGGATCATCCCGATCCCGATGACCGCGAATCCGACGAGATAGGAGTCCATGCCGCCCCCCGCCTGCGTCTGCAGGGGGGCGTAGCCCGTCCAGCCGGTCGGGAAGCCACCGAAGAACAGGGCGCTGAGGATGACCAGGTAGCCGGCCATGAAGATCCAGAAGGAGAAGGCCTCGACTCTGGGGTACGCCATCCGCCGCGAGCCGATCATCAGGGGGATCAACCAGTTCCCCAGCGGTCCGACGACGGCCGAGGAGGCCATCATCATCATGATCGTGCCGTGCTCGCCGACGATGGCGATGTAGGTGCCGGGCCCGAAGACGTGGCTGGTCGGGCTGAGCAGCTCCGTGCGGATGAGCATGGCGAGGAGCCCACCGGTGAACAGGAAGAGGAGGACGCCGACGGCGTACTGCATGCCGACCACCTTGTGGTCGTCGGTCATCCGGAAGTAACGCGCCCACGTCGGCTCGGGCGGGTGCGGCGACAGCTCGTACCCCAGGATCTTTGCGAGCGGGTAGTTGAGCGCCCCGATGCCGGCCATGAACCCGGCTACTCCGAGCGACAGCCCGAGCACGATGGCGACATCGTTCTGGCCTGTGTCCTGCACCTGGGTGTACCCGCTGGCGATCACGTTCCCCAGCCAGTGGCCGATGAGATAGCCGACCACACCGCCCACGAGGGCCCAGAGGGCGTTCGGGCGGAGCCAATCTGATCGTCGCCAGGTCTGAGGCTTTGACGGTGGGTTTCCGACCTCCTCTCCTTCTTCCCCGGGGTACTCGAAGTCACCCACCTGTGTCGTGTCAATGGCCATGGCTGGTTTCCCTCGTCTTGGCAAGTGAGTGGACCTGCAGGCGCCGTGCGGTGTCTCTCACGTCACCCGCCGCCCTTCGGTTGTGGGGCGCCGTACTGCTCGACGTTGGAATACGGGTCGACGTTGTCGGGGTAGTAGCCGCCGTCGGCACCGTTGGCGTCGGGGGTGTAGGTGAGCGCGAAGGGAGGCAGGAGCTTGGTGTTCCGGCGCAACCTGACTTCGGTGGCCTTCGCCCAGGTCTCGAACTGCTGCGGGGTCACCACGGCGCCGTTGTTGTACATCGCCCCGTGCCAGATTCCGCACAGCTCGGCGCAGCGGACGATGAAGGAGCCGAGCTCCTGCGTCGTGGCGTAGGCCACGTTGTTGTAGTCCGGGTTGGCATCGGCCTTGACCCCGAGCTGGTACGCCCAGAAGCTGTGGATCACGTCGAGCGACGTGACGTTGAATTGGATCGTGGTGTCGTTCGGGACCACCAACTGGTTGGTCTCGAACCCGCCGAACGTCGGGTAGCGATAGGTGAACTTCCACTGCTGCCCGATGACCTGAATCGGCAGCACGGTCTTGGACGTCGGGGTCCAGATCGGGCTCGAGCCCTCTCCGCCTCCTGCGCCACCGGGCTGGACCAGTTCGTAGGTGCCGAAGCCGGCGAGGAACAGCACGACGACCGTCGTGACGAGGATCCAGCCGACCTGGATGCCGAGGTGACCCCGGGCCGCCTCTCCGCCGACCGGGTCGGGGCCGCCGCGTGACGCCCGCCACATGATGAAGGCGTAGATCAGGTAGATCCAGACCGCAAGGAGCACGGGCAGCGCTATGACGAACAGCACGTTGAAGTCGAACTGCGCCCCCTGCGCCACGTCGGTCATCGTGCCCGGAGGGATGTGCGGCCCCGCCAGGAAGTAGAACAGCGGGTCCAGGATCGCAGAGAGCACGACCCAGATCGCGATCAGGCGCCACCAGTGGTGGGTTTCGCCCTGCTCTCCTGATTGGTCGGGTCCGGTGGCGGGCCCAGCCGCTCCCGGGTCGGTCACGCCGCTACCTGCATGAAGCCGCCCATGTAGCCGAGCGTGGCCATCGGCCCCCCGTTGCCGTACAGGAAGCCCAGGCCGCACGGAACGAAGCACTGCCAGCGGTAGCTGCCGGGCCCCGGGCTGGTGAAGGAGAACTTGATCACCTGGTGCGGCGAGCTCGTGGTGCACGGTGCCGCCCCGCAGAGGTTGGCGTTGCCGTTGTTGCCGTACAGCGGGATGCTGATGCCGAGGGACGGCATGGAGAAGGTGTGGGCGACACCGTTGCCGGCGTTGGAGTTGATCACCCGGAAGGGTCTGCCGTTGAGCGTCGCGACGTTCCCGTAGGTGCCGGTGACCTGGCCGAGCTGCTGGTTGCGCAGCGGGCTGCCCGAGTCGTAGTTGATGATGGTGACGTTGATGCGGACGTGCGCGGGCACCTGGAAGGTCGTCGTGTGGACCCACTGACCCTGCGGGTCCTCGACGAGGTACGACACCCAGGTGGGGTGGCTGCCCGATCCGTAGGTCCCGACCGACTGCAGGGTGACGTCGACGGGCGCGCCGGACGAGCTGGATGTGAAGTCGACGGTGGGCGGTTGGCCCAGGAGGTTCACGATGAGCACGACGGCCGCCACCGCCGCCACGGCGAAGAGAATGACCGTCACGGTCACCTTCCACGCCAAACTCATACACACCCCCGTCCCCCCGGAATTCCGGGGCTTGCAACGCCGCTTCTCAGCCCGAGACGGGAACTGGGTCCCCCCGGAAGGGGGCCTGAGTCCTCGATGAGGGTGACACTAGGTTTCGAGTCCGCGGTCGTCAACTATTTCCGTGCCGCGACCGCCTCACAGACGCAACGGCGGCTGCCGCGGCGAGGCACGGAGTGTCCGAATCCGGCGAGGCCCGTTAGTTCTGCGACGCCTGCTCGGCGGCCGGAGCCCGGAAGGCCTCGAGTGTGGGACCCGGGTCCCGGTGGAACAGCCTGTCCACCCCGAGGGAGAAGCCGCCCTCACTGTCGAGGGCGCGCCGGATGGTGACCGCCAGGGCGGGGACGGCCCAGAAATCGCCGCAGATCCACAGGATGGCCGCCCCGATCTGCTGATCGGCGTAGGGCGAGAGGCTGACCCCTGGTACGTGGGCGTAGACCGAGTACCAGCTGGTCGCCGAGAAGAGCGAGAGCGACATCGCCAGCACGAACATGACGACGTTGGTCGAGATGATCGCCCCCACCTGCCAGAGCGGGCTGGCCTTCATGCGGAAGGGGTAGGACGGGATGATCTGCAGCCAGAAGAGGACCCCGGTCACGAAGAAGCTGGCGTGCATCAGCCAGATGTGGATCAGCTGGTTCTCCTCGGCGGTGTCGAAGAGGGCCGGGAAGTGCCAGAGCACCATCACGAGGTTGAACGAGACGAGGGCGGTCCAGGGGTTGACGACGACGCGCCCCACTGCCCGCAGGGCCGGCGAGAAGGGTCCGAGGAGCACCCACCGCACCAGTCGCCGCCGCAGCCCCACCGGCAGCCCGTGCAGGAGCGGCAGCCACGGTGCGCCGGCCACGATGAGGATCGGGGCGAAGAAGGCGATCAGGATGTGCTCGATCATGTGGACGAAGAAGTAGTCGTCGGCCCAGTAGTCGATGGGTGACATGACGGCGATGAGGAGCAGCGCGAGCCCTCCGTAGAAGAAGAGCGAGCGCAGCCGACGGGACCGGGTCCGCTCGGGAAGGGAGCGGCGGCGCAAGTTGGCCAGACCCGTCTCGTGGAGCAGCACGATGAGGGCCACGACGATGGCGAAGGGGTCGAAGCTCCAGTTGTCGACCAGATAGCTCACGGGGCACGTCCGTCTGTCGCAGGGGTGCTGAGGGCCACGGTAGCCGGGCGGGGGTCAGCCCGACGAGCCGTAGGCGATGGGGATCTGGCTCGTCTGTACCCGCCCCCACGCCGTGCCGGAGGGTGAGAGCGCGTAGACGCCGAGTGACCCGCCGTGGACGGTAAAGGCGTCGATCGCCTCGGCATCGAGCGTCACCGGGGTGGCGGGCAGGGCGAGCGCCGAGGTGCCGGACGGGGGTCGGGGCAGGGGCGACCACAGGCGGACGCCCGGTGCGATGTCGAACGCGATGGGGCTCCCCGTCGGGGACCGCTGCAGCACCGCCAACGCCCCGGCGGCGCCGACCGAGGTGGACAGGACCGGATGCCCGGAGCTCACGGCCAGTGGCGCCGACGCCGTCCACGGCGCGTTGCCCGTGCGCCACAGGGCCACCAGTGCGCTGTGGCCCCCTCGGGTGGCCGCGACGAGCGCAGTCGTGGTCGACCCGGTGATCTCCAACCTGAGCACGGTGGTCGCGGCGCCCCGGAGGGAGCCGCCGAGCGTCCACCCGACCGGCTGCCACGAGCCGGTGGTCCGGGTGAAGACCCCGACCTGGCCGCCCCGCCGGCAACCCGTGGCGATCAGTGGGGCGCCGGTGGGCAGGATCGCTGCGGCATCGAGAGCCGTGACCCCGCAGCGGGGTGCCACGCGAGCCAGTGCTGCAGGCGACACGAGCGGAGACCATGAGGAGAGGCTCCCGGACGCGGACAGCGCTCGGCCACTGCCGGTCAGAGCGATCGCCCCACCGGGCGCCCCGGTCCCGTAGGCGAGCGCGTCGGGAAGCGAGGCCAGGCCCGTAGGCAGGAATGCGGGATTCCAGGAGGTGCCGCCGTCACCGCTCTGGGCGAGCGGGGAGAAGTGGAGGAGGTCACTGGGCAGTACTCCCACCAGTGCGGCGCCGTCCGAGGCGCTCTCGACGAGACCCCCGTTGTCGGCGACTCCCGGTGGCGTCGCCAGGGTCCAGTGCGACGATCCCGGTACGGCGTGGAAGAGCTCCCAAAAGGTGTTGCTCTTCTGGGAGAGGTCGCCCATCGGGAAGATGGCCCAGGAGTCGCTCGACGTCGAGACGGAGCTCACCCCCGGCGTGCTCGCGGCCGCGGCTGCGCCAGCGGTCGCGGCCGATATCCATCCGCACACCAGGAGGCCCACCGCGAGGGCGGGAGCCAGGACCCGCGGCTTTGACGGTGAGCGTCGGCGGTCCCGCGACCTCACGAATTGAGGGTCTGGTCGATCCGGCTCAGGAGCAGGGAGGAGAACGACGACGCAAACGTCT
>Ga0181523_10005353_pt1 | contig 10631 bp, 9 predicted proteins | sample PEATcosm2014_Bin_43_FD_119752 | JGI IMG/M metagenome (GOLD analysis project Ga0181523, IMG submission 119752) | Peatland microbial communities from MTU Mesocosm Facility, Houghton, MI, USA - PEATcosm2014_Bin05_30_metaG | ecosystem: Environmental > Terrestrial > Soil > Wetlands > Peat | place... | reverse complement strand
CGGCTCAACAGCTACCGCACGCAGCTCGGAATCGTACTTCAGGATACGTTTCTATTCGATGGCTCAATTCGCGAAAACGTGGCGTTCTCGCGGCCGGACGCGCGCGAAGAAGACATTCTCGCCGCGTGCCGCATCGCTCGCGTGGATGAGTTTGCCGAATCGTTCGAGAAGGGTTATCAGACCGTGATCGGCGAACGCGGCGTGAAGCTTTCCGGCGGGCAGAAACAGCGCATCTCGATCGCGCGCGCGCTGCTGGCCGATCCGCGCATTCTGATCCTCGACGAGGCGACTTCCAGCCTCGATTCCGAATCCGAGGCGCTGATCCAACAAGGATTATCGTATCTGATGCGCGGACGAACGACGTTCGTGATCGCGCACCGCCTTTCGACGATTCGGCGCGCGGATCAAATTCTGGTTGTCGAAGGCGGACGAATCATCGAGCGCGGAAATCATGAGTCGCTCTTCGCCGCGGGCGGACGCTACTACGACTTGTACACTAAGCAGCACGGGCTCGAAGCCAACTTGTTCCTCGCTCCCGGCGAAGGCGATTCCGAGCCCGCGAATGGCGATAACCCCTCGGCGTCCGCAGACGAAGAGAAGGATGATGGAAACGGAACGACGGAATCCGGCCTGGCGCGCGCCGCTCGCATCCTGCGCGGCCAGGGGTCGTAGTGTCCGGCGATTCCGAAGCGGAGCAAGAGCGGAAGCGCGCGGGACTCTGCGCCGATTGCAAGCACGCGCAAAGAGTAGTCTCTGCACGCAACTCGAATTTCTATCTCTGTAGCCGCTCCTTCAGCGAGCCCTCGTTCGCGAAGTACCCCGCCCTGCCGGTTCGCAGTTGCGTCGGGTACGAATCTTCGCGAACCTAGAAGGCTGCGGAAAAAGTGGGCGCATGTGTCATTCCGAGCGAAGCGAGGAATCTCTCTACGTTCCATAATCCGAGAAAAGAGAGATTCCTCGGCACGCAGCGTGCCTCGGAATGACAACATTTTGAGTTCTTCCGCAACCTGCTAGCGGTTCATGAAGTCGTCGGTGTGGGTGAGAAATTCGGGATAGGCGCCGGCGCCCAACTCGTGGAGATCGAGTCCCTGGCGTTCGCCTTCGAGGGCGACTCGCTGGGGAAAGAAACGGTTGAGCAGCCAGTTCAAAACATACGCTACCGGCAGAACGAAACCGAGCAAAGTGGCGATGCCGACGACTTGCGCGAGCCATTGGCCTCCGTTACCCATCGAGCCGTTGAGCGCTTGATCGGGCATCCGGGCGCAAATTCCCAGCGCCAGCAATCCCCAGATTCCGCACACCGCGTGGACTGAAACCGCGCCCCCGGGATCGTCCACTTGGAAGCGCAACTCGAACCACTCGACAGAGAGCGCGACCAGCGTCCCCGCCACCACGCCAATCAGCACCGCCGCCGCCGGCGCAAGAAACGGCGCAGCCGCGCTGCTAGCGACCAGGCCGCCGGCCCAACCATTCGCGCAAAGAGAGGCATCCGGCTTGCCGAAACGGAATCGCGTGACAAGAGCCGTGGCGAGTGTAGCCGCGCAGGCGCAGAGCGTGGTGTTGATCGCGATCAAAACGCAGCGCTTCGGATCCGCGTAGGTGAAGAGAATCGCACCGGCGGAGTTCAATCCAAACCAGCCGAGCAAAGAGAGTAAACAGCCGAACAGCACCAGCACCGCGTTGTGTCCGGGGATGGCGGCGGGCATTCCGTCCACCGCATATTTCCCTCGGCGCGGACCGAGAATCCAGGCGATTGAAAGCGCCGTCACTCCGCCGACGACCTGAATCGTTCCCGAGCCACCGGCGTCTACAAAGCCACGGCCGATTCCGTAATTCGCCCCTAGCTGAGCAAGCCAGCCTCCGCCCCAAACCCAGTGCGCAAAGATAGGATAGGTAATTCCCGCAAGCAGCGCGGAAGAAGCGCAACACGCGCTCAGCCGCCAGCGATCCCCGCCGCTGCCGAGTGGAATCATGGCGGCCAAACCCACGCTGAGCATCTGGAGCAACGCGACCAAAGCTGGCAACGAGCCGTCGTATTTCAATCCATGCAAAAAGAACGGCTGCGCGCCTAGCCAACCCCATTCTTTCCCCGCAATTCTCAGGACGTGTCCGGCAGCGCCTGCAAATCCCTCGAGGCCGAATCCACAGAAAAAGAAAACGACAGCGGCCACCGCGAACGCGGCGAGCGACGCCATCATAGAATGCGCTGCGCTGCGCGAGCGGCCCAGGCCGGTGTTCATGAGGGCAATGCCCGCAGCGGCCAGCGGAACCAGAAAGATGAAAAGGATACAAAGGGCAACTGTAAGGTCCGGGAAAACTGGCACGGTTGGTGGAATCATTCGTGATCCCTGTGCCCGCCAAAATGAGCGCGTACGGTCAGCACCAATCCCAAGGTTTCGACGCCGCTGCCGGCGAGGGCGAATGCGGCTCTGGGCGTCGCGGAGGACAATAATACGATCGCCGCGAGAACCAGAAGCCATCCCGTTGCGAGCAGAGATAGACCTGCAAACTTCATTTCGTCGGCCCCGGCAAAAAAAAAAGAAATCGCGCTGGCGTTTTGCGCGGACGCTAAAGATAACACAATCACTCGATTTGGAATGGCGTCTCCTGTCGCTCCATTTTGAATCAGACCGATGCTTGGAATCGTGCGGGCTGGCAATCGCAAGAGTGTGGAACTCGCCAGATGCGGGACCCAACGGTGGGGCAATTCTTTAACTCACTGAGAATAGGCGACTTAAGGCGACGGGATGCCTTTACGGAAATCATACAAAAGTTTTATACGAGCAATTGAATATTTACGTTTTACAGCGAACGCGAAAGTCCGCATAGTTGCGGCCCTCATAGCAATAACCCCCCTAAAGGAGGAGTGGCCTAGATGGCAGAAGAAAAATCAACAGCAGAAATGCAGCCGACATTGGGGCTTACGGGTCTAACCATGAACGCCATGGCGATGATCGCGCCTGGCGCGTTCCTTTGGCTTACTTTTGCGATTCAAGGCTCGACGGGAGTTTCGGCCCCGTCGATGTGGGCCGGAATCTTCACCGCATTGCTCCTGAGTCTGGCGACCGCGGTATGTTATGCCGAACTGTCCAAGCTATATCCGGGGACCGGGAGTTCGTACTACTTCGCGGAACAATCCTTCCTGAATCACGATAAGCACTGGAAATGGGCGCGGGTCTCCAAGTTCATCGTCGGCTGGGGCTCGCACCTTTATTACTGGGTTTATACCGGCGTCATGGTTTGCGTGACGGGCGTGTTCTGCGGGTACGTCGTGGGGACCCTGTGGCCGAACTTCATGAGCGCCTCCAATCCCGGCCCGATGTTCATGATGCTGGTGGCGATCCTGTTCTCCTTCGGCGTGGCGTACATCGCCTATCGCGGAGTGGTCGGCTCGACTTCGGTGAACATCGCCATCAACATCATCCAGATCAGCGCGTTGGTCACGTTTTCAGTGATGGCCATCGGCTACCGCACCAGCCATCCAGTGGGAAGCGTCGCGTGGAATTTCGACTCGTCCACGGAGAACGCCTACCAGTACCAGTTCAAAACGGCCGCTGACGGTTCCACCGTCCGCGATGCGAGCGGCGTACCGATGCCTTTGCTGGACTCCGCCGGGAAGCCGGTGCCTTTCACGATCGACTATCCCTACCAGGACACCGCGACTCCTCCCAACTTCATGAGTCACACGAGCGCGAAATCCGTCATCGGGATCCACAAGATGGGTTGGACGATGGTACAGGCCACGGTTGCGATCTTCCTACTTGTCGGATTTGAATCTTGCACCTCTCTGGGCGGCGAGGCCAAGAATGCCAAACGGGATATCCCGATTGCCGTCATTCTTTCGCTCCTCATCCAGGGGGCGTTCTGCTATCTGTTCGAGTATTTCTCGGCGAACTACTTCTTAAACAGCGGTTATCCCATGGGCAGCGCGACGGCTTCGTCGGCGCCCGTCGGCGACATGATGGTGGTGGTCGGCAACTCGCTCTTCGGGGCGGGCCGCGGCCGCATCTTCATGCTCGTCGAAGCGTTCACCGTGTTCCTGGCGCTGATTGGCACGACGCTCTCCTGCCTCAACACCGGGGCGCGTGTCACCTACGCCATGGGCAAAGACAACGAGGTTCCCGAGCACTTCGGGATGCTGCACGGCGAGAAACTGACGCCCCACCGGTCGATTTGGACCTTGGCAGTAGTCGCAGCCGTGATTGGCGTTATCGGATGCTCGAATCTGTTCGGAGATGCCAGCGCCCTCGCAGACAGCGTGGTGCAAGCCCTGCCGCATGGCTTCTGGTCGAGCTTCGGTTATATGAGTCACGACAGGATGGCAGCCTGGCCCAACTCGTTGCTGACGGTCACTCTCATTTCCAACTTCGGGACGTTCATGCTCTATGGGCTGACTTGTTTTATTTGCATCATCGCCTATTCGGGGCACCCGAACTTCAGCTTCCTGAAGCACATCGCGATTCCTCTCTTCGGACTGCTGGCGAATGCGGCCTGCATGGTGTTTTACGCCATCGGGCCGTATCTAGGGTATGGAACAAAACTGGAACCGTTCACAGCCTTGGGCGTAGCGGCGGTCTGGGGCATCTACGGAGCCATCTTCTTCGTCCGATCGAGCAAGGCGACTGGGCGAACCACCTTTGTAAAGGGCAAAGCCACGACCTGACAAAGGCCGGCCAATCCTCCTCAAGCACCGGGCGGGCGAAAGCCCGCCCGGTCATTTTCCGGGAGTTATAATGCTGGAGACCTATCGAGGGCAACAGTGGGACAGCACCGGGCGAGCGAATGGCGTTGCTCCCGCGCCCCAGACATCTATGCTTGATATCGACTTTGCACAGCTATCCGATGTGGGGCGAATCCGCCCACATAACGAGGATTACCTGGGCCACTTTGCGCCGGATGGCCACATGCAAGCGCGAAGCCACGGTTGGCTTTTTGTGCTCGCGGACGGAGTTGGCGGCCACGAGAAGGGCGAAGTCGCTTCGCACGCGGCAGTGGAAAGCATGCTGAAAGGATTTCGGCACGCTCCAAAGAACGAACCACTGGCTGGGTTGCTTCATAATCTGGTGCAGGCGGCGAATGCGCGCGTATTCGAGGTTGCCCTGGAGACGGGCCCGTCCGGCGCGGGGATGGCCACGACGCTGGTGGCCTGCGCGCTACGCTACGATCGCGTGACGGTGGCGCACGCGGGCGACTCTCGGTGCTATTTGATCCGCAAGGGCAAGGCGTCGCTGCTGACCGATGACCACACGGTTGCGAACGAACAAGTGAAGCTTGGGCTTCTTTCGGCCGAAGAAGCAGCCGAAGGAGAGACGCGCCACGTCTTGAGTCGCTCGCTGGGCACGAACTTGTTTGTTGGAGTGGAGACCAGCGAGACCGTTGTGCTTCCCGGCGACGTGCTGTTGCTCTGCTCGGACGGTTTGCACGGCTCTGTCAAGCCTTCGGACATCGAACAGACGATTGGCCGCCATGCTGATTTGAAGGCGGCGGCTAAATCTCTGGTAGAGATTGCTAATGAGCGCGATGGGAATGATAATATCAGTGTCCAGCTAATCCGCGTTCGCAGCGTCGAACGCGTGGGCATGTACCGCGGGCGGCCTTACAAGCTGCGCTAAAGAGTGGCCTGGAAGGAATGGGCTGCCTCGCCTCCGGCCGCTGCCGCTGACCCACGCAGACGATGGCTCCAATACACGCCGGCGAAACCCTCGACCATTACCGCATCGACAGCCTCGTCGCACGCAGCGGCATGGCCTCGATTTTCCGCGCCGTTGACACGCGCAATGGTCGAGCCGTGGCCATCAAGATCCCACATCCCGAGATGGAAGGTGATCCCGTACTGTACGAGCGCTTTCACCGCGAAGAGCAGATCGGCAAGGACTTGGACCACCCCGGCGTGATGAAGGTGTTTGCGGATGACGACCGCAGCCGGGTCTACATGGTCATGGAGTGGGTCGATGGGAAACTACTACGGACGATCCTGGTTGAGAATAAGAAGTTGCCGCCGGAGCGAGCCATCCGCATCACCGTGCAGATCTGCCACGCGCTGGAATATATCCACGCTCACGGGGTCGTACACCGCGACCTAAAGCCCGAGAACATCATGGTGAGCCGGGACGACGGCATCAAACTGATTGACTTCGGGATCGCCGGCAGCGCGAGCGCGCGCCGGCTGACTTTTGCAAAGCTCACGCAGGCGATGGGGACGCCCGACTACATTTCACCCGAGCAGGTGAAGGGGAAGCGCGGCGATGGTCGCAGCGATGTTTATACGCTCGGTGTCATGCTGTACGAAATGTTGACGGGCGAGGTGCCGTTCCACGGGCCCAGCCCCTTTGCCATCATGAACGAGCGGCTGCTGAATAATCCCAGGCCGCCGCGCGACATCAATCCGGAGATTTCCCCGCAGCTGCAAGAGGTGATCTACCGCGCGATCGAGCGCGATCCGAAAAATCGGTACGGGAGTGCTCGCGAATTCGCGCACGACCTCGAGCACTTGGACGAAGTTGGCGTCTCGGACCGTCTGGAGATCCGCGACTGGAAGAAACGGCGCTCACCTTGGCTGCGTCAAATTCTTTTCTACGTGATGTTGGCGTTGATTCCGGTGGCAATTTTTTCGCTGATGCTGTACGTCGCGCGGCACACGTGAAATCGAAATACCTGGAATGGAATTTCCTCTGCGACGGCATTCCAACTTATGACCGCTGAAACAACTTCACAAAACGCGGCGCAGGATTTGGCGATCGAGACGTTTGCGCTGACGCGAAAGTTCGGCGAGATGACCGCGGTAGACCACATTGATTTGCACGTGGGACACGGAAAGATTTTCGGTCTGCTGGGGCCGAATGGCGCGGGCAAAAGCACCACGATCAAGATTCTCACCACGTTGCTCGATCCGACGTCGGGCGCGGCGCGCGTTGCGGGATTCGACGTCGTCAAGAATCCCCGGGAGGTGCGCCGGCGGATCGGCTATGTGCCGCAAATGCTTTCGGCCGATGGTTCGCTGACCGGCCGCGAGAACCTGATGCTCTCCGGGAAGCTCTATGGAATGGCCCGCGCCGATCGGAAGACGCGCATTGCGGAAGCCCTGGAATTCATGGGGATTTCCGAAGCGGGCAACCGGCTCGCGAAGACCTATTCCGGCGGAATGATCCGGAGGCTCGAAGTCGCGCAGGCAATGCTACATCGGCCTGCAGTGTTGTTCCTCGACGAGCCGACGATTGGCCTCGATCCGGTGGCGCGGCGGGCCGTGTGGGAGCGGCTGCAAGATTTGAACGATCAATTCGGAATGACGGTTCTGATCACGACGCATGACATGGACGAAGCCGACACGCTATGCAGCGAACTTGCCATCATGCATCGCGGAAAGGTGAGCGCGACGGGCAAACCGTCGGAATTGAAGGCCGCGCTGGGGCCTGAGGCGACGCTCGACGATGTGTTCGCGCATTACAGTGGGGGCACGATCCACGAAGGAGGGGACTACCGTGACATCCGCCGCACCCGCAGTACGGCCAGCCGCTTGGGATGACTCGTCCTCCGTGCTCGATTTCTTCAAGCAGAGCGCGGCGATCGCGGAAGTCGAGCTGAAGAAATTATTCCGCGACCCGACGGAATTATTGTCGCGCGCCGTGCAGCCCACGCTGTGGCTCGTGATCTTCGGCCAGGTATTCAGCCGCGTGCGCGGAATTCCCACTGGAAATGTCACCTACTTGGCGTTCATGACGCCCGGAATCCTCGCGCAAAGCGTGCTGTTCGCGGCGATTTTTTACGGGATCGCGGTGATTTGGGAGCGCGACTTGGGGATCGTGCAGAAAATGCTGGTCAGCCCGGCGGAGCGCTCCGCGCTGGTGGTGGGCAAGGCGATTTCAGCGGGATTTCGCGGGGCGATTCAGGCGGGCATCATTTATCTGTTGGCGCTGGTGCTGCGGATCGGAGTGAAGTGGAATCCGATTTCGATTGCCGGCGTGCTCTGCGGGGTGGTCCTCGGCTCCGCGATCTTCTCGACGTTTTCGCTGATCATCGCTTGCATCGTGAAATCGCGCGAGCGATTCATGGGAATCGGCCAGGTGCTGACGATGCCGCTGTTCTTTGCCAGCAACGCAATTTATCCGCTGGCGCTGATGCCGCGGTGGTTGCAAGTTGTGGCGCTCTTCAACCCCCTCACGTATCTGGTGGACGCTCTGCGCGGGATGATGATCCTGGGCGGGCAGAACGTCCATGGGCTGCCGTTGGATTTTTCCGTGATGGGCGTCATTTTTGTCATCCTGGCCACGATCGCCGCGAAGCTCTATCCCACCCTGGCTCACTGAGGCCCGCTGTGAAACAATCCGACAGGAGCGCAATATGCACAACACGACCGAACTCGCGCGATACTTCCGGATCGATAACGGCCGTGGCTTTCGCCTGAAAACTTTCGATCCCGCGGACACGCGCCACTTCAAATCGAAAGCGAAGGCCGGGGAGACGTTGCAACGCGACATCGAGCGCCTGAGCGCGCTGCAGGAAAAGATGTACGCGCAGGATCGCTGGGCGCTGATGATCGTGCTGCAGGCCATGGACGCCGCCGGCAAAGACAGCACGATCAAACACGTGATGTCGGGCGTGAATCCCCAGGGCTGCGAAGTCGTTTCCTTCAAGACGCCCTCGAACGAGGACCTGCAGCACGATTACCTCTGGCGCGAAATACCGCATCTGCCCGAGCGCGGGCACATCGGAATTTTCAACCGCTCCTACTACGAGGAAGTCCTTGTCGTTCGCGTGCATCCCGAACTTCTGAAAACGCAGAAGATCCCGCCGCAACTTGTGACCAAGAATATCTGGGAGGAGCGCTTCGAGGACATCAACGCGTTCGAGCGGCACCTGACGCGCAATGGCACCGTGATCCGAAAATTCTTCCTGCACGTTTCGCGCGAAGAACAGAAGAAGCGCTTTCTCGATCGTCTGGAAGAACCGGCGAAAAATTGGAAGTTTTCTCTGAACGATGTGCGCGAGCGGCAGTACTGGAGCCAGTATCAACGGGCGTATGAGGAGACCATTCGCGCCACGAGCACGCCGCACGCGCCGTGGTACATCGTCCCCGCGGATCATAAGTGGTTCGCGCGAATGATCGTGGCGGCCGCGATTATTGACGCGCTCGAAGGAATGAATCTGGCCTTCCCGGTCGTGGGTCGGGAACAGCGGCGGACACTGGCCGCGGCGCGCAAGGAACTCTTGGGAAAGAAGAAACGCTGAACGGGCGGGCGGTGATCAGGACTGCTTTGCGCCCATCGATTTCGCCCCGCGCTCGCCCATTAGAAGAATGCTGCGCTGCGAGAACGGAAGAAACAGCAGCGCGGCAGTCATCGCCATCACCAGGCCGATGCCGATTCTGTCGAGCAATAGAAACGCCGAGAGCGCCCAGGCTTCGTCCAGCGGGAATATCAATGGGAACAAGCGTAGGAATTGGCGCGTCAAGCCACGATACCCGAATACAGCCGCGGCGAGCAGATAGAGGCGCACCGCAACGCCCGCGGTTGCCGTCACAATCAGAATCACCAGAAGAAGCATGGCGTAGTTGGTTCTGTCCGCGAGAAACGCGTCAATGAGGCGCGCGTTCGCCAGCGCTGCAATGTAAATTCCAAGATATAGCAATTGAATCAAGGAGAAGAGCAGCCGCGCTGTTTTTTGCGGGACCTCGGGCAATTCCTGCGCGTCACTCAAGAGCTTTGCCCGAGGTGCGCCGGCGGCGACTTCGCTCGCGTCCTCTCCATTCGCTCGGGTGGGCGGGGGTTGGGCGACTGGAGCAATGAAACGGTAGCCGCGCCGCGGCAACGTCTGCACGAAGCGTGGGTTGCTGGCGGAATCCTCAAGAGCATCGCGCAATTTATTTACCGCAGTATTCAAACTGTGATCGAAGTCCACGAAGGTATCCGCGGGCCAGAGCCGTTGGCGCAATTCTTCGCGCGTGACGATTTCGCCGGGCCGCTCGAGCAGTTGGAGAAGCACGTCGAAGGGCTGGCCTTGCAGGCGCGGCCGCGCATTTCCATCTTTGCGCAGATCGCCGGACTCGCCGTCCAGCTCGAATACGCCGAAGCGGATCACGCGATTTGGCTTTTGCGAATCGGGCACTCGCACATCTCCCGTCGAAACCGGCCTCATTCTAAATGATGCGGCGCGCCAAGTGACGGCTTTTCATGCAATTAGGGAATGATACGCGGCCAAGGAGAAAGTGATCTTGCGTGCATTGTTCTCTCTCTTGCGCGGGGAGATATTTGGCGAGCGAGGAAAGAAACGATGCGAGGCAACACGAGATTTTGGGCTGTGACAATTGCGCTGGGTGGATGGCTGGGGGCCGCGGCTCCCGCCGCCGCGCAACTCACCCCCGAAGCGAACCGCGGATTCGAGCGCTACGTTCTATTGACGGAAGCGCGAATGAGTACGGAGGTGCGGCCCGGTGCCGCGTTTCTTCGCCTCGACGCTCTGCCGGCGGCGTCACGCCAATCCGCTCTCGCCCAACTCGAACGCGGCGAAGTCGCAGCGGAAGAACTGACGACTTCGGCTCCCGCGGCCGATATCGCGACGCCCGGCGCACTGATTCATCACTGGGTGGGCACCGTGTTCATTCCCGGCGCAACACTGCCGCAAGTGCTCGCGCTCGT
>Ga0181523_10005350_pt1 | contig 10636 bp, 9 predicted proteins | sample PEATcosm2014_Bin_43_FD_119752 | JGI IMG/M metagenome (GOLD analysis project Ga0181523, IMG submission 119752) | Peatland microbial communities from MTU Mesocosm Facility, Houghton, MI, USA - PEATcosm2014_Bin05_30_metaG | ecosystem: Environmental > Terrestrial > Soil > Wetlands > Peat | place... | reverse complement strand
GCCGGTGGCTCCGCACGCCTGTGCGCGCGTATCGTCATCGCCAACACCGCGGCGGAAGTTTTTGCGCTGGCGCAAGCCGAAGGCGTCGCGCTCGGCGATACGGTCGCGCATGCCGCGCAGCAGACGGCCGAACGCGTGGTGGCAGGCCGTGACATCGCCATCGAGATCGTTTTGTTCGACCGCGAGGGCGCCCTCGTTGGCCGCGCGCCGTTCAAGTCTGGTTAGATGCTCACTCAACTGCCGCCTCCCCGAAAGCGGCGACGATAATCGGCGTCATAGAGCGCGCTGTCGCGAAAATCCTGGGCGGCGAGCACGCGGCCGACAAGGATGAGCGCCGTGCGCTCGATCCGTGCGTCGGCAACCTTTGCGGCGATGTCGGCGAGCGTGCCGCGGAGGATGCGCTGAGCCGGCGAGCTTGCCTGCACCACGACCGCGACCGGGCAGTCGGCGCCGTAAATTGGCGTCAGTTCGTTGACGATGGTCGCGATAGCGTGGATCGCAAGGTGAATGACGAGCGTGGCGCCGCTTGCGGCGAATGTCGCGAGCTTTTCAGGTTCCGGCATGCGCGAGGCGCGGCCGGGCATACGGGTGAGCACCACGGTTTGCGCGATCTCGGGCACGGTCAACTCGCATTCCAACGCCGCCGCCGCAGCGGCAAAGGCCGGCACGCCCGGCGTCAGCGTATATGGAACGCCGCGCCGCCTAAGCCGGCGCAGTTGCTCGGCGAGCGCCGAGTAGATCGAGAGGTCGCCGGAATGAAGCCGCGCCACGTCGAGGCTGCCGGCGTGCGCAGCGGCAAATTCGGCGTCGATCTCGTCGAGCGACAGCGGCGCGGTGTCGACGATGTGCGCGCCGCGCGGGCAATACGCAAGCAGTTCAGGCGGCACGATCGAGCCGGCGTAGAGGCAGACTGGACAGCGCGCGATAAGATCGCGGCCGCGCACGGTGATAAGGTCCGCCGCGCCCGGTCCGGCGCCGATGAAATGCACGGTCATCATTCGCCTCTTGGCATTTGTCCCGAAGCGGCCAGTGCGCAGGTAGCGGCGCCGACGACCAGTCGCGGACTGATGAGGCGCGCGTCGGGCCCGGCGGCGGCGAGCGCGGCCGCTTCCGCCGCCGACGGTACGCCGGCGAGCGCGAGCACACGTTCCGATCGGGTTTCCGTGCGGTCGCTTGCGGTTTGCAGATCCGCGTCCGAGACCACGATGACGGAGACGCCGAGTTTCTCCGCCGCCGCTTGAATGCCGGCCTCGCCGCGCTTTGTCACGATCGTGGCGATAACATCAAGTGCGCCGGCATCGATATTCGCGCGCGCCAGCGCCGCGCGGACCGCCGCTTCGACATCAGGCGCCGGCGCGCCTCGTTTGCATCCGACGCCGGCGACGATCATGGTTTTATCCAAACCCATTGCGTGACCGGCATCGCCGCGCGCCAGCCGGTCTTTTCGCCGACGGCACCGGCGCGCGTAATCGCAATGCGAATGAGTTCGCCGCCCAGCGCCGCGTGGCGCGCGAGCAGAAGCGCCTCGGTGTCGAGGGTGACGGCGTTGACGACGAGGCGGCCGCCCGCTGGCAAAGCTGCGACCGCGGCGTCGAGCACGCCCGGATTGCCGGCGCCGCCGCCGATGAAGATCGCATCGGGCGGCCCGAGGCCGGCGAGCGCGGCTGGAGCGGCGTCCTCGACGATCTCCAGCCCCGGCACGCCGAACGCAGCGGCGTTGCGGCGGATGCGCCCGGCGCGATCCGCGCGCCGCTCGATCGTAACGGCGCGCATCGTGGGGTCGGCCAGCATCCATTCGATCGCGACCGAGCCGGCGCCAGCGCCGATGTCCCACAAAAACTCGCCGCGGCGCGGCGCCAGCGCCGACAACGTCACCGCGCGCACCTCGCGTTTGGTGATCTGACCGTCATGCTCGAAAAGCTCGTCGGCGAGGCCGGACGCTCGCGCGATGACGCGCGCATTGGGCCCGGCCGCGACCTCGATCGCAACCGTATTGAGTGGATCGACCGCACCGAAGTCGAAAGCCCCAGCGGTCGTCGCGCGAATCCGCTCGCGCGGCCCGCCGAGCGCTTCCAGCACCGTCACACGCGAGGCGCCGAAGCCTGATTCCGCGAGCAGCCGTGCCAAAGCCGTCGGCCCATCGCCGTCGGAGGTCAATGCTAGAATGCGCGCGGCCGGCTGCAGATGCGGCCGTACGAGATCGAAGGTGCGACCATGCACCGAAAGGAGCACCGTCTGCGGCAGCGACCAGCTGAGCCTTGCCGCCGCCAGACTGAAGGCCGACGGTGCCGGCATAACGATCATCTCGCGCGCATCGATCCTTCGCGCCAATACCGTGCCGACCCCGTAGTGGAACGGGTCACCCGAGGCAAGTACGCAGATTTGGCGCCCGCGGTGAAGCAGCACTTCGTCGGCAGCGCCGTCGAACGGGCTCGGCCACGGCCGCGCCGCGCCGCGAATGAGCGGTGCCGCAAGGCTGAGATGGCGGCGGCCGCCGAACACGATCTCGGCCGCGCCGATCAGTCCGCGTGCCGTCGCGCTCAGGCCATCGACGCCATCCTCGCCGATACCGACGATGGACAGCCAGCGCGGCGATGCGGCACTGTCGCGCTCGATCGCATCAGGGAGCGGCATGCCACGCATCCTCATTCTTGGCGGTACCACGGAAGCGCGGTTGTTGGCCGAACGCCTGGCCGGGCGCAGCGACCTTAATGTCACGCTTTCGCTGGCCGGCCGCACCGCTTCGCCCGCCCGCCAAGGCGTGCCGGTTCGCAGCGGTGGTTTCGGCGGCGCCGTAGGCCTCGCGGCCTACCTCGTCAACGAGCGCATCGACGTTTTGATCGACGCGACGCATCCCTACGCCAGCGTCATCTCGGCGAACGCTGTCGAGGCCGCGCGCAAAACCGATGTGCGATTCGTGGCGCTGCGGCGTCCGCCCTGGGTTGCGGTCGCCGGCGACCGCTGGACCGAGGTCAGCGACGTGGGCGAGGCGGTGCGGACGCTGGGGCAAGCGCCCCGCCGCGTTTTCGTCGCGCTCGGCCGCAGCGAACTCGCGCCATTCAAGGATGCGCCGCAGCATCACTATCTCATCCGCAGCGTCGATCCGGTCGATCCGCCGCTCCCGTTGCCGCATGTGACGTACGTCACCGGCCGCGGGCCGTTCAGTGAAGCCAACGACCGCGCGCTCATGACCGCGCACGGGATTGAAGTCGTGATTGCGAAGAACAGCGGCGGCAGCGCCACCTACGGCAAGATCGCCGCGGCGCGCGCGCTCGGCATCGGCGTGATCATGGTGCAGCGGCCGCCCGCGCCGGCGGCGCCCGCGGTCGCAACAGTAGAGGATGCGCTTGCCTGGCTCGATCATGCGCTGACCTCGGCGACGGCCCGTGACGTGTAGACCAGCGGCGAACGCCCGGGGCGTTCGATCACGCGGGTCTCACGCGAGCCGACGATGACGAGCGTTGCCATGTCGGCCTGCGTCGCGTCGGCCGCATCGAGCGTGACGACGCTGACCTGCTCGTCCGGCCGGCCGACGGCGCGGCCGAATACGACCGGCGTCGACGGCGGCAAATGCCGGCGCAGCCGCTCGATCGCGGCAGCAAATTGCCACGGCCGCGCCCGCGAAACCGGATTGTAAAGCGCGAGCACGAAGCCGGCGCCCGCTGCCGCGTCGAGCCGGCCCTCGATCAGCTCCCACGGCTTGAGATTGTCGGAGAGCGAGAGCGCGCAAAAATCGTGACCGAGCGGCGCGCCGATCCGCGCCGCGACGGCAAGCATCGCCGTGATCCCGGGCACGACAGTGACATCGAGCGCGCGCCAGCTTGGCGGGCCGGATTCGATCTCTTCGCAGATCGCGGCCGCCATGGCGAAGACGCCGGGGTCGCCGCCGGAGACGACGGCAACGCGCGCGCCTTGCGCCGCGTGAACAAGCGCGGCGGCGGCGCGGGCACGTTCCTCGCGATTGTCGGAAGCGTGGCGGCTCTGGCCCGGGCGCACCGGCATGCGGTCGAGATAGGGGCGGTAGCCGTAAAGCGCCTGCGCGACGCCCAGCACCTCGACCGCCTCCGCCGTGAGATAGCGGGCGTCGCCCGGTCCCAATCCGACGACGGCGAGATGCCCGCTCACGGCCGTTCCTCCCAGCCCGGCACCAGCACCACTGCAAAGTACGGCGCGTCGTCGTCGGTCTTGGCGGCGAGCGGGATCATGACCGCGTCCGCCGTAGTGCCGCGCTCGACATAAATCGCGCGCGGCAGCCGGCCGCTTACTTCGAGCGCGCGACGCAGTTTCGGCAGATGCCGCCCGACCTTCATCACCACCGCGGCGTCGGCGTCGGCCAGCCGCCGGGCGAGTTCGCCTTCCGGCAGCGAGGCGGGAAGCACAGTGAAAACGTCATCGCCCTGCGCGATCGGCATGCCGGCTGCCGACCAGCAGCCCGACATGCCAGTGACGCCGGCGACGATCTCGGTCGAGAAACGCGGCGCCAGCCGCGCATGCAGATGCATGTAGGAGCCGTAGAACAGCGGGTCGCCCGTGCAGATCACGGCGACGACGCGGCCGGCATCGAGGTGCGCGGCGATTGTTTCGGCCGCTTCGTCGTAGAAGTCGCGGATGATGTCGCGGTAGCCGTTGCTGCATTTGGGCAGCTCGGTCGTCACAGGATAGAGGAGCGCCAGCTCGGTCACCCCGGCGCGGAGATGCCGCGCCGCAATCGCACGCGAATGGCTGGCGTTTCCGGCCTTGGCGAAATGCGCGATCACGTCGGCCTCGCCGAGCGCGCGCATCGCTTTCAGCGTCATCAGTTCGGGATCGCCCGGTCCGACGCCGACGCCCAAAAGCTTTCCGCTGAGTTTTGCCGTGCTCATAGCCCGGCCCTTGCCAGTGCGTTGACCGCCGCAGCGGTCATGGCGCTGCCGCCCATGCGCCCGCGCACAATCAGGAACGGCACGCCGCGCGGATCGGCGGCCAGCGCCTCCTTTGCTTCGGCGGCGCCAACAAAGCCGACCGGGATGCCGAGAATCGCCGCCGGCTTCGGCGCGCCGGCATCGATGATCTCGAGCAACCGGAACAATGCCGTCGGTGCATTGCCGATGGCGACGACGCTGCCGGCGAGCTGGTCGACCCATAAATCGAGCGCCGCCGCCGACCGCGTGGTGCCGAGCTTTTCGGCGAGAGCTAGCACACGCGGATCGCGCAGCGTACAAATCACCTCGTTGTCGGCTGGCAATCGCGCGCGCGTGATCCCGTGCGCCACCATCTCGGCGTCGCACAGGATCGGCGCGCCGGCGGCGAGCGCGGCCCGCGCCGCCGCGACGAAATGAGGACCGAACACGATGTTCTGCGCCGCCTCGACCGCACCGCAAGCGTGGATCATGCGGACCGCAACGTCGGCTTCCTCGGCGGAAAAGCGCGACAGGTCGGCCTCGGCGCGGATGATGGCGAACGAGCGCTCGTAGATCGCCGTCCCGTCACGCAGGTAGGCCGCGGGCTCAGACATGGCTGGCCTCGCGCTCGCGCGTGAAATTCGCAATTGCGGCCGCTAATTTATTGGTCGGGACCAGTGCGTAGGGGACATCGCGCGTCGAGCCATCGGCGACGAGTGCGCATCCGCTTGGCGTGCCGACGATGGTCAGCGCGGCGGGCGCCGGATGGGCGCAGCCCTTGGCGCAGCCGGAAATGTGAATGGCGAACGAGCGGCCGAGATGCGGCGCGGACGCTTGCGCAGTTGCAGGTGCGATGGCGCGCGCGGCAATGTGCGCGGAAGAACAGATCGGCGCGCCGGCGCAAGCGACGACATGGCGGCGCGGGTCGTCGGCGCGAATGATAAAGCCAAGCCTCTCGGAGGCGGTGATGAAAGAGGAAGACGTCTCTTGTTTGAGTCCGACGATCATCAGCACGCGTCCCGGTGCGGCGCGCAGTCCGGTGGCGCCGGCGGTGCGGGCAGCTTCGGTCAGGCGTTCGAGCGCCGCCGCATCGCTATGGCCGAAGGCAAGGCCGATGCCGTAGGCCAGGGACTCGTCGCGCAACGCATGCAGACCGATGGCGTCGCTGCACTTTCGCGCGGCGGACGGCGTCGCATCGCCAATAAGGATACCCGGAAGCGTCGAGCGAAACGGCGCTGTGCCGTCGGCTGCGAGAACATCACGCGCCCGCGCATCGCGGCCGCGCCGCGCGATGACTTCGAGCAGCCGCATGGCCGTCTCGACGCCATCGTTGGTGGCGATTACACCAAGTTGCGTCGCGCGCGTTGTTTCTCCGCCAACGCCGACGCGAAGCGCCACGCCATTGTTTGTTACCTCGGCACAGAGGTGCACATCGGCTGCAAGCTCGTCGAGGCTCAGTCCTCCGCCGCCGTCGATGGCAACGGAAACTTTGGGTGCGAGCCTCCCAGCGAGTGATCTTAGCGCCAGCGCCCGGCGCAAGTCGGCAGCGAGCGCGCTGGCATCAAGGGTCTCTTCTGGATCGAGACCGCTGAGCGGACTGCTGTGAACCGGAATGCCATCTTCCGCCGCGATGCCGAGCGCGGCGACGGCTCCGGCGAAACGCGGCGCCGACGCGGCATTCAATCCGCGGACCTGGATGCTGCCGCGAGCGGTGACTTCGATAACGCCGTTGCCATGTTGCCGTGCCGCCGCGCACAGTGTGCTGAACGCCGCAAGCGGAATGGCGCCGATTGGCATCAGCCGCACCAGCAATCCATCGCCGGTCGGCATCGGCGCCGACAATCCCGGACAGGCGCCGCGGCGCTGCCGACGATTGAGAGCCTGCGCGGTCATGCGTCGATCTCCGCGCGCAGCGCGGCGAGGCCAGCATCGACGTCATTGCGGCGCGGATGCCAAAGGCCGCGCCGCCGCGCGGCGTCGAGCCGGTCGGCAATTGCGGCCGCGGCTTGCGGATTTTCGCGCAGCAGAAACGCACGTACGGCGGGATCGGCGACATAGGCCTCGTGCAGGAGATCAAACAATTCGCCGGCGACCGCGTCCGTCGTTGCGGCGAAGGCAGTAAGCCGGTCGACGGTTTCGGCAAGCTCGGCCGCGCCGCGCGGACCGTGGCGCATCTGCCCGGCGATGAACCGGGGATTGACCGCGCGCCCACGCACGATGCGTGCCAGCGCCACCGACAGCGTTCGCGCCCGCGGCCGCTGCGGGTCGGTCACATCGAGCATGACCAGATCGACCGCGCGGCCGAGCATTTTGGCCGCCGCGGCAAAGCCACCGACGAAGGCGGCATCTTCGGCGCCCTCAAGGAGATCGCGGCCGGGATCATCGCTCGGATGGAGCAGAATATCTGTGCTCGCGACGCGCTGGGCGAAGGCGCCGGGCGCCGCGTCGCCTTCTCCTCCGGCGCCGCCGTAGCGGTGCGAAGCGGCGGCGAGATAAGCGGTGCCGACCGCATCGGTGTCGGCATTCCGGCCGAGCAAGTCCTCGACGCCAGCGCCGTAGCTGCCGGGAGCCGTGCCGAAGATGCGGTCGAGGCGTGTTCCGCCGGTGGTGCGGCGCACGGTAGCGAGCGGATTTTCGCCGTCGTCTTCCTCGCGCGCCGCGACGGCCTGCACGGCGGCGTCAAGGAGCGCAATCTGCGCCGGGAAAAGATCGCGAAACAGGCCGGAAATGCGCCAAGTCACATCGACCCGCGCGCGCCCCATCGCGGCGCTCGGCAGGACCTCAACGCCGGTGACGCGGCCGCTGGCGTGCTCCCAGATCGGCCGGCAGCCCATGAGCGCCAGCCCCTGCGCGATCTCCTCGCCGCCGGTGCGCAAGGTGGCGCTGCCCCAGAGGTCGATGACGACGGCACGTAAAAACTCGCCGTGGGTCTGCTGATGTGCGCGCACGACTTCGTCGGCAGCGAGTCGACCGAGTTCCATCGCGGTCGGTGTCGGCAGCGTGCGCGGATCGGCGGTGAAGAGATTGCGGCCGGTCGGCAGCACGTCGCGTCGTCCGCGTGTCGGCGAGCCGGCCGGGCCCGGCGCGACGCGGCTACCGTCGAGCGCCGCGATCAAAGCCGCGCGCTCGGCCTCGGCGCTTGTTTGCCACAGCGGATCGTCGCTGTCTGCGAGCGTGCGGCCATAAATATGCAGGCCGTCCTTGACGGCGAGGTCTTTGAGGTCGCACAGCCAGGCATCGATGCGGCGGAGCGCGTCGTCGGGCGCGACCGCGCCGCCAATGCCGGCTTCGCGGGCCAATCCAGTGCGCTGCGCCGTCTCCACGATCAGGCGCGCGAGGCGTTCGCGCCGGCGCCGATCAAGCCCATCGGCCTGGGCATATTCGTCGATCAGGCGTTCGAGCTCGCGCGCATCGCCGGAAAGCCCGCCGGCAACCAGCAGCGGCGGCAGGTGACCGATCGTTACTCCCGCAATGCGCCGCTTGGCCTGCGCCGCCTCGCCTGGATTGCTGACGATGAAGGGATAGATCACCGGCAGCGGCCCGGTGACAATCTCCGGAAAGCATTCCGCGGTGAGCGCGACCGCCTTACCCGGCAGCCATTCCAGTGTGCCATGGGCGCCCATATGCACGAGCGCGTCGACCTTCGCCACGTGTTGCAGCCAAAGGCCAAAGGCGACCAGCGCATGCCGCGGCGGCAACAACGGATCGTGATAATCGGCGCGGCGCTCCGCGGAGCGGCCACGATCGGGCGGCAGCGCGACCCAAAGCTTGCCGAATTTTTGCACCTGGAAACAAAAGCTGCCGTCGCGCGCATTTGGATCGTCAGCAGGCTCGCCCCAGGATTCGAACAGCCGCGCGACCGCTGCCTTCGGCACGCCCGCGAGCAGATGTTGGTAGCGTTCGACCGTGAGCGTCGAGTCATCGGCGGAAGCCGCCAGCGCATCCAGCAAGTTCCGCGGCGTCCTTGGCGGCTCGCTCACGGAATAGCCGGCGGCTGTGAGGTCGTCGAAGAGCGCGATCACGCTCGCTGGTACGTCGAGCCCGACCGCATAGCCGGTGCGGCCCGGCGCGCCCGGATAATCGGGCATCAGCACGGCGACGTGCCGCTCGCCGCGCGGCAGCGTCCGCAAGCGCACGAGCTTCGCGATGCGGTCCGCCACCATCGCGATGCGGTCCGGCTCGGGCCGGCTTGCGAGCGCGGTGAAGGCCAGTCCCTCCTGCGGCGGCAGCGGGTCTTTGAAGGCGACCGCCCCGGCGAGAATGCGGCCGTCCAGTTCGGGAAGGACGACATGCATCGCCAGATCGGCGGCGCCGAGCCCGCGGACGCTGTCGCGCCAGGCGGCACGACGGGTGGTGGCACTGACGACCTGCAGCACGGGAACATCTGCGTGGTCGAGCGGGGTCGGCTCACCGATGTTGCCGCCGGCGGCAAACGCGGTCATGGCGACAATCACAGCCGGATCGAGCCGCGCGAACGCCTGGTGCAGGAAGGCGGCCGCCTCGCCATCCTTTAAGCTGGTGATGACGAGCGCGGCCGGCGCCAGACCGCGTGCCGTCAGCGCCGTGCAGAGCGCATCGATTGGCGCGGTGTCGGCTGCCAGCAGCATCGCCCGGTAGAAGATGATCGGCACGACCGGCTTCCCGGGTTGGAGGTTTGCCGCCAGCCGATCGAGATCGACCGCACCTTCGCCCGGCAAGTAGCCCGCCAGTCGCGGCAGTGGTTTTGGCTCGCACGCTTCGAGGTCGCGCCCGGCGTAACCCGCCAGCCGCCGCAACAAGCTGCGCAGATTTTCGCGGCCGCCTTCGCGGAAGAACCGCAGCAGCGTGTCGAGCTCCGGCGGCGGCAGCGTCGATGCTGCGGCAAGGCGAGCGTCATCGCGATCCTCGCCCGGCAACACGGCGAGCGCGACGCCACGCGCACGCGCCAGCGACGAGAGGCGCTCGATCCCGTATTTCCACCAATCGAGGCCGCCGAGCAGGCGGACCACGATCACTTTGGCATGTGCGCCGACGCGGTCGATCCACAGATCGACCGACATCGGATGGCGCAGGTCGCGCAGATGGGCAAGCCGAACGCTGGGTAGCGCCGCGCGCTCCGCCTCCCACGCGGCGGCAAGGCCGGCGAGGTCGCTGTCGGCGAACGACAGCACGACGATGTCGCCCGGCGGCTGGCCGAGATCGACCGCTTCGACGATTTCGTCGAGGCTGGCTGACGTCGTCGTCAACAGGTGCATCGCTTAAACCAATTTCAGTTTGCGCATGATGCTGGTGCCTACCCAACGAGCGCGCGGGTCACCGCGGCGCGATCAAGTCCCTTCAATCCGATCACCACCAGCCGGCCTTGGCGGGTCTCGGCGGCAGCCCACGGCCGGTCGTATTGATGCGTCACCCGCGGTCCGACGGCCTGCACCAGCAGGCGCAGCGGCTTGTCGGCCACCGCGGCAAAACCTTTGACGCGCAAAACATCGAAATTTTCAGCCAGCCCGGCGACGCGCGCGGCGAGTTCGGACGGCTCGGCGATCTCGCCGAGCGGCACGACGAAAGTATCGAAATCGTCGTGGTCGTGCTCCGCCTCCGCATCGTGCCGGGTGCGCCGGTTGGCGATGTCGTCCTCGGTGCCGACGCCGAGCCCGAGCAAAAGCGCCTCGTCAACCTTGCCGTCGGCGACGGCGATCACCTTGACGCTGCGCGGCAGCACGCTGGAGATCGCCGCTTGCGCCTTTTCGATACCGGCCGCGTCGATCAGGTCGCGTTTG
>Ga0181523_10005348_pt1 | contig 10642 bp, 10 predicted proteins | sample PEATcosm2014_Bin_43_FD_119752 | JGI IMG/M metagenome (GOLD analysis project Ga0181523, IMG submission 119752) | Peatland microbial communities from MTU Mesocosm Facility, Houghton, MI, USA - PEATcosm2014_Bin05_30_metaG | ecosystem: Environmental > Terrestrial > Soil > Wetlands > Peat | place... | reverse complement strand
GACCTTCCTTTTTCAATAGAGCAATCCACTCATCGAGAGAGCGGCCGGTCTTGGACTTGAGGTCGGCGATCCATTTCTGGACGCTGGCGACCCCGGGATGGACTTCGTAGAGAGATGAGGTATGAGTGGAGGATTTGGGCACAGAACCTCTGAATGTTTGGCAGAAGATTTCAATCGGGGAGTGTAACAAAGGTGGAGGGGAAGAGGAAGAAAATCTGCGCAACGCTGACACGGGATAGAGTATAAGCACGACCGTTGGATCGCGGATCCTTTTCATCCCATAAGACTTGCGAGCTAGGGAGAAAGTGTCCAGCGGGCGACCCTGGCTGATCGGTTTGATCTATGTGCTCTTGCAAGTCCTTCTCATCCCATGCGGGATACAGGGAAACCAGATAAGTTCGGGCTAGTGTTGTGTCCCGGAAATAGGTTTGATAAGTTCTGCGCGTTAAGTTGTGCAACATCTATGTAATCGCATCTGCTGAACCTGTCGGTTTTTTACGGGACTGCACACTAGTACTTGACTTGATCTCCAATCCCTCTAAAGAAGTTCCTGGCAATAGGGAAACGTCGCAGACGCAGCTAAGGCTTCCCAGGCAGTGACACCGTTCCAGTGCAGCGCGATTAAGCTGCCGGTAAAGCCCGGCCCAGTACCCACTTCGGCGGTAAGTGTTAACCAGGACCTTGCCGATTCTGTTACATCGCGGGAATGAAACGCCGTCCAAGTACCGCCATCAGACGCGGTCTAGTTGAATCAGCAGCTTGCGGCTGCGGGCTTTCATCGCGGGTGTACCGCTCCGAGTAGCCACGCTTAGAATCTCCACCACCCTGCCTCGAATACTTGGTTCCTCCTGGGCTAAGTCAGTTAGACCTTGGAGAGCGTAGGTTTTGACAATCGAGCTACGGTCCTCCAGATAGCTGGTCAGCGAAGCTATCGCGAGTGTCCGTTCCTTCTCGTTCAGTGGAAGCCGTGGAACCATAACCGCCAGATGCCAGCGCAATTCTTGCTGCCGAGCCTCCGCCATCAAACCTAGCAACTCCTTCTTGTAAGACTTGAGAAGCGCATGATTCTTTCGCGTGACCTTCTCGGTGGCATCCACCGCCCGCATTCGAACGAGAGGGTCTGCGGACCACAGACCCGCAATCAGCTTCGGAAAAAGTTCTGGATGGTGGGAGACAAACGCTGCTACGTCGTCGGCGCGGCCGATACTGCGCCGGTCCCCTCCTTCAAGCAGAGCAAGAATCTTCTTTCGCGGCATTGAGAGATACTCGGACCATGATGATATATCGCCCAACGCTCTTTGGAAACAGAGCTGCGCCCAAATGTGTGCAAGAAGGAACAGAAAGCCACCACGGCTCGCGCTGCGGCCCAACATCCTTCGGCGGGGAGGTGGTACTCTATAGGGCACCACGGTAATAGACAACCACGTACAAATTGTTTCCCAGGAGATTCGTCCCCTGGAAGCCGTTTCCAAACGAAAAATTCCACTCGAACCCTTCGGCGGGCCCATTGCTCTGGCAAGTCGATATGGCGGTTTCCCCTTCGCACGCCCAGTAGAGATAAGGCTGAATATTGTGAAAGGGTCCGACCTTGACGTCAGGGGCCGCCACGACGGACTCGCCCCTGTGCAGCCCCAATTGCTTATAGAACAACTCTCCCAGCGCGCTACCCGTGCAGTCAAAACCGGTCGTCCCTTCCATACTGCAGGATGGATCGGGCGGCCCGGTCTCTGGCAATTGCCAGTCCCTTTGACCGAGGTATCCGCGACCGCCATCGGCGTTGTTCATGGCGGCGACCCACTCCACTGCTGTCATATGTTCCATCGCGCCATCCGGGTTGATATCTGCGACACCGAATGTTTGTTTGGCCGCCAAATTGGCGTCCGCGAGCCACGTGACTTGTGCAATGGGATCATAGACGGTTTGTCCGCCGGGTTTGACTTGCAACCCTTTGCCAACGGCGGGCGGCGCGCCCGGCAGCTTACCTTTGATCATCGGCAGCACGTAGAGATAATTCCGCCATACGTTGGCCCCTTGAAATCCGCTGTTGAACGAAAAGCTCACAAATCCTTGCTTTGGATCGGCGGCCGCAGACCCCGACCAATATAAATACGGTTGGAAATCGTGGAATGGGCCCACCGTATTGGCGGGCATGCGAACGACCGTGTCCGGCTCGCGAAGACCCAACGATCTATAGTACAAAGATCCCAGCGCACTCCCCCAACAGTGAAACCCGAACGATTCGCCGTTCCTTCCCGTATGCGCGCAGCTCTCGTCTTTGACTGGCACGGTCGGAAGCTGCCAATTATTGTGACCGAGGTATCCGCGGCCTTGATCGGCTTTGTTCATCGCCTCGACCCATCGCATCGCGGCCTCATAGTCCATCGAGCCGCTTTTATTAATGTTGGAAGCTCCGAAGGTTTGCTTACCGGCCAGGTTGCCGTCGGCGAGCCAGGTCACCATCAGATTCGGATCATAGACAGTCTGGCCGTCGGCGGAAGGCACCAGCGGTGCGCTCGCAGGAATCGCAGCGGGGGCTGAGTCGGTCTCTTCCCGGCAGGCGTCCACCAATTGCCGATTTATCTTCGGCAGCGGTCTCGTTGCCGACTTAGGCTGCGCTGCCCCTTGGACGATCGGTTGGAAGCAATCCAACAACAGCCCGTTGCGAGCTCCGCTGCCTAGAACGAAGCCCGCATTCTTGCATGCGGCTCTGATCTGCTCGCACGCGGCTCGATCGGCTCGCACCCGATCGCCGGTGAAGAACAGGTTTAATCCAAAGATCACCATCAGCAGTATCAGTACATGGACGAGGGTGCGTCGCATGGAATCCATCTCAACCCCCGCGCTCGCAATGCGTCGCTCTGAACGATACATTAATTTCGAATGCTGGACCAGATATGAGCTTGTTATTCGCGTATTACGGTGCGTAACGGGTGAACACAAAGTCGAGAGAAACCTTCGCGTGGCAAGGGAAGCAGGTCTTGATTTGAGCGTCGGTGCCAGCAATCCCGTCCTTATTGAAGTGACCGAACCCCCAGCCTCCGGTCGCAGCATACTTTTTGGAGTCCTTGACCATAAACTGAACGTTCGTAGGGGCTCGCCATGTTCGGTTTGTCCGAACTCTATCGTTTCGATTAGCTTCCGCGCGCCTAGGAATGCATGCCGACGACGAGAGCGCCCGTTTCAGCGTGTGACGTGCGTCATAGACTTTACACACGACGTTGGGCTATAGGTTAGCTAAAGAGCAGTAAGGCCAACACTCGAGTTGACTGTGTCAGCGAGGGCAGTCCGATCCTCCTTTCAACGGGTCATCTTCGGTACCTTCGCTGCTGGGCCGTTCTCGTCGGAGGGCGGCCCTTGTTTTTCGTCGCTGCGGACCGTGATCGCCCGGACTTCGCAGAAAACGGATATGCGCATGGCGTGCCGATGGGAGGAGACTTGAAATCCGCGCCCACAGGCAAAGCGCCGACCTTTCTGGTGCGTGCTATGCGCGACCCCGATGGTCCCAACCTCGACCGCATCCAGGTCATCAAGGGCTGCCTCGGCAAGGACGGCAAGTCGCAAGAGCGCATTTATGACGTTGCCGTTTCTGGTGGACGAAAGATTGGCGCGGATGGCCGCTGCAAAGCCCCGGTAGGCAACACGGTCGATATTCCGCACGCAACCTATACCAACACAATCGGCCCTGCTGAATTGTCGGCGTACTGGAAAGACCCGGAGTTGAATGCTACACAGAATGCATTTTACTACGTGCGAGTGGTCCAGATTCCGTCGCCTCGCTGGACGGCCTATGATCAGGAGCGCTACGGAATCAAAATGCCCGACTACGTTCCGATGACCGTCACCGATCGTACTTACACTTCGCCGATCTCAAGCCCCGGTAAGTCTGAATGTATAGGTCAAGGGAGGAGCACTTGGTGTAAAAAAGCTGAACTCAGCGGCCACGCTGATTCAGAATACTAAGGAAGCTCCTCATGGTACCTGTGTATTATATCGGCCTGGATGTACACAAGGATGGTGGCGGCAAGTTAATTGCCCAAGGATGGATTCCCGCCACCCGTTTCGACCTGGACCGCTGGATGAAGACGCTGCCACAGCCCTGGAGTGCAGCGCTAGTAACCACGATGTTCTCCGACTGGATCTACGATCAGCTGAAGCCCCATGCGGCTGCATTGTAAGTGGCCCATCCCCTGATGCTGCGGGCCATTGCTGCGGCGAAAAAGAAGAACGACCGTATCGATGCCAGCAAGATATGTGACTGTCTGCGCTGCGATTTCCTGCCCGATTGTTACATGGCTCCGACGGCATCCCTTCCCCTGGGAGCCAAGCGATACCACGAAATCTTGGATGCGGAAGGCTTCGATGTAGTCGGCGAGCGGTCGGATGAAGGTGGCAATTATTACTATCTGGCGTCGAAATGTTAAGACGCACTTCGAGCCAGTACCTACTTGGGCGGTTTTGCGTGGAGCTTGGCCTATGATGTGATTCTGATCTGCGTGAGGAATCCCGATAGGCCTGGCAGTATCGCCTTGATCGATTAGCTATCGCTTGCAGTGCTTAGCGGGGCTGTCAACTCAGCGCGAGTTGGGAGGATACCAGGGCCCGCAGGTCTGTGAGCGCGTGCAGGACGACTGGAAGCAGGAGATTTCCGCTAAGCAGAAACAGCAGGCCGAACAGAAATCCTGCTATAGCACTTCCCACCACTCCGCCGACGCCGCCATAAAAGTGATTCAATCCAAAAACGAGTGACGAAATCAGTAGTGCAAGCGTGAGGTTCAGCGTGCAAGGGAGAACATGCAAGTAATGCAGCATGAACCCACGAAAGAGAGTTTCTTCGCAAACACCTGCGGTGATGCAAACGAGCACCCACCAGTGCCGCTCCCGCTGGGTCGCCGGGAAGAAATATTCCAACGACCTCAAAGCCTTTGCCGAGCGATAGGTGCGCGGTCGGTCATTTAGTTTCTTCCAAACCACAATTGCACACGACAGAAACGTCATGCCGAAAAAGAGCGCAATCACTGCTTCCACTAGGAATCTGACCCAGCCGTGTCCAAACAGCCAGGAAGCATCGTTCGGCATCGGAGCGATGGTAAATACCTCGCGAACACCGACGTTGGCAACCGCTACAAAGCTCGCGATCCACAGCCATGCGCAAATAGTTATGTAATAAGCAATCTTCTGCGGCGATCCAGGATTTGGCTGTACTCGGTCAAAACCTGGCCAGTTTGGCGATTGTTGCCAGCGATCTGGGTTTTTCGAAACCTGGCTACGATAGTAATTCCTCTGATATTTTCTGTTGTGCGCTTTGTATGCCGGCGTGCTCCGCACATGCTTCCGCTTACATTTTGTCGAGCAGAACGTTTTTGTTGGGATCTCTGCGTAAAATCATGCGCAAGTTTTCGGCTGTCAGTACATACAAATAATCGAGTGCAAAGTAAAGAGTTGCGGACGCAGTGAACAATTCACGGAGACTTTGGTCGTTGTTTCTGTCTCGAGTCGTCGATGTGGCGGCTCCTGGGCTGTGCCGCCTTGCTGGGTGGCTTTGCAGTCTCATTGGGGTCACGTGTTTCGGCGCATTCGCCTTTGTCGTCGTAATCGCAGTCTCGACCGGGGTGAGCCTTTTTGCATTTCTGGCAGAATTGAGTAGCCAAGCGGCACCTCCTTTAAAGGGGCAAGTATCGAATCTTGTCATTCAGAGTGTATGTGATTTATCTCACGCAAGTCGTCCCGAGGTCTCTTCCCCGGCCTAAAGTTGAGGCAACAACGCAGGCCGCCTTGGCGCGCGTACGCGGGCAATTCACGGACATTCCGCACTTCAGCAAGAAAAAGGGCCTCGGGTGGAGATCCCGTAGCCCTTTGCGTATGAGAACGTGTAAAAATAAAAGGCCCGTTGATTCTGTGCGACTTAGCTGGTGTTTTAGAGATTGGAGTTCTGTCCCAAGTCTCAGGATAGGGAAGTCCCGGGGAAATTAATCGAGCGCCGCGAAGAGCCCGGCCCAGCGGTCGCCAGTTTTGGGCAGCAGCAGAATGCCGTTCCCAAGGCGTTTCACATAAACGCTGTCGCCAGACACCCGATACTCCTTCGGAAGCCTTACAGCTTGGCTCCGCCCGGTCATAAATACCTTGGCTTCCGCGATTGCTGCGGAGCGTGCGCCGCGCTTCTTTGCTTGATGTGTCATGCACCCTCCTTCGCAGGATACATACCACATGATATATATCATCGTGTTGGCTGTCAACCAGCGCAACGCAGTTTGCCTCCTATCGCCGAGACCTTTGTGCGCGTACTGCGAGAAGTAGATGCAGAACTTGTTGAATTCGAGCAAAACAACGCCCCGAAGTTCCTCGCTCCGCCAAAGCGCAGCCGCCCTAAGAAGAGGGCCGGGACCGGTGCTGGGTAAACTTATGCACTTGTGGTTTTACATGTGAGCTGCAAAGTACATTTTTGCGCCCACATCGAAACTGGGAATGTGGCATCCCCAAGGTGCATTCTCTCCTTGCTGACCACTCTCGTTGTGGAAAATCTCAGAAACAGTCCGGAATGCAGGCGCAGCGAAACTGATCGTTGTCTATCCTAATCCCACAATCAATTCCGGGCGAAAACTGGCATACCCGGACAAACGAATTCCACTGTCCGGGGGATCGAAGCTGCCTGGTCGTCGAAACAAATGAAGCAAATTTTGGAGAACGCGCCGGAGTATTACGACGTCTTTTTCCAGGTACTCGCTCTCACCGGCGTCCGGGCTGGGGAAATTCTCGGCCTCCAATGAAAACATGTTGATCTCACGAAAGAGCAGATTCAAATAGAGCAGAGTCTTTGGCGGGGGCAATTGATAGCGCCGAAGAAAACAAGCAGCATTCGCACGATCAACCTTGGTGCTGTACTTGTTTCAGCATTGAAAAGGCATCGCGGGGCTGCGGGATGGAAGAAACCCAACGGTTTCGCCTTCTGCAAGAAAGATGGTTTTCCGTTTGACCCGGACGTGCTTCGGAAGGATGTACTTTATCCGATCCTCGATAGGCTCGGTATCCCACGCCCCTCGGGTGCATCCGGTTTTCACGCATTTAGGGATTCGGTAAGAAGCTTCATCAATGCCCAGATGGGAAACCTAAAGCTTGCGCAGAATTTCTTGGGTCAATCCACAATCAACATGACGGCAGATGTGCATACGCATGTATCCAGGGAATCAAAACGTGAGGCAGCTGAAGCCGTAGAGCGGGCGATCTATGGCGATCTGTTCCCAATTCGGGAATGGGAACAAGTCAGAAGCTGCAAGCTGCGGTTGGAAAGTGTTACGGCTCGACTCGTAACCATAAATAAAAAGGGCGCTTAGAGGATTCGCCTCTTAAGCGCCCATGGTTGCGGGGGTCAGATTTGAACTGACGACCTTCGGGTTATGAGCCCGACGAGCTACCAGGCTGCTCCACCCCGCGTACTTACTATAGCGGACAGTAGGGTATCCGTCAAATTTGCGGCCAGCGCCTTAGATGCAGCTGGACCGTTCTGAGTCGTTTGTGGAGGGGAACAACTGCAAGAAAAAGTTAGTCACCAACTGCTGTAAGGCGAGCCGTCACTACTGATCTGGTCTGAGCCGGAGTGAACGTCATCCACGCCAGAACCCGTCTGGTCTGGCGTCATCACGGTATCTCCGTAGTGGAGCACCCAATCATTTGCCTGACTGACTGGATCGATCGGAACCTGCCGGAGATAGCGGCCATCCACCAGATCTTGCAGAGATTGCGGAGCCTGCTGCTTGTCCAAGGTGTAATTGTCGATCGCTTCCCGCATGGTCTGCAGGTCCTTCTTCAAGACCGCTTCGCGCGCGTGCTGGATGGACTTCTGATACATGCCGGCGGCCATGCCAATCAGAATGAGAATGATGGAAATGACGATCATCAGTTCCAATAGAGTGAACCCATGCTGGGCGCGCGCAGATCTGGAACGCCCGGTGCGCGCATCGGGAGCGTAAACGAAGGAGCGAACAGATTTGCCGAGGTGCATCATTTCACCAGTCCGAATACCGCGTGCCATCCATGGCCGTCCCGGTGGATTTGGAATAGACATCAAATACATTCTTGCCGCTCCAACTTGTCGAATCCGGGTCATCCTCAACGGAACGCAGCCCCCAATCAGCTTGCCTGGTCATGGGGTCCACCGGAACGCTGCGAAGAAAGCGAATTTTCTTGGATTGGGAACCAGCGGTCGGCGTAACCAGCGCCACACCTTTAACGAGCGTCTCGAGGTCCGGCGGGTAGCCCCCGGTGGTGACATCCACGCGAATCTGGCCATGATCGGCAAGGTCCTTGTAGTGGTCGATGGCCGCTCTGATCGAGCGAAGGTCGCGCTTCAGCTCTGCTTCTCTTTCTCGGTACGCGGTCCAACGGGCAATCGGAAGCGCTGCGCTGGAGAGAATCATCAGGATGAAACAGGAAATGATCAATTCGAGCAGCGTCATCCCAGCTTCGGGGTGTAGCCGCCGTTTGTGGGAATTGCAGGTCATCCTGATTCCTAGCGTGGAACTCCTACTGCACCTTAATCGCTGCTTCGCCGGTAACCAGCGGGAGGGGCTTCCCCTGGGAATCCTTGGCGTTGATCTGGACAATGGAGAGCGTTGTCGTACCCGGTCCCAATGCCTTCACAACGACCCCGAGAAGCGTTCCGCTTCCGCTGACGCCGGGCGTGTTCGGTTGTCGTGTGGCGGAGATGATCGCCTGGCCGTGCTCCGTATCGACGCGTTGCACCAGGGCAATATCCTGCGTTCCGCCGGATAGGAACCCGCCTTGGCGCACTTCCTCAACGCTGAGCACTGCGGGATTGTATTGCAGCATGAGTGGCACGGAATGCAGGTCTGAAACATTGTCCACCACCACCCCAATGGTTGAGGTTTGTCCCGGACTCAGCGTCAGCGTGGAAGGTTCAAAGCGAACCCGCGGCGCGGAAACCTGCGGCACCGCGGCAGCAGTTGCCGCCCCGGATCCTGGTGCGGGCGTGCCGCTGGCCGGAGTGACCATCGGAACAGCAGCGCTGCCCGGAGCACCAGCCGCACCGGCCGGGGCGATCCCTCCTGTGGGTGAAACAACCGGCGCCGGGTTGGCCGTGGGTGCCTTGATATCGAGCTCTTTCCTGACGGAGGGGAAAGTTTCCGTGCCTGAATATAGAGCACGCAGGTTAGCCTTGGTCCAATCCGGCATGCGAACGATGCGAGGAGAGAGGACGATCAAAACCTCGCTGTCCTGGCGGTCCGTGTTATCGGCGGAAAACAAATAGCGCATGATCGGCACATTCGCGAGCCAGGGCCATCCATTCAGAGTCTTGGTGTCGATCCGCTGGATCAAGCCTGCTAGGATGCTGACTTCGCCTTCCTTGAGGCGGATTTCTTCCTGTGTTTTGTTCTGGGCGATCACCGGCTGTTGAATGCCGCCAATGGTGGCATAGCTGGCGACAGAAGATACTTCAACTTGCAGCTTCATGCTGACGTCGCGATTCGGATGAATGTGGGGAGTGACGTCAATGTTCACGCCGACATCGATGTATTGAAATTGCGTGTTGACCAACGGGTTGACCGATGTTGTTCCCACTCCTACGCCTGCCTGAAAGCTGCCCGTAGCCACTGGGACGCGCTGCCCAATGTTCAACTTGGCTTGCTGGCCATCGATTGCGCGAATTTCAGGATTCTGGATGATCTTTGTGGCGCTATCGGTCATCAGAAAATTGGCCGTGGCGCTGGGAATGGTAAAGACCACGTCACTCTGATTCAAGTGCGTCAATTGATTTAGCTGGACCCCCGTCGTGGACGAGGCCGTCACCGTGTTCGTGCCATTTGTCACTGAATTGCTCGTCGAATTATTGGGATTGATTGAAACGGTCGTGCTTTGTGGCGGCAAAATTCCGAGATTCTTCATGTGGTCGGTGCTGGCCTGAAGAATTTCCACTTGAATGATCACTTCCGGTTTGGCCTTATCGATGTCCTTCAGAATTTTGTCAATCAGGGCCAGCTTGTCCGGCGTGTCGCGCACAATGATTGCATTCTGCGCATTGACCTGCTGCAGGCGCTTGAGATCGAGCAGCTGACGCAAGCCAGTTGTGATTTCCGTGAGGTCCTGAGCAATGGAGACATTGCTCAAATAGAACGTCCTGACCATCTGCTCGTCATAGTCACGGCGCTTCTGTGTCTGGTCTGGAATCACGATGATGATATTTTCGGTGATCGGCTTCCAGAACGCTTTGCCCTCAACGCTGACGATATCCAGTGCTTGCTCGAGCGTGACGTTGTTCAAATCCACGGTGATACGGCGGGCCTGTAAGTCCGGATCATAAATAACGGTCAATCCGGCGAGTTTCCCGATGGTATCGAAAACCGCCTTTTCATCGTTGGACATCTTGAGATTGACGGGTGCCCGGGAGAGAGGTTTCAATTCGGGGGGCTTGCTTGCCAAGGCGGGCTGCCCATTCTCGACGAGCGGCTCTTCGTTTTGCGCATCATTGGCACGCACCCGCTCGGCCACCATATCCAAGGTCTTCTTCAGTTCCTGATCGGCAATTACACTCGAAGGATCAAGAATCTGTGCGCGCTGAAGTTCGGCAACGGCTCCCTGCAAATCGCCTTTATCCCGCAGTTTAAGTCCTTGATGAAGGTGAAGTTGGCCG